>Ga0126307_10000519_pt1 | contig 24889 bp, 26 predicted proteins | sample Plot28_FD_89955 | JGI IMG/M metagenome (GOLD analysis project Ga0126307, IMG submission 89955) | Serpentine soil microbial communities from UC McLaughlin Reserve, CA, USA - Plot28 | ecosystem: Environmental > Terrestrial > Soil > Grasslands | place: USA: UC McLaughlin Reserve, Lake County... | reverse complement strand
CCGCGACGAGCGCCGCGGTCAGGCCCTGCACCGTCTTGCCTTTCGCGACCGCAAGCTGAGCAAGCGTCTGGCCCGCCTGCTTCGCGGTGCGCATCTCGGCCTGCGTGACGCCGATGTACGTGGCCGCCGCGGCAAGAAGCGCCGGCCGGTTCGCTGCGCGCGCCGGCTTTCCTCGCGCCGCCGTCGCCGGACCCGCCGAGAGGGCGAACACCGCACCTGCGGCGAGAGCGAGCACGACGATCCGAGTGAACGTTCTGCGCATTTCCACCTCCTTCGGAGACAATCCGCACACCCAACACCCCCCGCCTAAGAAGGCTCTGAGAGGCGGCGGGTCGTGCCCGGCGCGGCATCGAACTACGATTCGCCGTGTGAGCGCCCGCGCCGTGCCGAGACCGCTCGCGCAGCTTCCGAATGCGCTGACGGTCCTGCGGCTGCTGCTGATTCCGCTCTTCGTCGTCTTGATCTTGACGGCCGACCGCGGCCACAGCTGGCCCGCGGCGGTCGTCTTCGGCGCGGCCGGGGTGACGGACCAGATCGACGGGTTCCTCGCGCGCCGCTGGCACGTGGAGAGCGAGTTCGGGAAGATCGCCGACCCGCTCGCAGACCGGCTGATGATCGACGCCGCCGTGATCCTGCTCTGGAACGCCGACCGCCTCCCCTGGGTGGCGCTTGCGATTCCATTACGTGACGTGCTGCTCGTTGCTGGGTACAAGCCCGCCGTGGCACGGGGCTACACGTTCGAGATCAACTTCCTCGGCAAGCTCGCGACGTGGCTGCTGTACGCGTCGCTCGCCTTCGTGATGGTGACGCACGACGGCGACATGTGGCCGCTCTGGATCTTCTGGGCGGGGTTCGCGCTTGCCGTCGCCGCGCTGGCGCAGTACCTCTGGAAGGCCCGCCGGGAGGTGCGCGCGTGAAGGCCGTCGTGATGGCCGGGGGAGAGGGGACGCGGCTGTGCCCACTGACTTCGAACCAGCCGAAGCCGATGGTGCCGATCGCAGGCAAGCCCTGCATGGAACACATCCTCGAGCTCCTCCGGGCGCACGAGCTGGACGATGTCGTGATCACGGTCGCATTCCTCCCGCAGGCCGTCCGGAGCTACTTCGGCGGGGGGGACTCGCTGGGGATGAGCATCGGCTATTCGGTCGAGGAGTCGCCGCTCGGCACGGCCGGCTCGGTCGCGCTCGCGTCGAAGGAGCTCGGCGACGAGCCGTTCCTCGTCATCTCGGGGGACGCCCTCTGCGACGTCGACCTCTCCGCGCTCGTCCGGTTCCACCAGGAGCGGAACGCAGCGGTGACGATCGGGCTGAAGTCAGTCGAGAACCCGCTCGAGTTCGGGATCGTCGTCACCGACGAGGACGGCCGCATCGAGCGGTTCCTCGAGAAGCCGTCGTGGGGACAGGTCTTCTCCGACACGATCAACACGGGCATCTACGTTCTCTCGCCGGAGGTCTTGCGGCACGTGCCGCGCGACCGGCCGTACGACTTCTCGAAGGAGCTCTTCCCGCTTCTCCTCGAGATGGGGCGGCCGCTCTACGGCTACGTCATGGACGGCTACTGGCAGGACATCGGCAACCTCGACCAGTACCGCCAGGCGAACTACGACGCGCTCGACGGCGCCGTGCAGCTCAGCATCCCCGGCCTCCAGCTCCGCGGCAACGTGTGGATCGGCGAGGGCGCCGACATCAGCGACCTCGACCAGGTCGAAGGGCCTGCGTACATCGGCAACAACTGCCGGATCTCCGCCGGCGCGGTCGTCGGCGCGCACACCGTTCTCGGCGCGAACGTCACGCTACGGGAGCACGCGCGGATCGAGCGCTCCGTCGTCGACTCGGGAACGCACATCGGCCGCAGCGTCCTGGTCGAGGGCGCGGTCCTCGGCCGCTCGTGCGACCTCCGCGCGCACGCGCGCCTGCAGGAGGGGGTGGCGATCGGCGACGAGGTCACGATCGGCTCGGAGAGCGTCGTCATGACGGGCGTCCGCATCTACCCGTACAAGGAGGTGGAGTCGGGCGCGCAGATCCACGAAAGCCTGATCTGGGAGTCGCGCGCAAGCTCGCGCGTCTTCGGCCGGGACGGCGTGCAGGGCCTCATCAACGTCGACCTGACGCCGGAGACCGCGCTCCGCCTCGGCGCCGCGCTCGGGACCGCGCTGCCCCGTGGCGCACGCGTCGTGGCGAGCCGCGAGTCGGCGCCCGTCTGCCGGATGTTGAAGCGCTCGGTGATCACCGGCCTCGTCTCGACAGGCGTCGAGGTCGCCGATCTCCGCGTACTGCCGTCGTCGGTGAACCGCCACATGCTGAAGGTGGACGACTTCGCGGCGGGCGTGCACGTGGGGGTAAGCGCGAGCGACCCCGAGGTGATCCGGATCCAGTTCTACGAGCGGCCGGGGATCCAGATCACGGCGGGCCTGCAGAAGGACGTCGAGAAGAACTTCACGCGGCGCGAGCTCAGACGTGCCGCCGCGGCGGACGTCGGGACGATCTTCTACCCGGCGCGACCGGCCGAGGGCTACGCCTCCGACCTCCTCGGCAGCCTCGACACCGGCGCGATCCGCGCGCGCTCGTTCCGCATCGTCGTCGACTACGGCTACTCCGCGGCCTCGCTCGTCCTGCCCCTCGTACTCGGCCCGCTGGGGGTCGAGGCGGTGTCGGCGCACGCGTTCATGACCGACCGGGAGTCGCCCTCTCCGCGCTCGCTGCACGAAACGCTCGGCCAGGCGAAGAACCTCGTTCGAGCGGTCGGCGCCGAGCTGGGGGCCGTCTTCGATCCCGCGGCCGAGCGGCTGTACCTGATCGACGAGCAGGCACGCGATGTCCCCGTCGACAAGGCGCTGCTCCTGTACCTGCGGCTGATCAGCTCGGACGGCCGCAGAGGCAAGCTCGCGTTCCCGATCACCGTCACGAACCTCGTCGACGAGATCACGCGAGACAGCGAGCTGGAGGTCGTGCGGACGCCTTCGTCGGTGGCCGACTTGACGCGCGTCGCAGCCGAGGACGGGGTGGTGTTCGCGGGCGCCGTCGGCGGCGGCTACGTCTTTCCGGAGTTCCTGCCGGCCTACGACGCGATCGCGAGCCTCTGCAAGCTCCTCGAGCTGCTCGCGCCGGTGGAGCGCCCACTTTCGGCGCTCGTGGGCGAGCTGCCGGCGTCGACGCTCCTCCACCGCCAGCTTCCGTGCCCCTGGGCGCTGAAGGGGCTCGTGATGCGGATGCTGACGGAGCGCTTCCGCGATCGGCAGGTCGACCTTCTGGACGGGATCAAGGTCTACGACGAGCGAGGCTCGGCGCAGGTGCTCCCGGATCCCGACGAGCCGCTGATCCATCTCTACGCGGAGGGGCGAACGGTCGAGGAGTCACAATCGCTGGAGCGCGAGCTGCGGTCGCTCGTGGAGGAGATCATGCAGACGCAGGAAACGGGGGCGAGGAGCTAGAATCTCAACTAGAGGTTGACCCTTCACCGAAAGGACACGGCCACGTGGAGCCTCTCCCGGACCTCGAATCGCTCGCGGACGACGAGCTCAAGAAGCTGATCGACGACCTGAAGCACCAGGAGCAGGAGATCTCGTACCGGCGCCGCCTCCTGCACGGCAAGATCGACATCCTGCGCGCAGAGGTCGTCGCGAGGCTTCAACGCTCCGGAGGCCAGTCGGCGCTCGAGCGCGTGGACGTCGACTCGCTGGCCGAGATCCTGGCCGGCAAGGCGACGCCGCCCGCGTAGCCGCCGAGCGAATGTCGCACGTCTACTGCCCCGAGTGCGGCTTCCAGAATCCCGAGGCCGCGAACTACTGCGCCCGCTGTGGCAGCCTGCTCGCGAAGCAGGAGCCCTCCGAGGCGACGATGACCTTCGTCCCCGACGAGGCGGAGGAGGGGGGACAGGAGCTCGAGCGCCTCGGGGTGGACGGGCCCGCCCTCGTCGTGCGCTCCGGCGGCGGGAGGACGGGCGAGACGTTCCTGCTCGAACGAGAGCGGACGACAATCGGTCGCTCGCCCGAGTGCGACATCTTCCTCGACGACGTCACGGTCTCACGGAAGCACGCCGTGATCGTGAAGGGCCGAGGCGACCTGGTGCTCGAGGACCTCGAGAGCCTCAACGGGACGTTCCTGAACCGCCAGCGGATCGAGCGCCGCGCCTCGCTCGCGGACGGCGACGAGCTGCAGATCGGCAAGTACAAGCTGACCTTCCTCGGATGAGCGCGACCGAGACACGGGAGGAGGGTCTGCTGACGATCGGCGCCGTCTGCGAGCGGCTGAAGGACGAGTTTCCGGACATCTCGATCTCCAAGATCCGCTACCTCGAGGGCGAGGGCCTCGTGACGCCGAAGCGCACGCAGGGCGGCTACCGCCTCTTCAGCGAGGACGACATGGACCGCCTGGAAACGATCCTGCGCCTCCAGCGGGACGAGTTCCTGCCTCTGCGCGTGATCCGCGAGGAGCTCGCGGCGGCGCGGCCGAACGATCGCCGGCGACGCCGCAGCCGGGCACTCGAGGATGCGGAGGCGGAGCTCGGGCTCGAAGAGCTTTGCGCGGCGGCCGGCATCGACGCGACGCTTGCGCGCGAGCTCGAGGAGTTCGGGCTGGTGAAGCCGCGCGTCCAGGCGGGACAGCGGCTCTACGCCGAGGCGGACGTCGACGTCGCGGCCGCATGCGGACAGCTCGCCTCGTACGGGATCGCGCCGCGCCACCTGCGCCAGTTCGCCACAGCCGTGGGTCGGGAGGTGGCGCTGCTCGAGACCTTCGCCGCGCCTGCACTCCGGGCAAGGAATCCACAGCGGCGCCAGCAGGCGCTGGCCGACTTGCATCGTCTTGCCGAGCTCGCGCAGGAGCTTGCGCAGCGCCTGTACTGGCGCGACGTCCGCCGCCTCGTGTCGTAACCGCGGCCCCGTCTCATCCGTTGTGGGTCCGTGGACAGAAACCACGGCCGCCGCCGGGTTTCGCACCCGCACGGCGCGTGAAATCGACGAGAGGGGACGGAATGTTCAGGAATCGCAAGACGGTGGACGCCACTGAACGTGTGGACGGCCGCGCCGGCCCCGCGCCGGACGACCGGCCCGATGCCGTGGCTTACCGGACGTGGTACGGCCCGACGCGTGCACTCACGACGCTGCTCGGCGCCGCAGGCGCTTTGGTGCTGATCTGGGTCGCGACGCAGATCCGGGGCGACGAGGGCAATCCGTCCTACTGGGCGATGGTCGGCCTGGTCGCGCTCGCGGGCCTCGTGATGGCCTTCTCGCAGCTCCTCGGCGGCTGGACGAAGTTCGGCGTGCCGCGGATCTCCGGGAACGTGCTGCTGCTCGCATTCGTGCCGACGCTGGTCGTGGCCGGATGGATCCTGCTCGCGCACCAGCCCGATTCAGACCTGTTCCGCAACGACATCCGTGGTTGGTCGGACGACCTCGGCCTCCTCGGCCTCGTGATGGACTTCGAGAACCTCCTTCCGGCGCTCGCGTTCCTCACCGGCCTCACGTTCGGGCTCTCGTTCGACACTTCCGGGCCGCGGACGCGCACAACGGCTCCGGCTGGCGAACGCTACGCGGACGACGAGACGACCGTTACGCGGCGCACGGATGGACCGGTTGCGGTGCCCGCGGCCCGCGGACGCTACGCGGACGACGAGACGACGGTGGCGCGGCGGTCGGATGGGCCGGTTGCGGTGCCCGCCGCCCGGACGACGCGCGACGCCGACGAGCCCGTCACGGCCGAGCGGCGCACGCTCGACACCGATGGCAACGGCGACGACGACACCGGCCGTGGCTTTCTCGGCCGGCGCCGGTCTCGACAGACGGAGTACTCAGGGACGCCGACGGCATCCCAGCGGGATCCGCAGCGCACCGACGACCTCGGCTGAGTCACTCGGGAGGTCGCGAACTGCAGAGGGGTCGCCACGTGCGGCCCCTCGCCCTTCCAGATCGGAACTACCCGCGGCGGCGGCGGAAAGGCGGGCCGAGCTGTTCCTGCCCCTGAACGCGGACGAACAGGAAAATCAACGCCGCGGCGATCATCGACAGGAAGAACGCCGTCGCCTGGCCGACGCCGACCGCCAGCATCCCGAGCCAGAGGATCAGGAAGAACAGGATCGCCCAGAGGAAGCTCGCAAATCCATGGTCGACGCTCGGCGGCCGGAGGTGCACGACCCGAGCAATCTAACGTCCGCGCGGGCGTCTTCGCCCCCGGACGTTCGAAGGGGCCCCGAGGGGCCCCTTCAATTCGCCGAGTCGGTCTCGCTTTCGTCCCCGCTGCCGACTGACTTTCGGCTTCCGCCTACGGTCCTCCGGCGGCGCTTCGACCTACTTGCGCTCCGTGCTCGACGCAAGAGGGACAGTACGACGCCCGGGCCGACGCTGCAAGAAGCTCCGAACAGCCGACGGCGCAATTTGCGTTCTTTTCTTTTTTCAACATTTCCACAGCACATCGTGCAGCCTGTGGAGGAAATCGCGCGACTTCTCCACAGCCTTCGAGCAACGCGCCGCGATCCCGCAATGAGACGCGGATCGCCGTCCACACCGCTGTGGAAATCCCACGCAAGCACCGCGGCCGTAGGATCGGCCGCGCGTGCGTCGCCCTCTCGTCGTGCTCACCAGCGCAGCCCTGGCGCTCACGTGCATCGTCCTCGCGGCCGCACGCGTGGGGGAGCGCGCCGGCGCGCTCTCCAACTGGCAGGCGCTCATCCTCGGCGTCACCCAGGGGCTGACAGAGTTCCTGCCGATCTCGTCGTCCGGCCACCTGATCCTCGTCCCGTGGCTCGGCGACTGGCACTACCTCGAGACGCACGAGGACTTCAACAAGACCTTCGACGTGGCCCTGCACCTGGGAACGCTCGTCGCAGCGATCGTGTACTTCCGGCGCGACATCGCGGTGCTGGTGCGGGCGTGGCTCCGATCGGTCGCCGCGCGGGCGGTGCGCGACGAGGACGAGCGGCTGGCATGGCTGATCGCCGCGGCGACGATTCCAGCCGCGATCGTCGGCGGCCTGGGCGACGACTTCATCTCGGAGAAGCTGGGCGATCCGTGGCAGATCGCGGCCCTGCTCGCCGCCTTCGGCCTCGCGCTGCTCTGGGCCGATCGGCGCCCTCAGGATCGGGCCCTCGGCATGCTCCGCTGGCGCGAGGCGATCGGCGTCGGCATCGCGCAATCACTCGCGCTGGCGCCTGGGGTCTCCCGAGCGGGCGTCACGATCACTGCGGGGCGGGTGCTCCGGCTCAGTCGCGACGGCGCCGCAAGGTTCTCGTTCCTGCTCCTGATCCCGGTCGTGCTCGGAGCGGTCGTCCTGAAGGGAACGAAGGACGTGCTGTTCGGCGGCGGCCTGCCCGAAGGCTCGGCGGGGCCGTTTCTCGTCGGCACGGTCGCCGCCGCCGTGTCCGGCTTCGCGGCGATCTGGGCGCTCATGGCCTACGTCCGCACGCGTTCGTACATGCCGTTCGTCGTGTACCGCCTCGCCGCGGCCGCTGCCGTCGTGATCGCGATCGGGACAGGGTGGCGCGACGCCGGCTTTTGACGTCCCGTCCCGGCGCTCGTGCCTCAACTTGACATAACGCCGCTTATCGTGCACTCGCACGAGACCATTCGCGATCCGAGAATGGTTCGATGGAGATTGGCCGGAGCGGTGCCCGCCGTAGCGGTCTTCGCCGGCGGCGTTGCGCCGACATGCAGGGCGCGCGTGCGCCCGCGCGCCTACTGCACGGTTCTGACGTAGAGAATGTGAGCGGGATTCACGTGCACGGCGGTTCCGTCCTCCCGCGTCAGCTGCGTGAGCTGCGTGCTCGCTCCGGGATCGGGCTTCAGCGCCTGGACGACCTGCTCCAAGGACTGGGTGACGCCGATGCGTTCGCCGCCGACGAAGGTGATCTGCGTTGCCATGAAATTCGGCCTCACGTGTTGCTCCTCCCGCTGTTCGCTTTCGGAGAGCCTACGCTGCCGCGGGGACGACTTCGATGTCGGTCCAGACTTGCCCCCGCGGCCGTGACGTGTTTCGATAGCCAGCCCTCTTGGTAAACGCGCTCCTGACCCCCTGATGGCAGTCGAAATCGAATCCATCCTTCAGCACGAGGACGTGCACACGCTGTTGGAGGCCGCGGCCGAGGCCGGCACGGTCCGGCAGTCCGAGCTCAACGAGCTGATCGAGACACACGAGTTCGACGTGCTCGAGCTCGACTTGCTCTTCCGCGAGGTCGAGACGCGCGCGATCGACGTCGTCGACGACACCATCGAGAAGGAGGTCGCGCCGCCCCCGCCGCCCACGGCCCAGCCGACCGTGGAGTCGACGACGGACGCGCTCCAGCTCTTCCTCCGTGAGGCGGGCAAGCACCAGCTGCTGACAGCCGCCCAGGAGGTGCTGCTTGCGAAGAAGATCGAGCGCGGCGACATGCAGGCGAAGCAGCGGATGATCCAGTCGAACCTGCGGCTCGTCGTCTCGATCGCGAAGAACTACCGCAACCAGGGCCTGCCGTTCCTCGACCTGATCCAGGAAGGAACGCTCGGCCTGATCCGCGCGGTCGAGAAGTTCGACTGGCGGCGCGGCTACAAGTTCTCGACGTACGCGACCTGGTGGATCCGGCAGGCCGTCGCCCGAGCGCTTGCCGACAAGGCGCGCACGATCCGCATGCCGGTGCACATCGTCGAGCGGCTTCAGAAGATGAACCGCGCGGAGCGGATGCTCTGGACGCAGCTCGGGCGGGAGCCGTCGCTCGAAGAGATCGCCGAGGAGGCGAACCTGACGCTCCAGCAGGCGAAGGAAGTCAAGGCCGCCGCCCGCGCGTCGACCTCGCTCGACCAGCCTGTCGGCGAGCAGGACGATGCGGTGTTCGGCGACTTCGTCGCCGGCGACGGGCCGCTGCCCGAGGAAGAGGTCGAGGTGTCGCTCCGTAGCGAGGCGCTCCGGAACGCGCTGTCGTCACTGCCCTGGCGCGAGCGCCAGGTCCTGGTCCTCCGCTACGGCCTCGTCGATTCCGAGCCCAAGACGCTCGAGGAGATCGGGCGCCGCCTCGGTCTCACCCGCGAGCGGGTGCGTCAGGTCGAGGTCGAGTCGCTCCGCCGTCTCGCGAACCTGCGCGAGATGCAGTCGCTGCCTTTGTAGCGCGAAGTTCTAGTCGCCGACGAGGTACCACTCGAGCGCCGGGGCGGCCGCCCGTAGCTCTCGAAGCGCACGCGTCTCGAGCTGGCGGACGCGCTCGCGCGTGACGCCGAGCCCCACTCCGACCTCTTCGAGCGTCTTCGGCTCGCCGTGGAGCCCGAACCGGCCCTCGAGCACGTACCGCATCCGCGGGTTGAGCAGGGCGAGCGCGCGCTCGAGCTCTTGCGAGCGGAAGCCGAGCGCAGCGATGTCGTCGGGCCGCTGCGCGGCGGTGTCCTCGATCAGCTCCGCGTAGACCGACTCGCCGTCGCCCACCGGCGACTCGAGCGAGACGGGATCCTGAACCAGGTCGAGCAGCTCCTCGACGCGCTTCGGCGACACGCCGCTCTCCTTCGCGAGCTCGGCCGGTGTCGGATCGCGGCTCAGGTTCTGCGCGAGCACACGGCGCGCGCGCAGGACGATCCGCACCTGCTCGGCGACATGCATCGGGAGGCGGATCGTCCGCCCCTGGTCGGCGAGTGCGCGAGTGACGGCCTGCCTGATCCACCACGTCGCGTACGTCGAAAGCTTGAAGCCGAGGCGATAGTCGAACTTCTCCACCGCCCGGATCAGCCCAAGGTTGCCCTCCTGAATCAGGTCGAGCAGCGGGACTCCGGCACGGCTGTAGTTACGGGTGATCGACATCACGAGGCGCAGGTTCGCCTCGATCAGCCGCCGCTTCGCCTCGGGGTCGCCCTCGTCCTTGCGGCGGGCGAGCTCGCGCTCCTCCTCACGCGTGAGCACGCGGCCGTTCCCCATCTGCCGAACGTAGAGGCGCAGCGGGTCGGCGGTTAAACGCTCGGCCGGCTCGTCGGCCGGCTCGGCCGCCACCGAGAGCGCCCCAGTCGGCGGGTCGTCGGGGTCGGTGAGCCTCGCTGCCTCCACGCCGTTGGTATCGGCGCGAGGAGGGTGACGCTTGAGGAGGTCGCGCGGTCCGCGCGCGTGCAGCGGCGGTTAAGGGCGCGGCCCTCTCCTGCCGAAACGTTGAACAATCGCTTACAAACTTCTTCCGGCCGAGCGCGTCGGTACGTTTGGGTACGGCAGGCAGGTGTTGATCACGCGCGCGTGGAAAGGTGTCGATTAACGACGTATGTGCGGTATTGCCGGATACAGTCTGAGCCCAGACGCGTCGCTGCCGCGGACGCTCGCGGCGCAGGCTCTCCTGGCCGGAATCGCCGAGCGCGGTGCCGATGCGGTCGGGTACGCGCACCGCACGCCGCATGCGGGCAACGTCACCACGATCAAGCAGCGCACGGGCGCGTCGAAGCTCCTCGAGCGGATCCGCGTCCCGGACACGGCGACACAGCTCCTCGTCCACGTTCGCGACTACACGAAGGGTCACCCCTCGGTGTCCGCGAACAACCACCCCGTGCGGCACGGGCCCATCGTCGGAATCCACAACGGGGTGATCCTCAACGACGACGCCGTGCTCGGGGAGTTCCCGTGCGCCCGCAGCGAGCCGCACATGACCGTCGACTCCGAGGCGATCTTCGCGCTGGCCGCGCATTCGCGTTCCGACCGCTACGCGTTCGAGCGCCTCACGGGCTCGATGGCGACCGCGTGGATCGACGAGCGGGTTCCGGACACGGTCTTCGTCGCCCGCGGTCTCGGCCGTCCGCTATGGACGGGGATCGCGGCCGCCGGCGTCTTCTTCGCGTCGACGAAGCGCGCGCTCGAGATCTTCGAGGCGTACCTCGGGGTCAAGCTCCGAAAGCACGAGGCGGAGCACGGGACGCTGCTCGAGCTCCACCACGGACAGGTCGCGCGCGAGGACTGCTTCACGCCTCAGCCTTACGTCGAAGAGGACCCGCTTCCGGCCGTCCGCGCCCCGCGCGAGGCCGAGGCGTGCCTCAGCGCGCTCCGGTCGCTCGCCGCCGCCTAGCGTTCAGGCGACGCGAGCCCGCCGTCGGCCGCGACGTCGACGCCGTCTTCGACCAGGCGCTCGCGGATCAGGAACTGGAACGTCGCCCAGGCGCCGCGGCGGGCGTCGAACATGCGGTAGACCTGCCACTCCGTGAACAGCGCGTCGTCGGCGGCGCGTGCGTCGGCCCAGTCCTGGAACTTCGGAAGCCGACCGAGGCTACGGGCGACGGCGACGCCCTGCTCGACTGCGCGCTCGAGGCGCTCCTCCCCCACGGGCACATCGAACCCGGCTTCGCGGAGCGCGTTCGTGAGCGAGCCGAAGGTGTGCCAGTAGAGCGACTTCGACGGCACGCGGCCGCGCCGCTCGTCGAGGTCCCGGGCCGAGGGCGGCCGACCCAGCTCATCGCCGAGGTCGCGGAGCAGCCCGAGCAGCTCGTCGCGCGTCGCAAACCGCCGCGGCACGAGCCCCGCCGCGCGCTTGGCCGCGTTCCAGGAGCCGAAGTGCTCGATCACGGTTTGCGGGTGGACGCTCGTCGCTGGGTCCGCCGCGAACTCGCGCATCGTCGGCGACCGCCCGACGCGGCGGGCGCACGCGGTGAGCTCCTCGAGGATCTGCTCGTCCGAGTACCGCTTCCGAAGGCCTGCCTGGAACTCCGCCAGCGCCTCCGGATCGATGTCGCGAAGCGTCCCCGCGCGCTGCCGTGAACCCATGGCAAAAAGGATAGATCGAGTTGGAAAATTCGCAAGTACTCCCGAGCAGCATCGGTGGACGTGCCGCGCGGTATGCCTGGGTAGGCTCGATTCGTGCGTCTCCCGCTCCCCGTCGAGATCGCCGCTGCGAGGGCGGCAGGGCGGCTCTCGCGCGTCCTGGGGCGCGGAGGCGGGACGACCGTGCCCGGAAAGCTGCTCTGGAAGGTCGATCCCGGCGCTGTCGACCGGCTCGCGGCACGGCTCCCCCGAGGAGCGGTGCTCGTCTCGGCGACGAACGGCAAGACGACAACTGCCGCGATGGCGGCCGAGATCCTCCGGCCGCGGCTCGCGCTCGCACACAACAGCTCCGGTGCGAATCTCGTATCCGGAATCGCCTCGACGCTCGTCGCGGCCCGCGGCGCCGAGCTGGGGCTGTTCGAGGTCGATGAGGGCGCATTGCCGGAAGTCGCGCGGCGGCTCCTCCCGCGGGTCGTCTGTCTCGGGAACCTGTTTCGCGACCAACTCGACCGCTACGGCGAGCTCGAGCTGATCGCAGACCGCTGGCGCGCCGCGCTGACCGACCTGCCCCGGACGCGCCTCCTCGTCAACGGCGACGACCCGCAGCTCGGCGACCTCGCGCTGGCGCGTGATAACGCGACGGTTTTCGGGGTCGACGATCCGCGGCGGGCGCGCCCGTCGCTCCAGCACGCAGCGGATTCGAAGCACTGCGTCTCGTGCGGCACCCCCTACGAGTACCGCGCCGCGTACGTCGGGCACCTCGGCGACTACCGCTGCCCCGCGTGCGGGCACGGCCGGCCGCCGCTCGACATGGCCGCTCGCGAGATCGAGCTGCGCGGGCTGAACGGCGGCACGTTCACCCTCGCGACCGCCGTCGGCGAGCGCCGGGTGGAGCTCGCGGTTCCGGGCCTCTACAACGTCTACAACGCGCTCGCCGCGGCGACGCTCGCGCTCGAACTCGGTGCATCTCTGGACGAGACGGTCGCAGGTCTCGCGCGCTTCAGCGCCGCGTTCGGGCGGTTCGAACGAATTCCGGTCGACGACAGGGGGCTCCTGATGCTGCTGATCAAGAACCCCGCAGGGGCGAACGAGGCGGTGCGGACGCTGGTCGAGGGATCGCCGCCGGCGCGTTGCGTCGTCGCGCTCAACGACGCGATCGCGGACGGGCGCGACGTGTCGTGGATCTGGGACGTCGACTTCGAGCCGCTGCTCGAGGCGCTCGAACGTGTCGTCGTCTCCGGCGACCGCGCCGCCGAGCTTGCGCTGCGCTTCAAGTACGCGGGCTTCGACCCGGAGCGCATCGAGGTTGTCCCGCGACTCGAGCGCGCGCTCGACCGCGGCCTGGAGCTGACCCCGGCGGGCGAAGAGCTCGTCGTGCTGCCCACCTACACCGCGATGCTCGCGCTCAGGAAGATCGTCGCCGAGCGAGGACACGTTCGCCCGTATTGGGAGCGCGCAGCGTGACCGAGGGCCGCCACGCGTCCCCCCCCACGGGGGGAGCGAGCGCCCCACTCGAATCTTCGCACGCCAGGGGTGACGGCCGTGTGCCGGGTGCGTGCCGCTTCAGAGGCGGGCGGACATGAGAATTCGCGTCGCGCACCTCTACCCGGACTACCTGAACATCTACGCCGACCGGGGCAACATCGCCGTCCTCGCTCGGCGGGCGCAATGGCGCGGCCACGAGCTCGACGTCGCGCCGGTGTCGATCGGCGACGAGCTCCGGCCCGGCGCCCACGACCTGCTCTACATCGGCGGCGGGCAGGATCGCGAGCAGGCGCTGGTCGCAGTCGACCTCGTCGCCAAAACGGAGAGCGTGCGGGCCGCGGCGGCGGGCGGCGCCGCCGTCCTCGCGGTGTGCGGCGGGTACCAGCTGCTCGGTCGCTTCTACCGCGACCGCGATGGGTCCGAGCTGCCGGGCGTCGGCGTCTTCCCCCTCGAGACGATCGCCGGCGAGAAGCGAATGATCGGCGACGTCCTGCTCGACTGCGCGTGGGCCGGCCGGACACTCGCGGGCTTCGAGAACCACGCCGGCCGCACCGCCCTCGACCGGGGCGCGGAGCCGCTCGGGCGCGTCGTCTCGGGGTTCGGCAACGACGGCCGGTCCGGCTTCGAGGGGTGCCGCGTCGGCCGTGCGATCGGCACGTACCTTCACGGGCCGCTCCTCCCGCGGAACCCGTGGTTCGCCGACTGGGTGCTCGGCGAGGCGCTTGCGCACGCCACGGGAGACGACGCGGCCCAGCTCCAACCGCTCGCCGACGAGCTCGAGCTCGAGGCGCATGCCGTTGCCGCGGATCGCGCGCGCGCACGCGGCGGTCGCTGACCCCGCGTGGACGCGTTCTTCGATGCGGTCCGCTCCTTCCTGGAGCATCTCGCCGCCGTCGACTTCACGGCGCTTGCGGTCGCGAGCAGCTTCCAGATCGCGCGGCTGCTCGCCCGGACGCGCGCCTGGCGCAACATCATCGCCGCGGCCTACCCGGAGTCGCGCGTCCGCTGGCGCGACGTCCTCGGCGGCTATCTCGCGGGAGTCGGGCTCAACGCCGTGACGCCGGCGCGTGCCGGCGACCTCGTGAAGCTGTTCCTCGTCAAGCGCCGCGTCGCCGACAGCACCTACCCGACGCTCGGCGCGACGCTCGCCGTCGAGACGCTGTTCGACTTCGTCGTCGCCGGCGCGATCTTCCTCTGGGCGCTCAACCTCGGAGTGTTCCCGAGCCTCGATCGCCTGCCAGACCTCCCCTCGGTCGACTGGGGCTGGCCGCTTCGCCACCCGCTCGCACTCGAGATCGGAATTCCGATCGTCGCCGTGCTCGCGATCGTCGGCTTGATCTGGGCGACGCGACGCGTGCGGGAGTTCTGGCACCACGTCGCGCAGGGCTTCGCGATCCTCAGCCGGCCCTCCGTCTACCTCGGTCGCGTGGTCACCTGGCAGGCGCTGTCGTGGGCATTCCGCCTGCTTGCGATCTCATGGTTCCTTCGCGCGTTCGGCCTCCCCTCCGGCACGCACGACGCGCTGCTCGTGCAGACCGCGCAGAGCCTGTCGACGATCGTCCCGATCACGCCCGGCGGTGCAGGAACAGAGCAGGGCCTGCTGCTTTACCTGTTCCGCGGCGAAGCGGCGAGGAGCCAGGTGCTGTCGTTCAGCGTCGGCATGCACATCGTCATCGTCCTCGTCAACGTCGCACTCGGGATCGCGGCCATCGCATTGATGACCGGGTCGCTCCGCTTCCGCCGGCTGCGCGCCGACGCCGCGGCCGGCGCGGCCGACTAGGGAATCCAGAGCGAGCCGAGGTAAGCCGTCGGATCGCCCGGCTGCCAGCGGCGGAGAAACCGCTGGATCGGCGGGTGCAGCACGATCCCGTCGAGCTCGTCGACGCGGAACAGCCGGTGGCCGCGAACGGCGGCGTCGCGCGACTGCACGGCGTCCAGCGGCCGCCCGGTCAGATCGCCGGCGAAAACGATGTGCACGACGTGCTTGCGCACCGGTCGCTGCGGGTCGATCGACTCGCAGATCGCGACGGGCCCTTCGACCGGAACCTCGTGGTCGATTCCGAGCTCCTCGGTCAGCTCTCGCTGAAGCGCGTCGGTGAGGCTCTCGCCGGAGTTGACTCCGCCACCCGGCAGCAGCCAGTACTCCTTGCCCGGCTTCTCGTGGCGGCAGAGAAGCAGTTGCTCGCTCCACTGGAGGATCGCGGACACGCGGATCCGAGGCTCGGTCACTGCGGCGACGACCCGAAGCCGCGTTCGCCGCGCTCGCTCGGGGGGAGCTCGGGCACCTCGCTCAGCGCGACGTCCGGAATCGGGACGATCACGAGCTGTGCGATGCGCATCCCGGGCTCGACGTCGAAGCTCCGCTCGCGGTCGGTGTTGAGCAGGATCACTTGCAGCTCCCCGCGGTAGCCGGAGTCGACCAGGCCGGGCGTGTTCACGATCGTGAGTCCGCGGTCGGCGGCCAGCCCGGAGCGCGGCTGGATGAACCCCGCGTAGCCGTCCGGGATCGCGACCGCGACGCCCGTGCCGACCACTGCCCGTTCGCCGGGGCCGAGGGTGGCGCCGTCGCACGCGACGAGATCGAAGCCGGCGTCCCCGGTGTATGCCCGCGCCGGCAGCTCAGCGCGCTCGTGCAGCCGGCGGATCGGGAGCTCGATCAGGCGGACTCCCGCACCGACTCCGCGATCAAGTACGCGGCAAAGCGAGGAACGTCGCGGCGCGCGAGTCGCGCGCGGATGTAGACGCCCTCGGCCTCGTCGCGGCGCTCCTCGATCGGCGTACCAAGCGTGTACAGCTCGCCGAGCTTCGCGCCGTCCTCGTACGGCACGAGCAGTCGCACCTCCTCGAACCGGCCGGCGAAGTGGTCGGCGACCGCCGCGCGCAGGCGATCGAGCCCGGTCGCGTCCAGCGCAGAGATCGGAACCGCATCGGCGAACCGCGCCGCGATCCTATGCCGCCCGAGTGCGTCGAGCGCGTCGATCTTGTTCAGGACGAGCATCACCGGGAGCTCGCCCGCGCCGATCTCTCGCAGCACCGAGTCGACGGCGTGCATCTGCTCGAGCATCGTCGCCTCGTCCTGCGACGCATCGACGACGTGCAGGATCAGATCCGCGACGAGCGTCTCCTCGAGCGTGGACGCAAAGCCTTCGACGAGTTGGTGCGGCAGGCGCCGGATGAACCCGACCGTGTCGGTGACGAGGTAGCGACGTCCGTCGTGCTCGAAGGCGCGCGTCGTCGGGTCGAGCGTCTCGAAGAGACGGTCCTCCACAGGCACGTCCGCGGCTGTCAGCGCATTGAGCAGCGTCGACTTCCCAGCGTTGGTGTAGCCGGCGAGGGCGACCGTAGGCGTCTGGGTCCGCGCGCGTTCCTGCCGGCGCGTCGCACGCTGCCGCGACACCTGCGCAAGGCGCCGCTTGAGCAGCGCGATGCGGCGGCGCGCCAGGCGGCGATCGGTCTCGAGCTGCGACTCGCCCGGACCGCGCGTGCCGACGCCCGCGCCGAGCGTTCCGCGACCGCCGCCGAGGCGCTCTAGGTGCTGCCATGCGCCGCGCATGCGCGGGAGGTTGTACTCGAGCTGTGCCAGCTCGACCTGGAGCTTGCCCTCGGTGGTGACCGCGTGCTGCGCGAAGATGTCGAGAATCAGCTGCGTCCGGTCGACGACTCGCGCCTGCACCGCGTCTTCGAGATAGCGCTGCTGCGCCGGCTCGAGCTCGCCGTCGACGATCAGCGACTCGGCCCCGGCCTCGGTGTACGCGCGCTTCAGCTCGTCGATCTTTCCCTTCCCCACGTATGTCCGCAGCGCGGGTCGCGCGCGGTGCTGCACGACCGCGTCCACGGGCTCGACGCCCGCTGTCCTAGCAAGCTCGCGCACCTCGGCGAGCTCGTGCTCGTCGTCGGTTCCGGGCGCGAGAACCGCGAGGACCACGCCGCGTTCGAGGTCCGCGAGGTCCCCGGCTCTCTCCACGCCGGTAATTATGCCCGCCGATCGCGCAGAATCCGAGACATGGAATCGTTGGCGGACCGAACGCTCGAGCTCGTGAACATCCCCTCCGAGAGTCGCGCCGAAGACGCGGCGATCGAATACGTGCGCGCGGCGATGCCGACCGCGCCCGTCTACGACGACGACACGGTGCTCTTCTGGCCAGGTCGCGTGGTGCTCGCGGGGCACGTCGACACCGTTCCGGCCCAGGACAACCGGCCCGGTTCGCTCGACGGCGGGTGGGTCGTCGGCCTCGGCGCGTCCGACATGAAGGGCGGCTGCGCCGTGATGCTCGAGCTCGCGCGCGTCGCCGCGCCGTTCGGCTTTCTCTTCTTCGGACGCGAGGAGCTGCCCGCGGGCGAGTCGGCGCTGCCGCAGTTCTTCGAGCGCCACGGGCTCGACTGCGAGCTCGTCGTGATGATGGAACCGACAGACAACGAGATCCACGCGGGGTGCCTCGGCAACCTGAATGCGCGCGTCGTCTTCCGCGGCGAGAGCGCCCATTCGGCGCGGCCGTGGACGGGCGTGAACGCGATCTCGCTCGCGATCGACGGCCTCGCGCCCCTTGCTCACGTGGAGCCGCGCGACGTCGCGATTCAGGGGCTCGTGTTTCGCGAGGTGGTCTCGATCACGGGCATCTCCGGCGGCATCGCGACCAACGTCGTGCCCGCCGAGGCGACGGCGGTGCTCAACTTCCGGTACGCGCCCGATCGCGATTCGGCCGGTGCCGAGGAGTTCCTCCGGACGCTCGTCGGCGACAGAGGCGACCTCGAGCTCGCGGGAAACTCGCCGCCGGGGCGCGTCGCCGCCGAGTCGCCGCTCGTTCGCGTGCTGCGCGACGTCGGCGACTTTGCGGTCGCGCCGAAGCAGGCGTGGACGCCGGTCGCCGAGTTCTCGGCCCAAGGGCTCGACGCGATCAACTTCGGTCCTGGTGCAACGAGGTACGCGCACCGACAGGACGAGCGCGTCGCGATCGCGGAGCTCCAGCGGAGCTATGACGCCCTGCTTCGGTTCGCGGCTACGGTCTCGGCGTGACCCTCTCCCCCGTGCTCGAGGCGCTGCAGACGTATCCGTTCGTGCGCCTCGACGAGGCGAAGGCGGCGGCGCGCGAAGCGGGTGTCGAACTCATCGATTTCGGGATGGGCGACCCGATCGAGGCGACGCCGGCGTTCATCCAGCGCGCGCTCGCGGACGCGCTGCCGGCGACAGCCGGCTATCCGCGTGCGCCCGGCCTGCCCGAGCTGCGGGACGCCATCGCGTCGTGGCTCGGACGGCGGTTCGAAGTCGACGTCGACGCCGATCGCGAGCTCATCCCGACTTACGGGTCGAAGGAGGCGATCTTCCTCTTTCCACTCGTCGCCTGTCGTCCCGGCAAGGACCTCGTGCTCGTCCCCGAGCCCGCGTACCCCGTCTACGAGCGTGGCGCGGCGTTCGCGGGCGCCGACGTGCGGTTCGTGCCGCTGCGCGAGGAGAACGCGTGGCTGCCCGACCTCGACGCGGTCGCGGATGACGACTGGGAACGCTGCGCGATCTTCTGGTCGAACTATCCGCACAACCCGACCGGCGCCGTCGCGTCGCACGCGTACCTCGAGAAACTCGCCGCACGCGCCCGGGAGCATGGCTTCTACCTCGCCGCCGACGAGGCGTACACCGAGCTGTGGTTCGACGAGCCGCCGCTCTCTGCGCTACAGCTCGACGACCGGACGAACGTCGCCGTCTTCCAGACGTTGTCGAAGCGGTCGTCCATGACCGGTTACCGAAGCGGGTTCGTCTGCGCGCAGCCGAACGTCATCGCGGCGCTGCGAGCATTCCGCCCCAACGTCGGGACGGCGCCGCAGGAGTTCGTCCAGCGCGCGTCCGTGGCCGCGTGGGCGGACGAGGAGCACGTCGAGGAGACGCGTGCCCGGTACTCACGCAAGCGTGCTGCACTCGCGCCGCTCTTCGATCTGGCGTCCGGGTCGAGCGTCGCGACCTTCTATCTCTGGTTCCGCGTGCCGAGCGACGAGACCTCCGAGTCGTTCGCCGAGCGGCTGCTCGAGCGCGGCGTCGTCGTCGCGCCCGGCTCGTACTTCGGGCCGAGCGGCGAGGGCTACGCGCGGCTCGCGCTCGTTCCCGATCTCGACGCCTGCGAGCGCGCGGCGGCGATCCTCCGCCGGCTGCTGTGAGCGTCGACGAGACGATTGCCGCGCTCGATCGCGGCGAGCTTCGCGTCGCCGAGAGGCGCGACGGCGAGTGGGCCGTGAACGAGGATGCCAAGGAGGCGATCCTCGAGTACTTCCGGCAGCGGAAGATGGAGCCGGTCGAGGTCGGGCCGTTCGAGTACCACGACAAGATCCCGCTCAAGCGGAACTTCGAGGAGCTCGGCGTGCGTGTCGTGCCGCCCGCGGTCGCGCGGTACGGGTCGTTCCTGTCGCGTGGCGTTGTGCTGATGCCGAGCTACGTGAACATCGGCGCCTGGGTCGGCCCGCGGACGATGGTGGACACGTGGGCGACCGTCGGCTCCTGCGCGCAGATCGGTGCCGACGTGCACATCGCCGGGGGCGTGGGGATCGGCGGCGTGCTCGAGCCTGTCAACGCGCGCCCGGTGATCGTCGAGGACGGCGTCCTCGTCGGGTCGCGCTGCATCGTCACTGAGGGCGTGGTCGTGCGGGAGCGCGCCGTGCTCGGCGCGGGTGTGGTGCTGACCGCCTCGATCCCGGTGATCGACGTGACGGGAGACGAGCCGTTCGAGCATCGCGGTGAGGTCCCCGCGCGCGCGATCGTCGTGCCCGGAGTTCGCCAGCGCGAGTTCCGGGCCGGCACGTACGGCCTGCCGACGCCCTTGATCGTCGGCTGGCGCGACGAGTCGCACGACCGGCTCGCCCTCAACGAGGCCCTGCGCGACTACGGCGTGGCGTCGTAGAGCCGGCTGCGTGGCGGTCGGCGCGTCGAGCTCAGCCCACGTCCTGGATGACCTTCACGAGCTCGTCGACGCGATAGCCCCTGCGCGGACGAGTTCGCGCGCCTGTGCGACGAGCTCCGCGCTCCGGCGTCCGGCGACGGTGATGCCGCGGCCGCGGCGAAACTCGAGCAGGCTCTCGTCCCGAAGCCGGCGGAGCGCGCGCCGAAACGTCTCACTGCATCACCCGCCGGGGCACCCCATCCCACCACCCACTGCCGATCGTAATGAGGAATTTGTGTCGAGACTGTGCCGACCTCGCACCTAATCCGCGCGCTCGGCCGGCCCGGTCAACCACGCGCGGCCGTCCTCGAGGCGGACCAAGAGCTCGCCGCCGGGGAACGCGACGACGACGTCCCCGTTCCCGTGCGTCGCCGCAGCCACCGCGACGGCGCTGGTTCCGGACGACCGCGTCTCCCCCACGCCGCGCTCCCAGACGCGCGCGGCCACGCGGCCGGCCCCTTCGCGTCGCGCGACCTGGACGTTCGTCCGCTCCGGGAAGCGTGGATGCGTCTCGAGCAGCGGCCCGATTCTCGGCAGGTCGGCCGGATCGCCCAGAACGACGGCGTGCGGATTCCCAACGGACACGCGCGTGACATCGAAGTCTCCGACACGCTCGAGCTCGAACGCGTGGAACTCTCCCATCTCCTGCTCGATCCGGCCGTCTGCGAGCAGGCGCGCACCAATCTCGCGCCCGCCCGTACGAACGACCAGATCACGCAGTCCGGTGCGCTCCGAGAGCCAGCGCGCAGCGATCCGCGTGCCGTTGCCCGACATCTCCGCGACGGAGCCGTCAGGGTTCCAGATCGCGATCTCGGCCTCGGCGCCGTCGACCTGGACGACCTCGAGGATGCCGTCCGCATCGCCGACCTCGGCGCGAACGCGCTCAGGTGTCAGCCCGCGGTCCTCCGCGAGCAGGTAGACGTTGCCGTGCGCGTGCCAGCGCGAGAATCTCATCGGCGACCTCGTCGGGAGAACGGTCGGCGTCAACCGTAATCAGCCCGGAGATCCGCCGCATCCACTTGCGCTGGTAAGCGGCGTAGCGCCGGACGCGGGCGAGCATCGCCTCGAGCGCCTCCGGCCGCGGGAGCGTCGCGATGTCCTCGAGGCCGTGCGCGTAGCGCGCCGTGTGCGAGACCGGCCCAGCGGCTAGCGCACGCTGCACCTCCTCGACCGCCCCGGCTTCGAACATCGCGCGCCCGCGCGCGTCGATCCGGCGGCGAAGCTCGTCGGGCGCAACCTCGAGCCCGAAGACGAGCGTCGGGTGGCGCGTCTCGTCGCTCCACAGGCGGTCGCGCTCTCGCGCGAGCGACGAGCCCGCCTCGGCGAGCTCGAGAGCACGGACGACGCGCCGCCGGTCGTTTGGGTGGAGGCCGGCCGCCGCCTCCGGATCGAGGGCCTGCAGCCGTCCGTGCGCGTGCAATGCGCCGTGCGCGTCGTAGAACGCGTCCCAGCGTTCGCGAGCTCCCGCTGCCGGTGCAGGGGGCAGCGCGAGGTCGGTGAGGGCCGCCCGGAAGTACAGGCCGGTACCGCCGGTGACGATCGCGGTCCTTCCACCGTTGAGAATCTCGTCGACGGCGGCGTGCGCCAGCCTCGCGTAATCGGCGACCGATGCCTCGTGCGAGAGCGGCCAGATCGCGACGAGCCGCGTCGGCGACTCGGGCTGCGCCGTGAGGATCTGCAGGCCTTCGTAGACCTGCATCGAGTCCGCGGACACGACGTCCGCCGGGATCCGTTGGGCGATTGCCTCCGCTACGGCTGTCTTGCCGCTGGCGGTCGGGCCGAAGATTGCGAGGACGAGCCCGGGAAACGGTGTTGCCATCGCTCCGGATTTTCCCGCGCAGACCCCTGAGCCTCTTGGCGCTCTAGGCAGCAACGAGCGCGGCCTGGCGGCCGCGGAGCGTCGTCGACGTGGCGCCGTCGATCAGCACGTCGACGAGATCGCCGGACGCCGCGAAGCCGGCGAAGTTCACGGTCGTGTTTCGCCGCGTGCGCCCCCGGAGCAGCATCGGATCGGTGCGCGACGGCCCCTCGACGAGCACCTGCTCCGACGTGCCGATACGCGCGTCGTTGCGTCGCCTCGCGACCCGCTGAACGACCTCCACGAGACGCTCGATCCGCTCGCGCTTCACGTCTTCTGACACCTGACCGGGCATCGCAGCCGCCTCCGTCGCCTGGCGCGGCGAATAGACGAAGGTGAAGGCGCCGTCGAACTCGACCTCCTCGACGACCTCGATGGTCTCGCGAAAATCGTCCTCCGTCTCGCCCGGAAAGCCGACGATGATGTCTGTCGTCAGCGCCAGATCCGGGATCGCGGCGCGAAGCTCCGTGACGAGCCGTAGGTAGCGGTCGCGCGAATATGTGCGGCGCATCGCCTTCAGAATGCGCGTCGATCCGGACTGGAGCGGCAGGTGTGTGTGCTCGCAGACCGCGCCGCATTCCGCCATCGCCGCGATCACCGGCACGCGGAAGTCCTTCGGGTGCGGCGACGTGAAGCGGATCCGCTCGATCCCGTCGACGGCGTCGCACGCGCGCAGCAACTCGCCGAACTCGGTCTTCAGGTCGGGCAGCAGATCTCGCCCCCACGAGTTCACGTTCTGGCCGAGCAGCGTGATCTCGCGGACGCCGTCGCGGGCGAGCCGCTCGACCTCGGCGACGATCTCGCCCGGCCTGCGAGACACCTCGCGGCCGCGTACCGCCGGAACGATGCAGTACGCGCAGTTCGAGTTGCAGCCCATCGAGATCTGCACCCACGCCTGGAACGACCGCTCGCGGTGCATCGGCAGCGTCGCGGCGAAGCGGCGCTCCTCTGCGATGCCGAACGCCGAGCGCTGCACGCCGAACCCGCCCGCGCCGAGCCAGTCGGCGAGGTGCGGGATCGAGCCCGGACCGAATGCGACATCCACGTGCGGGTAGAGGGAGAACAACCGGTCGCGCTGCGCCTCGGCGTAGCAGCCGCCGACGGCGATCACGGTTTCCGGATTCGTGCGTTTCTGCGCGGCTGCGTCGCCCATGTAGGCGGCGAACTTCGTGTCCGGCTTCTCCCGGATCGTGCAGGTGTTGAAGACGAGCACGTCCGCCTCCTCGCGCGACGCCGCTTCGCCGAGACCGAGGTCCTCGAGGAGCCCCTTGATGCGCTCGGAGTCGTGCGCGTTCATCTGGCACCCGAACGTCGTGACGAAGTAGCGCCGGTACATACGCAGACGGAGGGTAGCGCCGACCCTGCCCGCGAGGCTGCTGCGACTCGCGTACCGGGGCGGGCGGGCGCTGCGGGCCGCCCCGGCTCGTGGGAGGCCGGTCTGTCCCGCCGTCGACCTCTGTCGTGTTTCGCGTCCGCGAAGCCAAGGCTCGTCGAACGACTGAGGCGACCGGCTCCCGCGTCACGCCCTGCTCGGCACGCACCGCGTCGACTGGGCGCGATTCCGCAGACGGCGGAGCGTCACCGAGCCGCTCTCGGCTGAGGACGGGCCGAGACGAGAGCGCGCGATGCGGAAATCAACCCATCGGCGTTGACACGGACCGCAACAATGGCTGCATGGTGCTCCCGACTTCCGGAACGCTCGCCGTGTTCTCCGCGGCGTGCGTCGCGCTGCTGCTCGTGCCCGGACCGGCGGTGCTGTACATCGTCGCGCAGAGCGTCGGCCAGGGGCGGCGTGTGGGTCTCGCCTCCGTCGCCGGAATCCACCTCGGGACGCTCGTGCACGTCGCGGCGGCCGCCGTCGGCCTCTCGGCGTTGATCGTCGCCTCGGCGACGGCGTTCAGCATCGTCAAGTACGCCGGCGCCGCATACCTCGTCTACCTTGGCGTCCGGCGCCTGCTCGAGCGCACGCCCGTCGAGTTCGAGCACCGCCGGGAGCCGCTCCGCCGCGCGTTCGCCCGCGGGGTCGTCGTGAACGTCCTGAACCCCAAGACGGCACTGTTCTTCCTCGCGTTCCTCCCGCAGTTCGTCGACCCGGACCGGGGCGCAGTCTGGCCGCAGGTGGTCGCGCTCGGCCTCGTCTTCGTGGTACTCGGCCTCGCCAGCGATTCGCTGTACGCCTTTGCGGCGGGCTTCTTCGGCCGCTTCCTCCGCCGCCGCCGATCGATCCTCCGCTACGCCTCCGGAACGGTGTACGTCGGGCTCGGCGCCGTGACCGCGTTTGCCAGAAGAGGCTAGGCCCAGCCGAACCGCACGCCCGGCGCGCGCTACGCCGCGTCGACCTGCGACGCCCGAGCGGCGGCCCGCGCGTCCAGCTTGTTCGACGCGACGTCGGTGGCGCGGCTCTCGCGGATCACCGTCACCTTGATCTGGCCCGGGTACTCGAGCTGGTCCTCGATCTCGCGCGCGATCTCGTGCGAGAGCAGCACGGCCGTGTCGTCGTCGACCTCGTGAGGCTTGACGATCACGCGGATCTCTCGTCCGGCCTGGAGCGCGTAGACCTTCTCCACGCCCGGATGCGAGGCCGCGAGCCCCTCGAGCGACTCCAGGCGCTTGATGTAGTGCTCGAGGTTCTCGCCGCGAGCCCCGGGGCGCGAGGCGGAGATTGCGTCCGCCGCGATCAGGAGCACGGCCTCGACGGTCTGCGGCTGCACCTCGTTGTGGTGCGCCTCGATCGCATGGACGACGCCCTGGGTCTCGCCGTAGCGCTTGGCGAGCTGCGCCGAGATGAGCGCGTGCGAGCCCTCGACCTCGTGCGTCATCGCCTTGCCGATGTCGTGCAGCAGCGCAGCGCGCTTCGCAGTCTTGACGCTCGCGCCGAGCTCGCTCGCCATGATGCCCGCGAGGTGGACGACCTCCAGCGTGTGCTTGAGCACGTGCTGGCCGTAGCTCGT
>Ga0126307_10000518_pt1 | contig 24912 bp, 24 predicted proteins | sample Plot28_FD_89955 | JGI IMG/M metagenome (GOLD analysis project Ga0126307, IMG submission 89955) | Serpentine soil microbial communities from UC McLaughlin Reserve, CA, USA - Plot28 | ecosystem: Environmental > Terrestrial > Soil > Grasslands | place: USA: UC McLaughlin Reserve, Lake County... | reverse complement strand
TCCGCGCGAGCGCGCCGATATCGCCACCACGTACTGCGCATTATCTCGTATACGTCTTACCTCTTCCGCCTGTGACTCGGATGAAATGGCCCCTTCGATGAATGCTACATCGAGTCCGACGAGTGAATTGTTCGCCTTAAGCGCCTTCATATGCCGGAACTCGATCAACCTTTTCCATTCATCGAGGTGGTCGTTCAACAGCTCCGTAAAGAGGATCGTGCTGTCCTCACAACAGGTGAACGAAAACCAGCCTACGACCAGCCGCTTGTGCTGGTCTGTGCCGCTTGTTTGCTGTGGTGATCGCTGCATAGCCATGAGGTCCTTTAGGGGAGAATACAGGATGTTCTCTCACGTAGGCAACGCCAAGAACTCAACGAATGAGAACCTGGAAGGCCAACATGGCGAGTACGGAGAGGGTGATAATGATCGCCACGAGGTTGCCCGAAGACTCTTCGAGTGCGTCCGGAACCAGCTCTGAGAAGACCATCCATATCATGGCCCCCGACGCGAACCCGAGCCCGTAAGGCAACAGGGGCTTGAAGGTCTCGACGAAGAGGAAAGCGGGCACCGCCATCAAAGGCTGCGGCAAGCTGGAGAACACGCTCCAGAGGGCCGCGCGGGTCCATCGAACTCCCCGGGGGACGAGCACAAGGCTGATGGCGAGACCTTCAGGGATATTGTGGACGGCTATGGCAAGCGTGATGAACAGGCCGAGTCCTAACCCGCCGCCGAACGAAACCCCGACCCCCACGCCTTCGGTGAACGAGTGCATCGTCATCACCCCGACTATGAGCAGTGCTTTGCTGGCGTCCATGTTGCTCATCTCGGCGAATACCGCCGGGTGCTCGTCGCGCTGAAGCAACTTACGCACGAGAACGATGAACACCAGCCCTGTCAGTGCTCCCGCCAGCGTGCGCGCCAACCCGTAGTCCACGCCCTCGTAGAGGAGGCCGAAGCTGGCGGCAAGCATGAGCCCGGCGGCGAGGGCGTTGGACGCCCCTAGCCATCTCCTGGTGAGGCTCTTCACGAAGGCGAAGGGCACAGCCCCTATGCCTGTGGCCACCGCAGTGAGCAGGGCGAAGAGAAAGACCTGAAGTGTGGCCGTCAACTCCACGCCGCTTACCTTAGTCCTTTCCCATCCCTCTTGCAGCCCCGGCGCGCCAGAACGTCATGTTGGGAGGGAGCGTTACTCACGACTCGCGCACCAGGAGTACCGGGCGGAGTAGAGGAGCGCCTTCCGTGATTCGCTGCCGATCAGCGCCAGTTTCCGTCAAGGGCTCCATCTCCAGTTACGGATCTCGGGCGCGTCCGCAAGGTGGCGGTGCGAGTAGGCCGTGGCCTTGGAGATCAAGGATTCGCACTCGGAGATAAGGGTCGGCGCACGGTCCTGCAGGCGCGAGCCTGGGGTCTCCCCGGAGCGCCGCAGCGCCTCTGCTGCAAGGTGGTAGCGGCTCATACCGTTGAGCACGGTCATCTCGAACGGCGTCGTCGTGGTTCCCTGCTCGTTGAAGCCGCGCACGTGGAAGCGGTCGACATCGACGTGGCCGTGGACGATCTCGTGGATCGCCCGCCGGTAGCCGTGGAAGGCGAAGACGATCGGTTTGTTGGCCGTAAAAAGCCCGACGAAGCGTGTCTCGTCCATCCCGTGCGGGTGAAACTCCCTGGGGAACAGCGCCATCAGATCGACCACGTTGACGACCCTGACCCGGAGCTCGGGCGCCTTTTCCCTGAGCCAGCGGGCGGCGGCGACGGTCTCCAGGGTTGGTATGTCACCCGCGCAACCAAGCACGAGGTCTGGCTCTTCTCCTTCGGGTACGTTGGATGCCCACTCCCAGACCGAGGCCCCGGCGACGCAGTGTGCAATCGCCGTCTGCATATCCAGCCACTGGAGCTGAGGCTGCTTGTCTATGACGATCAGGTTGACGTAGTTGCGGCTGCGCAGGCAGTGGTCGGCCACGGAGAGGAGGCAGTTGGCGTCGGGGGGCAGATAGTTGCGCGCCACGGTGCCCCTCTTGGAGAGCATGACGTCTATGAGCCCAGGGCCCTGGTGCGAGAAGCCGTTGTGATCGTTGCGCCAGCAGGTGGAGGTCAGCAGCACGTTTAGCGAGGAGATCGGCTCGCGCCAGGGGAGGCCCGCGGCCTCCTCGAGCCACTTGGTGTGCTGTACCATCATCGAGGAGGAGACCATCGCGAAGGCCTCGTAGGTCGCAAACAGGCCGTGGCGGCCGGTCAGGAGGTAGCCCTCGAGCCAGCCCTCGCACAGGTGCTCGGAGAGGACCTCCAAAACACGGCCGTCCGGCGCGACGTGGTCGTCGATCGGGAGCGTCTTGCCGACGAAGCAACGGTTCTCGACCTCGAAGACGGCCCCGAGGCGGTTGGATTTCGTCTCGTCCGGGCAGAAGAGGCGGAAGTTCGCCGCGTCAAGGTTGCCTGTGAAGGTGTCACGCATCATCTCGCCGAGGCGACGGGTAGACTCGTGGCTCACGGTCGCCGGGGCCGGAACCTCGACCGCGTAGTCACGGAAGTCCGGCAGATCGAGGTCCTTGAGTACCCTACCACCGTTGGCGTGCGGGCTCGAGCCCATGCGCTTGCCTGCCTCCGGGACGAGCGCAGCGAGTTCGGGGACGAGCCGCCCCCTTTCGTCGAAGAGCTCATCGGGACGGTAGGAGAGCATCCACTCCTGCAGCCGCTCGAGCTGCGCCCTATCCTCCCTCACGTCTGCCAGGGGCACCTGATGGGAGCGGAACGTGCCCTCGACAGGATGGCCTCCGACCTCCTCCGGCCCGGTCCAGCCCTTGGGAGTACGCAGCACGATCGCAGGCTAGCGGGGTCGGCCTGCGGAGCCGTTCTCCCGAGCGTCGGTCTGTATGGCGCGGATGCGTTCGTGGCGGGCGTCGAGGGCCGTGGCGAAGGCCTGGTGCACGCTCGCCGGGTCGTCGCCACAGGCGAAGTGCACCTCGTAGCCGTGCCCCTCGAGCAAGGAACTGATCTCGTCGTCAGGAGCCCGCCCCAGCACGGTGGGGCCCGAGATCTTGTAGCCGTTCAGGTGCAGTATGGGAAGCACGGCACCGTCGCGGTCCGGGTTGAGGAAGCTCGCGGACTTCCACGAGCCCTCCAGGGAACCCGTCTCGGCCTCGCCGTCACCGACGACCGCGGCGACCAGAAGTTCGGGGTTGTCGAAGGCCGCGCCGAAGGCGTGAGCGAGGACGTAGCCGAGCTCGCCCCCCTCGTGGATCGAATCTGGCGTAGGGACGCTGACGTGGCTGGGAACGCCGCCCGGCGTCGAGAACTGCCTGAAAAGCCGCCGCATGCCCGCCTCGTCCCGGGAGACATCAGGATAGATCTTCGAGTAGGTGCCCTCGAGGTAGACGTTCGCCAGCACCGCCGGTCCGCCGTGACCCGGGCCTGCCAGAAAGATGGCGTCGACGTCTTGCTCCCGGATCAGGCGGTTCAGGTGGACGTAGACGAGGTTGAGGCCAGGGGAGGTGCCCCAGTGACCGAGGAGCCGCGGCTTGATGTGCGTAGGTTGCAGCGGCTCGCTAAGGAGGGGGTTGTCTTGGAGGTAGATCTGGCCTATCGTCAGGTAGTTCGCGGCCCGCCAGTAGCGGTTCATAGCCTCGAGCTCCTCGGCCGAGAGCGGACCTCTCTCGGTCGCGGGGCGCGTCGGGGGAGCGCCTCCGCCGTCTTCGACTGCGCTTGAGATGGTCTCGTCAAAACGATACATTGTGCGCTCCTTCTCGTGCGATTAGCCTTCTCGTGTGCCTGGCGATCATGAGGTTCTCGTCTGTTGCCATGATGCGGACCTTCACCGGACTACCGCTGCGTGAGATGATGGGCTCGTGGCCGGCGTTGCGGTCGGGGTCGAGCGCGATTCCGAGGAAAGCGAGCCCCTCGCATATACGCTCCCTGACCGGTGCGGCGTGTTCGCCGATCCCTCCCGTGAACACGAGGGTGTCTAGACCTCCCATGGCCGCGGCGAGCGACGCGAGGAATTTCTTCGCCGCGTAACAGAAGAGCGCGATGGCCTCGGCGGCGCGCGGGTCGTGGGGGGCGCGTCCCAGGAGGTCGCGCATGTCGGAGCCCGTCTCCGAGATGCCGAGAAGACCCGACTCCTCGTTGAGGAGGGCATCCAGCGCCACTACGTCCATCTTTCGCGACCGCAGGAGGTGGATGAGCACGCCGGGGTCCAGGTCGCCGCTCCTCGTGCCCATAACGAGCCCGCCGGCGGGGGTGAAGCCCATCGTCGTGTCGACGCCGACGCCGCCCCTGACGGCCGCCATGCTCGCCCCGTTGCCGAGGTGGGCGATGACGACGCGCCCTTCTGCCGCGGTAGGGTCTATCTTGCGCAGTTCGCCGGTCACGTACTCGTAAGAGAGGCCATGGAAGCCGAAGCGCAGGATGCCTTCCTCGGAGAGTGCGCGCGGTAGTGCGAAGAGCCTTGCGACGCGCGGCATCCCGGCGTGGAACGCGGTGTCGAAGCAGGCCACCTGTGGGACGGTGGGGTACGCCGAGCGTATCGCCTCGATGGCGGCTATCGCCTGGGGCATGTGGTTGGGGTCTATCGGGATGAGCTCCCGGAGCTCGGCGACGACCTCAGGGACGATCCCGACCGGTTCGCGGTACCGTTTCCCACCGTGCACGATCCGGTGCCCGACCGCCGCCGGAGGCCGGTCGTGGCCCACCCGCCGCAGCCGCTCCAGCACGGCCGCCAGCGCGGCGACGTGGTCGGGAAGGTCGATACGCTCCCAGCCAAGGTCTTCGCGGAGGACCTCCTCGATGCGGAGCCGCCCGTCGCGGGCGCCGATCCGCTCGGCGCTCGCACTGAGTTCCGGTGTCTCCCATGCGTCCTCCGTACGATACAGGGTGACCTTGAGGCTGGAGGAGCCGGCATTGACGGCCAGGATCTTCTCGTTCGTCCCTTCAGCCAGGCCCACCGTCTCTAGTGCTCCTGGCCTACCCACACGTAATTGACCGGTGTGGTCTGGGTTGTGCCTCTCCACGTGCGGCTCTTCACCGGCCGACCTCGTACGAGCGTGCGCCGTGACCGGCTGTGGTTTCGATCAGGTCGGCGTAGAGTTCGAGCTCGTCGGAGATCAGGCGCGTGAGCAGGAACCTCTCCCCAACGATCTCCCTTCCCGCTCGGGCCAGCTGTGCGCCTTCCTTGGGATTGCGAAGCAGGAAGAGGAGCTTCCCGGCGCACAAGGGCTCGGCCAGCTCCTTTAGCCGTTCGACCGTCTCGCGGCCCGCGGTGGCCTCGTAGTCCGCGACGGATCGTTTGCCTACTTCTACGCTCTCTAGCATCCGCTCTCCAGCATCATGCGTTCTCCTCTACTCCCTCCCCAACCCTCCCCAGGGCCGTGCGAGCGCTGGTTCCTTCGCCGCCCACCGTAACATCTTACTTGGCCAGGACCCCCCAGGGACAGTTCGCCTTCGTTTCCTGGCTTCACTGTACGCCTGCGGTGGCGTCGAGCCTTGACCAAGGTGGCCCATTCTTCTGGTCAGGATTGACCAACACGGGGCCATGCCCTGAAGTTGTCTCAGATATTTGGCAAACTCGGTGGTAACAGCCGGCGGTCGTCACCGAGGCCCCACTGCCGAAGGCGATGGACTCGACGTCTGGCTTTTCAGTGCGGTCGTGGCGCGACCCTCGGCCGGAATGGCCAATCTTGCCCCGTCAAACCGTCGTAATGGATCAGGACACGCAGGCCCTTCGGCTGTATCCTGTTACGGGAAACGAGGGAAGGAGCAGAACGGTGAACGACTCTCCGGAGAAGATCCTGGCGGCTGTGGACGGCGGTCCGCAGGCTGAGGCGGTGGCGCGGTTGGCGGCAAACTTCGCGACGAGGATGGGCTCAGAACTACACGTGGTCCACGTCGGTTTCGTACCGGCGATGTACCACCCCGAGATGCAAGGATATCCTTCCCGGGTCGAAGCGGTCCGGCAGGAGACGCAGCAGGCACTGGACGAAGAGGTGCGGAGGATCGAGGCCGCCGGCGCAGCAGTCTCGCGGTCGCACCTGAGGATGGGCCGCCCCGACGTCGAGATCCTGGAGCTGGCCGAGGAACTGGACGCCGACCTCATCGTCGTCGGGAGCCGCGGCCTGGGTGGCCTGCGTCGTACTCTTTTGGGCAGTGTTTCGGACTCCGTGGTCCGCCACGCCCACTGCCCGGTCCTCGTGGTAAGGGGGCAACCCTGAGAGCCCGCACGCCGCGCGGCATCCGAAGGTGAACACGAGGAACTGCGTCTACTCTTCGACCGAGTAGCGGGCCGTCATGCCAGCGTCTATGTGGTCGTTTACGTGGCAGTGGTAGAACCATACGCCAGGATCGTCAGGGACCATGTCTGCGACCACCATGGTCGCCGGCAACAGGTCCACCACGTCCGTCCTCATCCCCATGACGGTCACCGTTTGCCGTGCCAGTGGGGGGTGTGCAGGTCCACCTCCGTGCCCATGGCCATCGCGTACCAGCGGACCTTCTCGCCTTTTTTCATCTTCATCAGGGGCATGTTGCCGAAGACGTAGCCGTTTATGGAGTGTATCAGGTTGCTCTCGAGAAAGCCCTCGTCCTCTATGTCCACGCCCTGGGGATGTCCGGCGAAGTGCTCTATGTTGTAGTCGAGGTAGTGGCTCCTGTTCTCGTCGAAGACGGTGAAGAGGGTGACGAACTCCCGGTCTACGCCCTTGGGAGAGCCGTCCTCTTTTGCCTCGCCCTTGCGGGTGATTATGATCGGGCCTATGAGCCCCGTGTTGGTGTCGTCGGACTCGTCGACGTGGGAATGGTACATCCATGCGATGGAGCTGGGGTCCTCAGGTCCCGGACCCGCCCTCTTCGGGACCTTCCAGGTGTAGGTGTGCTCCTCGCCCGGCTCGACCACGTCATCGCCCTTGTTCTTCTTGCCTGAGGTGCCGTCCTGGTAGGGGGCTCCTTCCGAGTTCTTCTTGTAGAAGTCGCCGTGGGGATGCATGCTAGCCGCGAAGCCGGTGTTGTTCTTGAACACCACCTTTATGGTGTCTCCTACCTCGGCCCTTATGAGCGGACCCAGGGTGCCAAGGTAGTCCTGGTCTTTCGGGTGCTCCTTGAGTTCAGTGAAACTATCATCTGTGTACTCGCGGTAAAGGGCCTTGCGGTAGGTCTTGCCTATGCGGTGCTTGCCCTGGCCGACGAAGACGTCTTCGTCCTGGTTGAAGGGCTTGCCGCTGATCTCGCTTATCCCTTTGGGGGCGTAGTCCCAGTCGACGGGGTCTGCGGCTATGTAGTAGGTGCGGGTCTTCGAACCTGTCTTAGTCCCTTCGCTTCCGCAAGCCACCGCCAAGGACACAACCAGGGCTAACGAGACCAACATCACAGCCGCCAACGATCCGCCCTGAGAAGAAACCTTCGGAGTCCTCCCATAACCTCTTACGCCTTTCCCATGTTGGGACGGGGAGGAAAGATGCGTAGTCAGTCCCCGCCCCGTTCGACCAACAGATCTAGTATCGCGCCGCAAGACGGTGTTGACACCCTCAAGATTGACCACTTTTGTGAGCAAGATGGATCATCTTCATGAGGACAACCCCCTCGGAGCCCGGGCGAGCGCATTGGCCGAACCTGGGAAACCGAACTGCTAGATGTGAGTTGTGTGATGCAGCACTCAGCCGGCGAAAGCGCCCTCCTCGCCTTCGCGCACCCTTACGGTCTAGACGACCGTGGCGACTCAGGTAGCGTCCGTCTGTACGGTCACGGGGAGCTCGTTATCTGGGTGTTCGTCGCCTCTCGGGAGAAGCGGTTGTGGGCCTCGATCACCGGCTCCATGTCTACCGTGGTGACCCGCCCGTCCTCCACGATGACCCGACCATCGATCACCGTGTAGCGGGTCTTCTGCGGCGCGCAGAAAACGGTGGCCGCCACCGGGTCGTTCAGCGCGCCCGCGTAATCGACGGTGTTCAAATCGATGCTGAAGAAGTCGGCGCACATGCCGGGGGCAAGCGCCCCGATGTCGGTACGTCCAAGGACGGCGGCGCCCCCGCGGGTGGCGATCTCGAGCGCTTCCCTTGCTGTCATCCACTCGCCGGCCCTCAGTGGATCGGAGGTCGAGAGCAGGGTCTGGGGTCCCTCTGGTGGGAGCAGACCCATGCGCAGTCGGGCCAGCAGCATCGCCTGGCGCGCCTCGAGCAGGATGTGCGAGGCGTCGTTGCTGGCGGAGCCATCGACGCCCAAGCCCACGTGCACACCGGCGCCAAGGTACTTCTTGACCGGAGAGATGCCCGAGGCGAGCCGCATGTTCGAGCAGGGGCAGTGCGCGATGCCGACCCCGGTCCTGGCGAACTGGCGCACCTCATCGTCGTTGACGTGCACGGCATGGGCGAACCAGACGTCTTCGCCGAGCCAGCCCATGGTCTCCATCCAGGCGACGGGGCGTAGACCAAAGTTCTCGAGCGTGTAGCGCTCCTCGTCCAAGGTCTCACAGAGGTGGGTGTGCAGGCGCACTCCGTAGGACCGGGCGAGCTCGGCGGAATCCCGCAGGAGTTGAGGGGTAACCGAGAAAGGCGAACACGGCGCCAACACGATCCGGAGCATCGAGCCGCGCGAGGCGTCGTGATAGGTCTCGATCACGCGCCGCGAGTCCTCGAGGATCTTCGCCTCGTCCTCGACACAGCTATCCGGTGGCAACCCGCCCCGGGACTCGCCAAGGGACATCGAGCCCCGAGAAGCGTGGAATCGAACCCCGATCTCCTGTGCCGCCGAAATCTGGTCGTCTACCCGGGAGCCGTTCTGGAAGATGTAGGTGTGGTCGAAAACGGTCGTGCATCCGGAGGTTGCCAGTTCGGCAAGACCGACGAGGGCGCTCCAGCGCGAGGCCTCCGGCGTCCGGCGGGCCCAGATCGGATAGTGGGCCCGCAGCCAGGGGAACAAATTGATGTTCTGGCCGGCTGGCAGCGCGCGGGTCAACGTCTGGTCGAGGTGGTGGTGGGTGTTAACGAAGCCGGGCAGCACGATCTGGCCCGAGAGATCCAGCACCGCGTCTGCGTCCGGCGGTAGCCGCTCGCTCGGGCCGACCTCCTCGATGATCCCGTCTCGGGCGAACAGACCCGCATCGGATAGTTCGCGACGCTGATCGTCCATCGTGACCAGGATCTTGGCGTTGCGCGCCAGTAGCGTTGGCATTGTACGATTCCTCCTAACCCCCGACGGATATCGAGTCGCTGTACCCAGTCTGGAGAGGGCCACGGGAGGACGCATCCCCCAGATGGCGTATTTTTCAGGGAATGCCTACCTACTTGCCACAGATCTCGATCGCCTCATAAGGCCAGATCTCCACATCAGGAGTATGCTTCGGTGGCGCCGACGCTAGGGTCCTTTCGGTGGTCTTTAGCTGACTTCGCCTCCTCGTACCCCGCGGGGCGCGAGGCGCAGTGGCCCACGCCGCCGGTGGACGGTGAGATAGGCGAACTCGCCGGAATCGCTCCGGATCGCCCTCAGGCAGCCCTTAGGCACATAGGCCAGCCGTCCTGGCTGCAGGGGCAATTCCTCGCCTTCCACCACGACCGCGCCCGAGCCCGAGACGCCCACGAAGACGACGTCCACCTCGTCGTTGCGGTGAATCGCAACACCCTCTCCCGCTTCGAAGCGCACCAGGTTGGCGTTAAGGTCTCCTTCGCCTTCTTGGGTCCACACCACCCCTGGGCCCGGATCTTTCGAGACTATTCCCACGAGATCCACAGCCCCCGCTCTACCTGAGGACATCAACCCTCCACCCCTCGCGCAACATGGCGACCTCCGCGCCAAGGTCGAAGCTCCGCAACGGCCCGATCAGCGGACGCCCGGACTCCGAATGGGGCCTGCTCGACATCTCCATCTCCTCTCCGTAGACAACGCCGGCCCGATGCCGGTCTCTTAACTATGACATAATGAGTGTGAGTATAGTTGACGAGGTGGCGAAAGCTTTCACGCGGGTGGAGGGAGGCGTGGGGGCGTATCTTTCGGGAGATGAGAAGCGAAGGAGCAGGCCGATGAAGCTCGAGTTGTCGAGCGAGGGTCGCTACGCGTTGAGGGCTCTGGTGTACCTAGCGCGCGAGGCGGATAGCGGCGAGCTGGTGACGGCGGACAGGATCTCGGCCGAGGCGGCGGTGCCGCGGCGCTTGCTCGCCCGCGTGATGGCGAAGCTCGCGCGCGCCGGTCTGGTGGAGAGCAGCGAGGGGAGGGGGGGAGGCTCCCGTCTGGCCCGACCGCCCGAGGAGCTAACCCTGCGCGACGCCGTCGAGGCCGTGGAGGGGCCGTTCGAGATCACGCACTGCATCATGCAACAGCGCCCCTGCGGCGAAGGCCGCCCCTGCGCCCTGCACAAGGCGTGGACCGAAGGCCAGAATACTATCCTCACCCACCTCGCCACCCGAACGCTCGCCAACTTCTCTTCCCAGGCTCCAGCTTTCCCCCGCTAGCCGAACCCTCCTCCAACCCTTGACGGTCCAGGCTCGTACCCGCATACTAGTACTAATATAGTAATAGTATGGAGGTGGCGTGCTGGTCCCGATCGCACACACGACCCACGTCGTTCTGGCGGGCGCGTGGTTCGGTGGCGTCGTTTTCACGATGTTGGTGGTTTCACCGGCGCTGGGGGCGATGAAGTGGGATGAGGTCGAAAGGGTTGGGGTGAGGGCCGTGATCGGGCGCCGGTACGCGCTGGTAGGTGGCTTGAACCTCGCGCTTCTGGCGGTCTTCGCCCTCGCGGACGGCATCCTCGGTGGCTTCGGGCAGGCCCTGTACGCAGAGTACGCGCTGCTCCCGCTCCTCTTCGGGCTCGTGGCCGCCCACGGGGCGTTCTTCGGCCGTCGGCTCGCGACGCTGGCCGAGGCCGAACGCGGATCGGCGAGTGCCGAGGAGGCCGCGTCGTTCGCCCGGAAGCGGCGGAGCCTGCAGCGGATGAGCGTCAAGGTGTCGTGGGTCAACCTGGCGGTCAGCGCGGCGGTCCTTGCACTCGCCGCGAACACCTAGGGAGGACGACGGCGTTGAAAGATCCACATGCAACGCTCACTGGATATGTAACAGAAATCCATAGAACGGGCCATGCTGACGCAGTCGTGTCTTATGTATCATGCATTCAGGCCGAGGCTAGGATTCCGGGTGCGCGAACGACCTGGTGTGTCGATCGGGAAGGAGGGAGAGTATGAGTTTGGTCGGGACCGCCGGACCGCGACCCGGGGCGTACAGAGCCCTCGTGCTGGCTACGCTTGCTTTCGCCCTGTGTTTCGCAGTATGGGGGCTGGTGTCGCCGCTGGCGACCCGGTTTCAGGAGCTCTACGAGTTGTCGAGCACCCAGATAAGCGTCGTGATCGCGACGCCGGTGATCCTGGGCTCTTTGTTCCCCATACCCATAGGACTCCTCACGGACCGCTTCGGCGGCCGGGCAGTCTTCAGTGCCCTCATGCTCGTGTTGATTGTCCCCGTGCTGTTTATAGGGCTACTTGGTGGGTCTTTCGGAGGGCTCCTCTTCTGGGGGTTCTTCCTGGGGCTCGCCGCTAGCTCGTTCGCGGCCGGTGTTCCCTTCGTCAACAAGTGGTTCCCGCCGCACATGCAGGGTCTGGTGTTGGGCATCTACGGCATGGGGAACATAGTGTCGGCGATCGCAGCCTACGCCGCTCCGGCCATAGCCGCCTTCTACGGCTGGCAGTGGGCGTTCTGGGTTTTCATCCTACCGCTCGCGGCCATGGCGATCGCCTTCTGGATCCTGGGGCGCGACGCCCCACAGGCGGGGCCGCGGCCGTCGGGCATCCAGACCGCCGAGGTCAAGTTAGACGCCCGGCGGTACCAGAGCCCCGAAGAGGCCGCGAAGCCGATAGTACGCGCGTTGAAAGACCCCGCGAGCCCAGGCGGCGAACCCTGCATCCACCGATTTTGAAACCGTGAGCCTCGGCTCCGAAAGCCGTGTACGAGATGACCTGGGGCCAGATATCTACTCTGGCCCCAGGTCAGAAGTGGGGGTCTATCGTCGGTTCTCTAGTTACCCCCTCGCACCGTCTGCAATACCTCGTCGGCATTGTTGAAGGTGTCCTTGCTCGAGTTCCTTATCTGATCGACCACCTCTTGAGGTGCGTCGTTGTTCTGGACCTCCGATATGACCTCATCCTTGCTGGCCGGAAAGTTCAGGTTCGGCAGGTACTGCTGGAGCTGCCCCAAATCGAGGTTGCTCAGATCGCCCAAATTGCCAAGGCCCATGTTCTTATTCCTCCCATCTCGCTCTAGAACGTCAATAGCTTTTCTACCCACTATACCCTCCGCCAAACCAGCACTTCAGCATGTCAGCTTCTTGCTTTCGCTGAGCGCTTCTAGCTGAGTATGCGATTCGCGGTAGGTCTGGGCCTCTGCAAGTCGCGTTAATAGGGATGCCTGGGCTACAAACGCGCCACCCGTAGTGAGCAGGACCACGTAGGGTTTCGCAGGTAAGCTGCCTGTGGCGAGAATACGGTTCCCTGTGCTGAATAGTGGCCTTATGTTGTGCTATGTTAGAGCGCTCGCCCGCGAGATACTGTGGGCGGGTGTGAGTCAGAGATCATTGTGGAGGGGTTCCGTATTGAGGACGATAGGGGTCGAGGGAGCACGGGTCGGACGACGTCATTCGGCGGTCGTGGAGATCCGGAAGCATCTCGCCGGGCTCTACCGGGAGTTCGTATGGTGGGCTTCCCTGCATGGGGAGATAGATGACAACTACGAGAAGGAGAGGCGCGAGCGGGTCGTCGTAGTTCTCGACGAGCTATCCAAGCAGTATCTCCCGCGGTCTGTGTGGCTCACGGAAGGTTGCCGAAAGAAGGTCGAGAACTTCGTCAGGCGTTCGGAAGAGCTATGTTCGGAGTTCTCTGCGGAGATTGAGGAGCGGGGCTACCCGCGGGTCAGGCGTAGTATGGAGAGACGTGTGAGCAAGAAGCTGAGGCCGCTCAAAACAGAGGCCGAGTCAGGCCTCGAAGCCGAGCTCGCAGGGCCCCGCCGCCCGGGATGGCGTGAACGTCTACGCAAGTAGCGATTTCCACGAGGATGTAGGGGCGGTTCGCGAACCGCCCAGCTACGAACCCCTCGGCGCTTAGAGCGCTTCCTGCACTAGCCGAAGCGTCTCTTCGGCGCAGCCCCAGGAAAGGGTGATGCCCGATCCCCCGTGGCCGTAATTGTGGATGCGGGGGACCCCGCCGGGGCCGTCCTCTCGTTCCAGGCGTATCTCAGGCCTACCCGGCCTGAGTCCAACTTTGTGTTCCAGCACCTCGACACCTCCCAGGCGCGGTTCCAGCCGCGTGCAGCGGCGCAGTATGCCGGCCGCGGTCTCGGGGTCCGGTTCCAGATCCCACTCGCCCTCTTCGGCCGTCCCGCCAAGGATGCAATCGTTCGAGCGTGGAACGATGTACGTTACGCCTTCGCGGTTCTCTTCGTCCAGTACGAAACGCTCCAGTCCAGGGTTGCGTACGCGCACGATCTGGCCCCGGATCGGCTCCATAGAAGTGTCGTTTACCAGGTCTCGGGCTCCGAGCCCGACGCAGTTGACGACCACGCGCGCATCTACTTCGTCGAGTGAGGAGAGGGTGCGTTGCTCTACGCTTCCCCCTGCGGCTTCGAAACGGTCCATCAGGTACGTCAGGTAGATGGGCATCTCGACGACTGGCGCGGCGAAAGCGTGACCGTCCTTATAACCTGGTGGTAGTTCGTCTTCGCCACACTGACGTACATTGGGCACTGCACCGGCCCACCATGGGTCGGGGACCCGTTCGTGCCAGATCTCCACACCCTCGCGCATGAGGACGCCGCTCTCGCGATTATTAGTTAGCTCTTCGAAGACCTCGTAGGTCCTGCTGCCCCAGGAGAGTACCTTCTCTTCAGGATAAGCTTTGTACGGGTACCAGATCGCGGCCGCGACGCTCGACGTTGTGCCCTCCGGCAAGCTGGCAGCCACGATACCGGCGTCCAATCCGGCCTCCCGCAGACAGACGGCCGCCGTCAGCCCGATCACACCGCATCCCACGACTACCACATCCGCGCGAACCAGAGTTCCCTCCTCTCTCCCAACATACTATATGTCCTGACAGCGAGTAGCGGAAGGCTTCCGCTACTCGCGCTGGTCAGCACTTCAGCATTTCAGCAGGTCAGCTTCTAGTTTGCTGTAGGATGTACGGGTAGGTGGCCAGGATCTTTCGGAGGACGGATGGCGGAGAGCGCTAAGAACAAGGCTGGGTACGTCGCTGGTGAGGTCATGGCGCGGACCGGTGTAAGGCGCCTTTACACCGTGCCCGGCGAGAGCTTTCTGGAGATCTTGGATGCCGCCGAGGAGCACCCTGACCTCTCCCTGATCTCGACTCGCCACGAGTCCGGCGCCTCCTTCATGGCCGAGGCGGAAGGCAAGCTGACGGGCAGACCGGCGGTGGCGATGGCCACGAGGGGCGTGGGCGCATCCAACCTCGCCATCGGGGTACACACCGCGAGGCAGGACTCGACCCCGATGCTCGTCTTGCTCGGGCACGTGGAGACGGACTTCCTCGGCAGAGAGGCTTTTCAGGAGGTGGACCTTCCCGCCTTCTACGCCCCGATCACGAAATGGGCCGCAACGGTCCACCGCGCAGACCGCCTCGCCGAGTTCGTCGCCAGAGGGCTGAGGATCGCCACATCAGGTCGTCCCGGCCCCGTCATGCTCGCCCTACCGGCCGATGTGCTCGGCGAGGCGGTACCCGACGACCCTGAGGTCCGTGTGCCACCCCGGCCCCGCTCTGCCCCCGCCCCTGAGGATGTCCGGACCATCGCCGAACGGCTCTCCGCCGCGCGCCGTCCGGTCGTGATCGCGGGCGGGGGAGCGCAGAGCGCGCGGGAAGCGTTGATCTCCTTTGCGGAGGAGTGGGGCGTCGGTGTCTACGCGGCCTTCCGCAGGCAGGACGTGTTCCCGAACGTGCATCCGAACTACCTGGGACATCTCACGCTCGGTACGCCGCCGGAGACCCTGGAGGCGCTGGAGAGGGCGGATCTCATCCTTGTGGTCGGCTGCCGTCTTAGTGAGGTGACCACCCAGACCTACTCCTTCCCGCGCGGGGACCAGGCCGTGATCCAGATAGACATAGACCCTAACGAAGTCGGCGCGACGGTCCCCGTCGAAGTCGGCATGGTATCGGACGCGGGTACGGCCCTGGCTGCGTTGAGCCGGCAGGCGCCTTCACCGTCTCCGGCACGGGACTGGACAGATGGCCACAATGCCTACCTCGACTCCAGCACAATATCCCCGGAGCGCGCGACAGAAGGCATCGATCCCGCGCGGGTCGTCGGAGCCATGCGTGAAGCCCTGCCAGAGGACGCGCTACTAACGAACGACGCTGGGAACTTCTCGATCTTCATCCACCGCTACTGGCGCTACAACTACCCCCGCACGCAACTTGCCTCCACAAACGGCGCGATGGGCTACGGTGTTCCTGCCGCGGTAGCGGCGAAGCTCGCTGCGCCCGACCAGACCGTGGTAGCCTGCTGCGGGGACGGCGGGTTCCTGATGACTGGCCAGGAGATCGAGACGGCGGTCCGGTACGGCGCTACTATCACCGTCGTGGTCTTCCGCAACGGACTTCACGGCACGATAGCCATGCACCAGAAGCAAGCGCTCGGCCGCACGGCCGGCGTCGAGATAGGAGAGGTCGACCTCGCCGGTTACGCCAGGAGCCTCGGCGCCGAAGGCCACACCGTGCGCGACCCCGATGAACTGGTTCCCGCGCTGGAGGCCACACTTGCCTCGGACTCCGTAACATTGCTCGACGTAGTCACCGACCCGGATATCATCAACCCATCGACAACGCTCTCCGAGATCGTGGGCGAGCGTCCCTGAAGGAGGAACGTCGTGAGGCCTTGCGTTACTATGGCAGGGTCAGAAGGGGAAGGTTTGCGAATCCGGAAGGAGGCGGCGTGAGCGTCAGAACACAGGATTTCCTCGTCCTGGCGGTCGCGATCGTCGCTGCCGCGGGTTGCGCCTACTACTACGTTGTAGCAGTGCTCGACCAGCACCGGGCGCTCTCCAGGTCCGCGGCACTCGCGTTCTTCGTTTTCAACGTGGTGGCGGCCGTATTCCTATTGAGGATTTTGTGAGCGCGGCTGTCCTATTCGCCCTGGCCGTCTCCGCGTGCGCCGCCGTGGTGGCAACCCTCCTCCTGACCACTTGGCGCGACGACGATCTCGTGGTGGCCGCGGTGGTGGCGTTCGTGCTCCTTCCAATACTCGTTCTTGCGATAATGGCCTGGCGAGAGGCGCTGTGAGACCCGCAATATTCTGTAAGCAAACTGTAAAAAATGCGAAAATCTGTCTGGAAGCTGTTTACAAACTGTTGTATGGGGTATAATGCGTGTGAAGTTGGAAGGGGTGGCTCCTGTGAGGAGCCGTAGAGTGCGAGGAGGTATGTGAGATGGCTATGAGTCCTTATCGCGGCTTCTACGACATGCAGAGCGAGATGAACCGGATGTTCGACGAGGTGTTCGGCGGCCTCTCCCGCAGGAGTGGGAGACAGCAGGGGGACGCGCCTACCCGGTGGGCACCGGTGCTCGACGTGCTCCAAGAGGAGGGGGATATCGTCGTAAGGGCGGAGTTGCCCGGTGTGAAGCTGGAGGACGTAGACATCACGTTGCACAACGGAGTACTGACCATCGCTGGGGAGCGCAAGGCCGAGGAGCAGCGTGAGGGTACAGGCTATTACGTACGGGAGCGGCGTTACGGTTCGTTCCGGAGGAGCATGACGCTACCGCAGGGCGTCGATGAGAGCCAGATCAGCGCCCGTTTCGATGGCGGTGTGCTCGAGGTGCGGGTCTCCGGCGCTGCGGCCGTGCAGGAGCCGAGGCGCATCCAGATCGAGGCGGGCGAAGAAGGTTCTGGCGAAGAGACCTCGGGCGGTTAGCAAAGGGGCTCGGGAGCCCCTTTGCAAGCATTTCAGCTAGTCAGCATTTCAGCAAAAATAAATAGCTGACCAGCGCGATTGGCAGGGGGCCCCTGCCAATCGCTACTATTTTTCGGGGAGGTATGACGAGACCAGGTCGGCGTAGATCCGCTGGCCCTTGGGGCGCAGATGGTAGCCGTCGCGGTAGAAGAGTTCAGGCCGATCAGAGCTCACCGAGTGCCAGTCGACAAGCACGGCTTTGGGGTGTCTTTTCACCCCTTCTGCGATCACCTCGTTGTTCGGATCCTCCCAGGGGCGGGGGACCTTTACGTTGACGAACACGACCCTATTGACGCCGGAGAGTACACGCATGATCTGGTCGAACTGCCCTTTGGTGAAGGTGCCGTTGTTGCCGAGGTGGACGATCTCCACGTCCCCCAGTTGCCCCGAGGCGCGACGGCTTTTCAGGATGTCGATGGCGGCATAGACCTGAAGGCCGACCTCCGCGTCGACGACCCTGAGCCCGCGTATATCTTTCTGCAGTCCTCCGACGGCGCCTAGCATCACCGAGTCGCCGATGGCGCTCACGGAGCCGGAAAACTCGGAAGGGCCGGTTCGTCCGCTATCCGAGGTCTCCTTCGCCGACTCCTCTGCCTTCATCTCGAGGGCGGCGCCGTCTGCACTGGATTTCTCGTCCTGTGCGCCCTCGTTCGCCGTTGAGCTGACGTCACCGGCGTTCTCGTCACCCGTCTTCGCGTCCTGGATCCCTCTATCGTCTTGTTGGAGAGACGACCCGTCCTTCTCGAGATTGTCTTCACCGGTTATTGAGGACGTGTGGTTGGATTGTTCCACGGTATGTACGGACTTCATAGAGGCGAGATAGGAAGGTTTCTCAGGCGGTTTGGCCTGGGCCACGGCCACGCCGAGCAGCGCGCAGGAGGCCAGTATGGGCACCAGCGCACCGGCCCACTGCAGGCGCAGCTGCCACCGCCGCGGTCCCTGCGCCTCGCGTAGCGTCCTCCAGGCGCGTCCCAGGGCGCCGCGGCGTATCGGTGTCTCGACGAAGCGGTAGGAAAGGTCGGCCAGCAGGACCGTCACGCTCAGGCGCAGGGCGAGCAGGGGCAACCCCTCGATAGGCACGTCGAGATCCGGGCGGGTTACCATGAATACAGGCCAGTGCCAGAGGTAGATGCCGTAGGAACGCACCCCGATCCAGCGCAGCGGGGCCGACCCGAGAACGCGAGCGCCCATAAACGAATACGGGTGGACGACGGCCATGATCGTCACCACCGTCGCAAGCGCGACCAGCGCGAACCCTCCCTCGTAGAGGAGGGGCCTGAATTCGCCGAGATTGAGGCAGAACCACACCAGCGCACCCAGCGCCGCGAAGCCGACGACGTCGAGCAGTAGTGGGGCCGTCCACCCCCAGCGGCGCCTGAACCGCCCCCGGGTGGCGAGCTCGAGCCTGTAATGTCGGGTCTCAGAAGGACGGTACTTGTCGTCAGGTAACCATAAGAAAGCCACTGCGGCTCCACAGAGCAACCCCGTGGAGCGCGTGTCTGTTCCGTAGTAGATCCGGGACGGGTCCACGCCAGGCGCGTAAAGGAGCGCCATGGCCACCGCCGAGGCGACCGCGCCGGCCAGCGCGACGGTCAGCGCGCGCCGGCGCCTCAGGCGCGACGCCCCGATGGCGAGCACGAAGGCGAGAACAGGGGGCCAGAGCAGATAGAACTGCTCTTCGACGGCGAGAGACCACAGATGTTGTAGCAGTGAAGGACGCCCGACAGCCTCGAAGTACGACACGTGCCCGAAGATCAGGTACCAGTTGGTCACGTACCCGAACGCGGCCAAGACGTCGCCGCGCAGCCTCGCCACCTCGCCTGGCAAGAAGACCACGGAGAAGGCCAGGCTGACCACTAGCAACACGTAGAGCGCCGGCAAGAGCCTCCTGGCACGCCGCATCCAGAAGCCTTTCAGGTCTATACGGCCCCTCTGGCGCCACTCGGCGAGCAGCAGGGCGGTTATGAGGTACCCGCTGATAACGAAGAAGACCTCGACCCCGAGGAAACCGCCAGGGATCCAGGCCAGGTCCGCATGGTAAAGGAGAACAGCGATGACGGCGAGCGCGCGAAGCCCATCGAGGCCAGGGCTGTAGGGCAGCCGAACCTCGGGGGTACCCTGCGGCTTGGGGAGGGCACGCCTCGTCTGTCCCTTGCCGGGGGTCTGGGCGTCGGCCGTCTGCGGTTGTCCCAGCATACGTCTCGTAAGCTCTCCCGCCCTCCACACAAGTAGGGAGGGTGATCCTAGCACAGTCTCAGGGGGCTATGCAGGGTCAAGCGGAGAAAATAGCACTACATATAGTACTATTTGCCCGACTCTCGCGTGTTGGCCGGACCACGCTTCTTGGCATGGATCATCCTTCCCGCTCTTCGGGATGCGGCTCGTTGTACTCCCGCCGGTTTCGTACTTCCCCGGTCGTGGTAACAAGACCACGAATCTTCCGGCAAGCGGTATAGATGGAGGCTGCGTGAACTACAGAACGCTCGGTAGGACAGGTCTGGAAGTATCGGAGATAGGCTACGGGGCCTGGGGCATCGCCGGCGACGCCTGGCTCGGCGCGAAAGACGAGGAATCGCTTGAGGCCCTGAACAGGGCAGTTGACCTCGGTCTCAATTTCATAGACACGGCCTTAGCTTACGGGGAGGGACATAGCGAGCGGCTCGTGGGGAAGATAGTCGAGGAGAGGGACGAGACCATCCACGTCGCGACCAAGATCCCACCGAAGAACGAGGTGTGGCCCGCTCCTGATGGCATACCCCCTGAGGAGGTGTTCCCCGGGGATTACGTCAGGGAGTGTACGGAGCAGAGCCTCTCCAACCTCGGGCTCGATAGCATCGACGTGCAGCAGTGCCACGTCTGGCAGGACGACTGGGTCGGTCACGGGGATTGGCTTGAGGCGGTCGAGAGCTTGAAGCAGGAAGGTAAGATCCGCGCTTTCGGCGTCTCCATAAACGACCATCAGCCATCGAACGCCCTCAGGCTCATCGAGACGGGCGTTGTAGATACGGTTCAGGTGATCTACAACGTCTTCGACCAGAGCCCGGAGGATGAGCTACTGCCCGCCTGCCTGGAGCACGACGTCGGCGTCATAGTGAGGGTGCCTTTCGATGAGGGCTCACTGACGGGTAGGATCACACCCGATACCACCTTCGAAGAGGGGGATTTCCGCAACCACTACTTCCGCGGCGACCGCAAACATGAGGTCTACGACCGCGTGCGGGCCATCGTCTCCGAGCTCGGGGCTAGCGAGGACGAGATAGCCGGGATAGCGCTCCGCTACATCCTGAGCCATCCTGCGGTCTCGACCGTCATCCCCGGCATGCGCTCCGTCCGCAACGTCGAGCGCAACATGGCCGTCGGCGACGGCAAGGGACTGCCGGAGGACCAGGTAAGAATACTCAAGAACCACCGATGGGACCGCAACTTCTACGCTTAGGGTGGTTAGTATTTGGGCGGTTCGCGAACCGCCCCTACACACGCGGCGGCTTCGAGCTTCGAACCTTGTTATTCACTCCTTTCGGGGAAATGAGGTTCCCGGAGGTTGCATTGGGCTAGTGTTCTGGGAGCGGACAAGGTAGCGTGGGATGACCGTTACGTGAGAGAGTACATCCACAGACGCCCTTCTCTGTAAAGGATGGAGCAATAGGTTGAGATCGGCTGTCGTGGTTGGGGGTGGCCTGGGCGGGCTGGCTGCAGCGGGCTTGCTCGGGAGGGCCGGGCTGCGGGTGACGCTCCTGGAAGCCACCCCTGAGCTGGGTGGCAAGAGTCGCCGCTTCACGCTGGACGCACAACGCATCGATACCGGTCCCGAGTTCCTGACCTTCCTCGGTATCTGGGAGGAGTATCTCAGGCGTTGGGACGAACTCGGAGGCGATAACCACAGAGCCTCGGAGATCGTTGACCTCGTCCTCAGGCGCCTACCGGAGCTCGGCACCTACCACTACAGGAACGATAAGTGCTCGCTGCCGGTCGAAGAGGGCCATCCCTGGTATGCGGCCTGGGAGCGCTACGTCGGCATCAACGCCGACTTCGGTCCTGACGTGACGCTCTTGCTCACCTCTGATTGGAAAGATCCGCGCATCCGGCCCGTGCTGGGGAGGATCGCGCGCCTGGCCAGGCTTACCGCCAAGGGCTACCTGGACAGCCTCTCCTGGCTACCGGAGGGTCTGAGGGAGATCATCGGGATCCATACTATTGACGCCGGGGCCTCTCCGAGGGATGCACCGGCCCTCTACGCGAGCATGCCGGCGGTGATAGCGACGGACGGGGCGTGGGTTCCTGAGGGTGGACTGTACGAACTCGTGCTGGCTCTGGCGAGGCTCGCCGAAGCCGGAGGGGCCGAGCTCAGGACCGAAGAGCCGGTCGAGCGCATAGAGCAGGGGAGGGTATTTGCGGGCGGGGCAGTGCATGAGGCAGACGTCGTAGTCGCCGACCTGGATGCTTATCGTCTGGAGACGCTACTACCCTCCGCAAGGGCTTCGGCGCCCAGGAGGTTGACCCCCTCAGGGATGGCTGTTTACGCTGTACTGGGGGAGCCGCTGCCCCCCGGGGTGCCGAACCGCACCGTGCTGCTGCCCGCGGATACGGACGCCTTCTTCGCTAGCGTCCAGTCCGGCGAAGAACCCGAACAAACGCTAGTCTTCTTCAACCATTACCGCCCCGGTGAGGTGTACCCGAACGAGAAAGGCACGGTTACACTGCAGCTGGCCATGCCGGCGAGCGGCAGGAGCTATGATCTGGGCGACGCGCTGGTGGTGAGGGAGATGCAGAGGGTAGAAGAGTCCCTCGGGTTGCCCCGTACCCTAGAAGGATACCTGTCAGAGCACTTCGTCCTCGACCCCGCATACTTCGCCCGCTGGGGCAGCGTGGGCGGAGCCATGTACGGAGGGTCGCATCCGTTCTGGCAGATCGGACCGCTACACCGTCCGCCGTACTCCGATCGCAAGCGGCCCTGGTTCTGGCGGGTCGGCGCTTCAGTGCATCCCGGCGGAGGCGTCCCCGCCGTGCTCAGCGGGGCCATGATCTCCATGGGCAGGCTGCTGGAGAAGCTAGATTCCTAGAGTCTGTTCACCCAACCGCGGGTAGGCGGCTTCACCGAAGTAAGTATGCGGATGTTCGCGCCGTCGGATTCGAACCGATGAGGCAATTGGTGCGTAAATAAGTCGAATAGGTCCGTGCGCGATTTGCGCCAAGGGAAAGCAGGTTGCGCTTATGAGGCGCATCATTTCGCTAGTTACGGTGGCGTTGGTTCTGGTGCTGATGTTGACGATCGCGGGGCCAGCTTTAGCTACAGTACACCCCTTGTCCAACTCCGAATGTTCTGGTTTGGATGAAACTACGGTAGCTGGCTCTCAGGACCCGCCTGGCCTCACTCCGGGAGGTCCGGACCAGAGCGGTGCAACGGTAGCACAACCGGTCATGTCAGTATTGACGGCCCAGGGGCCCAACTCGCCGGCGTTCAAGCAGGGGCCAGTCCCAGGTTCAGAATCCTTCTGTCCCGCACAGAAGTAGCTAGCTCTAACATCCGCAAGAGGGACGGAGAAGGGCAGGGTCCACTGCCCTTCTCCGTTCTCCTGTTTCCTCCAGATCTCGCGTTCGCCACGGGATCTAGCGTCACCAGCTCAACGGGCTTGCGACTCCGACAGCAACTCCTTTGGGGTCAGCGATCCTGAGCGAAAGGCACTAGGCAAGTCGCACCAAGGGTAACGTAAGCGCTCTGCGCTGGCATGAGAAACGTGTGGGGCCGCCATATCGTGGAGATCCTTAGGAGGAGCACCTCTGCTTACGCTGACGACCCGTCGATTGGTGAGACAATACTGCTGATGGAGGAGAGAGACGGCAAGACGGGAGACCGGTGCCCCCCCCGCCGCTTCGCGGCGAGCTAGCAAGGCTCTCATCCCTTGCTGAGTCCGCGAAGCAGGTCGTGATGATCTTTGACAGGCGCCGTTTCGTCATACCCGCGTTCGTCCTGCTCGTGCTCTTCTGGTCTTCGACTTTCTCCGTGGTCAAGATCGGTGTCCACTACTCGCCGCCGGTTCTCTTCGCCGGCCTCAGATCGATCGTCGGTGGCTTCTCGATGCTGCTGGCGGCCCTGCTGTGGGGCGGGAGACCCAGCCTACGCCGCAACGTCGGAACTTACGCCTCCCTCTCGATGCTCAACGTTGTGTTGTTCATGGGACTGCAGACCTTCGCCATTATGCTCTTACCCTCGGGGACGGCGGCGGTTCTGATCTACCTGCAGCCCATACTTACCGGGCTTCTGGCATGGTTCATGCTCGGCGAATCGCTCTCCGCGGCGAAGCTCACCGGACTATTGTTGGGGTTCTGTGGGATAGTCGCCGTGAGCGTTGGGGGGTTCTCCGGGACCGTCTCCCCGGCCGGCGTGGCCTTCGCGGTCGTCTCGGCGCTCGCGTGGGCGCTCGGGACCGTTTACTTCAAGAAGGTCCAGGATCGCATCCCCATGCTGTGGGCGATCGCCCTGTCGTTCCTTTTCGGTGGCATGGCGCTCTTGGCTCTCGGACTCGCGATCGAGCCTCTGGCGAAGGTCTCCCTCTCAGGGAGTCTGGTCGCGAGCCTTCTGTACTCGGGGCTCGTGGGGACAGCGATGGCGTGGGCACTGTGGCTCGGACTGGTGCGGGCCGGGGAGGCGAGCAAGGTGGCCGCCTACGTGTTCTTCGTGCCGCTGGCCTCGGTCGCGATCGGCGCCCTCGCCCTCGGCGAGCGCCTGAGCACATCCTTGCTGGTCGGCGTGGTCCTCGTGGTCTCGGGGATCTACCTGGTCAACCGCACGCCCAGGAGGGTCCTCCCAGGCTGAAATGCGGCGCGTGTTGTGGAAAGATGGGAGAAAAGGAGGAGAACACCAGGGACTCGAAGTAGCCCAACCGCGACGAGTTCTTCGAGGGCCACGAGCAGCACCTCCCCCGCCCTCCGTCTGCGGGTAGTCCTAGAGCGAGAGTCCACGAAGCGATCGCATCGTAGCGGTGCCGGGGAAGCCTGCGCCACGCTGACGCTGGAAGGTGGCGCGGCGTGAACGCACACCACCATCAACTTTTCAAACGCAACGCACTAGTCAGCTTGGCCTAGTTGCCAGGGCCGACCGGGAGTCTGAGGTCGAGGTGGCGCTGGTCTAGCCGTTACGCTCTCGTGCGCGACCCACGGAACTGCATGCAAGTGGTTTTCTGCGAACTACTTCGCCCTGAAACTGTCTAGAAAGGGGTATGAGCAACGCTCCGAGCGTGGATTTGCCTGCTAAGAAGAGGGCGAAATGGATCGAAAGGAGCCTTCTTGGCGCTCCGTAGGGCTACGCCATAGACGCCTCCGAGGGGCGGCAACCCCCGCACCATGACCTAGTTCGAGTTTGCACCGCGCCTCAGTTCTCACTAGAGTAGCTTGGCACCGGCAAGAACACGGAGGCTAGCAAGGTGGGCTTTGTTGAGACGCAGGCGGCTCCAGATCTTGCTCAGCGGCATCGTGCTCCTCTTCTTAGTCGAACGGACCTTGATAGCCACGTCTAACCCGAATTATGCGCCCAGCGTAATATTGCTCGGGGCGTTCTTGGTACCCGTAACCTTCGTGACCTACCTCTACGAGCGGCTGCCGAGTTGGGATGTTTCCCTGCCGGCCTTGGCGATTTGCTTCCTTTGGGGTGGGGTCCTTGGAACGGTGGTCGCCGGTACGCTGGAGTTTGACGTGGCGAGGTCGCTCGGCTTCCTCCCGAAGCTTGCGATCGGCGAGGGGATTCTCCGAAGTTCGCGCCTGCGAAACGCGGGTATCTGGTCACGCTTTGCGGTATCCCACCCTAGATTGTGAAGACCTCTTAACGTGCCATTATCAGAACATTAAACCACTCAAGTCACAATAGGCGAGTGAGCGCGAGTTACGGGTAGTACCCCATCCAACCGTGGACGAGCAGTCAAGCACCATGAGCAGCCTCCAACAACCATCTCGGTCGTCTCCCGCGCCGCTTGGGTGGAGTCGGAGGGACGGCCAAGACGAGCAGCTCG
>Ga0126307_10000517_pt1 | contig 24963 bp, 25 predicted proteins | sample Plot28_FD_89955 | JGI IMG/M metagenome (GOLD analysis project Ga0126307, IMG submission 89955) | Serpentine soil microbial communities from UC McLaughlin Reserve, CA, USA - Plot28 | ecosystem: Environmental > Terrestrial > Soil > Grasslands | place: USA: UC McLaughlin Reserve, Lake County... | reverse complement strand
TGCCGACCTGCCTCGTCCAATTGATGTCGCCGGCCCCGTTGAGCACCTCGACCTGGATCTCCCACGGCTTCGGCAGCGAGGCGGCCTGCGCTACGACCGGGTCGACGGAGGCGGCGGGCTTTCCCGCCACGGCGGGCACGAGCACGAACGCGACGAGCCCCATCAACGCGGCGGAGAGGGCTGCGACGCCGACGAGGCGGGCGACGGGGTTCACGTCCAGGGGCCGCGGCGGCACCGGCAGGCCTGCGAGCGCCCGTGCCTCGCGCTGACCGATCTCGAGCGCGGCGGCAAGCAGGAGGGTCGCCTCGATCGCGTGATCCGTCGACGGGAAGCGGTAGACGCGTCCCTCCTCGAGCCACTCGACCTGATCGGCCGTCAGCCCTGCACGCTTGGCCGCCTCCTCGACTGTCAAGCTGCGGCGGAGCCGCGCCGACGCCAGCGCGCTGCGCTCGGGGACGACCTCGAGGGTCTTGGGGACGGGACGGACGAGCTCCATGGCGTCTACATCGGTTCGTCGGGCGAGCTCCTGAACCTTTCCGGCAGATCGTGCGGATAGTCCACGTCTCCCGGCTCGCCGAGGTCGTCGCACGGCACGAGCACGGGCTCGGCGGTCCGCAGACCTTGGTCCGGGATCTCGTCCCAGATCGAGCGGTCGACGAGGAGCGGGTGACCCCGGTCGCCGCCGTAGCTCGCTGCGACGACGGGCGCACCGCTCTCGCGCCACCTTGCGACGATGCGGTCGATGGCTGCCGGGGCGAGCGACGGCCCGTCCGCGAGCACCACGACCGCAGCCTCGACGTCCGGGCCGAGGGCGGCGAGCCCGCAGCGGAGCGAGGCGCCCGGTCCACGCTCCCACTCGGGGCAGTCGATCGCCCCCTCGAGCGGGTAGGCGCCGGCGACGACCACGATCTCGTCGAGCCCCCGGACGTGCTCGAGCACGGCGGGGAGGAGCAGCCGTTGCTTGGGGGCGCCGAACCGGGTCGCTGCACCGGCAGCAAGGACGACTGCGCCGACCATCAGCTCTCCTCGACGGTGACCTTCTCGATCACGACCGGCTGCGTGGGCGGCCCGTCGCCGGCGCCGAGCGCCTCGATCGCGCGCACCGACTCCATCCCGTCGGTCACCGTGCCGACGACCGCGTAGTCCGGCGGAAGCCCTGCGTCCGGCGCCGTGACGACGAAGAACTGGCTTCCGGAACTTCCTGCCGGCTCGGCCGCCGACTTCGCCATCGCGACGGTGCCGTCGGTGTACTGCGTGTTGCCGGGCGGCGCGTCGACCGTCGCATAGCCGGGGCCGCCGGTCCCGGTCCCGGTCGGGTCGCCGCCCTGGATCACGAAGCCCGGCACAACCCGGTGGAAGGTGGTGTCGTCGTAGAAGCCGGACTCGGCGAGCGCGACGAGCGACGCCGTGGTCTTCGGTGCCAGCTCCGGGTCGAGCGTGATCGTGAAGTCGCCGCAGCTCGTCTCCACGACGAGCTCGTAGGTCGTGCCGGAGTCGAGCGATCCGGTCGGCGCCGTCTGGCCGCCGTCCTGCTTCGGCGTCGGTGCCTCCACCGTCTCGCAGCCTTCGCTCCCGGCTGCTGCCCCGGTCGTCGCGCCGCCGGTGTCGGCTGGCGCCTCGGTCGTCGCGCCGACCGTGCCGGACGCCTCGGGCTCGTCGTCGGCGCCGCAGGCCGCGAGCGAGAGCACGAGGACGAGCAGTAGCGGTAGGCGGATGAGCCTCATGACGATCGCCGATCGTACCTAGAGGGCAGCGGTCGCTCGCGCCACGAGGGTGCGGGCGATCTCGACCTTGAACGCCGTCCCCTCGAGCGGCGTCGCACGCTCGAGCTCGTCGGGCGCGGCGAGGAGCCATGGGATCGGAGCGGCGCCGGCGAGCGCAACGCGTGTCTCACCGCCGACGCGCGCGACGGCGACGCCGACCAGCGCGAACGCCCATCGCTGCCGGTCCATCGCCTTCAGGTACGCGCTCGCCTCGACCTCGGGCAGCTCGAGCTCGAGGATGAGCTCGTCCGGCGCGAGCGTCGTCGTGGAGCGATCGTCCTCGGTCGGCAGCCGGTAGAGCTCGGCCACGGCCAGCTCCCGCCTGTCGGTGCGGATCCGCGCCCCGAGCGCGAGCAGCGCCGCGGCCGGGTCGGACGGATGCGCCGAGGCGCAGAAGTCGTTCGCGAAGAAGGCGTGCTCGCGGTGCTGGCCCTCCTGTGCGTGGCAGACGTCGCCGCCGTGCAGCCGGCACGGGAAGCGCAGCCGCCAGTACCAGCAGCGCGTCGCCTGGAGCAGGTTGCCTCCGATCGTGCCCACGTTGCGGAGCTGTGGCGAGGCGGCCAGGCGGCAGGCCTCGCGCAGCGCCGTGGGGATGGTTGCCGAGGCCTCGAGCTCGGCCAGGGTGGTGCCTGCGCCGACCGTGGGGCCGGAGATCCCGCGCGGTACTGCGGCGCGCACGTCGACGAGCGTCTCGGCCTCGATGATCCCGTCGCGGATGAGCGGCACGAGCTCGGTGCCGCCGGCGAGCGCGCGGCCGCCTGCGAGCGCGGCGACCGCCTCCGCGGCCGACTCAGGCCGCGCCAGCTGCAATGCGCTCCCTCTCCCGTTCCCGCTGCTCGGCCTCCCGCAGCGCGCGCAGGATCTCCTCGCGCGTGATCGGCAGCGAGGTCACGTCCGCACCCGTGGCATCGCGGATCGCGTTCGCGATCGCGGCCGCAGTCGGGACGATCGGTGGCTCGCCGAGCCCTTTCGAGCCGAGGTTGGTCAGATGCTCGTCCGGCACGTCCACAAGGTCGCAGACGATCTCCGGCACGTCCGCGATCGTCGGCAGCTTGTAGGCGTCGAGCGTCTTCGTCAGCACCGTCCCCGTCCGCGGGTCGTCCAGCCGGTGCTCCGAGAACGTGTGCCCGAGCGCCTGGATGATCCCGCCCTCGATCTGGCTGCGCGCGCCGAGCGGGTTGATCACGCGGCCGACGTCGTGGATCGCGACGACCTTCTCGACGCGCACCTCGCCCGTGCCGACGTCGACGGCGACCTCCGCGAGCTGGATCCCGAACGTGAGCACGCGCATCCCGGTCGGGTTCGGCCCGCGGGCGCCTTTGCCGAGAATCTGGCCGTCCTCGAGCAGGCCCGTGATATCGGCCAGCGGCCAGCTGCCGCCGTCGGAGCAGTGGATGCTGCCGTCGCGTAGCGAGAGCGTCTCCTCGGGGCGGTCGAACCGCTGTGCCGCGAGCTCGAGCACCTGGCGCGCGGCGTCCGCAGCCGCCGAGCGGACGGCGGGGCCCATCGAGGGCAGAGTCGAGGAGCCGCCCGAGATCGAGGCGAACGGGCCGCGCGCCGAATCGCCGATCTGCACCTCGACCGCATCGAGGGGCAGCCCGAGCTCCTCGGCGGCGATGATCGCCATTGCCGTGCGCGTACCGGTGCCGATGTCCTGCATCGCCGTGACGACGTTCGCGCGCCCGTCGGAACCGAGCCGCACCCAGGCGTAGCTCGGCGGGCCGCCGCCGCCGTACCAGAGCTGGCTCGCCAGCCCCATCCCACGCTTCCAGGTCTCGTCCGACCGCGCCCGCACCTCGTGCCGCCGCTCCCAGTGCGGCTCGGCACGGCGGTAACACTCCATCAGGCCCTTGGAGGAGAAGGGCCGGCCGTCCATCGGGTCCGTCTCCGCGTAGTTGCGCTTGCGGAGCTCGAGCGGGTCGACCCCGAGCTGCGCCGCGAGCTTGTCGAGGAGACACTCGAGCGACCACGTCCCTTCGACGAAGCCAGGTGCCCGGAAGGCCGCCATCGGCGGGAGGTTCAGCTTGGCGCCGTGCTCCACCGTGCGCACGTTCTCGCAGGCGTAGAGGAGCCACGCCGGCCCGGCGGTGGGGGGCAGCCAGCCCTCCCAGCCGAGTGCGCAGACGTACTCGCCGCCCAGTGCCGTCAGCGTCCCGTCCCTGCGTCCCGCGGCGGTCACCCGCTGGCGCGTCGCGTTCCGGTTGCCGCCGACGACGTTCTCCTCGCGGCGGGAGAGCGCGCAGCGCACCGGCCGACGCGTACGTTTCGCGAGCTCCGCCGCGAGCGCGAGGTAGTTGCCGAGCCCGTTCTTGGCGCCGAAGCCGCCGCCCATGAACTCGCAGATCACCCGCACCTTGTCCTGCGGGATGCCGAGCTGCTCGGCGAGGTCGCGGCGGACGCCCCAGATGTACTGCGTCGAGATGTAGACGTCGAGGTTGTCGCCGCGCCACTCGCAGATGCACTGGTGCGTCTCTAGCGGGTTGTGGTTGAGCGTCTGCGTCGTGTATTCGGCCTCGACGACGGCGTCGGCCTGGGCGATGCCCTGCTCGTAGTCGCCGCGCGCATAGCGCCGGGATTCCGCCAGGAGCGACCCGCGGGTGACCGCCTCGTCGGCGTCGAGCAGCGGCTCCAGTTCCTCCCACTCGACCTCGATCAACCCGAGTGCGGCGTGGGCCTGCGCGAGCGTCTCCGCCGCGACACCGGCGACGGCGCCGCCCTCGAAGTGAACCTCCTCGTCGACGCCCGCGACCTCACCCGGGCCGACGACCGCGATCACACCGGGCGCCGCGGCCGCGGCGTCGAGGTCCATCCGCACGACCCGCGCACGCGCGTGCGGGCTCCGCAGGAGCGCGCTCTCGAGCATGGCCGGAAGCTTGACGTCGCCCGTGTAGCGGGCCTCGCCGCGGGCCTTCTCGTAGCCGTCGAGCCGCGGCGCGTCGCGTCCGACGACGGCTCCGGGCCCGGCCGGCCACTGGACGAGCGCGTCCTCCTCGACGAGCGTCCAGACCTCCTCGTAGCGGCCCTCGACCTCCTTCTCGGACTTGATCAGCCTCGCCACGTGCTGATCGCCTCCTCGATCCGCGGGTAGGTGCCACAGCGGCAGAGGTTGCCGGCCATCCGGTGCTTGATCTCGTCACTCGTCGGCGCCGGCGTCTCGGCCACGAGCGCTGCGGCCGAGACGATCTGCCCCGGCGTGCAAAAGCCGCACTGGAGCGCGTCCGTGCGCACGAACGCGTCCACGAGCGGATGGTCCTTCAGTCCCTCGATCGTCGTCACCTCGCGCTCGCCGACGGTGTGGACCAGGGTGATGCAGCTGAGCACCGGGACGCCGTCGAGCTGGACGGTGCAGGCACCACAGTGGCCCTCGCCGCACGCGATCTTCGTGCCCGTCAGGCCGAGGTCGTCGCGCAGGGTTTCGGCCAGCGTCCGGCCGACCGGCGCCTCGAACGAGTGCTCGTGGCCGTTGACGCGCAGGCTAAGCAGCCGACGTCACCGCCGTGATGTTCGCGAGGTGGACGAGCCGGAAGGCGATCCGGGCCGTCCGCACGCGCTCGGTCTCGTCCTCGGCCTCGGGGAAGACCCGCCAGAGGTCGCGGGCCGCGCTGAGCAGCTGGCGGATCCGCTCCGTGTCCTCACGGTGCCCGTTCGCGCGCTCGTCGCACGCGTTGAGTGCGAGGCCGATCACGCCGATCGTGTCCGCCTGCCGCGTCCAGAGGAGCGGCGTCGCCATCGAGAGGTACTGGTGGATGCGGGCGAACGTGAGCGGATGTGAGACGTCCTGCGGGCCGCGAGGCGCCGTCAGCTGCAGCGCCGGTTCACCGGCGGCGATCCGCCGCGCGCTGCCGCCCAGCATCGCGCCCAGTTGGCCGTCGTCGAGCCCGGCCATACGCGCCGTGCGGAGCGACGCGAACAGCGAGGCAGGCTGCGTGCCGTACGGGTAGTCGGAGGCGTACAGGACCTGTTCGGGCGAGACGAGCCGGTAGAGGTCGAGCAGGTCGAGCGGGCTCCAGACGGAGGTGTCGAAGAAAACGCCCGGGCGGCCGGAGAAGTGGCGGGCGAGCGCGGCGAGGTCGGCGATGCCCGCGTGCGCGACGATCAGCTGCGGCTCGTAGGCGTCCATCAGCCGGGCGAGCGCGTCGGCGATCGGCGGCAGGCCGCGGCCGCCGTGGATCAGGATCGGCACCCGTCGCTCGGCAGCGAGCTCGAAGACGGGTGCCAGCCGCTCGTCGTCGAGCATGAACTTCTGCGCGCGCGGGTGGAGCTTGATCCCGCCTGCGCCGAGGTCGAGGCAGCGCGTCGCCTCCTCGATCGGGCGCTCCGTCAGGTCGAGCCGGACGAACGGGACGAGCTTCCCGCCGCTTCGCTCCGCGAACGCGAGCGTGCGGTCGTTCGGCGCCCGGAAGCCCGGATGCCGGTCGGGCTCGTCGAGGCAGAACACGAACGAGCGCGTGATCCCGTGCGCGTCCTGGATCCGCAGCAGCTCCTCGAGGTCGCCGCGCATCCCGTCGATGTCGAGCCCGAGATGGACGTGGGCGTCGAAGATCTCGGCGTCCTTGGGCAGCTCCGCGCGCACGATCTCCTCGTAGGTCTCCACGAGACTCAGCGCGCGCCCGACCACGTCCTCCACGGGCCTGAGTGTACGGACGCTCGCTCAGGCGGGCTGCAGGCCGGCGACCTTCGAGCGCAGGTAGGCGAGGTAGGGCTGCGGGTCGATCTCCGTCGCGCCGATCGCCCGCTCGAGTGTCTCCCGTGGCGTGAACTTGCGGCCGTGCCGGTAGATCCGGTCGCGCAAGGAACGGTACAGCGGCCCGAACTCGCCGGCCTCGAGCTGCGCGTCGAGGTCTGGCAGCTCCTCCTCGACCGCCCGCCAGACCTGCACGGAGAGGACGTTGCCGAGCGCGTAGGTGGGGAAGTAGCCGTAGGCGGCCCGCGTCCAGTGCACGTCCTGGAGGACGCCGCGCGCGTCGTCGGGGACGTCGACGCCGAGCAGCTCCTTCATCTTCGCGTTCCACGCCTCCGGAAGGTCGTCGAGCGACAGCGTCCCGTCGACGAGCTCCTGCTCGAGCTCGAAGCGGAGGATGATGTGGAGCGAGTAGGTGACCTCGTCCGAGTCGACGCGGATCAGGCCGGGCGCGACGCGGTTGATCCCGCGGTACCAGGTGTCGAGGTCGATCGACTCGAGCTGTGGGAAGAGGCGCTGCAGCTCCGGCAGCCGCCCGCGCCAGAAGGGCAGCGAGCGGCCGACGAGGTTCTCCCACGTCCGGCTCTGCGACTCGCCGAGGCCGAGGGACGCGTTCCCGTAGAGCGGCGAGCGCGCAAGCTCGGGCCCGGTGCCCTGGTATGTGAGCCCGTGGCCGGCCTCGTGCATCCCCGCCCAGAGTGCGCGCAGGTTCGTCGGCTTGTAGCGCGTCGTCATCCGGATGTCCGTCCGCGAGAACGTCGTCGCGAACGGATGCACCGTGGGATCGAGCCGGTAGGTGCCGGCCTCGAAGCCGAAGGCGCGGAGCACCCCCTCGAGGAACTCCTGCTGGCGCTCGAGCGGGAAGTCGCCCTCGAGGAAGGAGTCGTCGGCGGGCTCTCCGGCCTCGCGCACGATCGCGGTCAGCTCCGGGCGGAGGACGTCGAAGACCGCTTTCACCTCGGCCGTCTTCATCCCCGGCTCGTACTCGTCGAGGAAGGCGTCGTAGGGCGAGTCGCCCGGCTCCATCAGCTCCGCCCAGCGCAGCGCCACGTCGTGGACGCGCTGGAGTGCGGGCCGGAAGACCGAGAAGTCGTTCGCCTCACGCGCCTGGAGCCAGGCGACATGGGCTCTGCCGCCCTCGCGGGCCCAGTCGGCGGCGAGCTCGGGCGGGACGCGGCGCGCCTTCTCCCAGTCGCGGCGCGTGACGCGGATCAGGCCGGCGTCGTCGGAGTCGAAGTCGAGCTCGCCCTCGAGCGGCGCGAGCTCGTCGAGCAGCCGGCCCACCTCGTCGGCGACGAAGCGCTCGTGGGCGATCCCCGAGAGCGTCGCCGACACCTCCGAGCGGGCAGCAGCACCCTGCGGCGGCATCATCGTCCGCTGGTCCCAGCCGGCGATCGCGGCCGCCTTCTCGAGGTCGTAGACCTCTGCCAGCCGCTGCTTCAGGTCGTTCAGCGCTGCACTCACCGGCAGCAAACCTACCCGTAGGATCCGAGTCGTGGAGCGGCGGCAGCTCGGCGCGGACGGGCCGGAGATCACAGTTGTGGGCATCGGCACCGCGCCGATCGGCTCCGGACGAGAGTGGGTCTACTGGGGTGGCCAGGACGAGCGCGAGGCGATCGCCGCGATCAGGTCGGCGCTCGAGGCGGGCGCGAACTGGATCGACACCGCCCCGTTCTACGGCTGGGGCCGCGCCGAGGAGATCGTCCGCCGCGCGCTCGACGGTAGGCGCGACGACGTCCTCCTCTTCACGAAGTGCGGGACGATGCCCGATCCCGATCGTGTCTCCCGGATGGACAACCGGCCCGAGGCGATCCGCGCCGACCTGGAAGCGAGCCTGCTACGCCTCGGTGTCGACCAGGTCGACCTGCTCCAGATCCACGACCTGGACCGCGCCACGCCGATCGAGGAGTCGTGGGGCGAGCTGCAGCACCTGCGCGAGGAGGGGAAGATCCGCTGGGCTGGTCTGTCCAATCATCCGGGCGACCTGGTCGAGCGCGCGCACGCCGTGGCGCCGGTCACGTCCTGCCAGGAGTCGCTGAGCCTGCTCGGGGGGCCGAAGCATCCGGACGTGCTCGAGGTCGTGCGCCGGCTCGGGATCGGCCTGCTCTGCTGGGCGCCGCTCGCGAGCGGCTTCCTCGTCGACGACTTCTCGACCGAGGAGCTGGAGCCGGACGACTTCCGTCGCTCCTCCTCCCTGGCGCAGCGCAGCGACGAGATTGCAAGCCACGCCCGTGAGGCTGCCGGGCGCGGCAGGACGCTTCGCCGCCACGCGATCGCCTGGGTGCTCGAGCAGCCGGCCGTGACGGCGGCGATCGTCGGCGTCCGCACCGCCCGCGAGGGCTCCGAGCTGGCCGCGCTCGCGGCTGACTAGGATCTGGGCGGTGTCCGACGTCCTGATCATCGCCGACACGGTCCGCTCGCCGGAGCTGCGCCACGAGGTGCCGCTGTCGGTTCCCGATCCGTTCCTCTATGCCGAGGTCGGCGGGAGGCGGTCTGTCGTCGTCAGCTCGCTCGAGTCGGGGCGGATCGAAGACCTCGGCCTGGGCATCGAGGTGCTGACCTACGAGGATGCGGGCGTCGACGAGCTCCTGAAGCGAGGATTGGACGCGTACGAGCTCGACCGCCAGCTCTATCTCGGCGCCTGCGCGCGTTTCGGCCTCGAGAGCGCGGTCACTCCCGGCGGCTTCCCGCTGGCCCACGCCGACCACCTGCGCGCGAACGGGATCGAGCTGACTGCCGACCAGCGCTTCTTCGACGAGCGCCGGCGTGTCAAGACGGAGCACGAGCTGGCCGGGATCCGGCGCGCGTGCCGGGCGGTCGAGGCGGGGGTTGCGGTCGGGGTCGAGATGCTGCGGAGCGCCTCACGGGCGAACGGCGTGCTCACACTCGATAGCGAGCCGCTCACCTGCGAGCGGATCCAGCTCGAGGTCGAGCGCGCTTTCGGCGAGCACGGCGCCGCCGCCGAGGAGTTCATCGTCTCCCACGGCGCGCAGACGGCCGTCGGTCACGACGGCGGCTCAGGCCCGATCGCCGCGGAGGACGTCGTCCTCTTCGACCTCTTCCCGCGCGACCGTGAGTCGGCCTGCTACTCGGACTTCACGCGGACGTTCACGGTCGGGGCGGTGCCCGACGAGCTGCGCGAGTACCACCGGCTGGCGAAGGAGGCGCTCGACATGGCCGTGGCGGCCGTGAAGCCGGGCGTCAAGGGCAGCGACATCCACCGCCAGGTGTGCGACTTCTTCCACGAGCACGGCCACAAGACGCAGCTGCACAAGGAGGAGAACGAGTCGCTCGTCGACGGCTACTTCCACGCGACCGGGCACGGCGTCGGGCTCGAGGTGCACGAGCGGCCGGGCGTCGGGCGCGTGGAGAGCGAGTCCCTCGTCGAGGGCGACGTGATTGCGCTGGAGCCGGGCCTCTACCGGCATGGATACGGCGGCGTCCGACTCGAGGATCTGATCCTCGTCACCGCCGACGGCGCCGAGAAGCTGACCGACTACCCGTACGACCTGGAGCTGTGAGCGACTTCCCGCGCTCCTGGGCTGGCACTGCCGGTGCGCGGCCGGAGGTCACAGTATGAGTCATACGGGGCCGGAGAGCCGCGTGCCGGCAGAGACGGCAGGCGGCGGCGGAGCCGGGCTCCGCCCGGCGGGAGCCGACGCCAACCAGGGACGCGGGCAGACGATCGAGACGATTTTTATCGAGGACCGGCGTTACCCGCCGCCGCCGGACTTCGCCGCGCTCGCGGTCGCACGGCCGGACATCTACGAGCGCGAGTTCGAGGAGTTCTGGGAGAGCGAGGGGCGCGAGCGCGTCACCTGGTTCCAGCCCTTCACCGAGCTCTACGAGTGGGAGCTGCCGTACGCGAAGTGGTACCTCGGGGGCAAGCTGAACGTCGCCTACAACTGCGTCGACCGCCACGTGGAGGCCGGGCTCGGCGATCGGGTCGCCTATCACTGGGAGGGCGAGCCCGGGGGTGACCGCCGCACGATCACGTACGCCGACCTGCAGCGCGATGTCGTCCGGATGGCGAACGCGCTCGAGGAGCTCGGCGTCGGCAAGGGCACGAAGGTCGCGGTCTACATGGGCATGGTCCCGGAGCTGCCGGTGGCGATGCTGGCTTGCACCCGGCTCGGCGCGCCGCACACCGTCGTCTTCGGTGGCTTTTCGGCCGACTCGCTCTCCGACCGCGCCAACGACATGGGCTGCGAGGTGCTGATCACGCAGGACGAGGCCTGGCGCCGCGGCACGACGGTGCCGCTGAAGCTCACCGCGGACGCCGCCATGGCGGACGCGCGGGGGATCCGGAAGGCGCTCGTCGTCCGTCGCACCGGCAACGACGTCCCGATGCAGGAAGGGCGCGATCACTGGCTGCACGACTTCGACGGCTCCGACGACCCGGCCACGTGCCCGCCCGAGCCGATGGACAGCGAGGACCTGCTCTTCCTCATGTACACGTCCGGCACGACCGCGAAGCCGAAGGGAATCGCGCACACGACGGCTGGGTACCTGGTCGGCGTCGCCTCGACGCACGCGCTCATCTTCGACCTGAAGCCCGAAGAGGACGTCTACTGGTGCGCCGCCGACATCGGCTGGATCACCGGGCACAGCTACATCGTCTACGGCCCGCTGACGAACGGCGCCACCTCCGTCCTCTACGAGGGAACCCCCGACTTCCCGGACAAGGATCGCTGGTGGGACCTCGTCGAGCGCTACGGCGTCACGATCCTCTACACGGCGCCGACGGCGATCCGCGCGCACATGAAGTGGGGGCCGGAGCACGCGGCGAAGCACGATCTTTCGTCGCTGCGGCTGCTCGGGTCGGTCGGCGAGCCGATCAACCCGGAGGCCTGGGTGTGGTACCGCGAGCACGTCGGCGGTGACCGCACGCCGGTGGTGGACACGTGGTGGCAGACGGAGACGGGGATGATCCTGATCACGCCGCTGCCGGGCGTGACGACGACGAAGCCCGGCTCGGCCACGAAGCCGTTCCCGGGAGTCGAGGCCGGCGTCTACGACGAGGCCGGCGAGGAGGTCGGCCCGGGCGGCGGCGGTTACCTCGTCCTGAAGCGGCCCTGGCCCGCGATGACGCGCGGGATCTACGGCGACGACGCGCGGTTCCGGGAGACGTACTGGTCGAAGTACCCCGGCGTCTACTTCGCCGGCGACGGCGCCCGGATCGACGAGGACGGCGACTTCTGGCTGCTCGGCCGCGTGGACGACGTGATGAACGTCTCCGGGCACCGGATCTCGACGATCGAGGTCGAGTCGGCGCTCGTCGATCACCCGAAGGTGGCCGAGGCGGCGGTCTGCGGCCGCGCCGACGCGCTCACCGGTCAGGCGATCGTCGCGTACGTGACGCTGAAGGGCGGCGACGAGGGCTCGCTCGAGATGCTCGAGGAGCTGCGGAACCACGTCGCCGCGAAGATCGGCCCGATCGCGAAGCCGGCGAACATCGTCTTCACCCCCGAGCTCCCGAAGACGCGCTCCGGGAAGATCATGCGTCGGCTGCTGCGCGACGTGGCCGAGAACCGCCCCCTCGGCGACACGACGACGCTCGCCGACCCCGCGGTCGTCAGCGAGATCGCCGACCGCGCCGCCGTGGACGCGGCGGAGGAGTAGCGCCGGGCGAGGTGCGTTCGGCCGATGTGACTCGCCGCAGTCGGTCGATTAAAGTCGACCTCGACCCTCGACAAGGAGGCCGTTATGGCTCTCGCACGAGTCGTGTCGTTCGACGGCGTCAGCGCCGACCGGATGGCGGAGATGAGGCGTGAGATGGAGCGCGGCGAGCGCCCGGAGGAAGTCCCTGCGCAGGAGATCGTCGTTCTCCACGACCCGGAGACCGAGCAGTCGCTCGTGATCCTCTTCTTCGAGAACGAAGACGATTATCAACGCGGCGACGAGGCGTTGAACGCGATGCCGGCGGGAGATACTCCTGGCACGAGGACGTCGGTGGCGAAGTACGACGTCGCAGCCCGCATGACCGCCTGACCCGCGAACTCACGGAAGCGGCAGCCGGCCGGCGCCGTCGACGCAGTCGGCGAGGAAGAGCGCCGTCCCCAGGTCGCCCGTCCAGAGCGTGTGGCGGCCGAGGCCGAACTCCGACCTCCTCGCTTCGACCTGAGCGGCCGCGTGCATGGCGAAGGCGCGCGCCCGCGCGAGCCAGCGCTCGTCGCCGGTGCGCTCGAGCAGCGCCAGGAACGCGTAGCCGTTGCCCGCGGTCCCGTGGCAGAGGCCGCCGCCCTTCCGGAGCGGCCCCGCCCGCCACGTCAACTCGCCGCCCGCCACCGCCGGCTCCTCGTCCATGAGGTGGGCGAGCGTCGCGACGATCCCGGGGGCGCCGTGACACCACTGCGTTCGGATCAGGCCGTCGCGGTGCTCGTCGAGCCGCATGCCGTCATACGGCCGCCAGTTGACGAGACCGCCCTCCTCCACGGCGAACGGGGCCAGCGTCTCCGTGACGGCGTCGGCCTCGAGCGCGAGCGCACAGCCGGCGAACCCGTGCGCCGGCCCGAGGCAGCGGCTGGTGCGGCCGAAGAGCTGCTGCGTCCAGAGCCCGTCGGCCTCCCGCTGCGCCTGGAGCCACTCGATGCTCGCGGTGACGTCGAGACCGAGCTCGCGCCCCGCGAGGATCGTGCCCGGGCTGCCCCACATCAGCTCGCGGCGCTCGTCGTGCGCGTTCGACGCGATCAGCTCGGCGAGCCGCTCGAGGTTCGCCGCAGAGGGCGCGATCCTCTGCAGGACGAGCCGAATCCCCGTCTCGCCCATCCAGAGGCTGCGCTCCGCGTCGGCGTCCGGGAAGTCCGGCGCCGCCTCGAGCGAGCGTTGCAGGTACGGCACGTAGTCGAGACGCAGCTCCACGAACCCGCGGCTCGCGAGCCGGTGCAGCGCGGCGACGACGCCCGCACCGCCGAGATACGTCGTGCGGAAGCGAGTGGTCGCGTCGGCGGCGTCGACCACGTCGAGCGAATGCGTCGCCCACCCGTCGTCGAACGACCCCTCGGCGTCGGCGACGATCGAGACGATCTCCGCCCGCGCCCGCTCGCGGCTCCAAGTCGTGACGGCCAGCTCCTCGTGCGCTTCGGGAGAGAACAACACGGGAGCGCGAGCCTACCCGCGAAGTTCTGGTTGACACGACCAAAACCTTGTAGTAGGGTAACAGTCTCGATGACAAAAACAGATCACGACCAGACCCCCACGGCGTACGACCCCTCGGAATTCCCCGCGTTCGCGGTCACCGTCGACGTGGTCGTCCTGAGCATGGTCGACGGCACGCTGCGGGTGCTGCTCGTGAACCGGGGCGAGGCGCCGTACGAGGGGATGTGGGCGATCCCGGGCGGCTTCAAGCGGCCGACCGAGACGCTCGACGAGGCGGCCAAGCGTGAGCTCCGCGAGGAGACGGGCGTCGACGCCGCCAGCCTGCTGACCCAGTTCGGCGCGTACGGCGACCCCGGACGCGACCCGCGGATGAACGTTGTCACCGTCGGCTACCTCGCCGTGCTCCGCGAGGTCGGCACGGTCGTCGGCGGCTCCGACGCAGCGGCGGCGGCGCTCATCTCCGTCTCGGACGTCCTGAACGGCAAGGTCACGCTCGCGTTCGACCATCTCGAGATCGTGCGCGACGCGATCAAGCGCGTGCGCGCCGAGCTCGAGGTCAGCGGCGTCGCGACCGCCTTCGTCGGCTCGACGTTCACCCTCGCCGAGCTGCGGGCCGTGTACGAGGCGGTCTGGGGCGTCGAGCTCGACGCGGCCAACTTCCGCCGCAGCGTCGTCGCAGAGGAGGGCTGGGTTATTCCGACCGGCCGCCGCGCGCGGCCGGGGCCGACGGGCGGCCGCCCGGCGGAGCTCTACCGGGCCGGTCAGGCCTGGGAGCATGGCGGCCCCATCCAGCGTGCACAGCGAACGGACGAGAGGATCGTGAAGTCGTGAGGGCGGTCGTCCACGACCGGTACGGGCCGCCGGACGTTCTGCGGCTCGAGGGCGTCGAGCGGCCGAGGCCTGCGGAGGACGAAATCCTGATCCGGGTCCGCGCCACGACCGTCAACCGGACGGACTGCCATCGCCGCGCGGCCAAGCCGTTCCTGTGGCGCTTCGTCGGCGGCCTGGTGCGACCGAGGCGCCGGATCCTCGGCGGCGAGCTGGCGGGCGAGGTCGAGGCGGTCGGCGCTGCCGTCACCGAGTTCGCAGTGGGCGACCACGTCTTCGGCACGAGCGGCGCTACCCTCGGCGGCCACGCGGAGTACCTCTGCAGGCGCGAGAGCGGGCTGATCGCGCACAAGCCGGCCGACCTCTCCTTCGAGGAGGCGGCCGCCGTCCCCGACGGCGCACTCTCGGCGCTGACGTGCCTGCGGCGCGCGAACCTCCGAGCCGGCCAGACGATCGTCGTCTACGGCGCATCGGGCTCGATCGGCACGGCCGGCGTGCAGCTGGCCAGGCACTTCGGCGCCGACGTCACGGCGGTCTGCAACACGAAGAACCTCGAGCTCGTCCGCTCGCTCGGGGCCGACCGCGTGATCGACTACACGCAGGCGGACTTCACGAAGAACGGCCAGACGTACGACGTCGTCTTCGACGCGGTCGGCAAACTCACGTTCCGGCGCTGCAGGGGCTCGCTGAAGTCCGGCGGGATCTACGTCGCCACCGACGGCCTTCGTAACCTCCCGCTCGGGCTCTGGACGCGCTTCGGCGACAAGAAGGTGTCGCTGCCGCTCCCGAACTGGAAGCAGGAGGATCTGCTCTTCCTCAAGGAGCTGATCGAGTCGGGTCGCTACCGGCCCGTGATCGACCGCGTTTACCCGCTCGAGGACGTGGTCGAGGCGACGCGCTACGTCGAGACGGGGCAGAAGACGGGAAACGTCGTGCTGACGCTCGACGCGGGGCCGGGGCGATGAGAGCGGTCGTGCGGTCGCGGTACGGCTCTGCGGACGTGCTCGAGGTGCGGGAGCTCGACAAGCCGGAGCCCGCCGACGACGAGGTGCTGATCCGCGTCCGCGCCGCCTCCGTCAATCGCGCCGACTGGTACAGCCTGACGGGCAGGCCCTGGATCGCCCGACCCACCTCGGGCGTGCGGCATCCGAAGAGCGACCGCCTCGGCACCGACTTCGCCGGCACGGTCGAGGCCGTCGGACAGGACGTGACGACGTTCCGGCCGGGCGACGATGTCTTCGGCGGCCGGGACGGCGCCTTCGCGGAGTACCTTTGCGTGCGCGAAGAGCGGGCAATCACTCGGAAGCCGGGGAACGTGACGTTCGAGCAGGCGGCGGCGGTCGGCGTCGCGGGCCTCACCGCCTTGCAGGGTCTGCGCGACAAGGGCTTCGTCGAGCCGGGGCACCGAGTGCTGGTCAACGGCGCATCGGGAGGCGTCGGCACCTTGGCCGTGCAGGTCGCCAAGGCGCTCGGCGCCGAAGTGACCGGCGTCTGCAGCCCCGGGAACGTCGAGCTCGTGCGCTCTCTGGGCGCCGATCACGTCGTCGACTACACGCGGGAGGACTTCACGCGGAGCGACCGGCGCCACCACCTCGTCTTCGACGTCGCCGGCAGCCGGCCGTGGTCGCAGCTGAAGCGGATCCTCGAGCCGGACGGGAGGATCGTCCTGGTCGGCGGGCCGATGTCCAACCGGTTGCTCGGGCCGCTGGGCCACGTCGTCAAGGTGCGTCTCGCGACCATGCGCGGCAGCCGCTCCTCGGTCTTCTTCATCGCCACCTTCGACAAGGCTGACCTCGAGGACCTGCGCGAGCTGCTCGCGGAGGGGAAGCTGACACCCGTCGTCGACAGGCGGTACGCGCTCGGCGAGATCGCCGACGCCTTCCGGTACATGGGCCAAGGACGCGCCCGCGCCAAGGTCGTGGTGACCCCGTGAAGGCGGTCGTCCACGGCACCTACGGGCCGCCGGAAGTGCTTCGCGTGGCAGAGCTCGAGCAGCCGTCCCCTGCGGAGAACGAGGTGCTCGTCCGGGTCCATGCCTCCAGCGTCACCCGCTCCGACTGCGGGCTCCGCAACACCGAGTACTTCTTCTCGCGCGCCGTCACGGGGCTGCGGCGGCCGAAGCGCACGATCGCCGGGATGGAGTTCGCCGGCGTGGTGGAGGAGGCCGGCCCGGCCGTGACCCGATTCACGGCCGGCGAGGAGGTGTTCGGGATCAAAGGCGGCGCGAACGCCGAGTTCATCTGCGTCCCCGAGTCGGGCGTGATCGCTCGCAAGCCGATGGCACTGTCCTTCGAGGAGGCCGCCGGAGTGCCGGACGGCGCCCTCTCCGCGTTCTCGATGCTGCCCGCGCTCGGGCAGCTCGGGGGCAGGCACGTGGTCGTCTACGGCGCCTCCGGCTCGATCGGGATAGCGGCCGTTCAGGTCGCCAAGCACCTCGGGGCCCGAGTCACCGCCGTGTGCGACACGAGGCACGTCGAGCTCGTGCGGTCGCTGGGAGCGGACGAGGTCGTCGACTATCTCCAGGAGGACTGGGCGCGGCGCGGCAGGTACGACGGCGTCTTCGACGCGGTCGGGAAGAGCTCGTTCCGCAAGGCGCGGCGAGCGCTGAAGCCAGGCGCCGCGTACGTCTCCGCCGATCTCGGCTTCATGTGGCACCTCCCGCTCCTGATCCTCCCGACGCGCTGGCTCGGCAGCCGCAGGGCCAAGCTCGGGATCGCGCGGTACGGGCAGGAGGATCTCCTCCGCTTGCGCGAGCTGATCGAGACCGGCGGCTACCGGCCCGTGATCGATCGGGCATACCGTCTCGAGGACGTGGTCGAGGCGGCGCGCTATGTCGAGACGGGGCAGAAGACCGGCAACGTCGTTCTGACCGTGCGCGCGGGCGCTGCATGACCGACGCCGTCGAGATCCGCCGGCTCGCCACCGGCGAGGTGCACGAGCACGTCGATGCGCTCGCCGCGGTGCTGCACGACTGCGTGGCCGGCGGCGCCTCGGTGGGGTACATGCAGCCCTTCTCGCTCGAGGACGCGCGCGCGGCGTTCGCAGCCTTCGCGGACGAGTCCGTGCGTGGTCGCCGCCTGATCCTCGCCGCCTTCGCGGGGGACGAGCTGGTCGGGACGGTGCAGGTGGTCCTCGCGCTCCCGGCGAACCAGCCGCACCGCGGCGAGATCGCGCGGATGCTCGTCCACCGCTCGGCGCGCAGGCGAGGGATTGCGCGCCTGCTGATGGAGCGGGCCGAGGCCGAGGCGCGGGCCGAGGGGAGAACGCTGCTCGTGCTCGATGCCGTCACGGACGGCGACGCGGCACGGCTCTACGATCGGCTCGGTTGGACGACCGTGGGCGTCATCCCGAACTACGCCCTCTATCCGGACGGCCGGCCGTGCGACACCACCGTGTTCTGGAAGTCGCTCGAGCGTAGTGGAACCGGCGCCCCGCGCCTGGTGTATCCGCGGTGATGGTCGCGGAGCTCGCACTCGGCTTCCTGCTCGCTGCCGCTTCGCCCGGCGAGCGATCCGTCCCGTGCAGCGAGGTGATCCAGAGCGTGGCGTTCCCGCACCTCGGCGGCCGCGACTACCCGGCGCAGCAGGTGCTCGGCACCGTGTCGGCGCCAGGGAGGCACCTGCCGCAGTCCTCGCCGACCGGCATACCGCCGTGGACGCACTTCAGCAAGTGCGGGATGGTCGTGCGCGGCGGGCCGGGCGCGCAAGTCGTCGTCACGGTCCCGCGCCTGTGGCGTGACCGCGTCGCAATCTCGTGCGGCAACAACCAGCACCGCGTCTTCCACACGCTCCGGTTCCCGCGCTGCGGTGGCGACGCGGATCGCGGAAGCGCCTATGCGGGCGGCTTCTTCCTCCGCAGGCCGTCCGGCTGCGTCCCGCTTCGCTTCCGCGTCGGCGGCCGCAGCAGGCTCGTCTGGTTCGGGATCGTGCGCCGCTGCGGCTAGCGCTTCGGCCTCGCTCCTTCCTTTTCGCTCCCGTTCGTAGTAGCGTCGCGCCGACTGCGGCAGTCGCCCGGTTTTTAAAAACGGGGGAGAGGGAGGATTGGACATGCGGCGAACACGTCTGGCTGTCCGCGCGGCAGTGACGGGCGCTCTGATGGCACTCGCGGGAGCGTCGATCGCCTCGGCCGCTCCCAGCAGCGGCACGGTGATGATGCTCGACGCCTGCGACCCGGCCACGTTCAATGCGGCGATCGGTGAGGGCACCTGCGAGCGGCCCGGCGGCGGCGTCACGTTCGACACGTTCATCGGGCAGCTGCTCACACACGGCACTGCTCCGTCCTGGCGTTTCTCCGGCCCGGCCACGGTGGCCGCGGGCGGCACGCTGACGGCGGTGAACCGAGGAGGCGAGTTCCACACGTTCACGAAAGTGGCGGCGTTCGGCGGCGGGTGCGTCGACGCGCTGAACAACCTGCTCGGGTTGACACCCGTGCCGGAGTGCGCGCAGGCGCCGGGGATCTTCTTCACCACGGGCGCGGGGATGGGCGGCTCGGTGACGACTGCGCCGCTGGCGGCAGGAACGCACCGGTTCCTCTGCCTGATCCACCCCTGGATGACGTCGACGGTGACGGCGAAGTAGGACGAACGATCGCTCAGGGAGGGCCCGCATCGCCTCCCTGAGCGATCCCTCCGTCGGCGTCTGAGGGGTTCAACCGGCGTTAGCGCCCGGACGGTACAACGTACGCATGCGACCCCTCGCGCTCCTGCTCGCCCTCGCCGTCCCGGCCGTCGCCCACGGCGCGGACGGCGGTCTCGGCGCGGCGAGAGACCGCTATCTCCCAGCTGCTCAGGCCGCATACGCGAACACACCCGACGGCGCGCAGGCGAGGTACGACGCGGGGCGCGACCTCGTCGAGGCCGTGCTCGCGGTCGGCCGGGTCCCGGAAGGCCAGTGGGAGCTGCGTGCGGACCTCCTCGCGCGGGGACGCGCGCAGGTCGCGCGCGCCGAGGCGCTCGATCGCGACGACGGCTTCCGGAGCTCGGCGCAGCTCGCACCGCTCCCGGGCGTCGGCCCCGGCTACGCACCGCGTCGGCCCGATCCCGGACTGGCACGGCGGCTCGCCGGAGCGGCGGCGGCCGCGAACGGCGCCGTCGGGATCTGGGTGCACGAGCTCGGGTCGGGGCGGTATGCGGGCTTCCAGCCGGACACGAGGTTCGCAGCGGCCTCGACCGTGAAGCTCGGAGCGCTGGTGGCGGGAGCGGGTGCGTCGTCCCGGCCGGAGCGGAGCCGCTGGTGGTACGACGTCCGCCAGATCGGCCTCTGGTCGTCGAACCTCGCCGCGAACCGGATCTACTCGCGGCTCGGCAACGCCGCCGTTGCGGGTGGGCTGCGCCGGCTCGGGATGACCTCGAGCACCTATCCGGGCCCCTACCGCGCGACGACCGCCCACCGTCCGCCAGGCCCGCATACGCGTGTGACGACCGCGCGCGATCTCGGCCGCGCGCTCTACCGGCTCCACGCCGGCGCGCACGGGAACGCCGCTGTCCTGCGGCAGCTCGGCCTCAGCCGTCGGCACGCCGTCCTCGCCTTGCGCGTACTCGCCTCGGCCCAGCCGGTGGCCGACAACGCGGGCCTCCTGCGGCCGTGGCTCGGGCGCACGACGGTCGCGGAGAAGAACGGCTGGCTCTCTGACACCCGGACGACCGCCTCGATCGTCTACCGCGGCGGGCGCGCCACGATCGTCGTCGTCGAGCTCTACCGGCCGGGCGTCACCTACGCCGAGGCGAAGCGGCTGGGACAGCGGGTGCTGCTCGCGTCGGGCCTGTCGTGATCCCGGCGGCCTTCGCTGCGAGCCCGTCGAGCGTCTGCTTGAGCTCGCGGTAGAGCGCACTCGCGTCGGCGGGGCTGTCGCCGATCGCGGTCAGGCCGATGCGACCGGCGACCGCCAGTGCGCTGACCATGTGCAGCGCCACGCCGGTCTCCCGCTCCGCGTCCCAGCCGAGCGCCCGCTCGGAGACGACGTCGAGGAGGTCGTCGGGCGTCAGCGCCTGGTAGGCAGGAGCGTCGAGGTGGTCGGTGGCGACGTAGTGCTTCAGGTCGCCCAACCGGGTGCGGAACTCGCCGGCGAGCGGGTCGTAGATCCCGTCGGTCAGCGTCGAGACCGCCATGAACGGGTGCGTCGTGCCGCCGCAGCGGAGGTTGATCTCGATCGCCGACGTCGCCCAGCCGCCGTTCTCGCGGACGGCGACGAAGTCGACGGCCGACCGCCCGATCACACCCTCGCGCGCGAGCCGGCGGCCGACCTTCAGCGCCTCGGCCGCGATCTGCGGCGCGTACTCCGGGTCGGCGGGGAAGCGGCAGCCGAAGTAGGTCTGACCGTGCGGGCCGCCGAGCACCTGGTCGTGCGTGGAGAGGATGTCGACCTGCCCGGAGGGGCTGATCCGCAGCTGCGCGCTCGGGCTGCGGAAGTCCTTCCCCTCGATGCGCTCCTCCACGATCCCGCCCTGGCCGGCGAGCGCGGCCACGTAATCGAGGACGGACGCCTCGGTGTCCTCGAGCGAGAGTGCGGGCCCGAGCGTGTCCTCGGCGAGCGCGAGCGGAACGTCGATCAGGGCATTGCCGAGGCCGCTCACGCCGCGGTCGAGCTTCACGATCGCAGTCGGGCTGCGCAGCTCGCGCAGCGCGCTCATCACGTCGCGCTCGCTGCCGACGTCGAAGCCACGGGCGTGCGGCACGCCCTCCTCGGCGAAGACGCGGCGGCTGCCCGTCTTCGTCCCCAGCCACTCGAGCGCGGGGTCGGCGCCGTAGAGCGGGATCCCGAGCCGGACGGCGAGCTCGACCTCGTCGGGCGAGGTCGCGAACGGCAGGAGGAAGGCGAGCTCCGGCTGCGCGACCAGAGCCCGGATCCGTTCGATCGCCCCGGGCCGGGCGAGCAGTTTCCTCGTCAGCGGCAGGTTGCGCCCGTCGACGAGCGAGACGACCGCGAAGCGGCTGCGGGCGTCGGGCGTGTCGAGCTCCGGCACGAGGCCGAAGTAGTAGTCGACGAGCCGCGGCAGGATCGGCTGCGACGTCACGTAGATCACGCGCGAGTTCCGGGAGCGAAGCAGGCTCAGTACGAGGCAGAGGAAGCGTTCCTCGTATGCGGGGAAGACGGGGATCAGGTGGTCGGGGACCTCCATGCTGATCGAGTGGACGACGACGACGGTCCGTTCGACGTCCCCGATCGAGCGCAACGTGACCGACGGCCACAGCGCGCGGAGCCGGGACTGCAGCTCGGCGAACTCGCGATTCGGCATGTGCGGAACGTAGCTCGCCCGGGTCAGCCGCGCCACGCACGGCGGCGGGGCCACCAGCCCGGCACGTGACGCCGGTACTCGTCGTAGCTGTCGCCGAACTGTCGGTGCAGCGTGGGCTCCTCGTAGCCGCGGACGAACGCGAACACGGCCGCACCGAATGCCGCTGCGTAGAGCAGCAGCTCGTAGCGCCCGAGCATGAACCCCTGGCCGATGATGGTCGCTCCCACCGCGAGATACATCGGGTTGCGGACGTACCGGTAGAGGCCGCCGACGACGAGGCGGCGGGTCGGTGCGACCGGTGCGGGTGTGCCAACTCCCTCGACGACGAACCGCACGAATGCATGCACCAGGACGATTGCCCCGGCGGCGACCAGGACGACGCCGGCGAGCTGGAGCAGCACCCATGTGCGGCCCGTCTCCCAGCCGGTGATGAGCCAGGGAACGAGCCCCGCGACGACGCAGGGCACGCCGAGGAAGAAGAGCAGGCTGCCGGCTGCCGCCCTGGCCCTCAGGGCCGCAGTTGCCGGCGCGTGCCGATCGCGATCACCGGCGCGTCGGCCGGGCGCAGCCAGCGCAGGACCGCGCGCAGCTGGTCTTTCCGCAGCGAGATGCAGCCGATGGTCGCACCGCCGGTCTGCGCATGCAGGAAGATCCCCGAGCCGTTGCCGGGGACGGCTGGGCGCATGTTGTACTCGATCACCGCGAGATAGGGGTAGGGCCGCGGTTGCTGCCACATCCCCTCGCTCGAGCCGGCGAACGGCGGCGTCGTCCCGCAGGGGACGTGCTGGAAGGAGTTGTAGGTCGGCGAGCGCGGATCCTCGTCCCACCAGTCACCGCAGCGAAGGCGCCAGTAGCGGAAGCGGACGCCGGGGTTCGGCTCGTTGCCATACATCGTGCGGCCGATCCGGAACGTGCCGGCCGGGGTCGTCCCGTCGCCCTCGCGCCGGTTCGCGGAGAGCCCGTTCTTGCCCAGGCGAGCCGTGTACGGCCCAGCGGCCGCGACCCAGCAGCCGCCGACACGCCGCCACGTCCGCAGTTCCGCGAACGTCGTCCGCGCCACCTTTGCCTCGACCGTGACCAGCTGCCGCACGCTCGCCGGCGTCTGAATCCCGTTGGCGAGGTTCTGCGGGCACGCGGCCGCGAGGATCGAGGAGAAGACGGCGAGGGCGAGCACTGCCTCAGAGTAGATTGCGGCGATGCGGATCGCGCTGCTCGCAGCCGCGCTGCTCGGACTTGGTGTGACAGTCACACAAAGTCATGCTGCGCCGGCGTTCACCGGCAGCATCGAGCCCGTCCGCTGGGCCGATCTCCGCTTCTCCTACCGGAACGGCTGTCCCGTCGGGCCCGCCGACCTCCGCACGGTCGTCGTCTCGCACTGGGGCTTCGACGGCGAATCGAAGGTTGGTCGGATCGTCGTCGCGCGCCGACAGGCGCCGGGGATCCTGAACGTCTACCGGACGCTCTGGGCGGAAGAGTTCCCGATCCGGCTGCTGCGCCCGGTCTCCGCCTACCGCGGCAGCGACGACGCGTCGATGGCGGCCGACAACACGTCCGGCTTCAACTGCCGCTTCGTCGGCGGCACCTTGCGCTGGTCGATGCACGCGTACGGCGAGGCGATCGACGTCAACCCGGTCGAGAATCCGTACGTCCGCGGCTCGACCGTGGCACCCCCGGCGGGCCGCGCCTACCTCGACCGGAGCCGCTATCGCGAGGGGATGGCGATGCGCGGCGGCGTCCTCGTGCGCGCCTTCGCAGCGGCCGGCTGGAAGTGGGGCGCGTCGTTCGGCGACTACCAGCACTTCTCGACGACGGGCCGATGAGCGACCCGCTGCGCCCGTACTGGGACTTCGACCACCTCGACGCGACCGAGCAGCGCTTCCTCGCCCTGCGTGCGGAAGCGCTCACCCAGCTGGCCCGCGTCCAGGGCCTCCGCGGGGACTACGCCACCGGCGACCGGCTGCTCGACGAGGTGGCGGAGGAGTCGGCGCGTGTTCGGATCCGGGTCGACCTCGAGCGCGGGCGGCTGCGGCGCTCTGCCGGTGACAGGGAGGCGGCGCTGCCGCTCCTCGAGCGCGCCTTCGCCGCGGCCGAGGCCGCGGGCGAGGACTGGCTCGCCGGCGACGCGGCTCACATGGCCGCGCTCGCAGCGTCCGACCGCGACGGCTTCGCCGCCTGGACGAACCGCGGGCTCGCGCTCGCCGCCCGCTCGGAGGCGGCGGCTTACTGGGAGGGGCCGCTGCTCAACAACCTCGGCTGGGAGCACTTCGACGCCCAGGAGTACGAGCAGGCCCTCGAGGTCTTCGAACGGGCACTCGAGGTGAGGGAGCGCGACCCTGAGAACGCCGCCGCGATCGCCCACGCGCGCGAGGCCGTCGCCGAGGCGCGGCGCGCGCTCGAGCGGGACTAGCTTCTCGTCAGCAGCTGCTCGAACCGCTCGGCGTCGTCGAACGGCCCGATCACGGCGAGGTACGGCCCGTCGTCGACGATCTCCTGCGCGACGCGCTGCAGATCCGCGGCGGTGACCGCGTCGAGCGCGTCCAGGACGGCCTGCGGCTCCTCCGCCTGCCCCTCGAGCACCTCGCGGCGGAGCCCGAACATGATCGTTCCGTGCGGGCTCTCGAGCTGGAGCACGAAGCGGCCCTTGGCGAAGTTGCGCGCCTTCTCGAGCTCGTCGGCCGGGACCGGCTCGGAGCCGAGCAGCCGGAACTGCTCGACGATCGTCGTGACCGCGTCGTCGATCCGGTTGATGTCGACGCCCGACTGTGCGTAGAGCGAGCCCGTGTCCGTGTAGGCGTGGTTCGTGCCGAAGACGTAGTAGGCGAGGCCGCGCCGCTCGCGCACCTCGGTGAAGAGCCGCGACGACATCCCGCCGCCGAGCACGGTGGCCAGCAGCTGGAGCACGTAGCGGTCGGGGTCGACCAGCGGCCGGCTGCGGACGCCAAGGACGAGGTGCGCCTGGTCGGACTGCTTCGTATGCACCTTGATGCGGCCGTTCTGGACGGGCCGGTACGGCTCGGGTGTCGGGGTCTCCCCCGCAGCGAGGTCCCCGAGCAGCTCCTCGAGCTTGTCGTGGAGCCCGTCGCCGAGGCGGCCGCCGACGCCCACGACCATCCGCTCCGGCCGGTACCACGTCCCCGTGTAGTCGAGGAACGTCTGCTGCGCGGCGCCGCGAACCGTCTCCTTGCGGCCGATGATGTCCCAGCCGAGCGGCTGGTCGCCGTACAGGAGCGTCTCGTACACGCCGCCGATGAAGTCGCGCGGCGTGTCGAAGTACATGTTCATCTCCTCGATGATCACGCCCTTCTCGCGCTCGATCTCATCCGGGTCGAAGCGCGAGTTGCGCAGCATGTCGACGAGGA
>Ga0126307_10000516_pt1 | contig 25046 bp, 26 predicted proteins | sample Plot28_FD_89955 | JGI IMG/M metagenome (GOLD analysis project Ga0126307, IMG submission 89955) | Serpentine soil microbial communities from UC McLaughlin Reserve, CA, USA - Plot28 | ecosystem: Environmental > Terrestrial > Soil > Grasslands | place: USA: UC McLaughlin Reserve, Lake County... | reverse complement strand
GGTGCAAACCATAGACAGTATTCGTTTTATGGGCGCCAACAATATGCTGGGATATGAACCTAAAGTATTAGGTGCCACTTTTAATCCGGCCAATAAAGGAAAGGTTGCCAACGAGGCTGTTCCGGGACAGGCAGGCGTGTATGTATTAAGGGTTGATAACACTACAACGGTTCCGGTAGAAACGGCCAGCATAGAAGAACAGCGGAAATCGATGGAAACCCAAACCCGCCAAAGGATGATGCAAATCATGCAGTATGGCGGAGGTAATCCTTTTGTAGACCCGCTTAAAAAAGCAGCAGATATAAAAGATAACAGGGCGAAGTTCTTTTAAATTTAGATAAAGGACTCAAAACTATATTTAAAACGCCTGGCACTACCAGGCGTTTTTTTAATGGCTATATAAAAGCATTTACATCGTCACAACAGAACAGCGTTTGCGGGTTCATTGTTGGCATTTGATTAAGACCAATCATTCTAAATTTGCATCATGAGCGAAGTATTTGTAAATAAAGTAGCCAACAGTGGTATTATCACACTTGACCTGGAAGCATACCTGCCTGTTGGTGAAATGACGAGCTTTGACCTGAAAGATCATTTATTCATGGGATTGATCTTAAAAGAAAAAGATTTCCGCGAGGCTCTAAAAAACCTGGACTGGACAATATACAAGGACAAGAACGTAGCAATCACCTGTGGTGTGGATGCCATCATTCCGGTATGGGCTTATATGCTGGTGGCTACTTACCTGCAGCCTGTTGCAAAAAATATTTTTACAGGTACTGTAGATGAAATGTATAAACACCTTTTCTTAAAAAATATTGATGCAATTAAAGCAGAAGAGTTCGTTGACCACCGTATTGTAGTAAAAGGCTGTGGCGAAGTTGCTATCGGGAATTTTGCTTATGCTGAAATTACAAAATTGCTACTGCCCGTTGCCAAAAGCATCATGTACGGTGAGCCATGCAGCACCGTACCTGTCTATAAGGCACCCTCAATCTCCCGGGGTGGAATTTAGCACCGCACAACCCGCTCCTAAAGCCTTTCCTAAGGAGGAATTTAGCCACACAAGAAGGCCCCCCGTATATATTCCTTAACTACAAGTAAAATTAAAAACTCTCAACAGGTAATGAATGTTGAGACTATTAGTATCATACCTAAGTTGGATTGGTGAGTCAGGCCACTTCCCCCTTGGGGGATCGAGGGGGCCGCTCCTCAAAACCACCCTCTTCTTCTAAAAGCTCTCAACATCCACAAGGGAATTAAAAGCATAGCGCCTACCGAAACCATAAATCCCCATTTGTTATGGAGTAAAGGAATAGATTCGAAGTTCATCCCGAAGATGCCACCAATAACTGTAGCAGGCGCAAGCAGGCAGGTAACAATGGCCATCACTTTCATTACCTCGTTCATCTTCAGGTTTACATTGTTGATATAAAGGTCCTGCATGCTGATCATCACATCACGGTAATTCTCACCCAGCTCGTACGCTTGTGTAATATGGTCCTGAACATCTTTAAAATACTTGGTGGTCCTCTCATCCAACAACTCACTTTCACTCCGGGTAATTCCACTGACCAGGTCCCTGACCGGTGCAATATTTCTCTTCAATACAATGAGTTCTTTTCGCAACTGGTTAATTCTTGCCAAAGATCTTGTATTACTGTTTCGTATTACCTCTTCTTCCACCTCCTCTATCCGGTCCCCCAATTTTTCCATAACGAAAAAATAACTGTCCACAATAAGATCCAACATAGAATAGCACAAATAATCTGACCCTCTTTGACGCAGTTTACTATTTGGCATTTTTAGTTTGTCGCGGATTGGATTGAATACGTCACGCTTAGGGTCTTCCTGGAATGTAATTACAAAGTCCTTACCCAACACAATGCTTATCTGCTCCTGTTCTACCGTTTGTGTTGTTTCATTAAAGTATAGCATGTTCAACAGGCAATAAAGGATATTGTCCACTTCATCCATTTTTGGACGCTGGTTCATGCTAAGGATATCTTCACTAATTAATGGATGAATACCATAGTGCTGGCTTATCAGTTCAACATCTTTTCTGCGTATGCCATCAATATTGATCCAGCTTACACGCTTATTCTCTTTGTAAACGAAACTATCTTCGATGCCATCCAGGCTGCATTCATCGAGTGTGTCTTCATCAAAATCATAAACACGTACAAACACATTTTCAGCATCCTTTCTGCTAACATTAGTAATAGGATTACTATTCAGGATTTCCTTGGTTCTATGTGTTCCAAAAACAGTAGTGGGAATAAAGTACCGGAAATATTTTTCAGCTTTATTCATGCTGTTTTTTAGAGGGAAGATAAGTCAAACAACAGGGACTGAAAACGATTGAGATCTATTTTGCTGTTTGTACAAGCGTATTCAAATGATTAATGAAGGCAACTAATCGCTGATCCATAGGGGCGGTTTTGTCATCCTTGTTTTTGAGGAAATTTTCTAACGCCTGTTTTTTATCTCCAAATAAGGCAGGAGCCTCTTTTAATTTCTTAATCTCGATCCATGAATTATTATAAAGCACCCAGTATTTATCCTGGGTCCTTATTTGTTGTTCTGCAGTAGCCTGTCCATAGGGCTTAGACTCTGAAACCTGTTTATTGAAATATTTATAAAGAGAAACCGTATCCTGTGAAAGCCGCAGGTACCATGTCGGCTTTGAATAGAAATTGTTTGCAGGCAGCACAGAGGAATGCAAAAAAACATGTTCAATATTCCTGTCTGTGATAGCCACTTGTTTAATGGGAGTTGAAGCTACATATTCAACTCCTTTATCATCCAGGTAATGCACTTCGTTATCATACAGATCAAGTTTTAGAGAGAGGTTATTATAAACACGGCCTCCAGACAAAATAACGGAACCCTTTAGCCACTCTTCCCTGAAATAAGGAGTACCCTCTACTAAACGTACAAACTTAACATTTACAAAAGGCTCGCCTCCTATGCTATAGAACACACGACTTATATCCACCCCTTCCTTGTCTACGTCAATGACCCGGGTTTGGGAAAAACCAGAGATGTATAAAAAGCAACTAAATGTTAAGGAAAGAAGTTTTTTCATTGCCTATAGCTTCTGATACAAGTTACGCAACTTTTCTTTTGTCATGATCTTTTCCCAATCCTTTCCGAGTGCATTTTCCCACAGAGGTTTCATACCCAACGATACATTGATCATGGTGTCGAATTGTTCATCGTTCAGGCCTTTACAAATACCCTGTGGAATTTCAATACCATTCTTTTCCACCATGCGTTTAAACTCCGCTACACCCTCCGGATAGTATTCTTCAATATGATTCATGACTATACAATTACCTACGCCGTGTTTTGTTCCCAGCAAATAACTCAGTCCATAACTAACGGCATGTGCTACCCCTACCTGAGAATAAGCAATGCTCATTCCGCCCGCATATGACGCCATCATTAATTTATCATCGCACTCCTCATCCCATTGCTCTTTTTCCAAAAAAATATAGCGGCAAAGTTCAAGCGCTTTTTCACCATAAGATTTGCTGAATTCGTTCAGATAAGTGCCTGTTAAGCTTTCAATGCAGTGAATATAACAATCCATGCCTGTGTAAAAACGTTGGTTCGCAGGAGCATTTGAAGTAAGCTCCGGGTCCAAAACAATTTGGGTAAAAGGAGTAAAGTCAGAGTTCATACCCAGCTTTCTTGTAGGGCCTGTAAGTACCGTGGTGCGGCTTACTTCTGCACCCGTTCCACTCAGGGTGGGAATGCCAACTTTGTAAACACCGGCATGTTTTACCAGGTCCCATCCCTGGTAGTCCGAGGAAGAACCAGGATTGTTCATCATTAAAGAAACGGCCTTGGCCAGGTCCATAGTAGAGCCTCCGCCAACACCAATTATGCCGCTAACCATTCCAAATTCGTCCTTCAATTCGTCGGCTATTGAATCAACATAAGTAGTTTTTGGTTCGTAACTAACATCGGCAAAAATTATTTTATCATTACCGCGAACAGGTATGCGGTTCACTAAAGGCCTGCCTTCAAAAAAATGATCTACTAAAAAGATCATTGGTTCATCATCTGCACGGTGCGGAGTTATAATTTCGTCAAGTTGGTTAAAACTGCCGCGGCCATACACCACGTAATCCACCATTTTGAAGTTCCTGAATTTCATGAGGGCAAAGTTGCGTAAATGATGCATAGCAGGAAGGAAAATCTTGGACAACAAAATGAGCCGCTACAAAAGTTCCTGTGCCCTCTGAAGGTCTTCTGGTGTGTCTATTTCCACGCCCATGAAATCGGTTACGACCATCCGTATAGGCATTCCGTTTTCTAAATAGCGAAGACATTCTATTTTCTCTGCATCCTCCAACGGGGAAAGAGGCCAGGAAGTAAAATCAATCAAGGCCTGCTTACGAAAAGCATACACACCAATATGTTCATAGTAAACAGTTGGGATGTTTTTATTGCGTGGGTAAGGAATGACGCTTCTGCTAAAGAATAATGCATCCATATTCTTGTCTACACACACTTTTACATAATTGGGATCAGCTACCAGCTTTTCATCTTTTAAAATTTGCATGAGTGAACCTACCTGCACGGACGTATCAACAAATTGCTGTAGCAAATTTTCAAGAGGTCGTTTTTTTACCAAGGGTGTATCACCTTGCACATTCACAATTACATCCACGTCTAATCCGGCTGCAGCTTCTGCAATCCTGTCGCTTCCGCTTTCGTGTTCTTTCCTGCTCATCATCGCCTTTCCACCATTGTCCGTAACTTCTTTAAAGATGATGTCGCTGTCGGTAACCACTACCACTTCATCGAACAGACCTGTAGCCACAGTAGCATCATAAGTATGCCTTATTACAGACTTGCCCTTCAATTCTGCCATTAACTTTCCATTGAATCGTGTAGCACCGTAGCGTGCAGGGATCATTGCAATGGTTTTCATGAAAGAAGTTTATAGTTCCTGGTTTTTGGTTTCTTGTTGTTTTAATGCAAGAGGTTTTATGTATTGCACCCTGCAATTTAGGCGGCCCAAACCAGAAACAATAAACTATAAACCAAAAGCTATTTCATCTTTTCAAATGGTTTACGCATAAGCAGCATTAAATTTTCATCGTGTTCGTTTGGATAGTAGCGGTCCAGTCCATAACGTATCTCGGACTGATCAAGATGTCTATAGGTTCCGAACATCCGATCCCAAATGGCCAGTACAGCCCCATAGTTGCTATCTGTATATGGTTGTTGCCAATGGTGGTGCACTTTATGCATACCCGGAGAAACTATAAAATAACTTAGAGGTTTATCTAGCCATTTCGGTAAATGGATATTAGCATGAGTGAACTGCGTTGCCAGGATGAGCACTGTTTGGTATATCATTACAGCATAGACAGGTGCTCCGGAAAGTGCTATGCCCATCAAAAAGAAAAGACCCCTTAATACACTTTCTATAGGATGGTGCCGGAGTCCTGTGGTAACATCAACATTATTGTCAGAATGATGCACTACATGAAACTTCCAGAGCGCATACGTTTTATGTTGAACCACGTGTACCAGCCAACCGCCAAAAAAATCTAAAACAAAAAAAGTAATAATAATCGTCCATAGTATAGAAGCATCGAGCCAATAAACAAGTCCAAGCCCATTTGCCCTGCAGGCATCAGAAAGAAGTATAATGAAAAATGCAAAGCCTGTGTGAATGATTAAATGTAAAACAGTAAAAGTAAGATTGACCGAAGCATGGCGCCATTTGCTTTTCTTGTATTGTAATGAAATGAAAGGAATAGCTCCTTCAAAGATCCACAAAATCAACATTCCGGATATCAATAAAAGCATTCGCTGAACAGGATGTTGGTCAAGGGTTTCGAAATAATCCAACACATTTTTCCACATATGTTAAAGGTAATGAGAAGTTGTTGGTTGACAACTTGAACAATCGAGACGAGTATTTCGTTGTTTTCCCGGCAATCATTCAAAAAAACCTCTGAATAACCTAGGGCAATCTTTTAAAGTCATAACCGCAATGGGTACAACGATACATTTTTTTTATTTCTACAGAATGACCATTTAGAATCATGCTGGCAAGGGCAGCCAGCTTGCAGCTATGTTTTTTGGTAATGCTTATTACTGCCAGGGTATGCTTCTTACATACGGGACATGGAACTGTTTTCAAATAGTCAAGTTCTGCCTTTTCCAACATATCCCAGGCTTTTTGCACATGGCTATTATGCACCATTAATTTCATACCCCCTAAGGCAAGGCTCAGTAAAGGATCAATGGTTATAATGTTTTCATCCTTTAAATGGCAATTGATATTGTGATGCTGAAGCATGTTCAGCACAATATTGGCTTCAATGTAGTTATCAAATGATCGGAGTTCTACATAGTTCATAAAAGCCCCTCGGGCTCCCCGAAGGGAGTAAGCCATTACAAGGCCCGTTGTTTATGTGTCCATAAATTCTCAGTCTTTCTCTAACCAAAACAAAATTACAAACACAACGGTTATCAAACGAAAAAGCACCCGGTAAGGTGCTATGAAAAAATTCTATAAGGTTGAATAGCTATTGATTTAACATAAGTGGCATTACCAGCATTAATATATCCTCGTTATCGTCCACTTCAGTTGGCTTAATAATTCCGGCCTTGGTAGGTGTCGATAATTCCAAACGGATTTCATCGCTGTCAGCAGCGTTCAGCATTTCAATTAAAAAACGGGCATTAAATGCAATTGTGATGTCTTCACCATCGTATTGGCATTTCATTCTTTCGTTACCCTCAAAACTAAAGTCCACATCCTGAGCAGCTAAACCTAGTTCGCTTCCGCTAATGTTTAAAGCAACCTGGTTAGTGCTTTTATTGCTGAAAACACTCACCCTACGCAAGGCACTTTGAAAATCAGTTTTAGATACAACCATTTTATATGGATTATCAGCAGGTATCACAACCTTATAATCCGGGAACCGGGCATCAATCAGGCGACAACTCATTTGTGTAGTACCGTGCTTTACAAAAAAATGGTTGGAGTTATAATTGATGGTAATCTCATCCTGGCTGTCGGGCAAGGCTGATTTTAAAAGGTTTAAAGGCTTACGCGGCACAATAAAAGAATCTGCTTTTGGACAACTTACATCTGTTCTTTTGTATCGTACCAGGCGGTGGGCATCGGTAGCCACACATTGGAGGTAGTCCTTGTTTAGCTCAAAAAAAACGCCTGTCATTGCTGGTCGGAGATCATCATTGCTTACAGCAAACAAAGTTTTATTAATGGCCGTTATTAAAGCCGAGGCCGTCATGTTGAAAGAAGTAGTGTCATCGGCTGCAGGTTCTTTTGGAAAATTGTCAGGGTTTTCCCCCATTACCTTGTACTTTCCATTATCACTGGTAATTTCAATTGAAAAATTTTTATCGATACTAAAAGTGAGAGGTTGATCAGCAATATTTTTTAGCGAATCCATCAATATCCGGGCAGGAATACAAATTTTGCCAGCCTCTTTTGCCTCTATGTCCAATTGAATCCGCATCACTGTTTCCAGGTCAGTCGCTACTACAGTAAGCTTGCCTTTTTCTACTTCAAATAAAAAATCTTCCAGTATGGGCAGAACCGTATTGGCATTAATAACACCCGCTATATGTTGCAATTGTTTAAGCAACTGGGAAGAAGAAACAATAAACTTCATGTACTTAATAATTTGAGTGTAGGTTGCGGCGAAACTAATGATTTTTAGAACAAACTTTGGCAGTGTTTATCAACCTGCGGAAATAGTTCTTTATGCATGAAATACGCATTTCCTTCCTGTGCGGCCCGTATTTTGAATGTTTAAAAATTGACTGGTCAGGAATGTGATCAAAATGTTGAGCCCGAATTACGAAATTTACAGTCAGGATATTCGCTCAATCAAAGCAACTTGTAAATATGCTGGAAAAGATATTTAGCTGGTCAAAGAAAAAACCGGATGAAGAAGCGGAGCCCGGAATTACGTTTGGACGGTACTCAGATAACAATAAATCTATGGCCAAGGTAGAAAAATGGAATGCCGCCGACGCCTTGTTTAAAGAAAAAAAATATTATGAAAGCATCACTGCTTTTTTTGACTATCTGAGTGACGACGATCTGGAAAATGTAAGCCATAGCCAGCAGGGTACAAAAGGCAGTTTTCAATTTTACCAGGGATCAAAAATTATAAGGGGACACTACAATGAAGAGCTTTTTGAAGCTGAGGCGTTTTTGGCCGCCATGCCGGAGCCAAGCGTTCCCGTTATGCGACGGTTGCTGGAAATGAACTTCACTTTGTACTATACCCGCTATGCTTTGGAAGGCGAAAAGCTGTCTATGCTTTTTGACAGTGATTTAGAAACTGCCAATCCCAGCAAGCTATATTATGGTTTAAAAGAACTGGCTACAAAAACGGACAAACAGGACGATTTGTTGGTCCAGGACTTTACATCGTTAAAACCGTTAGATACCGAACACATCATACAAATTCCTGATGATGAAAAAGAGATCAAGTTCCGGTATTTTAAAAAATGGATAAAAGAAACGCTTGACCTGATCACAGGCGTTGACATTGATAAATATTCCGGAGGCATTGCTTATTTACTGTTGGCTCTGGCATATCGCATTGATTATTTAATTGTGCCCGAAGGCAAGCTGTTACTGGCACTTGAAAAAATTGTGGAGATCTATTTCAGGAAAGATGACCGGCCCGTTACTGAAAAGAACCAGGACATGATGGACTGCTTTCAAAAGTTGTTGGAAAGAGAAAAGCAGGATTTCTTCCCTTACCTGTTCCGTTCAAAACATACCTTTTCTATAGTAACACCCCAAAATTTCAAAACCATTGCCGATGCCATCTATAATGCCAACCAGAATGTAGCCTGGTATAAAGAAAACAAGTTGCCTGAAATAGCTGCAAGGATCAGCGAGTATGGGCTTTCTTATTGCCAGTTTTCTTACAGCCTGCCGCGGCCGATAACTGAATACTTTCATCTTTTTATGATGATTAATTATGGAGATTATTTTAAAGAATTGGGATTTAAAGACGAGTACTATAACAAAGCAACAAATGAATACAATAAAGAAGCGATTTTCAGGAAAATTGAAGAAATAGAAGGACGCTGGAAAGAAAAATACCCTGAGATCAAACTTAAAACTGATAAAATAAAATTTGATAACCTCGTGGCTTTCAGCCAGTCGTTCACAACAGAAATAGAATATTTAAACCTTGAGACGAGGTAATGAATACACAACAGATTATAGAATTATACAGGCCCGCCATTATACAAATTGCTACTCAAAGCAGTACCGGCACCGGTTTTTACTTAAAAGAATTTGACCTGATTATTACAAATGATCACGTAGCTGGGAAAAATGCAGAAGTTACTATTGCGGGAAGAGTGTTTGAAAAGCGCCTGGCGAGGGTTTGGTATACCGATAGGAAGCATGACCTCGCTTTTTTGCAGCCGCCTGCAGAGGTACAGATCCCCGAAGTTAAACTGGGTAACTATGATCAGACCAAAGACGGCGATGTGGTGGTAGCCATCGGCCATCCTTTTGGCTTAAACTATACGGCTACACAAGGCGTAATTTCCAAAGTAGATCGTATCCGCGACGGAGTTAAATATATACAGATAGATGCGGCAATTAACCCGGGCAATAGCGGTGGTCCTTTGGTTAACAAGGAGGGTCATATTATTGGCATTAATTCGTTCATTATTCGCGGAGGCGATAACCTTGGCTTTGCTTTGCCTGTAAGTTATGTAAGGGAAGCGCTGGAGCTTTATCTTCCACACAGAGGGGAACCCTCAACCCGTTGCCATAGTTGTAATCACCTGGTAGTGGCCAGCAATATAGAAGCAACTAAATATTGTCCTTATTGCGGTACAGAAGTAAAGTTGCCGCAGCCACCCGAGAGAGAAGCCAAGCCCGTAGGGATAGCTAAAACAGTAGAAGAAATAATAAAAGAACTGGGCAAAGATGTGAAACTGGCAAGAGATGGAAACAACAACTGGAGTGTGAAAGAAGGGGTCGCCAAGATTAAAATTAATTACAACCCTGATAACTACTTTGTAGCAGGCGATGCTTATTTATGCCAGCTACCAACTGATACAACCCGCATAAAACCACTGTACCAGTTTTTATTGCAGGAAAATTACAAAATGGATAGCCTTGTGTTAAGCTGTGTGAAACAAAACATTGTACTCTCCTGTATTATGTATGATATGGATATGACCAAAGAAGCAGGGATAGAAATGTTCCGCGACCTTTTTCAAAAGGCTGATTATTACGATGCCTTATTAGAGAAAGAATTCGGGTGCCTGGAGTTGTTGGAAGAATAGACGCATGTGTAACACCTAGGTGGTGATTTTGAATGATGTAACCAGCAATAGTATCACTATCATCATTTGTTGCGTCGCACTCTTGTGCTGATTGTATTCTATTCAAAATGGTTCATTCAATAGCAGGAAGAGAACTGATTTAAGAACCGGGCTCTTATTGAGCAATGATTGGTAGAAAACTTGCTCCGTAACGATCCGGACGTACAAGTGAGTGACACAAGGAACGACGATAGCAGCACCGCGGTTCAGGTAAAACAATTGAACATTCCATAACATGCAAAAAAAATTTCTAACAAAGGAAGAAGCGTTACAAAAGCTGCGGCAATATTGTGCTTACCAGGAGCGCAGCCATTACGAAGTACAACAAAAATTGTATGACTTGGGCATTCGCAAAACGGAACATGATGAAATTATCGCGACGCTTATTGAAGAAGACTACCTGAACGAGGAAAGGTTTGCTATCCAGTATGTCGGCGGAAAGTTCCGGATGAAAGACTGGGGCCGAAAAAAAATATACTATGCACTTAAAGAAAAAAAAGTAAGTGAGTACAGTATTAAAAAAGCGATGAAGGAAATAGATGAAAACATTTACCAGGAAACACTGCGAGAGCTTGGAGAAAAAAAATATGAGTCATTGAAAGATGAACAATACCTCGCACGGAAAAGAAAAACAATTGATTTCCTTTTGCAGAAGGGATATGAATACGAACTGGTAACGGCAGCAGTAAATAGCATAGCAACAAAAGAATAAATTAACTTAGACCAAAAACCCACCAATGAAAAAGCTCATTACACTTAGCTTTTTATTTTTCATTACGGTTGCCTACTCTCAAACCGATTCGGTCAGGCCCATTGAGCCCGGTCAACAAACGAGCTATGACAATAAAGACCTGCTTCTTATATCCCTGGCAGGGTTGGCTCTTTTGTTGGCGATTTATTTTTTGTTTAGAAGAGCCAGGAAGACAAGAAATTAGCCTTTGTCATTCTATTGCATATGGCAGTAACTAAAATTTTGTTTCGCCTTTTGCAATTGCCGCAGGTGTTAACGTCGTAAATTTTGTTTGGTTCGATGCTCGTCTCGATCTATAACCACTGCTTCATATATAAGCTGCGCCACTGTATCCGCATCAACTTCTTTGGCTTTGTAGAATGTTTTAATGAACACCTCTTTCCTGCCACCTTTTTCTAAATAGGAAGGATCAGACAAGAGATATCCTTTGCAAAAGTCCAACTCCACTCCTTTCTTTTCCGCCTTACCCCACTGAACCGAACCAGGCCAGATAAAACAAATTCGGGAGTGGCGGTAATAAAAAGGAACGTTGTAAGCTAGTTTTTCTTTTACATCAGGAATGCAGTTGAGTACAATTTCTCTTAACTGCTCAACAATATATAATTCCTCCTGCGGCAGGAAGCCAAGGAACTCATTTATATTTTGGAATGAAACCGTTTGAAATTGCTTCATTGCCAATAAAAATAAAACAGATAAAAACAGTGAACTACTGATTTATTCATTTTTTTGCATTATGTCAAAGCTTAAGGTTACACTAATCCAGACCGGCCTGCTATGGGAAGATAAAACATCCAACCTGGAAATGCTTGGCCGTAAGATCGACAACATACAGGAAGCGACACATGTAGTTGTTTTGCCCGAAATGTTCAGCACAGGGTTTAGTATGAAACCAGAACAACTGGCTGAAAAAATGGATGGGGAAACAGTGGCATGGATGAAAAAAAAAGCAGCTAAAAAAAAAATGATAGTAACGGGCAGTGTAATAATAGAAGAAAATGGAAATTATTTTAACCGTCTTATCTGGATGCTGCCTAACGGGCAACACGGGTATTACGACAAGCGCCACCTGTTTGCTTACGCTGAAGAAGACAGGCATTATACCTCAGGCACGCAACGGTTCATTGCTTCCGTAAACGGATGGAAGATCCATCTTTTAGTATGTTATGATTTACGTTTCCCGGTTTGGAGCCGGCAGTCTCAAACATCGTATCCTGGTTTGGAGCTAAAGCCAACAAATGAGACAGAATATGATGTTTTGGTTTATGTAGCCAACTGGCCCGAGAGAAGAAATACGGCATGGAAAGCGTTGCTGCAGGCTAGGGCTATTGAAAACCAAAGCTATGTTATTGGCGTAAATCGTATAGGTAAAGATGGCAACGAGATTAACTATATCGGCGAAAGCATGGTTATAGACCCCTTGGGTGAGATACTTTATCAGAAAGCAAATGAAGAAGATGTTTTTACCATTACCCTTGATAAAGTGCATCTGGAAAAAATAAGAGAAAAGTTTCCTTTTGGAAGAGATGCAGACCGCTTTGAAATTTTTACTTAGGCGGACTCCTTAATGAGTCGATAGAGTTGGATTAGTTGGCATCCAGCAATGCAAATTTTTTCTTACTGTTTTCTTTAATAAGCTCAACCACCTTTTCCATTTTAAAATCAGCATTTCTGCGAATGTCTTTTACAGTGGGTAAAGAGGGCACTTCGGGCATAACGCCTCTTCCTCTTGGTGCATTACCGTCAACTACCAATCGAAACAGCGGAAGCCGAAAACGGACGCCCGTGTTAGGGAGGGTTACTTCCGGTATCAGCCAGGCTGTATTCCCATAAGCGCCTCCTCCCGTTTCCTCACCAACCACTATAACGTTTTCCTGTTCTCTAACCGTTTTTGCAAATAGAGAGGCAGCCGAAAAAGTATTACCACCTGTTAGTACATAAACCTGTCCGTTAAAATGATTGGTTGATTTGGGTTTAAAATACTTATTCTCGTAATAATTAAAATGGTAGCGGCCATCACTTTTCCTGCGTGCAAGGAACATGAGGAATAACCTGTTTTGAAAATAATTGTCTATATATTTTTTATAACTGCTCTTGCGCTTCACAGCGTAAATAGAATCGGCAATCTTAAAAGGCTTAGCAGCTATATACTTTGTTAACAGGTTGGAAAGAACCACACTACCACCACCATTTCCCCTAAGATCAATGACAAGGTGCTGAATATGTTCTTTCTTTATTTTTTTGAACGATTGCTTAAAGAATTTTCGTAGCCCTGAGCTTTTGGTAAACCCGGTGATCTCCATAAAAGCAGTATGCAAAGCAGTATCTATTTGCATATTGCGGGTGGCTTGCAGGTTCATTTTCTTTCTTTCTTTCTTCGAAGGCTGCTTAACAGCAAGTCTTAGTCTTGGTGTATCGGCGCCAGGATTATAAACGTCTAAAGTTGCTGCCTTCAGCGTACCAGCCGTGTCAACATACTCCACTTTCATTTTTTGTCTTAGCCCATAGATAGACCCATACATATTGCGAAAAGTGCCGCCATTGCTGATGGTTTGATATTTATGCGTAGTATTAAAACCATCGCCCGATAAATGGTTAAAAAAAGTATCAATCATGGTTTGAATGGGTTTACCATCAATGGATTTCAATAAAACACCACGGCTTACATTACTGTCTTTCCTATTTAAGTTGGCAGTTATGATAACAGTATCTGGCCAGGCTTTAACGCTTAACGGCAGTGCAAAACTTCTTGTATTAATTGAGTACCGGGTGGCGGCCTTTGAGGCCATGACACTGGTATGCCCGCATCTGAATTTTGAAACTACATAACTTAATACATTCCTGAATTTATATTCCGGTAGTGAATCTGTTAGCTTACCGGCGCCGGCTTCAAAATAATAGTCAACACTATCTTTTGGAGTAAACCAATATAAACTTGGATGCGATTCTTCGAGGATATTTTTAAAGAGCGTATAATCTTCCTTTAATTCCTCAGGAGAAAATTTTCTTGCAGGATCGTACTTTTTGCTGACAACGCAGCTCGTTGTAAATAATGCCAATATAATAAATGGAAAAAAGTTTTTCATAGAGCGCTGTTCTCATTTGAATGCATTCCACCCCTGGGCTGTTACTGCATGTTTGCTTCCACCCTTAGTAACAATGGTTTCGCCGGCTTCTTTGTCTGTTATGTAACCAATAACGCTTATATCCTCTGTCAGGGTTATTTTATCGTAATCATCTTGTTTTATAGTAAATAATAGTTCATAATCTTCTCCGCCACTCAAAGCACACGCAGTTGGATCCAGGTTAAATTTATAAGCAGCCATTTTGGTGTCTTCAGCAATAGGAATTTTTTCTTCGTACACTACGCAACCAACATCGCTTTGTTTACAAAGGTGTAATACTTCTGAACTTAATCCATCACTCACATCAATCATAGAAGTAGGTGTTATGTCGTTCGTTGCCAAAAAATCAACAATGTCTTTTCTTGCTTCTGGCTTTAAAATTCTTCCAACAATATATTTTTCGTCTTCCAGGTCAGGTTGTACGGCAGGACTTTCCAAAAAAATCTGTTTTTCTCTTTCCAGGAGGGTCAGTCCCAGGTATGCTGCACCCAGGTCGCCACTTACACAAAGCAGGTCACCTTTTTGAGCGCCATTTCTTTTTACATATTTATCCGGAGCTACCTCTCCTATGGCGGTACAAGAAATAATAAAACCTTTTTGAGAGCTTGAGGTATCACCGCCAATCAGGTCAACTCCATAATGTTCGCAGGCTGCATATACGCCTTCATAAAATTCTTCCAGGGCTTCCAGGCTAAAACGGTTGCTAAAACCAAGTCCAAGAATAATATGCGTGGGGGATGCGTTCATTGCGCAGATATCACTCAGGTTTACTACAACTGCTTTATAACCCAAATGCTTTAATGGTGTATACATTAGATCAAAATGGACACCTTCAATGAGAAGATCATTAGTAATGACAGTTTGTTTTCCAAAATGGTCAATCACTGCAGCGTCATCACCCACCCCTATAATGGTAGAGGCATTATGTAGCTCTATATTTTTTGTGAGATGTTCTATAAGTCCAAACTCACCTAACGTAGAAACCTCTGTTCTTTCGCTCATAACTTCAAGATAAATTAAGAATTTGAAGGAACATTTCCTTTTATCCATTCCAGCAATTCATCGTGAATGATACTGTTGCTTGCAATAATACCAGGTTGGTAAGGCGAGTACGTCCCTCCTTTCAGATCAGTCACTTTTCCGCCGGCCTCTTCTACCAATAAAAATCCCGCCGCACTATCCCAGGCCTGCAATTTATGTTCATAAAAGGCATCAAATCTTCCGCATGCAACCCAAGCCAGGTCCACGGCAGCAGAGCCCAACCGCCTAACGGGTATCCCTCTTCTAATAAAGCGCTCAAAAACCTGCAACGGCCCGTTAGGCTCATCAAGATATGTATAAGGGAACCCTGTCACCATACAGGCATTTTGCACTTTCTCTTTTTTGCTCACGCTGATGCGTTTATCATTCAAAGTGGCACCCTGGCCTCTTTCAGCAATAAAAAGTTCGTTGATAAAAGGGTTGTAAATAGCTGCCAAGGCCATTTTTTTATTGTGCTCTATACCAATGGAGATGCAGCAAATTGGAATTCGATGAGCAAAGTTTACGGTTCCGTCTATGGGGTCAATGATCCATTTGTATTCAGAATCCTGTACAAGGTCGCCGCACTCTTCACTTAAAATGTGATGACCGGGAAAATTGTTTTTAATAACACGGATAATCGCTTCTTCTGATGCATGGTCTACTTCTGTGACCAGGTTATTGATACCTTCTTTATTAGAAATTTTAATATCCAGGTCAGTGAACCTCCTGATTTCATCCGCCGCAGCATGAACAGCCTGGAGTAAGGTGTTTTTGAGCATGCGCAAAGATAACCGCGGATTGGGAGGATTTGCAATTTCACAGATTTGCCTATTCTTCAGTTCAAAACGCGTCGCTCCTTGTTCCTTGTTTGATATTCTTGTAGGTTTGTCCGCCTAGATATTTGTGTGCCATTGAAGCTATCGATTATCATAGTTAATTATAATGTCAGGTACTTTTTAGAACAGTGCCTTTATTCTGTTCGCAAAGCATGTGAAGGAATAAAAGCGGAAACGATTGTTATTGACAATCATTCAACTGATGGGAGCATTGAATATCTCCGGCCACAATTTCCAGACGTAAAGTTTATCATCAATGACACCAACAACGGCTTTGGAAAAGCCTGCAATAAAGGATTGACTTTTGCAACGGGTGAACACGTCCTGTTTTTAAATCCTGACACCATTGTTGCCGAGGACAGTTTCTCAACCTGCATTTCTTTTTTTGAATCACATGCTGATTGCGGGGCTGTTGGTGTAAAAATGATAGACGGAAGCGGGGAATTTTTGAAAGAATCCAAACGGTCTTTTCCATCACCGGCAACCTCTTTGTATAAATTGTTTGGATTGTCCAGGATTTTTCCAAAATCCAAAGTTTTTAGCCGCTACCATTTAGGAAGTTTAGATGAAAACAAGAACCATGAGGTGGATGTTTTGGCTGGTGCCTTTATGATGGTAAAAAGGGAAGTACTGGATACAACCGGTGGCTTTGACGAGACGTTTTTTATGTATGGCGAGGATATAGACCTCAGTTACAGAGTACAAAAAGCAGGATATAAAAACTATTATGTTGCCGAAACCACCATCATTCATTTCAAAGGAGAAAGCACCAAAAGAGGAAGCCTTAATTATGTGCTCCTGTTTTACAAGGCCATGAGTGTATTTGTACGAAAGCACTATGGAGGAACCAGGGCTGGTATATTCACTGCTTCTATTCAACTTGCTATCTGGGTAAGAGCTATGATTACTGCGATAGCCAGGTTTACCAGGTGGATAGGTTTGCCTGTAATTGATGCCCTATTGATTCTTCTTTCTTTTTGGCTGGTAAAGGAAGTGTGGATTCACCAGGTAAGAACTGACATTATATACGAGAACAAGCTGCTGCTTATTTCTTTTCCTGCTTTTACTCTCATTTACCTTACAGTGGCTTATTATGCTGGCTTGTACGACCGGTATTATAAAACCTCTCATCTTCTTCGTTCCACATTTATAGCAACCCTGGTACTCGTTGCTGCCTATGCACTCCTTCCAGAGAAATTTCGATTTTCGAGAGGTATAGTGGTATTTGGAGCCCTGCTTGCGTTTGTTTTTATAACTGCTTTCCGTTGGATTTTAATAAAGGCAGGGATTTTATACCTGTCAACCGATAAAATAAAAACGCCCTATATTCTGATTGCTTCCTCAAAAGACGAATTTGTCAAAATCAAAAGCTTTTTAAGCGTCGGGGGCCTTGCAGACAAGATCATTGGCCGGGTAGCAGTAAACGAAGAAGAAGGAGAGGCCATTTCTCACCTCGGAAACATAAAACAGGCGGCAAAAGCAGTAAAGGCACAGGAAATAATATTTTGTGCGGGTAGTTTACCATATAAAAAAATCATTGAACAGTTACACTTATTACATGACCACCTAAAAATTCGTTTTCATGCAGCCTGTAGCGGGAGCATTGTGGGCAGTGATACAAGTACTTCCAGTGGAAAAATAGTCGCTTCTGATGGAGACTATCGTTTGACAAAATCAAGTAGCAGGAGGATCAAACGACTAATTGATATTCTCATTTCTGCGCTCTTCCTGATTACGTTCCCTGTCCATTTTTTTGGAGTGCAAAAGCCTGTCGGATTTTTTAAAAATTGTTTTGATGTATTGGCTGGAAGAAAAACATGGATTGGATATGTTATTACTTCGCCGTCACTTCCCAGCCTACGGAAAGGCGTTTTGGGGGCTAATGGCCTGCCAAAAAACGGAGAGCAGGTGCTTCAGAAAGAGAGTCTAAAAATGGTTGATTATTGGTATGCGCATGATTATGAACCTTTGCAAGACATAAGAGCAATTTTTGCAGGCTATAAATATTTAGGAACGGAATCTTTTCACTAGTCACAATTGGTACCTTTATTGATTAACTCTAACGATTGTAACGAATGGCGCGGATCATTGACATAAAAATTCCTAAGGCAATAGCGACGGCACTTCGTATTCCCGAGAATGATCCGCGAAGGCAGCAGTTATCCGTATTAAAAAAATTACTGAAGAAGGCAAGGTTTACAGAGTTTGGCCAGAAATACCGGTTTGATGAAATAGTATTGGGCAAGCATATCGGAAAAGATTTCCAGCAAAATGTTCCCGTACATGATTATAATAAAATTTATGACCACTGGTGGAAGAAAACACTGGAAGGTGTGCCCGACGTAACGTGGCCGGGAAAAATAAAATATTATGCACTCAGTTCAGGCACATCGGAATCGGCAAGCAAGTACATTCCGGTAACCAAAGAAATGTTGCGCAGCAACCGTATTAATTACATACGCCAGCTTATTTCAGTTTTTAATTATGAGCACCTGCCACGCAATGCAGTTACAAAAGGGTTCTTAATGTTAGGAGGCGCAACAGACCTTCAAAAAGGAAAAGCTGGTTGGTATGCAGGAGATCTCAGTGGCATCCTGGTAAAAAATAGGCCCTTCTGGTTTCAAACATTTTATAAACCCGGTGGCCGTATCGCCAAAATAAAAGACTGGAATGAAAAGTTGCACGAGATTGTTGAAAAAGCTCCGGCCTGGGACATTGGTTATATTGTTGGTGTGCCGGCCTGGTGCCAAATGTGTATGGAAATGATCATTGATCATTATAAAGTAAATACCATTCATGACATTTGGCCGAACCTTGGATTTTTTGTTCATGGAGGAGTTGCTTTTGAACCATATAAAAAAGGATTTGAAAGATTATTAGGGAAACCCATAGTTTATATAGAAAACTATTTGTCGAGTGAAGGTTTTATTGGCTATAAGGACAGGGAAAATTCTAAAGGAATGAAATTGGTTTTGGATAATAACATCTTCATGGAGTTTGTGCCTTTTGATGATAAAAATTTTGATGGCGAAGGGAAGATGATTGACAACCCTGATGCATTAATGATCCATGAAGTGGAAGAAGGAAAGGACTACGCACTTTTAATGAGCACCAATGCAGGCGCGTGGCGCTATTTGATTGGCGACACCGTTCGCTTTGTTGACCTGGAAAGAAAAGAAGTGGTTATTACGGGAAGAACCAAGCACTTTTTAAGTTTAGCAGGGGAACACTTAAGTGTTGAAAACATGAACATGGCAATACAGAAGGTGAGTGAAGAGTTTAATATATCGATACCCGAATTTGCTGTTGTGGGATTCCCCTATCAAAATCTTTTTGCACACAAATGGTACATCGCTTGTAATGATGAGGTTGATAGTGAGCTCCTGATTAAAAAAATTGACCAACACCTGTGCGAGCTGAACGACGATTATGCTGTGGAAAGAGCCAGTGCGCTGAAAGAAGTTTTCATTGAAAAGCTGCCGGAACATGTCTTTATGAAATTTATGGAATCTAAAGGCAAGCTTGGCAGCCAGCATAAATTTCCAAGAGTATTAAAAGGCAAAATGCTGGAAGACTGGAAGGAGTTTTTAAAAGCATATGCCTGAGCCATCAAATAAGATTTTAGGCCTCTTTGTGCTAATACAAAGAGGTTTTTTATTTTTAAGCCTTATGCTTACCAATGGTTGATGCACTGTTAAAAGGAATTACGCTTGGCTTGTTGCTTGCTATCTCGGTAGGCCCTATCGTCTTTACAGTTATTAAGCAAAGTTTAAATAATGGTACCAAAGGTGGGTTGGCATTTATCGCAGGCATTTCTGTAAGCGATATTCTACTGGTAATCTTTGCCAACCTCTTCACCAATTTATTTGATCTTTTAAGTGCACATAAAAAAACTTTGGCTATAATAGCTAGTATTTTCCTGATCATTGTGGGCGTTTATTATTTGTTTTTTAAAAAAGTAAAGGTGAACGCTGAAGGAGGACAGGAACTGGTTTTTAAAACAAAAGATTACCTGAAGATATTTACCACCGGTTTTATCATGAATATCTTTAACCCGGGCATTATCATTTTCTGGCTAACCACTTCTACAACCTTTCTTGATGAAAACTTAAACCGCCGGCTAATCATTTTTGGAAGCGCTTTATTTCTTGCCTTATTGGCGGACGTAGCCAAAGTGTTATTGGCTAATAATATCCGTAAGCGGTTAACGCCAAAAAATATTCATCGCATTAACCAGGTAAACGGGGTTATATTAATTGGTTTTGGGGTTGTTATTATTTTTTTACAGTAAGGGGGACTATGAAATCGAAGTCAAAATCAAAAAGAGCAAGAATCTCGACCTGGATCAAAAAAATATTTATTATACTGTTCCTGCTGCAATTATTTTATATCATCGTTTTAAAATGGATGGACCCACCGTTTACGCTTACACAACTATACAGCTTGTTTAGTGGTGACGGATTAAAAAGAGATTATGTAAACGATGATGAAATATCTTACAATATGAAGCTGGCGGTAGTGTCATCCGAAGATCAGATTTTTCCTGATCATAGCGGCTTTGATTGGAAGAGTATAGAAAAAGCCATGAGCTACAATAGGAGAAAACCGAACCGCGTTCGCGGCGCCAGTACCATTAGCCAGCAGGTAGCAAAAAATGTTTTTTTATGGCAGGGACGGGACTGGATACGGAAAGGCCTGGAGATTTATTTTACTAAGATGATAGAATGGATATGGGGCAAGAAACGAATCCTTGAAGTCTACCTGAATGTAATTGAAATGGGTAAGGGAGTTTTTGGTGCAGAAGCAGCAGCGCAACAATATTTTAGGAAACCCGCAAAAAAACTAACACGCCGCGAAGCCGCTATGATTGCTGCCTGTTTGCCCAACCCGGCAAAGTATACTATAAAACCACCGGCACCTTATGTAGTTGTAAAAAGCGGGTGGATCATGCGACAGATGAATAACCTGGAGGGAGATTCTGACTTGCAAAAGATCATCAGGCCCTAACCTATCTTCTTCGGAAAATAGTATCGATGATACCGATAGCTGTTTGCAGCCGTTGTGTATCGGTTCCTGAAATTTCCGACCACATGCTATTGCTGTTAATAACAATGTCCTTGTACATCTTAAAAAGTTTTTCGCGAAAACGATGATCCGGATATTCTCTTAATTCATCAGGTTCCCATGGAAGGTCTGTGCAACACAGTAAGAACAAATCGTATTTACGTTGTGCCGCTTGTTTTAATATCCAGGTATGGCAGTTTTGAAAAGCCACCTCGCACCACACCTTCATCACGTACATATCGGTATCTATAAAATAAAACCCATTCTTAGCCTGGGTAAGCATTGAGTCTTCTAGTTCTAGTTGTCCATGTGCAATATTCAATAAATCTTCAAAAGTGTAATTCATTCCTTTTTCTAAAAGATACTCACGGGCAAATTCAGGGCACCAAACAGTTTTGTAGTGTTCTGCCAGTTGACTTGATAAGGTGCTTTTGCCGGTTGACTCAGGACCTATGATAACAATCTTTTTCATCCAACTTCAAAGTTAACTTTCTTCAATTTTTGAGCCCTGGTTTTCCATTCTATTAAACCCGATACTGCCAGCACCAGAAGAATTAAATAGTACACACTGGTAAGAACATAACCCTTAATAAAGTACAGCGGTATGGATGTGATATTGGTAGCAATCCACCACCACCAGCTTTCAACTTTTTTCTTTGCCATGAGCCACATTCCTGTAAAAGCAGTGGCCGAAGCAAAAGCATCAAGCGCCGGAATAGTATTGGCATAAAATGCTTGCTTGAGCCAGGTCAGTGCAGAGAAAATCGCTGCGTAAAAAAACGCGAAAAATAAGAATTGTTGCAGCCACTCTTTTGGCGAACTGGTAGTTATATGAAGTACGATTTGATGATCCCTGTTACGCCGGGACCATAAGATCCATCCATAAATGCTCATAACTGTGTAATAAAAATTCACACTGGCCTCACCAAACAAAGAACCTTCGACGCTTAAATAAATATAGAAAATAGTATTGATCAGCCCCACCGGATAAACCAGGATATTTTCTTTTTTGGAAAACCAAACGCTGGCAATGCCGGCAATTACAGCTACATATTCGGGCCACGTAGTTTGCTGAAAGTTGGAAAAAAAATTTTGAATGATCTCCTGCATAAGAGGATGCAAACCTAAGCGAAAATTAAGAGGCCTTATACCATTTGCCCGGCTTTAAGTACTCAATACCTTTTCCTGTTTTGAACCGGGTAGGCAGTTGTGTGCGACCTTTTGCAGTTGACCCCCAAACAATAAAATGAAGATGTGGGGTGGCGGAATAGCCGGTACTGCCGGCCCTGGCAATAATATGGCCCTGTTTTACACTGTCTCCCACCTTTACCAATACACCATTGTGTTGCAGATGAGCATAAGAAGCAAATGAACCATCGCTATGTTTTATGATCACCTGGTTGGCTTTGCCCAAATATTTTTTGCTGGTTCCACCTTTGGTAAAGCTTTGTTCGGCACGGATAACCACTCCACCCCTGGCCGCTGCAACCGGCGAACCCTTTTTCATTTTAAAATCAATTGCCAGCCTGCCCTTATGTGAAAACAGGGAATTATATCCCTGGATAATAAAGTGATTGGTGCCTTTTGGATAGGGCAGTGAGTAAACATAGCTGCTGTCATTTTGATACTGCTGTTGTGTAAAAAAATGATGTTGCACACCACAGGAAGAAAGCAGGAATACCGTAAGGACAAAAAAGAAAAACTTCATTCGAAAATGAAGTTATTAGTTTGTGATGTATGGAGAGAGAAGGGTGCCTTAATTTATTGTGAAGGTGCCGCGTAGAAATGAGCTAGCGAACGGGTATGTTACATTACCGGTAAAAAAAAGTCCCGGCACAGCGGGACAACCATTTATAAACAGGCAGATTACTCTGCTTCGGCTACCACTTCCTTTACTTCGGGGATCATTCTTTTCATCATGCCTTCAATACCCGCTTTCAGGGTAATCATAGAAGAGGGGCAACCGCTGCAACTTCCCTGAAGCATAAGGTTTACTATACCCTCATCATAGCTTTTAAATTGTATGGCACCACCGTCCATTTCTACTGCCGGCCGAACGTAGTTGTCCAACAATTCTTTAATACGTTTTACCACGTCGCTATCATCGGCGTGAACATCATTAGTGCTTTCTACTTTACGGGTGGCTACTTCTTCTTCATTAATAACAACCTTTCCTTCTTCAAGGTATTCTTTCAAAAACTCGCGGATAGAAGGAATTACATCATCCCAATCCGTGTCAGGAGTTTTCGTCAACGTAACAAAGTTGGAAGCAATAAAAACGGCCTTAATAAAAGGGAAACCGAAGATCTCTGTTGCTAATGGAGATGCTTTTGCGCTTTCTACATCTGGAAAGTCAATGCTTTTGCCTGGGTACAAAAGTTTATTGGCTACAAACTTCATCGTTTCCGGGTTAGGGGTCATCTCGGTATATATGCTGATAATAGGATTGCCTGTTTTGATCATGATAGCGCTGTTTAGTAGGCAAATTTACCACCATTCCTGTTAAAAGGATGCTAGGAAAGGCAATTTTGCTGAAACTCTTAGTCCCTTACTTTTTTCTGGCCATTATGGTTGTGTTTGAATTTGTTCTTTTTACCACAAATCGGAAGCAAAGCGGTGTGTCTTTAAACATCCATGCTTACGATTCAAACAAAACAGACTTTGTAAAGTGGAGAAACCACGGCTTCTACAATAGCTGCAAAGAAAGATTTTAAAAGGCTCATCATTGTTAAGACGACAAAGCTTTTTCTCTTTGCCCAGCTTCCTTTGCCACCTTACTGCAGAGTAACCGGCATTGAAAAAAACGCCAAATGTTCAAAAAATTACCAGACTTTATAATGTGTATGATGCCGATAACCGCCTGACGGATGCATATATACCAGTGATAACAAACTCTTGTTGAATGACGTGAACCTTGCTGAACATGATGCTCGGTATGACTATTACAAACATGGACCGCTAGCCTGTACCATACTGGGCACTCAAAAAAGTACAGAGTTTGGATTATGCGATCATTATTTGTCGGCCACTTCAATCCATACCGGGGCGTGATCGCTTGTTTTTTCCCACCCGCGAACATCGCGATCAATACCACCTGCCTTAAGCTGTTTTGCAATCTTTGGACTAAGTAAGAAGTGATCAATGCGTAAGCCCGCATTGCGTCCATAAGCATTACGGAAATAATCCCAAAATGTATAAATGGTTTCATCGGGATAAAGTGTTCGTATAGCGTCAGTCCATCCCTGCGCTACCAGGCTTTTGAAAGCCGAGCGAACTTCCGGGCGAAACAAAGCATCATCCACCCAACGCTCCGGCTTGTATACATCCAACTCTGTTGGCATTACATTATAATCACCAGTCAACACTACAGGTGCACCTGATTTAAGAAGTTCGGCAGCGTGTTTTGTTAACCGTTCAAACCAGGCAAGCTTGTAATCAAACTTTGGCCCGGGCGCAGGATTACCATTGGGAAGGTAAAGGCAGCCAATTACAATGTCATTAACCACCGCTTCTATATAGCGGCTATGAACATCCTCTTCATCTCCCGGCAATGCCCGCCTCACTTCCTGGAGCTGTGTGTCACGTGCCAGAATGGCTACACCGTTCCAACTCTTTTGTCCATGCCAGATGGCATTATAACCAATATCTTTTATGGCAGCTTCCGGGAATTTTTCGTGTGGCGCTTTTAGCTCTTGCAGGCAAACAACGTCGGGAGATGTTTCCTTAAGCCAGCGGAGTAGCACAGGAAGTCGTCCGTTAATTCCATTTACATTATAGGTGGCTATTTTCATGACACTTGGCGTTACGATTAAAAATTAGTCCGTGGTTCTTTAAGTCATGGTAGTCTTAACAAAATCGAAAGTAGGAAGAACTGGAAAT
>Ga0126307_10000515_pt1 | contig 25047 bp, 23 predicted proteins | sample Plot28_FD_89955 | JGI IMG/M metagenome (GOLD analysis project Ga0126307, IMG submission 89955) | Serpentine soil microbial communities from UC McLaughlin Reserve, CA, USA - Plot28 | ecosystem: Environmental > Terrestrial > Soil > Grasslands | place: USA: UC McLaughlin Reserve, Lake County... | reverse complement strand
GCCTGATGCAGGCCTACGCCGAGGGCTACGAGCTGCTCGAGGCCGCCCACGTCGTCGAGGACGTGCCCGGCGTGATCCGGTCCTGGACCCAGGGCACCGTGATCCGCTCGTGGCTGCTCGACCTGCTCGTGCTCGCCCTCGACGAGGACCCCGTGCTCGCCGACATCCGGGGCTACGTCGAGGACTCCGGCGAGGGACGCTGGACGATCGAGGAGGCCATCAACCACGCGGTGCCCGCCCCCGTCATGTCGGCGGCGCTGTTCGCCCGGTTCGGCTCCCGCCAGGACGACTCCCCGGCGATGAAGGCAGTGGCCGCCCTGCGCAACCAGTTCGGCGGCCACGCCGTGACCAAGGTGGCCAAGCAGGAGGTCGAGAAGCCGGCCTGACCGCCGCCCTCGGTCCACCTCTTGCACCTCAGCCACCTGTCCCTGCACGACTTCCGGTCCTACACCGAGGTCGAGCTCCCGCTCGGCCCCGGCGTGACCGCGTTCGTCGGCCCCAACGGCCAGGGCAAGACCAACCTCGTCGAGGCGGTCGGCTACCTGGCGACCCTTGGCTCGCACCGGGTCGCTCAGGACGCCCCGCTGGTGCGGCTCGGTGCCGAGCGCGCGGTGGTGCGCGGCCAGGTGGTGCGCGGCGACCGCGCGCTGCTGGTCGAGCTGGAGATCGTTCCCGGCCGGGCCAACCGCGCGCGGGTCAACCGCTCGCCGGTCACGCGGCCCCGGGAGGTGCTCGGCATCCTGCGCAGCGTGCTGTTCGCCCCCGAGGACCTGGCGCTGGTCAAGGGCGACCCCGCAGAGCGCCGGCGCTTCCTCGACGAGCTGCTGGTGCTGCAGGCACCCCGCTACGCGGCCGTGCGCGCCGACTACGACCGGGTGCTCCGCCAGCGCAACGCCCTCCTGAAGTCCGCCTCGGCAGCCCGGCGCGGCCGCCCGGGCGACGTCGACCTCTCGACGCTCGAGGTGTGGGACGCCCACCTCGCGACCGCCGGCGCCGAGCTGCTGGCCGGCCGCCTCGCGCTGGTCGAGGGGCTGCAGCCCCTCGTCGGCGCGGCCTACGCGGCGGTCGCCGACGACACCACCGGCCGCCCGGGCGTCACGACCGCGGGACCGGCGACGATCGCCTACCGCAGCAGCGTCGAGGGTGACGGCCCATCGACCGGTGACCGCGGCGCCCTCGCGGAGTGGTTGCTGGCCGCGCTCACGGACGTACGTCGTCAGGAGCTCGACCGCGGCGTCTCCCTGGTCGGTCCGCACCGCGACGAGCTGGTCCTGACGCTGGGGCCGCTGCCGGCCAAGGGCTACGCCAGCCATGGCGAGTCCTGGTCGTTCGCGCTGGCGCTGCGGCTGGCGGCGTACGACCTGCTGCGGGGTGAGGCCGGGGACGGGGGCGAGCCGGTGCTGGTGCTCGACGACGTCTTCGCCGAGCTCGACGACCACCGCCGGGAGCGGCTGGCCGCGCTGGTGGCCGGTGCCGAGCAGGTCCTGGTGACCGCCGCCGTGCCGGCCGACGTGCCGGCGGCCCTGGCCGGCGACCGCGTCGACGTGCTCGGCGCCGAGGTCCGGCGGGTGGCGTGAGCGATCACCTCGGCAGCCCCGACGAGCCCGACGAGCCCGACGACCCCGGCGACCCCGGCGACCCCGGCACCCGGGCCGAGGCGCCCCGGGGGCTGGCCGTCGCCCGGCAGGCGCTGGCCGCGGCCCGGGCCGAGGCCCGCCGCCGCGGCTTCGCGCCCGGCCGGGCGCCGGCCCCGGAGCGCCGCAGCGGTGACGAGGCGGACCGGGCGCGCTCCCGGTGGCGGCGGCCGGTCACCGAGGAGCGCAGCGGTGCCCATCCCGATGACCGGGACCCCCAGCTGCTCGGCCCGACCCTGGACCGCCTGGTCGCGGAGCGCGGCTGGCAGACCGACGCGGCCGTCGGCGGCGTGATGGGCCGCTGGGCGCAGATCGTCGGGCCGGAACTCGCAGCGCACGCGGAGCCGGTGTCCTGGCAGGACGGCGAGCTGGTGGTGCAGGCCGACTCCACGGCGTGGGCCACCCAGATCCGGCTGCTCGCGCCGGCCCTGCTGGCCCGGCTGGCCGGTGAGCTGGGCTCGGGTGCGGTCACCTCGGTGATCGTGCGCGGGCCGTCGGCGCCCTCCTGGAAGCGGGGCCTGCGCAGCGTGCGGGGCCGGGGACCTCGCGACACCTACGGATAGTTCCGGACAGCTCCGGACAGCTCCGGACAGCCGCCCGGACGGCCTCTCGGGGCCATGCCGCCCCCCGGTCGCGTGGGGGGATCCATCCCCACCCGCGTTCGCCCGCCACGACCGTCCCCAGACGCCCCTGACGGGCATTTCTGCGGCCACGGACAGGTAGGATGGAGCCAGTACGCACGCTCGGTGCCGTCCTCGGCCGTCAGCCGCCCCCTGCGGGCTCCGCCCTCGTCGAGCCGGTCCCCGCGCGCCCCGACGAAAGGTGACCCGTGACCCAGCCGGCCCAGCCGCCCGAGCCCACTGGATCCTCCCCCGCCGTCCCTCCCGTCCCCGGCCCACCCGTGTCGCCCGAGCTGGCCGACCTGGACGGTGCGGGCGTCTACGACGCCAGCAACATCCAGGTCCTCGAGGGCCTGGAGGCGGTCCGCAAGCGCCCGGGCATGTACATCGGCTCCACCGGCGAGCGCGGCCTGCACCATCTGGTCACCGAGGTGGTCGACAACTCGGTCGACGAGGCGCTCGCCGGGCACGCCGACCGGATCGAGGTGACGCTGCTCGCCGACGGCGGGGTCCGGGTCGAGGACAACGGCCGGGGCATCCCGGTCGACGAGGTGGCCAGCGAGGGCAAGCCGGCGGTCGAGGTGGTGCTCACCGTGCTGCACGCCGGCGGCAAGTTCGGCGGGGGCGGCTACAAGGTGTCCGGTGGTCTGCACGGCGTCGGTGTCTCCGTCGTCAACGCGCTGTCGTCGCGGCTGGACGTCGAGATCTACCGCGACGGCCACGTCTGGACGCAGTCCTACTCGGTCGGCGTGCCGGACGCGCCGCTCGCCAAGGGCCCGGCCACCGACCGCGCCGGGACCACGATCACCTTCTGGGCGTCGCCGGAGGTCTTCGAGACGACGGAGTACAGCTTCGAGAAGCTCTCCAACCGGCTGCGCGAGATGGCCTTCCTCAACAAGGGGCTCACCATCGCCCTGCGCGACGAGCGCCCGGCGAAGGCCGAGGAGAAGGAGCACGACGAGGTCGAGGAGACCACCCTCACCGAGGTCGTCTACTCCTACGACGGCGGTCTGGTCGACTACGTCGAGTTCCTCGGGGCGCACAAGGACCCGGTGCACCGCACCGTGGTGGCCTTCGAGGCCGAGTCGGAGTACATCGACGGCGGCCTGTCGCTCGACGTGGCGATGCAGTGGAACACCGGCTTCACCGAGTCCGTGCACACCTTCGCGAACACCATCAACACCCACGAGGGCGGCACCCACGAGGAGGGCTTCCGGGCGGCGCTGACCACGCTGGTCAACCGATTCGCGCGGGACTGGGGGATCCTGAGGGAAAAGGACGCCAACCTCACCGGCGACGACGTCCGCGAGGGCCTGACCGCGATCGTCAGCGTCAAGCTGGCCGAGCCGCAGTTCGAGGGCCAGACCAAGACCAAGCTCGGCAACACCGAGGCGAAGTCCTTCGTGCAGAAGATCGTCAACGACAAGCTCGGCGAGTGGTTCGAGAAGAACCCCGGCGAGGGCAAGGACATCGCGCGCAAGGCGCAGGGTGCTGCGGTCGCCCGGCTCGCCGCCCGCAAGGCTCGGGACGCGGCGCGCAGCCGCAAGGGTCTGCTCGGCGGCGGCTCGCTGCCCGGCAAGCTCGCCGACTGCCAGTCGACCAACCCCGAGGAGTGCGAGCTCTTCATCGTCGAGGGCGACTCCGCCGGCGGCCCGGCCAAGCAGGGCCGCGACCAGCGCACCCAGGCGATCCTGCCGATCCGCGGCAAGATCCTCAACGTCGAGCGCGCCCGGCTGGACCGCGTCCTGGGCAACCAGGAGGTGCAGGCCATCATCTCCGCGCTGGGCACCGGCATCCAGGGCGACGAGTTCGACCTGGCACGGCTGCGCTACCACAAGGTGGTGCTGATGGCCGACGCCGACGTCGACGGCCAGCACATCCGCACCCTGTTGCTCACCCTGCTGTTCCGCTTCATGCCCGAGGTGGTCGAGCTGGGCCACGTCTTCCTCGCCCAGCCACCGCTCTACAAGCTGAAGTGGGCGCGGCCGGCGGAGCCGGAGTACGCCTACTCCGACCGCGAGCGCGACGCGCTGATCGACGCTGGTCAGGCCGCGGGCAAGAAGCTGCTCAAGGACGACGGCGTGCAGCGCTACAAGGGCCTCGGCGAGATGAACAACGACGAGCTCTGGGACACCACGATGGACCCGGAGAAGCGGATCCTGCTGCAGGTCACGCTCGAGAACGCCGCCCTGGCCGACGTGCTGTTCACCGAGCTGATGGGCGAGGACGTCGACAGCCGTCGCAAGTTCATCCAGCGCAACGCGAAGGACGTCCGGTTCCTCGACATCTGAGCTTGCCCCGGCCTGCCGGGCGAGCGCCTGACGACGTACGACTGCGATCTAGGAGAACCCTTCCGTGACTGACACCACCGACGTCCCGCCGGTCGGGCCGCACGGCCGCATCGAGCCGGTCGACCTGCAGGTCGAGATGCAGCGGTCGTACCTCGACTACGCGATGAGCGTCATCGTGCAGCGCGCGCTCCCCGACGTGCGGGACGGCCTCAAGCCGGTGCACCGCCGGGTGCTCTACGCGATGTACGACGGGGGCTACCGGCCGGACCGCGGCTTCTCCAAGTGCTCGCGCGTCGTCGGTGACGTCATGGGCCAGTACCACCCGCACGGCGACACCGCGATCTACGACACCTTGGTGCGGCTCGGGCAGCCGTGGTCGCTGCGCTACCCGCTGGTGCACAGCCAGGGCAACTTCGGATCGCCGGGCGACGACCGGCAAGCAGCCATGCGCTACTGCGTGACCGGCGACACCCGAGTCCGATCAGCCGGTGGGGAGACCTGGCGGATCGGCGACGTCGCTCCTGACGCCGTACCCAACTCGGACACGATGCTGAGTGACGTCAAGCTGCTCGGCCGCCGGGGAGAGCCGGTGTCGGCATCGATGCTCTTCCATTCCGGTGAGCACCCGACGCTGCGCATGACCACCCGCGAGGGCTACACGGTGACCGGCACCGAGAACCACCCGGTGCTGTGCCTGGTCAACGCCACCGGTGTTCCGATGCTGCTGTGGAAGCTGCTGTCCGAGGTGCAGGCCGGTGACCGTGTCGTCGTACACCGGGGCGACCCGGTGGCGGACGAGATGCCCGACGAGATGCAGGAAGCCACGGCGCTGCTGCTCGGTGCCTTCGTCTCTGAAGGCTGGGTGTCGGCGGGACGTGCCGGGTTCAACAACGAGGACGAGGACTTCTTCGGCCAGGTCGTGGCGGCGTACGACCGGGTGGTAGGCGGGTCCCGCTACGTGTACGAGCGGCTGATCGGGTCGGGTCAGCGGCTCATCGAGCTCGACGTCCAGTCCATGAGCCACCTCAACACCTCGCCTCTCGCCGTCCTGGCCGGATCGCGCAGTGCCGAGAAGTCCATCCCACTTCTCGTCTGGCACTCGGGAACGGCATTCAAGCGCCGGTTCCTGCAGGCGCTCTTCGAGGGCGACGGATCGACCTCCGCGCTGCCTCGCAACACCGTCCAGATCTCCTACTCGACGCGAAGCCCTCGGCTCGCGCAAGACGTGCAGGACATGCTCCTCGAGTTCGGGATCGTCTCGCGCCAGTGTCGACAAGCCACAGGAGAGTACAAGGTCTACATCGGCAACCGGCGCGACGCTCGACTCTTCGCGAACCGGGTCGGCTTCCTCGGCCGCAAGCAGCTGAAGCTGACTCGGATCCTGGCTTCGATCCCGGCGACGAGCGCCTCGCTCTCGAGCGATCAGGTGCCGTTCGTCGGCGATTACCTGCGCTCGGCTGGGCCGGCCGCAGGGGCGAGCCGGTCCTGGTTGAAGTACCACAACATCGACCGCATCGAACGGTGGGAACACGACGGCGAGCTGATCTGGTCGCACGTGCAGAACGACGAAGCCCGTCGGGTGGTCGAACCCCTCGTTGACGGGCGCTACTACTACGCCGAGGTCGCCGAGGTCAGGCACGCCGGCGTCGCACCGGTCTGGTCCTTCCGCGTCGACACGGAGGACCACGCCTTCATCACCAACGGGATCGTCAGCCACAACACCGAGTGCCGGCTGGCGCCGCTCGCGATGGATATGGTGCGCGACATCGACCGGGACACGGTCGACTTCTCGCCGAACTACGACGGCCGTCAGCAGGAGCCGTCGGTGCTGCCGGCGCGCTTCCCCAACCTGCTGGTCAACGGGTCCGGCGGCATCGCGGTCGGCATGGCCACCAACATCCCGCCGCACAACCTGCGCGAGGTCGCGTCTGGCGTGATGTGGCACCTGGACCACCCCGACGCCTCGCACGAGGACCTGCTCGCCGCGCTGCTCGAGCGGATCAAGGGTCCCGACTTCCCGACCAAGGGCCTGATCGTCGGCACCAACGGCATCCGCGACGCCTACACCACCGGCCGTGGGTCGGTCACGATGCGCGCCGTCGTGGAGGTCGAGGAGGACAACCGCGGCCGGACCGTCCTCGTCATCACCGAGCTGCCCTACCAGGTCAACCCCGACGCCCTCGCGCGCAAGATCGCCGAGCTCGCCGACAGCGGCAAGGTCCAGGGCATCGCCGACCTTCGCGACGACTCGTCCTCGCGCACCGGCATGCGGCTGGTCGTCGTGCTGAAGCGCGACGCGGTCGCCAGCGTCGTGCGCAACAACCTCTACAAGCACACCCAGCTGCAGGACACCTTCGGCTGCAACATGCTCGCGCTGGTCGACGGCGTGCCGCGCACCCTCGCCCTCGACGCCTTCATCCGGCACTGGACCACGCACCAGATCGAGGTCATCGTCCGGCGCACCCGCTACCTGCTCGCCGAGGCGGAGCGGCGGGCACACGTCCTGCGCGGCCTGCTCAAGGCGCTGGAGCGCATCGACGAGGTCATCGCCCTGATCCGGGCGAGCGCGTCGGCCGAGGCGGCCCGCGACGGGCTGATCGAGCTGCTCGAGATCGACGAGATCCAGGCCGTCGAGATCCTCAACATGCAGCTGCGCCGCCTGGCCGCCCTGGAGCGGCAGGAGATCGAGGACCGCTACGAGCAGCTGATGCGCGAGATCGAGGAGTACACCGCGATCCTCGCGTCGGAGGAGCGCCAGCGGCAGATCGTTCGCGACGAGCTCGCCGAGATCGTCGAGAAGTACGGTGACGAGCGCCGTACCCAGCTGGTGCCCTACGAGGGCGACATGTCCGCCGAGGACTTCATCCCGGAGGAGGACGTCGTCGTCACCATCACCCGTGGTGGCTATGCGAAGCGGACCCGCACCGACCTCTACCGGGCGCAGCGACGTGGCGGCAAGGGCGTGCGCGGTGCCCAGCTGCGCCAGGACGACCTGGTCGAGCACTTCTTCGTGACGACCACGCACCACTGGATCCTGTTCTTCACCAACAAGGGCCGGGTCTACCGGGCGAAGGCCTACCAGCTGCCCGACGCGGGCCGGGACGCCCGCGGGCAGCACGTGGCCAACCTGCTCGCGTTCCAGCCCGACGAGACGATCGCGCAGATCATCGACCTCAAGGACTACGAGGTCGCACCGTTCCTGGTGCTGGCGACCAAGCGGGGCCTGGTGAAGAAGACCCGGCTCACCGAGTACGACTCCAACCGCACCGGCGGCCTGATCGCCATCAACCTGCGTGAGGACGAGGACGGGGTGGGCGACGAGCTGATCTCGGCGCGGCTGGTGTCGGCCGACGACGACCTCCTGCTGGTCAGCCGCAAGGCGATGTCGGTCCGCTTCACCGCGACCGACGACTCCCTGCGCCCGATGGGCCGGGCCACCTCCGGCGTCAAGGGCATGACCTTCAAGGGCGACGACGAGCTGCTGGTGATGGAGGTCGCCCGGCCCGGGGCCACCGTCTTCACGGTCACCGACGCGGGCTTCGCCAAGCGCTCCGACCTGGGTGAGTACCGCATCCAGGGCCGGGGCGGCTCCGGCATCCAGGCCATGAAGTTCTCCGAAGCCAGGGGCTCCCTGGTGGGGGCGCTGGTGGTCGACGAGAGCGACGAGGTCTTCACCATCAAGGCGTCCGGCGGGGTGACCCGGGTGTCGGTCGGGGAGGTCAACCCGACCGGACGTGTCACCATGGGAGTGCGGTTCGTCTCGCTGGGGGAGAATGACACCGTGGTGGCGATCGCCCGCAACGCCGAGCGGGCAGTCGTCGACGAGGTGGACGAGGTGGACGAGACCGACCTGCCGGCCGCACCCGAGACGGGCGCGGCGGACGGGTCGCCGGCTGAAGAGGGGTCCGACGAGTGAGCTCGCCCAACGCTCCGAGCGAGGCGTGGCGCAGCGCCGGCGGTCAGCCGACGGCCACCATGCCTCCGGTCCGCGACGCCGCGCCCGCCACGACCACGTCCCGCCCGGCCGGTCGGCCGCGGGCCCGGAAGGCCCGGCTGGTCCTGGCCCGGGTCGACCCGTGGTCGGTCATGAAGCTCTCCTTCCTGCTCGCCGTGGCCCTCGCGGTGGTGGCCGTCGTGGCGGTCTTCGTCGTGTGGTCGGTGCTGGACACCATGGGGGTCTTCGACTCCGTCGGCGGCACCGTCGAGAGCATCACCCGCTCCAGCGACAACGCCCAGGGCGTCGACATCCTCGACTACGTCGGCCTGAGCAGGGTGCTCTCCCTGACCCTGGTGCTGGCGGTCGTCAACGTCGTGCTGATGACCGCCCTCTGCACCCTGGCGGCCTTCCTCTACAACATGGCGGCGAGCCTGGTCGGCGGGCTGCACGTGACCTTCACCGAGGACGTCTGAGCCCGGTCGCAGGGCGCGGATCGGTTGGGTCGCCCCGCACGCGGTGGGGTAGTCTTTCGCGGCGCGCGGGCCTATAGCTCAGTTGGTTAGAGCGCTGCCCTGATAAGGCAGAGGTCAGTGGTTCAAGTCCACTTAGGCCCACTCCCCCGCCCCTGGTCCCGACCGGGTGGGCGGGCCACCCGAGGTCAGGGGATCCGGATGTCCAAGAAGCTGCTCGTGGCCGTCATCGCGGCCGTTGGAGGCGTCGTCGCCTATCGCAAGATCCAGGCCGACCGCGAGGCCGAGCAGGACCTCTGGGCCGAGGTCACGGACCGCCCCTGAGCCCGGGCGCCGGGTCGACCGACCAGGGGACGTAGCTCAACTGGCAGAGCACCGCCTTTGCAAGGCGGGGGTTAGGGGTTCAAGTCCCCTCGTCTCCACCCTCTGACCACGTCGCGCCCAGCGGCGGCGTAACGATCCACCTCTGCTGACGATGAACGGTCGGGCCGGTCTGCCGTGCGGCAGCCCCCGCCCCTGGGAGTCGTGATGTCGCCGGGTCTGTTCCAGTCGCTCGCTGCCCGCGGTCGCACCACGACCCTGCTGGTGGCCGCGGCGCTCCTGGGCGGGATCGGCGGGGCCTGGGCGGTCGCCGGGGCGCCGGGCCTGGACGGGGTCAGCGAGGTGCGCACGGTGGCCGACGGGTCCGAGACCCCGGACAGCACGCAGGCCACCGGGCGGCCCACCGACGCGGGTCGACCCTCCGACGCCGGCAAGCCGGAGAAGACCGGCGAGGCGGACAAGGCCGACCGGCCGGACAAGACCGGCAAGCCGGAGACGGCGAAGACCGGTGCCGACGGGGCGCAGGGCGTGCACGGCCGGTGCGTGTCGGCGGTGGCCCGCAGCGACGCGACCGGCGGCGAGAACGACAACCACGGCGGCGCCGTGTCGGCTGCAGCCCGGGACTGCCCCCGGCCCAGCCCGGCGACGACCGACGACTGAGCGGCCGACCGTTGCTGGCCGTCAGCTCTTCTTGGTGGCGCCCTTGCTGGCGGCGTCCGATACCTTCTTGGCGTTGCCCGGGGTGACCGGCTCGATCACCGGCTCGGTCGCCGCCGGCGAGCCGTCCTCCACCGCCGTCGCCTCGTCGACCGCGTCGGCGAGGGCCTCGTCCGGGCCGGCACCGCCCGGGTCGTCGGTCGCCGGCCGCACCGGCGAGACGGTGCTCATGGACGTCGTGCCGCTGTCCGACGTCCACGGCGAGACCGGGTCATCGCTCTGCTGCTGGGACGCCCAGGCCTTCCAGCCGGCATAGGCCGCACCCAGGACGGTGGCCAGCAGGAACAACTTGCGGAGGCGGTGCTTCTTGGGCTTCGGGGCCTCGACCTCACCCTTCAGGGCGGCCAGGGCGGCACTCCCCCGGGAGGCGGCCTCGGTGCGCACCGGTTCCGACGCGGCCAGCGCCGCGGTGACCGCGCCGGCCACCACCGGCAGCACGTCGGTCTTGACCTTGTCGACCCCGCTCTCGACCTTGGGGGCGGCCCAGTCCCTCGCGGTCTCGACCTTGGGGGCGGCCCAGTCCTTGGTCGCGACGGCGACGGGGCGGCTCTTGCTCTTGCGCAGGGTGAGGGTGCGGGACACGGAGAACCTCCCGGTCGGATGCGATCGGCGTAGTGCGGTCCTGCCCAGCATCCTCCTGCCGAAACCGGAGGCCTCCCGCGGGTGGCGCCCGTGCCCGACCGTGCGAGGATGGCCATTCCCCCACACGTCGGCGTGGTGCCTGGCAGTGCCCTGTCACCCCCGCCCGAGGACGAGAAGAGGCACCGTGGCCGAGGAGCTCTACGCCACCCTGAAGACCAACCACGGCGACATCGAGGTGAAGCTCTTCCCCAACCACGCGCCCAAGACCGTCGCCAACTTCACCGAGCTGGCCGAGGGCAAGCGCGAGTGGGTCGACCCCCGCACCGGTCAGAAGAGCAGCGACCGCCTCTACGACGGGACGGTCTTCCACCGGGTCATCTCCGGCTTCATGATCCAGGGCGGCGACCCCCTCGGGACGGGCACCGGCGGCCCCGGCTACCGCTTCGCCGACGAGTTCCACCCCGAGCTGCAGTTCGACCGGCCCTACCTGCTCGCGATGGCCAACGCGGGCCCGGGCACCAACGGCTCGCAGTTCTTCATCACGGTCGGCCCCACGCCGCACCTCAACCGGCGCCACACGATCTTCGGCGAGGTGGCCGACGGCAGCAGCCGGCAGGTGGTCGACGCGATCGCCGGCACCTCCACCGGCGGGATGGACCGGCCGGTCGAGGACGTCGTGATCGACACCATCGAGGTCGAGCGGCGCGACGCCTGACCCGGTGACCGCGCAACCCCCGGAGGGCTCGGCGCCCGGCACGTCGTCGGCCGAGCCCGCCACCTGCTACCGCCACCCGGACCGCGAGGCCTACGTCCGCTGCGTCCGGTGCGAGCGGCGGATCTGCCCGGACTGCATGGTCCCGGCGTCGGTCGGCTTCCAGTGCCCGGAGTGCGTCAAGTCGGGCAACAAGGAGGTCCGGACCGCCCGCACCCTCTTCGGCGGCCGGGTCACCGACGACCCCGGCTGGGTGAGCAAGGTGCTCATCGCCGTCAACGTCGTCGCGTACGTCCTCCAGCAGGTCTCCGACGACTTCACCCGGCGGTTCTACGACATCGGCGCGGTGCCACCTCCCCCGTTCGGCGACCCGGTGATCGGGGTTGCGGCCGGCGAGTACTACCGGCTGCTCACCTCCGCCTTCCTGCACGGCGGCATCGTGCACCTGCTGCTGAACATGTACGCGCTCTACCTCTTCGGCCCCCAGCTCGAGGCCGCCCTCGGCCGGCTGCGGTTCATCGTGCTGTACGTCGTCTCCGCTCTCGGGGGCAGCGCGCTGTCCTACGCCTTCGCCTCCCCGGTCCAGCCGTCGCTGGGGGCGTCGGGCGCTGTCTTCGGGCTCCTCGGGGCCTACCTGGTCATCAACCGGCGGCTCGGCCGCAGCAACACGCCGGTCCTCATGCTGCTGGCGATCAACCTGGCCTACGGCTTCCTGGTCCCCAACATCGACTGGCGCGCGCACCTCGGCGGCCTGGTCACGGGCGGCCTCGTCGCCGCGTCGATCGCCTACGCGCCGACCCGGCGGCGCAACCTGGTGCAGGCCGCCGGGATCGCGCTCATCGTGCTGGTGATGGTCGGCATCGTCGTGTGGCGGACCGCGGACCTGCAAGGAGGCTAGGGAGTGGGACCGGCTCGGGACGCGGTGGTCGTCGACGCGGTGCGCACCCCGGTGGGACGTCGCGGCGGCGGGCTGGCCGGCGTCCACCCGGTGGACCTGTCCGCGCACGTCCTGGAGGCACTCGCCGCCCGCACCGGTCTTGACCCGGCCGTCGTCGACGACGTCGTGTGGGGCTGCGTCTCCCAGACCGGTGAACAGGCCGTCAACGTCGCCCGCAACGCGGTCCTCGCAGCGGGATGGCCCGAGGACGTGGTCGGGATGACTGTCGACCGGCAGTGCGGGTCCTCGCAGCAGGCGGTGCACGTGGCGGCCGCGGGCGTGGTGGCCGGGCACTACGACGTCGCGGTCGCCGGCGGGGTCGAGTCGATGAGCCGGGTGCCCATGCTGTGCACCATCACCCAGGGGCCCGGCCTGCCCTTCGGCCCCCGGATGAGCGCCCGCTACGACGACGGGCTGGTCCCGCAGGGCGTGAGCGCCGAGATCGTGGCCGAGCGCTGGGCGCTGTCCCGCACCGACGTCGATCAGATCGCCGTACGCAGCCACGCCCGGGCGGCCGAGGCCACCGACAGCGGCTCGGTCGAGCCGGAGCTGGCCCCGGTCGCCGGTGTGGCGGTCGACGAGGGCATCCGCCGCGGCACCGACCTCGAGACCCTGGCCGGGCTGCGCACGGTGTTCCGCGAGGACGGCGTGGTCACGGCCGGCAACTCGTCGCAGATCTCCGACGGTGCCGCCGCGCTGCTGGTGACGACAAGCGAGGTGGCGGCCCGGCACGGCTGGCGTCCGCTGGCCCGGGTGCACGCCGTGTCCCGAGCAGGCGTCGACCCGGTCACCATGCTGACGGCTCCGATCGCGGCGACGGCGCGGGTGCTGCAGCGGGCCGGGCTCGGCCTGGACGAGATCGACGTGTTCGAGGTGAACGAGGCGTTCGGGTCGGTCGTCGGGGCCTGGCTGGCGGAGACCGGGGCCGACCCGGCGCGGGTCAACCCGCGCGGAGGAGCCATCGCCCTGGGCCACCCGCTCGGCGGCTCCGGCGCCCGGCTGATGACGACGCTCCTGCACCACCTGGCTGCCACCGGCGGGCGGTGGGGGCTGCAGACGATGTGCGAGGGCGGCGGGATGGCCGACGCCACGGTCCTGGAGCGGCTCTAGGCGGGTTGTCCACATTGGGGACAACGGGTGTGGACGGATTACACCGGTGTGTTTCGGCTGGTCAGCCCGTGTTCGCCGGGCGGACGGGTGCCGGTGGCCGCCCGTTCACTTCCAGCGGGTCGACAGGATGAAGCCGACGACGATGAGACCGAAGCCGATCGCCATGTTCCACAGGCCGATGCTGCCGATCGGGTAGTCGGTCTGGGTGACGTAGTACACGACCACCCAGAGCAGGCCGACCACGAAGCAGGTGACCATGAGGGGGGCGAGCCAGCGCGGGCTGCCGATGCGTACCGCGTCGGAGCGCTCGTTGGGCGGGGTGAACGCGAAGCGGCGGCGGCTGCGGGACTTGGGCACCGGACCTCTCTCTTCCTTGCTCGGCGGCGGCAGGGCGCCGACTGTGTCGACCAGCGCGGCCATCGCCCGGACGGCACCAACGGCGGCGCTCGTTCGTCGGTTAGCGTACGGGCGCGGGCCTCGAGGAGGTCAGCGTAGCGGCGGGACGGCCCCGCCCGGGGCGGGAGGTGAGCGTGTCCGTCGTGTGGCGCGTCGCTGCTCCCGTCGCGTTCGCCACCGCCGGCATCCTGTTCGCGACCAGCGCGGGCGTCTCGCAGGGTGCCGACCTGCGCGGCGGGTCGCGCAGCGACCTGGCCGACCTGATCCGGGCCGAGCAGAGCCGAGCGGACGACACCTCGGAGCGGGTGGACCGGCTGCGCCAGGAGGTCCGGGTCGCCACCGAGCAGGCGGGCACGACCGACCGCCGGGTCGCCGCCGTGGCGCGCCGCTCGCGGGCCCTCGAGCTGGTGGCCGGCACCAGGGCGGTCCGCGGGCCAGGCCTGCGGGTCACGCTGGACGACGCGCCCCGGTCCGGTGACCGGGTCCTGCCCGAGGACACCAGCCCGGACGACCTGGTGGTCCACCAGCAGGACCTCCAGGCGGTCGTCAACGCGCTGTGGGCGGGTGGCGCCGAGGCGCTGCAGATCATGGACCAGCGGGTGGTCAGCACCAGCGCGGTCCGGTGCGTGGGCGCCACGCTGATCCTCCAAGGCCGGCTCTACTCTCCGCCCTACCACGTCACGGCCATCGGCGACCCCCAGCGGCTGTCCGAGGCCCTGGACACCTCTCCGGGAGTGCAGCTGTACCTCTACTACGCCGACACGTACGGCCTCGACTACGGGACCGAGGAGCTGGACGACGTACGACTGCCGGGCTATGACGGATCGCTCGACCTCCTGCACGCAGGACCGGGGTGAGCGCCGTCCGCACCGCGACGCGCGGCGTCGGTGAGCTGTTCGTCACCGCCGGCCTGGTGCTGCTGCTCTTCGTCACCTACCAGCTGGTGTGGACCAACTTCGAGGCCAACCGCGCGCAGGACGGGGTCAGCGACCAGATCCGCGACGACTGGCAGCGCCCCGCGGCGAGCGGCCGGACCGGTGCCGTGGGGCGGGTCACCGACTTCGGCGAGGGCTTCGCGTTCATGCACATCCCCCGGCTCGGCAGGAGGTACTCGGTGCCGGTGGTGGAGGGCGTGTCGCTCGACGACCTGGCGAAGGGCGTCGGGCACTACCCCAAGACCGTGCTCCCGGGTGAGGTGGGCAACTTCGCCGTCGCCGGCCACCGGGCCACCCACGGGGAGCCGTTCGCCTACCTGGACGAGGTGCGCAAGGGCGACGCCGTCGTGGTCGAGACCCAGGAGGACTGGTACGTCTACGTGATCGACCGCACCAAGATCGTGCAGCCCACCGACACGTGGGTCATCGAGCCGGTCCCGGGCCGGCCGGACGCCGTCCCCACCGAACGACTGATCACGCTCACCACGTGCAACCCGCGCTGGGCGTCGACCGAGCGGCTGATCGTCTGGGGGCACCTGGACAGCCGCCGGTCCAAGGCTGCGGGACAGCCCGCCGAGCTGCGGGCGGACGCCTGATGTACGCGTGGATCTGGCGTCACCTGCCCGGCTCGCTGCCGTTCCGGATCGTGCTCGCCGCGGCGATCGTCGTCGCCGTCGTGCTGCTGCTCTTCACCCGGGTCTTCCCCTGGGCCGAGCAGTCGCTGCCGTTCCTCAAGGTCACGGTCGATGAGTGAGGGCCCGAGCATGACGTCCCCGACCCCTGCTAGCAGCCTGCGGATCCTCGTCGTCGACAACTACGACAGCTTCGTCTTCAACCTCGTGCAGTACCTCGCCCAGCTGGGTGCCGACTGCACGGTGCTGCGCAACGACGAGGTGGGGCCGGACGAGGCGCTGGGCTACGACGGTGTCCTGCTCAGCCCCGGCCCCGGCACGCCGGAACGCGCCGGCGCCTGCATCGACATCGTCCGGGGGTGCGCCGGAACGGTCCCGGTGCTCGGCGTCTGCCTGGGGCACCAGGCGATCGCGGCTGCCTACGGCGCCATCGTCGAGCAGGCTCCGGAGCTGCTGCACGGCAAGACCAGCGCGGTGCTGCACGAGGGGGCGGGCGTGCTCGCCGGGCTGCCCAGCCCCTTCACCGCGACCCGCTACCACTCGCTGTCCGTGCGACCGGACTCGCTCCCGCCCGAGCTCGAGGTCACCGGCCGCACCGAGGGCGGTGTCGTGATGGCGCTGCGCCACCGCGACCTGGCCCTCGAGGGCGTGCAGTTCCACCCCGAGTCGGTCCTGACCGAGGGCGGCCACCGGCTGCTCGCGTCCTGGCTGGTCGCGTGCGGTGACCCGGCGGCGGCGGCGCGGGCCGAGGGCCTGGCGCCGGTGGTCCGCAGCGCCTAGGGCACCACCGAGGTCGACGGCGAGCTGGTGTCCGTCGGTGTCGGCGTCGGCGTCGGTGTGGGTGTCTCGGTGGGCGTCGGGGGCGCCTCGGCGACGGTGTAGGTCACCGTGGACCCGAGCCGGCGGGCCTCGCCGGCTCCGGGCGACTGGGAGACCACGGTGCCCGGGGCCGCCTGGTCGGTCTCCTCGGTGCGCTCCGACGGCTGGAACCCGGCGTCCTCGATCTCGGCCGCCGCCTGGTCCCCGGAGAGGCCGGTGACGTCAGGCACCCGGTTCTGGCCGCTCGCGTAGCGGATGTCGACCGTGCTGCCCTCGGGGACGGTCTCGCCCTCACCCGGCTCCACCCGCCGCACCGTCCCCTGCGGGTCCTTCGACGGGACCGGGGTGGTGTCGCCGACCTTCAGGCCGGCCTCGCGCAGCGCTTGCGACGCCTCGTCGAGGCTGAGCCCGACGATCTGCGGCACGCTGGTCTCGGCGACGCCGGCCGAGACGGTCACGTCGACGGTGTCGCCCTCCTCGACCTCGGTGGCCGACTCGGGTGTCTGGTCGATGATGTTGCCCTCGGGGACCTGCTCGTCCTCCTCCTCGGTGACCTCGCCCAGCTCGAGGTTGACCGCCTGCAGCTCGTTGCGCGCCTGCTGCGCGGTCAGCCCGGTGACGTCCGGCACCCGCACGGTCTCCCCGCCGCCCCCGGAGAAGATCTCGCGGCCGAACAGCGCGGCGAGCACGAAGACGGCGATGACGGCCAGGGCCAGCAGCGCGTAGCCGAACGCCCGGCCGCCCTTGCGGTCGTCCGGCGGCGTCGCCGCCGGGTAGGTGGCGGTGCCCGGCAGGACGTCGGTGCGGCCCATCGCCTGGGTGGCGTCCGCGGGGACGACCGGCGCGGCCACGGTCCGGCCGGCCTGGGCGGCCGCGATGTCGCGGCGCATCTCGTCGGCGGTCTGGTAGCGGCGCTCCCGGTCCTTGATGAGGGCCTTGAGGACGATCGCGTCGGCGTTGCGCGGCAGGTCCGGATCCACGCTCGACGGCGGCGCCGGCTCCTCGCGCACGTGCTGGTAGGCGACGGAGACAGGGGAGTCGCCGACGAACGGCGGGCGCCCGGTCAGCAGCTCGTAGAGCAGGCAGCCGGTGGAGTAGATGTCGCTGCGTGCGTCGACCTGCTCGCCGCGCGCCTGCTCCGGGGAGAGGTACTGCGCCGTGCCGATCACCGCGGAGGTCTGGGTCATCGTGGCGCCGCTGTCGGCCACGGCGCGGGCGATGCCGAAGTCCATGACCTTCACGTCGCCGGAGCGGGTGAGCATGACGTTGGCCGGCTTGATGTCACGGTGCACGATGCCCTGCTGGTGGCTGTAGGCCAGCGCGGCCAGGACCGCGTCGGTGATCTCCATCGCTCGCTCGGGGACCAGCCGGTTGCCGGAGGACAGCAGCTCGCGCAGCGTCGACCCCTCGACGTACTCCATGACGATGTAGGGCACCGGGTTGCCGGCGAACTCGTCCTCGCCGGTGTCGTAGACGGCGACGATCGCGGGGTGGTTGAGGGAGGCCGCGGAGTGGGCCTCGCGGCGGAACCGGGCCTGGAACGACGGGTCGCGGGCCAGGTCGGGGCGCAGCATCTTGACGGCGACGGTGCGGCCCAGCCGGCTGTCACGGCCCAGGTGGACCTCGGCCATGCCTCCGCGTCCCAGCAGCTCCCCGATCTCGTATCGACCGCCCAGCTGCGCCGGCACTGCGGTGCTCACGCGTCGCCCTTCCTCTTGTCGTTGCCCTTGCCCTTGTCCCCGCCGTTGTCCCCGCCCTTGCCCTTCCCCTTGGTGCCGTCGCCGTTGTCGTCGTCGGCACCGGGTCCCTGGTCGGGCGTGGCGGCCACCACGTCGAGCGTGACCAGGCTCCCGGCCTCCACCGTCCCGGTGGGTGCGACCCCCTGCACCGTACCGACCGGACCGCCTCCAGCCGTGCGTTGGACGTCGACGGTGAGACCGAGTCCTTCGAGCTCGGTGCGCACGTCGGCGACCGAGCGTCCCAGGTAGTCCTGCTCCGCCACATCGACCGTGGTGGGCGCGGTGGCCTCGGCGGACGTCGGCCGGTCGGCTGCCGAGACCGCCCCGTCGGGGTCGCTGCCGCACGACCGGACCAGCAGGAGCACCGCGACGGCCGCGGCCGCGAGCACCAGGGCCGGCACCAGCCAGCGCGGCCGACCGGACGGGTCGGGCAGGCGGAAGCCCGGGTCGGTGTCGGGGTCGCGCTGGCCGCCGCCAGGAGCGCCCGGGCCATCCCGGGCGGTCCCCGCCGGCGGCGTGTCCGAGCCGGTCGCCACGTGCTCCGGCGTGAGCACCCGGGTCACGCCGGTCAGGTCCTCCGCGGGGTCCGCTGCGGCCGGTCCGGTACTCATCGCGCGCAGCGCCAGCGCCTCCGTGCCCAGCCGGCCGGCCGGTGCCGGCCGGTGCTGCGGGTCCTTGGCCAGCATCCGCATCACCAGGTCGCGGACCGGTGCCGGGACCGTGTCCGGCAGGGCCGGCGGCTCCTTGCTCACCTGGGCCAGCGCCACGCTGACCGGGGTGTCGCCGGCGAACGGGCGCCGCCCGGTGAGGCACTCGTAGGCCACGATGCCGAGGGAGTAGACGTCGCTGGCGGGGGTGACCGAATGACCGCTCGCCTGCTCGGGCGAGATGTAGTAGGCGGTCCCCATGATCGCGCCGGTCTGGGTCAGCGGGACCGAGTTGGCCGCCCGCGCGATACCGAAGTCGGTGATCTTCACCTCGCCGCCGGGCATGACCAGGATGTTGCCCGGCTTGACGTCGCGGTGGATCACGCCGGCGTCGTGCGCCGCCTGCAGCCCGAGCGCGGCCTGCCCGACGAGGTGCATGGTGCGGCCCGGGTCGAGCCGGCCCTCCCGGCTGATCAGCGAGGACAGCGGCTCGCCCGGCACGTGCTCCATCACCAGGAAGGGACTGCCCGGCTCGCCCGGCTGCCCGGCGTCGCCCTCGCCGAAGTCGTAGACGGCGGCGATGTTGGGGTGCGAGAGGTTGGCCGTGTGCCGGGCCTCGGCCTGGAACCGCGCCAGGAACACCGGGTCGTCTGCGTAGGCGCGGCGGAGGACCTTGACCGCCACCTCGCGGCCGAGCACGTCGTCCCGGCCGCGCCACACCTCCCCCATGCCGCCGCCGGCGATCCGGTCGACGAGCCGGTAGCGGCCGCCCAGGACGTGGTCCGCCGCGAGGGTCACCGCTGCAGCACCGCCTCCATGACGGCCCGGGCGATCGGCGCGGCGAGCTGGTTGCCGCTCACCTCCGCGGCGCCGCCGCCGTCCTCGAGCACCACCGCGACGGCCACCTGAGCCTCGGTGTCGGACGGCGCGAACGACACGAACCAGGCGTGCGGCTTGCGGCCCTCCCCCTGCTGCGCGGTGCCGGTCTTGCCGGCCACCTTGACGCCCGGGATCTGCGCGTTGGTGCCGGTGCCTGCGTCGACGACCTGGGTCATCATCTCGGCCAGCTCGGCCGCGGTCTGCGGGCTGATCGCCGTGTCCACCTCGCGGGGGCGCGCGCTGTCGATGACCGACAGGTCCGGGGCCTGCACCTCCTGCACGAGGTACGGCGCCATGAGCACCCCGCGGTTGGCCACCGCGGCCGCCACCATCGCCATCTGCAGCGGGGTGGCCCGCACGTCGAACTGGCCGATGGCGGACTGCGCGGTCTGCGGCAGGTCGGGGTCCTCCGGGAAGTAGCTCGCGACGCTGCGCATCGGCACCTCGAACGCCTGGTTGAACCCGAACTTCTCGGCCTGCGCGCGGAGCGCGTCGTCGCCGAGCTCGAGTCCGATCTTGCCGAAGGCCGCGTTGCAGGACCGCATCAGCGCCTCGGTCAGCGTGGGGTCGCCGCCGAAGCAGGGCAGGCCGTCGAAGTTCGGCAGCGGCGCGTCGGTCTGCGGCAGGTCGAGCGCGGCGCCGCCGTAGACCGGCGAGTCCGGGTTGTAGCGCCCGCTCTCGAGTGCGGCGGCCGAGGTCACGATCTTGAACGTCGAGCCCGGCGGGTAGGTCTGGCGCAGCGCGCGGTCGAGCATCGGTCGCGACGCCTTGCGGTCCAGCCGCTCGTAGTTGAGGCGCACCTCGGCGGGCGAGTGCGACGCGAGGAGGTTCGGGTCGTACGACGGGCTGGTCGCCAGCGCGAGGATCGCCCCGGTCGTGGGGTCGATCGCGACGACGGCCCCCCGGCGGCCGGCCAGGCCGTCGAACGCTGCCCTCTGGGCCTGCGGGTCCAGGGTGAGGGCGACGCTGCCGCCCTTGGGCGACGCCCCCGTCAGCAGGTCGATGACCCGTCGGACGAACAGCGCGTCGTCGGTGCCGGCCAGGATCGAGTTGGCCTCCCGCTCGATGCCGCTGGAACCGTAGACCAGCGAGTAGAAGCCGGTCGCCGGTGCATAGAGCTCGCCGTTGGAGTACCGCCGGAGGTACTTGAGCCGGTCGTCGGTCTCCTCGCTGAAGGCGACCGGCTTGCCCGCGACCAGGATCGGGCCGCGCTCCCGGGAGTACTCCTCGGCGATCAGCCGCGGGTTGTTGCTGTCGTTGTGCAGGTCCTCGGCGCGGACCACCTGCAGGTAGTTGACGTTGAGCAGCAGCAGCCCGAACAGCAGCATGACGGCGACGGACAGCCGGCGCAGCGGTGCGTTCATCGCGGGCTCACCCGCACTACCTGGGTCTTCGCGTCCTGCAGGGAGACCGCGGGCGGCGGCGCCGGACGCCGCGCGGCGTCGCTGATCCGCAGGAGCAGCGCGACGATCGCCCAGTTGGCGACGAGGGACGAGCCGCCGTAGGACAGGAACGGCATCGTCAGGCCGGTCAGCGGGATCAGCCGGGTCACACCACCGACGACGACGAACACCTGCAGCGCGATCGAGAAGGCGAGGCCGGCTGCGAGCAGCTTGCCGAACGAGTCCCGGACCGCGATCGAGGTGCGCAGGCCGCGCTGCACGACGATCGCGTAGAGGACGAGCACCGCCATCAGCCCGGCCAGCCCGAGCTCCTCCCCGATGGCGGCGACGATGAAGTCCGTCTGCGCGTAGGGCACGATCTCCGGCCGGCCCTGGCCGAGTCCCTTGCCGAGCAGGCCGCCGGTCCCCATGCCGAACAGCCCCTGCACCAGCTGGTAGCTGTCGTCGTTGACGTTGCGCGGCGCGAACGCGTTGAGCCAGATGTCGACGCGCTCCCGGACGTGACCGAACAGCGTCCAGGCGAGGAAGGACCCGCTGAGGAAGAGTGCGACGCCGATGAGCAGCCAGGACAGCCGCTCGGTGGCGACGTACAGCATGGCGATGAACACCCCGAAGAAGAGCAGCGACGTGCCCAGGTCACGCTCGAAGATCAGCACGCCGAGGCTGGCCGCCCACGCCACCAGGACCGGCCCGAGGTCGCGGGCCCGGGGCAGGTCGATGCCGGCCACCCGGCGCCCCGCCAGCGCCAGGACGTCGCGCTTGACGACCAGGTAGCCGGCGAAGAACACCAGCAGCACGATCTTGGCGAGCTCGCCGGGCTGGAACGAGAAGCCCAGCAGCCGGATCCAGATCCGGGCGCCGTTGATCGTGGTGCCGATCAGCGGCAGCAGCGGCAGGAGCAGCAGCCCGAGACCGATGACCATCGCGGTGTAGGTGAACCGCTGGAGCACCCGGTGGTCGCGCACGAGCAGCAGGACGGCCACGAAGAGCGCGACACCTACCGCGGTCCAGGTCAGCTGGGCGGGTGCCGCGGCGGAGGGGACGTCGGTGCCGAGGGACTCCGCCCGGTCGGCGTAGGCGAGGTCCAGGCGGTGGATGACCGCCAGCCCCAGCCCGTTGATGGCCGTGACGGCCGGGAGGAGCACCGGGTCGGCGTACGGCGCGAAGCGGCGCAGCACGATGTGCGCCGCGCCGAACAGCAGCGCCAGCCCCGCGCCGTAGCCGAGCATCCCTGCCGGCAGCTGGCCGTCGTGCGCGAGCCCCACCGAGGCGTAGGCGGCCATCGAGAGCGCCAGCGAGAACACCAGCAGGACGAGCTCGGTGCCCCGGCCGGTGGGCCGGCCGGCGGCGCGCTCGGGGCTCACGAGCCCTCCCCGCAGTCGGCGGCCGAGGCGCCGCCGTCCGTGCTGCCGGTCGGGCTGGGTGTCGGGCTGGCGCTGGGTTCCGGGCTGGCGCTCGGGCTCGCCCCGTCAGCGCCGGCGGTCGCGGTGGCGCTCGGGCTGGCGGACGGGCTGGGCGAGGCCGCCGCGGCGGCCTGCTCGCGGCAGAGCTCCGCCTGCTCGCGCAGCGTGGCGACGATGCGGCGGGCGTCGGTGAGCCCCGAGGTGGGGATGTCGGCCAGGACCCGCTGCTGCTGGTAGGGCGGCAGGTCGCCCAGCGCGATGTCCTCGTCGCTGTAGAGCTCGGAGGTGGCGATCGGGCCGACGTCCTGGGTGAGGCCGCGGAAGATCGCGACGCTGCTGCCCTCGGCACCGACGTAGTACTGCGTCTGCGACCAGCGGTAGGCGCCGTAGCCGCCGACGCCGGCGAGGAGGAGCAGCACCAGCAGGGCGAGGAGCAGCCGACCGGTGCGCCGTCGTCGCGGCTCCGGCCCGGTGTCCTCGTCGCCCGGCCCGCCCTCCGGCGGCGGCCTGAGCGCGGCTGCCTTGCCGGCGGGGGTGTCGCCGGGGCCGCGCTGCGCGACTCCCTCGGCAGCCGCGCCCACGGTGACCGGGACCGCGGACGGTGGCTTGGTCTCGACCTCGACCACGTCGGCCACGATCGCCGTGATGTTGTCGGGGCCGCCGCCCTTGAGGGCGAGGTCGACCAGCCGCTCGACGACCACGTCGGTGTCGGCCTCGTCGAGCATCGTGTCCCGCAGGGTGTCCTCGCTGACGACGCCGGACAGGCCGTCGCTGCACAGCAGGTAGCGGTCGCCCGCCTTGGTCTCGCGGACCGACAGGTCGAGCTCGATGTCCTCACGCCCGTCGAGCGAGTTGGTGATGAGGTTGCGCTGCGGGTGGTGGTCCGCCTCCTCGGCCGTGATCCGGCCCTCGTCCACGAGCGTCTGCACGAACGTGTGGTCGTGCGTCAGCTGCTGCAGCGTCTCACCGCGCAGCAGGTAGGCCCGCGAGTCGCCGACGTGCACCAGGCCGAGTCGCGACCCGGCGCGCAGGAGGGCCGTGAGGGTCGTGCCCATGCCCTTGAGGTCGGGGTCGCCGTGCACCATGTCGCGGAGGTGGCGGTTGGCGTTGGTGACCGCGCCCGAGAGGCGCTCGAGCAGGTCACCGCCGGGCGAGTCCTCGTCGAGGGCGGCCATCGACGCGACGGCGACCGAGCTGGCCACCTCGCCCGCCGCGTGGCCACCGACGCCGTCGGCGATGACGAGCAGCCGGGGCCCGGCATAGCCGGAGTCCTCGTTGATCGCCCTGATCAGGCCGGTGTCCGACCGAGCGGCGTAGCGGAGTGCGAGCGCCATCCGCGGCTACTTCCTCAGCTCGACGACGGTCTTGCCGATGCGGACCGGCACGCCGATCTTCACCGGCGTGGGCGTGGTCACCTTGGTCCGGTCGATGTAGGTGCCGTTCGTCGAGCCCATGTCCTCGACGACCCACTGGCCGTCGCGGGGGTAGAAGCGGGCGTGCCGCCCGGACACGTAGTCGTCGTCCAGGACGATCGTCGACTCGTGCGAGCGGCCGAGCGTGACCGGCTGGTCCCCGAGGCGCACGGTGGTGCCGGACAGGGCTCCCTGGGTGACGACGAGGGAGCTGGGCTGCCCGCGCCGTCCCTTCGAGGGCTTCGGCTGCTTCTCGCGGCGGTCAGGGGCGGGGGCCGGCGCGGCCCTCCGGGCCGCCGGCCGGGTCGCGGTGCGGCGGCCGAACAGGTCGGACCGCATGACGCTCACCGCCGTGAGGACGAACATCCACAGCACGGCGAGGAAGCCGAGCCGGATGATCGTCAGCGTCAGCTCGGACATCTCGCTCACGAGCGACCCCGAGCGGGCTGCTCGTGGAAGACCACGGTCGTGGAGCCGAGAACGATCCGGGTGCCCTCGCGCAGCCGGGCCTCGCTGACCCGCTCGCCGTCGACGACCACCCCGTTCGTCGACCCGAGGTCCACGACCGTCACGTCTCCGCCTGAGCGGCGCAGCTCGGCATGGGTGCGGGAGATGCCGGGGTCGTCGATGCGCAGGTCGGCCTCGGCGCCGCGGCCGATGGTGGTGGAGGGCCGGGCCAGGGCGTACGTCGTCGAGCCCACCTCGACCCATGGCGTGGCCGCACCGGCGTGGCTGACCGTGTCCTGCGTCCGCCCGGTGGCCCCGGCCACGGCGGCGCTGCGGACGTGGAACCGACCGGTGTCGAGCTCGTCGTCGAGCTCGAACTCCACCGAGACCGGGCCGATGAACGCGTAGCGCTGCTCCTCGGCGTGCTCACGGACCATGTCGGCCAGCTCGGAGCCGAGCGCCTCGCGGTAGACCTCGAGCCGGGCGTGGTCGTGCTCGCCGAGCCCGACGGTGAACACGTTGGGGACCATGGTGCGGCCACGGGCGACGATGGCGGCCCGGTCGTCCAGCTCGCGCTGGAGGGCGCTGGCGATCTCGACCGGCTGCACCTCGGCCTTGAAGGCGCGCGCGAAGGGCCGGTTCACCAGCTCCTCGACGCGTCGCTCGAACCGTTGCAGCACGCCCATCGGGGCCGGTCACCTCCATCCGTCTCGCACCGGCGAGTCACCGGTCAGTGGGGCGCCGCCAGCCGGCGGCGGGCTCCGAGGCCGGCGCGGACGCCGCGGACGCCGCGGCGCCCGGCCACGCGATGGTAGCCGGGCCGGTCGTGCCCCCTCGTTCCCCTCAGTCTGCGCCGGTACGCATCGCAGCGAGCACGGCGAGGCCGGTGCTAGGCTCTTCGGGCTCGCGCGAGTGGCGGAATAGGCAGACGCGCACGGTTCAGGTCCGTGTGCCCGAAAGGGTGTGGGGGTTCAACTCCCCCCTCGCGCACCACAGGCAGGCTG
>Ga0126307_10000513_pt1 | contig 25079 bp, 24 predicted proteins | sample Plot28_FD_89955 | JGI IMG/M metagenome (GOLD analysis project Ga0126307, IMG submission 89955) | Serpentine soil microbial communities from UC McLaughlin Reserve, CA, USA - Plot28 | ecosystem: Environmental > Terrestrial > Soil > Grasslands | place: USA: UC McLaughlin Reserve, Lake County... | reverse complement strand
GCCCGGTCGATCCCCATGGCGTCGAGACCGAGCGTTCCCCAGTGCAGGAACACGTCCTGGCTCGTGTGCGCGCCGAGGCTCTCGCCGAACAGCACGATGCGCGGACGAGGACCCGGGCGATCGCGGAGGCGCTGGAGGATCCGCAGCCACAGCAACCGGTTCTGCTCCCGGGCCCCACGCACCATGCCGAGGGACAGCGGCGACGGCCGGCGCGAGTACTGCAGGGTCACGGTGGCGACGTCGCCGAGCGCGAGGTACTGCAGCGCGGCGACGGCGACGTAGTTGACGTAGCCGGTGCCGGTCGGCGAGACGAGAGCCAGCAGCGACCGGTCGAACGCGCCGCTCCGCTCCAGCTCGGCGATCGCGAGGTCCACCCGTGCGCGCGGGGTCGGCGCGTTGTCCAGGCCCACGTACACCTGGACCGGGGCGGCGCGTGCAGGTGTGCCCATGACGGTCTCGATCGACAGGTCCGGCACGCCGGCCGGGCGGTTCGCGAGCGGCCGCGGGCGGACCGATGCGAGGGAGTGCAACCGGCCGTCGCGCCCCATGCCCGTCCAGGACACGAGGCTGCCGGGGCCCCCGCTGACCGTCGATGGCACCCACCGCTCGGCCTCGCCCGGTTCGATCACAGGCACGTCGGCCGACGTCATCGCCTCGATCCGGCGCATCGCCTGGTGCCAGACCGAGGAGGCGCCCACCCCCAGCCCGGCAAGGAAGCCCGCATGGCCGGCCAGTCGCCACAGGTCGGGCGGACCGGGCAGCACTGCGGCCAGCCGGCGGGCAGCGAGGTCGGTGAGGAAGTGCTCGCCGTAGGCGACGCCGGTGAGGCAGCCGACGATCCCCGTAGCGACGGCAAGGGACTGCACGGGCGGGGGAGTGGTCCCGCCGTCCGTGTGCCCGGCGCGCTCGGCGGGCTCGGCGTGCTCGCCGGCCCGCAGCCGGTCGACGACGTAGGCGACGCCGAGGCCGAGCGGGACCGCCAGGGGGACCGATGCGAGGCGTCCGCCGAGCCGCAGGCGGTCGTCGAGCGCGTGCACGCCGGCCTGCGCCCCGCTCAGCAGCGCGCCGCCGAGGCCCGTGGCGCCGAGCCGCCAGGCCGCCTGGCGGACAGCTCCCCGGAGCGGGTCGTCGGCGCGGCGCGGGAGGGCCCGCAGCACCGCGAGTCCGAGGGGGATGGCCGCACAGTCGACCGCGATCGTGCCGGCGCGCTGCGCGGCCCGGGACGGCACGTCACCGGTGAGGAACCCTGCCGTGGCTTCCAGTGCGTCCTGCGCTCCCGCCGCGAGCACGTAGTGCAGGCCCGTCGCCAGCCCGGTCACCAGGCCCTGGTCGACCGCGCTCCGGGCGGACAGGGACGGCGCGAACGTCCCGGGGGCCATCGCTGCGGCGATGATGAGCCCGACATCGGGCGCGGTGCTCCTCGTCAGGATTCCCTCGCGGCTCCGCCGCTCCGACCGTGTCGCCGCACTGCTCATGACCAGATGGTGGGTCCCGCGCACCGGCCGCGGTTCATCCTCCCGGTATGAGCCCGGCCGCGCCGGTGCGTCCTACCGTCGTCCTCCGACGAGCGGAGAAGGGCATGACGGCGGAACCGGACACCAGGCCTCCCCCCGGCGGCACGGAGGTCGCATCCTCACCGCCGCCAGTAGCGCCCTCTGCGGGCTCGCGCCCCGCCCGCCGGAGGTGGCGGTGGCTGCCGCGCTACACCTGGAGCGGCACCCTGGGCGCCGTCCTCTTCGGTTGCGCGTCGCTCACGCCGTCCCTGCTGCCGCGGGGCTGGGTGCTGCAGGGCCTGATCGCCGGGATCACGGCGGCGATCGGGTACGGCCTGGGTGCCGCGGTCGCGTGGTTCGTCGCGGAGCTGACCGAGAGCCGGATGTCGGCGGGCTTCCGTCGCCGCGCCTGGCAGGTGCTGGCCGCGGCCGGCGCGCTGCTCTGCGTCGTCATGTTGTGGTTCGGCGCCGGCTGGCAGCGGGACATCCACGAGCTGATGGGTCTGGACGCCCCCTCGGGTTACGCGTGGACCGGCATCGTGGTGCTGGCGGTGCTGGTATTCGCGCTCTTCGTCGGGATCGGCCGGGGGGTCCGGTGGGTCGCCCTCGGGCTCGTCCGGTTGCTCGGCCGCATCCTCCCGCGGCGCGTCGCACGGCCGCTCGGGGTCCTCGTGGTCACGGCCCTGGTGGTCTTCCTGCTCAACGGGGTGCTCTTCCGGGGGCTGGTCGAGGCGATGAACTCCGCGTTCAGCGTCAAGGACGACGGCACCGAGGCGGGCGCGGTCGAGCCCACGGCGTCCGAGCGGTCCGGCAGCCCGGCGTCCATCGTGCCGTGGGAGGACCTGGGCCTTCAGGGGCGCAACTTCGTCGGGAAGGGACCGACGCCTCCAGAGCTCGAGGCGTTCTCCGGCGAGCCGGCTCAGGAACCGGTCCGCGCGTACGTCGGCCTGGCCAGCGCCGACGACGTCGATGTCCGGGCAGCCCTCGCCGTCCGTGAGCTCCAGCGGGCCGGTGGCTTCGACCGCTCCGTGCTGGTGGTCGTCACGACGACCGGGACCGGCTGGGTGGACCAGGCGGCGACCGACTCGCTGGAGTACGAGTTCAACGGCGACACCGCGATGGTCGCGTTGCAGTACTCCTACCTGCCGAGCTGGATGTCCTTCCTCGTCGACCAGGTGAAGGCGCGGGACGCCGGCCGGGCGCTGTTCGACGCCGTCTACGGCGTGTGGGCGGAGCTGCCGCCCGACGCGCGCCCGGCGCTCTACGTGTTCGGCGAGAGCCTCGGCACCTTCGGCGGCGAGGCCGCGTTCAGCGGGCTCGCCGACATCGGGAACCGCACCGACGGCGTGCTGTGGGCGGGGCCGCCGAACTTCAACCCGCTGTGGCGGGACACCGTCGCCGACCGCGCGGAGGACTCCCCGGAGTGGCTGCCGGTCGTCGACGACGGCCGCACCGTCCGGTTCGCCGATGAGGCTCCCGACCTGGACCGGCCGTCCGGTCCCTGGGGCAAGCCCCGGGTGGTCTACCTGCAGAACGCGTCGGACCCCATCGTCTGGTGGTCACCGCAGCTGATCCTGGGCCGCCCCGGCTGGCTGGAGGGGGAGCGGGGCCCGGACGTGTCGCAGGGCATGGTGTGGATGCCCCTCGTGACCTTCTGGCAGGTCAGCGCCGACATGGCCTTCGCGACCGGTGTGCCGGACGGCCATGGTCACTCGTACCGGGCCGACTACGTCGACGGGTGGGCCGCAGTCGCGCAGCCGCCGGGCTGGACCGACGCCGACACCGAGCGCCTGCGGCCCGTCGTCGGCGGGGAGTGAGCCGGTGGCAGGCAGGCCCGGGTGACCACCTCCGCGGCCAGGCGCAGCCGCAACCTCCTGGTGTCCGGCGCCGTGGTGGTGGCCCTGGCTGCGATCAACGTGACCGACCACCTCCTGCACCCGCCCTGGTGGGTGCGCGCGCTGGAGGGTGCCGGCCTGCTCGCCTGGGCGCGCCTGGACGGGCTCAGCTGGTCGCAGCTCGGGCTGGGCAGGGACCGGCTGGGCTGCGGCTGCCGGTGGGCGCTCGGCGCGATCGGCGTCGTCGCGGGCGTCTACGTCGTCGGCGTGCTGCTGCCGTTGACCCGGCCGGCGTTCCAGGACGCCCGGTACGACCTGCCGCTCCCGGAGGTGCTGCACACCGCGTTCGTCGCCATCCCGTTCGGCACCGTGGCGCTCGAGGAGCTCGCCTTCCGCTCGGTCCTCTGGGGCGTGCTCGCCCGGCACCTGGGCCAGTGGCAGGTGCTCGTCACGACGTCGGCGCTCTTCGGGTTCTGGCACGTCATCCCGGCGCTGCGCGCCGCCGAGACCAACCGGGGCGTGTCCGAGACGCTCGGCGCGGCCGGCGCCGCGCTGGTCGTGGGCACAGTTGCGCTCACCACCGTCGGGGGACTGGTCTTCGGGGAGCTGCGCCGGCGCAGCGGCAGCGTGGTCGCGAGCGCCGGAGCGCACTGGGCGACCAACGCCTTGGGAGTGCTGTTCGGGCTGCTGGCCCGGGAGCTGGAGCCGAACCGCTGACGGGTCCTGCCCACTGACGGGGCGCGAGCTGTCATGACTGCCGAGGCGTCACAGACCTCTCATCGCCCACACGGCGACGACGAGGACGGCGAGCACGACGAGCGTGAGCAGCAGCGCCCAGGCCGCGAACGCCGGGATGTAGTCGTCACCGTCACCGTCGGATCGCCCAGGCCGGTCGGTCGGCCCGGACACATCGGAGGATCTGATGCTGGAGATGGACATGGAGGTCCTCCTGGCACACGACCTGCTGCGTGGGTGAGCAACGGCATCGTGTGACCGGCCCGGGATACCGGGCATCACCTTCCTCGGATGAGGGCCCGCACGGCGTCGGCCGGGCGTCCGCCGCGACCGCGCGCAACGGATGAGCGACGGTGGGGTCGCCCACGTCCCGCGTCCTGCTCGTCGTCGCCGTCGTCCGGACCTGAACCGGGGGCTTCGAGAACAGCGGCGCCTCACCCGTTACGGACGAGGTCGGAACCGGCTCCGTGCCCGACGATCGTCCCGAGCACCGTGCTTGCGGCGCCGCCGTGCTCTGCCCGGACGGAGGGAGAGCCGTGACAGCCTCCTCCCCGCTCGGGCCGGCCGAGCTCGGGCCGGTCGAGCTCGGGCCGGTCGAGTGGCTCGCGATCGCCTTTCCCGGTCCCGGGCTCGATCCCCGGATCGCTCCCGCGCTCGCGACGCTCGTCCGCTCAGGGACCGCGAGGCTGATGGACGCGGTGATGGTGCACCGAGACGTCGACGGCCGCGTCCGCATCGCCGAGGTGGAGGACGGTCTCGAGGAGGTCGACGGTGAGGTTCTCGAGCTGCTCAGCGACGAGGATCTCGTCGGTCTCGCCGCGGACCTGGAACCGGGCACCACGGCGCTCGTCCTGGTCTGGGAGAACCTCTGGGCGGCCGGGTTCGCTTCGGACGTGCGCCGAGCCGGCGGGATCCTGCTGGCGCACGACCGGGTCCCGCACGAGAACCTCGAACGCGCCCTGCGGGCAGCGGCCGGCCGGCAGGAGGCAGGCGTGTGAGGAGCGGGACGGGACGCGGGCGTCAGGGCCCGGGCCTGCTGGCGGGGACGGGTCGACCGGCGGTGCTGCCCGGGTCACCCGCGCCGGGGTCTGGTGGGGCCTCCGCCCCGCCGCCGGCGGCCGGGGGCGACCCGGCGACGGCCGACGCCCGGCCGGATGACGAGGTCCCGCCCGGGCAGCAGCGCGTCGACTTCGGGCAGGGGCGGGCGCTGCCCCGGCACCAGCCGTGGAACGCGGCCTCCATCCCGGGGACCGGTCGCTCGATGGACGATCTGTCCGCGCATGTGGACGGGCTCGACGAACCGAAGCGGGCCCGGGCTCCTCACAGGGGGAGGAGTTCCTCGGCCAAAGAGGCGGGCTCCTGGGCACCTGGATGAGTAAGTCCTGATGGCCCGCCGAGTGATAGGCCTGTAGTTCTGCACGGAGCTGTCAGGCAAGAAGGCAGCAGACCGTCGAGCCGGCCAGTTCGTGGAGCGCGTGGCCGGGATCGAACAGGCATGGCGAGCTTGGAAGCCTTGGGAATCCAAGCGCCATCTTCCCTCGTCAGCGGCATGTCACGTGGACGTCGTGCCTTCCGCGTGCCTCAGCGCCACAGATCGGGGCCGCGCCAATCGCAACCACGCTGGCCAGAAGATCCAGTCCCAGGTGGCTGACCCGTGAGGAACGTCTCACCGGGTTGGTTCCAGGATCGGCGAAACCTTGTGCTGGTCGAGGCCACCAGGTGCGACAACGGCGTGGTACTCCTGCGCTAGAAATCGCGAGCGAGGCGGCAGGTCCGTCCGGCGCGTCGCCGTTTCGACGTGTTCGACCCCGGGAGGCCAAACCTGATGCTGCGCCGTGCACGCTGGCCCGGATCTTGGCGGCGAGCGGCTCGGCCATGTGGGTAGCCGGCACCTGCTCGTCGCAGATGGGCCCTGGCGCGCCTGCGGCCCGGCGGGCGTGTCGACGGTAACGGTGTGGCTCACAGCTGATCGTCCATGGCACCCAAGGGTCCGGGACCGAGTGCCAGGACCGGCTGTCACGCCGGGCGAGACGTCGACGACGGTGCTCGGGGCCGGGTACGCGAACGTGCTCCTAGGTCACCTCTGACCCGGTCGCAGATCGGCATTCGGCGCGGCGATAGTCTGGGTGATCAACATTGCCTGAACCCTCAGGGCGTCGGTCCGAGGGAGACGGAGCGACCACATGGGGACTTTGGGTGCTGCGCTCGCGAAGCTCCCCACCCCGACGGCGGTGGTGGACACCACTGATCCAAGCAGCTTGGTGATCGTTTCGGTCAACGACGCGCTCTGCTCGCTGCTCGGCCGCTCCATCGATGAGTTGGCAGGGATTCCGCTGGCCGCAGTCACGGTCGGCGCCGACGCCTTACGGAGCCTGCTCGTCACGCAGAGCGTCGCTCACCGGCTCGAGACGTGGTGCGTGGACAGCCGTGGCCGCCACATCCCGATCCTGCTCGACGGGGCGGCCGTCGACGACCCGCCGGGGACCGCGATCGTTCAGCTGCAGGAACCCGGAGACGGCGACGTGGAGAGGGCGCTGCGGGAGAGCGAGAAGCGACTGCAGGAGATCGCCGACAATGCCACGGCGCTGATCTACCTCAAGCGAACCGACGGTCGCTACATGTTCATCAACCGCCGATACGAGACGCTGCTCGGGCTCACCCGCGACGACGCCGTGGGCAGGACGGACTTTGATCTCTGGCCGCCCGACATCGCCGCCGCCTACACCAGTGCCGACCGCGCCGTCTCGTCCGCCGGGCAGCCTTTGGAGCTCGAGGAGCCCATCCCCACCGAAGACGACCACTTCGGCATGTGGCTGTCGCTCAAGTTCCCCCTCTTCGACGAGACTGGCGAGTTGTACGGCGTGGGTGGGATCTCGACCGACATCAGCGAGCGGAATCGCGCGGAAGCCGCCATCCGAGAGGCCCGAGACGAAGCCGAGCGGGCCAATCAGGCGAAGAGCGAGTTCCTGTCGCGAATGAGCCACGAGCTGCGCACTCCGCTCAACTCCATCCTCGGGTTCGGCCAGCTACTGCGGCTCGAGGAGCTCCCACCGAGTGCCGTGGAAGGCGTCGATCGCATCCTCAGCGCCGGCCGGCACCTGCTCGCCCTGATCAACGAGGTGCTGGACATCTCCAGGATCGAAGCCGGTGCGCAGGCGATCTCGGTCGAGCCGGTCCACGTCTGCGATCCGATCAGCGAGGCGTGCGAGCTGGTGCGCCCGCTGGCCGCCGAACATGGCGTCGAGTTGGCGCGCGACCTGCACAACTGTCTCTACCGATACGTGGCTGCCGACTACCAGCGGTTGAAGCAGGTGTTGCTCAACGTCCTGATGAACGCCGTGAAGTACAACCGCCCCAACGGCATGGTCACGGTCTCGGGCGAGGTGCACGGCAGCAAGCTGCGCGTGCTGGTCACCGACACGGGTATCGGGATCAGGCCGGAGGACGTCCCCAAGGCGTTCCAGCCTTTCGAGCGCCTGCACTCCGACCGCCTCCAGGCCGAGGGCACCGGCCTCGGCCTCGCACTGTCGAGGAGCTTGATGGAGGCGATGGGCGGGACCATCGACCTCCAGCGCAGCGTCGTCGGCCGGGGGAGCGTTTTCTACATCGAGCTGCCGCTGACCGATCCGCCTTCGGCGGTCGAGCCCGCGGCTCCCGCGTCACTGGCCGCCGGCCGGACCGGTCCGACCAGCCTGGCCGGCCGGACCGTGCTCTGCGTCGAAGACAACCTGGCCAACCTCGAAGTCGTCCGTGGCGTGTTCTCCCACGCGGGAGAGCCGGTCCTGCTGCCCGCCATCCAGGGGCAGCTGGCGGTCGAGCTGGCGAAGCTCCACATCCCTGACGTGATCCTTCTGGACCTCCACCTGCCGGACATGAGCGGCGAGGAGGTCCTAAGGCGCCTCAAGGATGACCCGCGCACCCGCGACATCCCAGTGGTGGTTCTGTCGGCCGATGCGACGCCGTCCCAGCGGGAGCGGCTGCTCGAGCAGGGGGCCGCCGACTACGTCACCAAGCCCATCGAGATCGACGTCTTCCTGCCCGCCGTCCAGCGAGCCATGGGGAAGAGGTGACCATGGCGTCCGGGGAAGAGGGCAGTTCCGCGGCCTCCGAGGTTCCTTCGGACGACGACGTCGTCAGCGTGCTCGTCGCCGACGATCACCCGCTGTACCGCGAGGGCATCGCCCGCGCCCTCTCGGCCCGCCCCGGGATCCGGCTCGTCGCCGAGGTGGGTGACGGAGCCGAGGCGGTGGCCGAGATCCGGCGGCTCGTCCCGACGGTGGCGATGGTGGACCTGCAGCTACCGTCGATGGACGGCATCGCCGTCATCGAGGCCGTAGCTCAGGAGGAGCTGCCCACGCGGGTCGTCATCGTCTCTGCGTACGAGGACAGCGCCACGGTCTACCGTGCGCTCGCCGCGGGGGCCAAGGCCTACCTCACGAAGCTGGCGTCGGCGTCAACGCTCTGCGACACGGTGCAGGCGGTTGCCCGGGGCGAGACCGTCATCCCGCCGGCCCTGCATTCAGGGCTGGCCGAGGAGATCCGCTCGCGGCGCGACCGCACCGGCGACCAGGCGCTGAGCGCACGCGAGCTGGAGGTGCTGCAGCTGATCGCAGAGGGCCTCTCGGCCCCCGAGATTGCGGAGCGACTCTTCCTCGGGGTGACCACGGTGAAGACCCATCTGCAGCACATCTACGAGAAGTTCGGTGTCTCCGACCGCGCGGCCGCCGTCGCCCAGGCGCACCGGCGGGGCATCCTCCGGTAGCGCCGGTGCCGCTCTGACAAGCGCGGCCGGGTGCGATCGCGGCTGCAGACGGTGTCCCCATCCGCCGGCCGACCGGGCGCCGCATCCTCCGATCGGATCGTCCGACTGAAGGATGGTTACGGCCTCTCCTCCCTGTGACGCTTGCCGCACTGCGCCCGCCGGTCGATGACAGCAATCGGCCAACTTGGGAGCGCATCCCCAGATGACGGTGGACCGCCGCCGTCCTGAAAAAGGAGACGCGCATGTCCGAACTCGTCGGCGATCCGCCTCTGCAGACGGAGGCGGTGTCCCGGAAGCAGCGGGTCCCGCTGCAGGTGTCCTTCGACGACGACCCGAAGGTCGTCAAGGAGGCGGCCACCGAGGACTACTCCGTCCACATCATGCCGCGCAGCTGGCGGAGCGGCCGCGTGTCGCTGCTCATGGCCTGGAGCGGGATGTTCAGCGCGATGTTCTGGCTGTACGTCGCCGCCACGGTTGCATCGGCGGTCGGCACCGTGAACGCGGTCATCGGCATCGTCCTGACGTGCCTCACCAAGGGCGGGATGAACTACGTCTTCTCGCGGTACGCGAGCCGAACCGGCCTGACGGTCGCTCTGCTCTCGCGGCGGATCTTCGGCTATTTCGGATCGGTTCTGGCGCCGCTCATCTTCGCCGCCACCGCGCTCTACTACGGCGTCTTCGAGGGCTCGATCATCGCGCTCGCCCTACAGGACTTCATCGGCGGCGGCGACATCCGCATCTGGTACCTCGTGGTCGTCCTCTGGAGCGTCCCGCTCGTCCTGGGCGGCGTCCGCACCTGGCTCGACAAGTTGAACGGGTTCCTCCTTCCCTTCTACGTCGTCGGCCTGGTCGCCCTCGTCACCGTGGCCAGCATCGGCCACCAGCCGTCGATCAGCCTCCCGGACCCCCACGTGGCGTTCGGTGCGCCCGGTTGGCTCTGGGCCTTCACGGTCTACATGGGCGTCTACATCCTCATGATGTACACCGTCGACTTCGCGCGGTTCGGCAAGCGCGAGGACGAGACCTTCCACGGCCTCGTGACCTTCGGGCCGGTCTTCTACCTGGCTACGTACCTCGGCACCGGGCTCGTCGGCATCTTCCTTGCCGCCACCGTCCCCGGCGTGATCGGGGAGGCGGGCCTCACCGAGACAGGCATCGTCAACGCGATCATCTCGACCCTGGGCTTCGCCGGGTTGGTGCTCATCGTCGTCAGCCAGACGCGCATCAACAGTGCGAACCTCTACCTGGCCTCCACGAACCTCGAGGCGTTCGTCTCGCGGGTCCTCAAGGTCAAGCTGCCTCGGGTCGCCTGGGCCGTCGTGGCCGGCGTCCTCGTCTACGCGATGATGCTCACCGACGTCCTCTCCTACCTGCTGCGTGCGCTCGCCTGGCAGGGCGTGTTCGTGGTCGCCTGGGTCGCCATCGCGCTGATCCACATCGCCGTGCACCGTAAGGAGACCGGTGTCCCGGAGTTCCGCCCGGGCCGGCTGAAGGCCCTGACGCCAGCAGTCGCGGTGTGGGTCGCGGCCTCCGGCATCGGCATCTGGCTGGCCGAAGGCGGTGGCGTCTTCGGTGCTACCTGGTCGGCGCCCATCACATTCGCCCTCAGCGCGCTCGGCTACCTCGCGGTCTCCCGCTACGACGCGCTGCTCTCCCGGGGCGATGACCCCCGCACCGAGGTCGACGACGCGTGGGAGGCACGAGTGAAGTGCCACGCCTGCAGCAAGTCCTACATCGCTGTGGAGATGGACCGCGATCCCGCCGCCGACGGGGCGGCGATCTGCTCCGGCTGCGCCTCGGCCAGCCCCACGTTCTACGGCGCTGCTCGCGCGCAAAGCCGGACGTGACCTGCTGCTCGGGCCGGCGGCCGAACCGCCGCCGGCCCGGGCGCCCCCGGCGACGCAGCTCCCTCTCACCACCATCAGCAAGGAGAAGACCGTGCGGGAACCCCTGTGCAGTAGCCATGACGTCCCCCCCGGCACCCTCATCTCGGTCGACCGCGGTGACGGCACCCCGATCGCCGTCTGCAACGTCGAGGGCACCTTCTACGCCGTCGACGACCTGTGCAGCCATGGGGCCTCAGCCCTGTCAGAGGGCCAGTTGATCGGCTGCGAGATCGAGTGCGTCCTCCACAAGGGGCGCTTCAACGTCACCACCGGCAAAGCCACGCGCCGGCCGGCCAAGAAGCCGGTCGCCACGTACGGATGCACCGTCCAGGACGGCCTCGTCTACCTGGCGGACCCCGTGCCAGGCAGGCAGGACGACTCGGTGATGCAGGCCCGCGCCAGCTGACAGCCCGCCTCCCAACCAAGCCAGCGAAAGATCGGAGCAACTCTGATGACCGAACTGCAGGAGCGCCCGCTCCTCGAGGAAGAACTCGACTACGACACCACGACCCGCCGCTGGGCGACGGCTCACCCAGAGCTGGGCACCGGCGCCATCTCCACCGAGCGGTTCATCTCCGCTGACCACTTCGAACGCGAGCGCAACGAGCTGTTCCGCAAGACCTGGATCAACATCGGCTCGCGGCACGACTTCTCCGGGCCCAACTCCTTCTTCGTCCGCGACATCCCCCTCCTGGGCGTCTCCCTGCTCGTGGTCCAGGACACCGAGGGGAACGTGCAGGCCTACCACAACGTCTGCTCCCACCGGGGCAACAAGCTGATCTGGGAGAAGGACGGCACCTGCCCGAAGCTCTTCGCCTGCCGGTTTCACGGCTGGGGCTACCGCTCCACCGACGGGGCACTGACCGACGTCCCCGACGAGGACCAGTTCTACTTCGAGAAGGACGCCGGCGAGCTCGGCCTCGTGCCCGTGCGCACGGAGACCTGGAACGGGTTCATCTTCATCAACCCGGACGGCAAGAGCCCCGTCAGCCTCCAGGAGCACCTGGGCCCGCTGGGGGAGCGGCTCGCGAACTTCCCGTTCGAAAAGCTGAAGCTGCAGTACCGGTACGACGTCCCGGAGAAGGCCAACTGGAAGGTGGCCCTCGACGCGCAGAACGAGATCTACCACGTGCCGATGCTCGCCCCGGTGCACCGGTTCCTCGCCGGCGGCGCCTTCCACACCAACGACGACGGATACACCCGGCTGCACGACTTCCAGCGGCTGGGCCTGCACTCGGTCTACACGTCCGAGTCGGACGACGACTTCGAAGACACCGCCAGCGGCACGACGAACAGCTCGGCGCACCCGAACTACGGCGCACTGCAGCTGCCGTTGGAGACGCCGTTCGCCTTCCACGTCGTCTTCCCGAACATGGTGTTGGCCTTTTTCAACAACTCGATGTTCACCTACAACATCTGGCCGATCGCGGTCGACCAAACCATTTGGGAGATCCGACTGCACTACCTGGAGCCCACCAACCTCGCCGAGAAGGTGATCAACGAGCAGGCCAAGTGCCGGTTCCGCGACCTCCTCTGCGAGGACCAGGCCGGGCACGAGGCCCTGCAGGCCGGCCTCACCTCCCGTGCGCGCGACGTCTTCGTGCTCGGTGAGCAGGAGGTCCAGATCCGCTCCTTCCACAAGACCCTCGACGACTACCTGGCCCGGTGACGAAATGACCACGACGACGACCCGACAGCTCCCGGAAGCCTTCGCCAGCCTCAGCCGGTTCAGCCGGTGGATCCTGCCGAACGAAAAGGCCCGGATCGAGGCTCGGCTGACCACGCCGTACGAGGAGTCCCTCGCCTTCTACCAGGCGATCCTTCCCGAGCTCCCCGACATCATGGCGTACCTGAAGCAGGTGCCGGTGGACTCGGCCACCGAGGAGGACCTGGCACTCGCGGACCTCACCTACGCCTTCGTCGACATCGCCAACGCGGTGGAGCTCTATGAGAGGCCGGATGTCCCCGACGGCGCCAACCTCCGGCTGTTCGTCTCGGTGCTCGAGGGTGGACGTGCCTGAGGCCCGGGTCGGCTTCGTCACCGGCGGCGGATCCGGCATCGGCCGAGCCAGTGCCCTCGCACTGGCCCGCGCGGGCCTCGCCGTCGTAGTGGCCGACACCGACCTCGACAAGGCCAAGGAGACGGTCGCGGCCATCGAGCAGCTCGGCGCCGACGGGGTAGCCACCCTCGTCGACGTGGCCGACGAGACGCAGGTGGCCGAGGCGGTCGACACGGCCCTGCGCACCTTCGGCCGGCTGGACGCGGCCGTGAACAGCGCAGGGGTGCAGGGCCAGCTCGCCCCGGCCGCCGAGTGCAGCCTCGACAACTGGCAGCGGACCCTGACTGTGAACCTCACCGGCACGTTCCTGTCGGTGCGGGCCGAGGTCCGGGCGATGCTCGACGCCGGCAACGGCGGCGCGGTGGTGAACCTGGCATCCAACTTCGGGCTCGTCGGCAAGGAGCGGATCCCCGCGTACTGCGCCAGCAAGCACGGGGTCATCGGGCTGACCAAGTCGGCCGCGCTCGACTACGCCAAGAGCGGCATCCGGATCAACGCCGTCTGCCCGGGCCCCATCGACACCCCGCTGCTCAGCGGGATCGAGTCGGCCATGGGGGCGGCCGGGGCGGCCATGCGTCAGGAAGTCGAGGACAGCGTCCCGATGGGCCGAGTTGGCCGGGCCGACGAGGTAGGCGAGCTGATCGCGTGGCTGTGCAGCGACGCGGCGTCCTTCGTCACCGGTGCGGCGGTCCCCGTCGACGGCGGCTTCGTCGTCGGGTGACCGGGTCCTACCACTGGAAACCGATCTGGAGAGGAGACGTGACGTGGTCCAACCCGTCCTCGCGCTGGTCGACCGTCCCGACGGTCAGCTGACGCTGGTGGTCCGCGACATCCGCCGGGAGGCGGAGGGAGTGGTCTCGATCGTCCTGGAGCTCCCGGACGGCGGCGAGCTACCCGCGTGGCAGCCCGGCGCGCACGTGGACCTCGTCCTGCCGGAAATGGTGCGCCAGTACTCGCTGTGCGGGAGCCCGGACGACCGGGAGCGCTACCGGCTCGGTGTGTTGCGTGAGCCCCACAGCCGCGGTGGCTCGGCGCATGTGCACGAGGAGTTGGCAGTCGGCGACGCGGTCGAGGTGCGGGGACCGCGCAACCGGTTCCCGCTGGTCGAGGCTCCGCGGTACGTGTTCGTCGCCGGCGGCATCGGGATCACCCCGATCCTCCCCATGGTCGCCGAGGTCGCCGGGCGGGGAGCCGACTGGACCCTCGTCTACGGCGGGCGGAGCCGGGCCTCGATGGCTTTCGTGTCCGAGCTAGCGGGCTGTGGCGATCGGGTGCAGCTCCGTCCGCAGGACGAGTTCGGCCTGCTCGACCTCGACGCCGTCTGCGAGGAGGCCGGCGACGCGGTGTTCTACTGCTGCGGCCCCGAGCCGCTCATCGCGGCCCTGGAGACCGTCTGCGACCGGCGGGGCACCGAACTGCACCTCGAACGGTTCACCGCCCGGCAGATCGAACCCGACCTCGGGCTCGAGCGGTTCGAGGTGCACTGCGCCGACTCGGACGTCACGGTCACCGTCGCGGAGCAGCAGTCGATTCTCGACGCGCTGATCACCGCAGGCGTGGACGTGAACTACGACTGCCGCGAAGGGACCTGCGGCAGCTGCGAGCTCGACGTCCTCGACGGCGAGGTCGCGCACCGCGACTCGGTCTACACCGCCGCCGAGCACGCCTCGATGTCCGTGCTCTTCCCCTGCGTGTCGAGAGCGCTCTGCAACCGCATCGTCCTCGACGTCTGACACCCCACTGACCTCCGCGACCTGCGTCGCGGCAATGCAAAGGAGAAAACCGTGATCCGACACGTCTTCGTCTGGCGCGTGGCCGAGGGCCACGACAACGAGAAGATCCTGGCCCTGCTCGACCGTCTGTCCACCTCGTCCGAGTTCGACATCGCGGCGTGGAGCATGGGCAAGCACGTCGGCGAGCCCAATGAGAACGGCGACCCGTGGGACGGCGCCCTCATCACCGACTTCCGCAGCTGGGAGGACCTGGAGCAGTACTCGACCGCGCCCTTCCACATGGAGGTCGTCGAGGAGCTGCTGCCGATGGTGTCCGACCGCGCGGTCGTGGACTTCGAGGTGACGGCATGACCCTCGCCGGCATCCGCGTCGGGACCAGCCCTTACGGCCCGGAGGACGAGCGGGGCGCGCTGAACCTGATGAGCCCGCTGTCGCAGGCAGCGGTCATGGCCCGCGCCGACGCCTCCGTGGTCTACGACCTGAGCATCGACTACTTCGTCGGCATGCCGAGCTTCCAGGCGGCTGGTGACCCGAGCTACCAGATCTTCATGAGCCACACGCCCGGCGGCACCGTCGTCGACAACCTCAACGGCGTCGGCTCGCAGACGAACCAGCACGTCTGCTATTCGGGCGACGTGGTGTTCATGTACACGCACACCGGCACGCACATCGACGCGCTGAACCACTTCGGCGTCGACGGCAAGATCTACAACGGGTTCACTCCCGAGGAGCACCTTGGCAGCCGGCACTGGACGAGGGGTGGGGCCGAGACCATCCCGCCGATCGTCGCCCGCGGCGTCCTGCTCGACATCGCCGGTCTCAAGGGAGTGGAGTGCCTGCCGCCCTCCTACGCCATCACGATCGAGGACTGCCGTGACGCCCTCGGTCGGGCCGGCCTGGAGATCCAGTCCGGGGACGTCGTGCTCGTGCGCACCGGGCGGATGCGGTACTGGCCAGACGGCTCCAAGGTGCTGGGCGACCCGCCCGGGCTGGGCCTGGAGGCCGGCCGCTGGCTGACCGACCAGGGCATCATCGCGATCGGCGCGGACCAGGAGTGCGTCGAGGTGGGGCCCTCGGAGCACGACGACAACTGGCTGCCGGGGCACTGCCACTTCCTTGCGGAGGCAGGCGTGCCGATGATCGAGCTGCTCGACCTCGAGGGGCTTGCTCGCGACGGGGTGCACGAGTTCTGCCTCATCGCCGCGCCGATCCGGCTGCGGGGGGCGTCGGGTGCGCCTCTGCGTCCGCTCGCCATCCCGCTGCGTCCCTGATGCCCGCCTCCTCGCCGGAGGCCCTGGCCGGAGGCGGCGCAGTGCGCCGCCTCCGGCTGCGGGTCGTGCAGGTCGCCTACGGCGACGAGGAGACCCCCGAGGAGCGCGTGCAGCGCGTGGCCGGCGTGGTGGCGCAGCAGCGGGACGCCGATCTGGTCGTCCTGCCGGAGCTGTGGGCCCATGGCGGCTTCGCATCCGATCGGTGGACCGAGCGCGCGGAGCCCTTGGACGGTCCCTTCGTCGAGACCATGCGCGAGGCGGCGCGGGCGGCCGGCGCGACGGTGCATGCCGGGTCATTCGTCGAGCGGGGGACCGGCGGGATGTGGAACACCTCAGTGGTGCTCAGCCCCACCGGTGTGGTCCTCGGCACCTACCGGAAGATCCACCGGTTCGGCGAGGGCGAGCGGTCCCTGCTCGAGGCCGGAACGGACGTTGTCACCGTGCCGCTGCGGACGGCCGGTGGGCAGGTGGCGACCGCGGGGCTGGCCACCTGCTACGACCTGAGGTTCCCGGAGCTGTTCCGGCGGCTGGTCGACGAGTCGTGCGAGGTCCTCCTGGTCCCGGCAGCGTGGCCGGCGGCCCGGGTGGAGCACTGGCAGGTCCTCGGCCAGGCGCGGGCCATCGAGAACCAGTGCGTCGTCGTCCAGGTCAACACCGCCGGGACCCACAGCGGCGTGGCCATGGGCGGATGCAGCCAGGTGATCGGGCCCATGGGCGACGTCCTCGCGCGCGCGAAGCACGACGGGGACGAGGCCCTGTCCGTGGAGATGGACCTCGACATGGTCAGCCGACAGCGTGCCGATTTCCGGGTGCTGGAGGACCGACGGTTGGGACGCGAGCAGTACGCGTGATGCGGGTGAGCGAGAAAGGGGAGGCGGAGTGTTGGCAGCACCTGTTCTCGGCAGGGTGAAGAGGCCGAAGGGGTACGAGCGAGACCGGAGCTACGTGACCGACCGGATCACCGCTGACGGGTCCGGCGGCTGGCCGGTCGAGCCGGGCCGGTACCGGCTGGTGGTGGCCCGAGCCTGTCCCTGGGCCAACCGGGCGGTCATCGTCCGCCGGCTGCTCGGCCTGGAGGAGGCCATCTCCCTGGCGTCGTGCGGCCCGGTGCACGACGAGCGCAGCTGGACCTTCGACCTCGATCCCGACGGGCGGGACCCGGTACTGGGGTACGAGCGGCTGCAGCAGGCCTACTTCGCCCGCGACCCGGCGTACTCCCGGGGGATCACGGTGCCGGCCATCGTCGACGTCACGACCCGGGCGCTGGTCACCAACGACTTCGCGCAGATCACGCTCGACTTCTCCACCGAGTGGACCGCCCACCACCGCAACGGTGCGCCCGATCTCTACCCGGAAAAGCTGCGAGACGAGATGGACGGGGTCATGCAGCGCGTCTACACCGACGTCAACAACGGGGTGTACCGCTGCGGCTTCGCGACGACCCAGAGAGCGTACGAGGAGGCCTACCGGCGACTGTTCACCGCGCTGGACTGGCTCTCCGAGCGGCTGACCGACCAGCGCTATCTGATGGGCGAGACGATCACCGAGGCCGACGTCCGGCTGTTCACGACCCTGGTCCGCTTCGACGCCGTCTACCACGGCCACTTCAAATGCAACCGGCAGAAGCTGACCGAGATGCCGGTGCTGTGGGCGTACGCGCGTGACCTGTTCCAGACCCCCGGTTTCGGCGACACGGTCGACTTCACCCAGATCAAGACGCACTTCTACGTCGTCCACCGCAAGCTCAACTCCTCAGGCATCCTCCCGGTCGGTCCGGACACCTCGAACTGGCGCTCGGCTCACGGGCGGCAGCAGCTGGGCGGCCGGCCGTTTGGGGACGGGCTCCCTCCAGGCCGATAGCACTGTCTCGATCGCTAGAGCGGACCGTCACGCCGGCTCCGGCCAAGGCCCACAATGTGCGTTGCTGGGCTGTCAGAGTGCCAGGCCGTCTTGGGTGGGAGGCTCGCGTGAGCTTCGAGCGACCGGATAACCGCCATCCGAACGGCCCAACGGCCGTGACCCCACTGCAGGATCCGGTCACTTTTCCGGCGGCGGCCATTCGGCTGTTCGAGCTCACGCTCGCCGAGATCGAACAGCGTCTCGGTGTCGGTTCTCTCGAAGCAATCCGTGCGAAGCACAACTTGGCCCTCGTGCATGCAGCGCGAGGCGAGCCTGGCCATGCTGTCGCACTCCTCGAGGAGGCCGCCGCCGCGGCGGTCGATGGGCTGGGGAATGATCATCCCGAGACGTTAGCCGTGCTGGTGGACCTAGCCGTCGCCACAGTGCACACCGGTCAGGCCGCGCTCGGTCTGCGAAGGGCCGAGGACTTGCTGCCCGTACTCGTACGAGTCCTCGGCGACGAGGACCCCGCGACGGCCTCGTGTCGCGGCCTCCTCGGCTGCGATCACAATCCCTGAGCCGTGCGTAAGCCAGATGGCCGGGGCGCACATGGTGAGGACCATTGGCCGCCATTCACCTCCAATCGGCAACCTCGGAGCTGATGCCCGACTGACGTAACTCCGAGTCGTCAAGTCCGGCGGATTCCACGAGATGAGCGTTGCCGAAACCAGTGTTGCCGCTGCTTCCGCGTCGTGACCGGGAGCAACTGCGCAGTTGGCGGACATGACAGGCTGATCCGTCGAAACTTCGAGGACCACGTGGCCGGTTCAAGCTCGTGACCGTTTGGGACGCGGATCAGCCGAACCTCCTCGGGTATAGGGAGCCACTTCAGGCGTGGGTGGCCGTCTGTGATCGCGATGAGTAGCTGCTTCGCTGCCTTCGCCTGGCACATCTGTCGCGCCCGGTGGGACGGGTTCGCCGGGCGCACGACTGGAACCGCCTCCGTATTGATTAGGGGATCTCACTGACTTCGAGGCGACTCAAACCACATCGGCATTTGCGGCAGCCACGCCGGCACCACCGTGCTGGTCCGCATCCACGACCTGCGCGTCCGCGTCATTGCCAGCCGCGGACCACTAATCCGCGCCCTGACCCTCCGCCCCGACCCAGGACTACCAGCGACATGCGGCAACGTGATCGAGGTTGGAGGACACCTGCGAGAGGTGTGCCGCGAGCTCGCATTGGAGCGGGTGACGGGAATCGAACTCGCACAGTCAGCTTGGAAGGGTTGGGACTCCAGTCGCCGTCTTGTCTGGTCAGCGCCGACTCAGGCGCATGCCGTGCCTTCCGCGTGCCTCAGCGCCGGGCGGCCGGAGGAGCGGCTCCTCGCTGTGGCTCGGCCCGCTGCCAGTCGAGCGCGGCGGGTCGCGGATGCAACTGCGGCCACGCCGCGACGGGCGGACGCGGCCGGACTACCGCAAGCCGTGACTCTGCTGCGCCGCAACGTGCGTGCACGATGAACAAGCTGCTCTACGCCGGCATCGCCACGGTCCGGCGCCATTGCTGCCCGCGCTGGCCCGAGGAGCGAGTCCCGGTCATCCTGCCCGTCCGGGACGGCTCATCGGGCCGGTCCTACCGGACGGGTGGACGACGGCATGTGCACTGGTCCTGCGATGTTTCCGGGTGGGTTCCTCCACCTATCCGGCGTCAGTCCGCGCAGTCGACCGCGACGGCGAGGGCTGTGCAGATCTGCCGCATGCGCGTGTCGGCCAACCGTCCGAGCCGCTCGACGAGGATCGCGACAGAGACGCTCTCGACCGAGTCCATGTTGACCACGCAGCGGCGGGGTACCGGGTCCTCGCCGGGCTCGAGGCCGACTTCGCTGACGAGGCCGCGGATCGTGGTGGTGCACGGTGCGACGAGTGCGCGCCGGTGTCGGGGGATCACTGCGTCGCGGGAGAGGACGACGACCGGGCGGCGCCCGATCTCGGCCATCTCGCACCACCAGACCTCCCCGCGCGCGGGCAGCGCAGTCACGACCGTGCGGCGGCTTCCCGGAACGACGCCAGGTCACCCCACTCGTCGGGTTCGTCGAGCGGGTGTTCGTCGTAGGCGGTGTAGCTCGCCTCGACTTCGGCTGAACGGTGGCGGGCCAGCAGCGCGCGGAGCGCCTCGTCGATCATGGCCGCGTCGGTGTCACCGACTCGCACTCGTCGAGCGGCTTGGAGCAGATCGTCGTCGACCGTAGTGCTGAGTCGTGTTCTGCTCATGCCATAATGATGCCACGCCAGTCGCCTGTGGCACCACGACGACGTGCGGACACAAGGGGTACGCGGGCTACGACCCCACCGACGACCAACTGCTGGCTCTCACAATGGTTCTCCGCCTCTGGGGCAACTAGGCTTCCGGCATGGCTTCCAACCGCAAGCCACTCGATGAGCTGCGTGAGACTGTCGGTCGCCTGGGCGATCAATTTCCGCGGCCCGGTCTGCGGGGCGTGGACGACCTGGTGAGCGACCTCTTCGGCGGCCGCCCCGGGCCGGCTCGGCCGCTCTCGGCGGTGCAGGCGGAGCTCGATGGGCTCGTTGGGCTGGAGACGGTGAAGGAGCAGGTGCAGGCGCTCGTCGCCTTCCTGCAGGTGCAGGCGCGCCGCAAGGCGCACGGCCTACCCGAGGTGGCGACATCCCAGCACCTCGTGTTCCTCGGGAACCCGGGCACGGGCAAGACCACGGTGGCGCGGCTCCTGGCCGAGATGTACCGGGCGGTCGGCTTGCTGTCGAAGGGCCACCTGGTGGAGGTCGATCGGGCCGCTCTGGTCGGGCAGTACGTCGGTGCGACCGCGATCAAGACCGACCGCGTGATCCGCCGGGCACTCGACGGCGTCCTGTTCATCGACGAGGCCTACTCGCTGGCCCCAGAGGGCGACGGCCGGCTGGACTTCGGGCCCGAGGCGGTCGAGGTCCTGCTCAAGCGCATGGAGGATCACCGCCATCGCCTGGTGGTGATCGTGGCCGGCTATCCCCGGCTGATGGAGTCGTTCCTGCTCTCGAACCCTGGCCTCCGGTCCCGGTTCGCTCGCGAGGTGAGGTTCCCCGACTACTCGACGGACGAACTGGAAGCGATCTTCGCGTTAATCGTGGCTCAGCACGAGTACGCGCTGGAGCCCGGCGCCGAAGCGACGCTTCGCCGCATCCTCGGTGGCCTCCGCTCTGGTGAGGAGTCCGGCAACGCGCGCTTTGCCCGCACGCTGTTCGAGCAGGCGCTCAACCGCCAGGCGCTGCGGCTGACGCGCGATGAGGACCGGAGTGTGGATGCGCTCGACCGTGCCGACGTAACGACGCTCACCGCGGACGACGTCGCCGAGGCTGCCCGCGCGCTGGGCGAGGAGCCAGTGCGTGAGCCCGAGCCCTCTCTATGGCAACGCTGGTTCGGGTGACGTCCAGGACGGCGGTGACGTCAACGGCTGTGACCGAAGCTCTCGGCGAACCCGCGGCCTAGTGTTGACAGCGCTAGACCTTCAGCCATCGGAGGAGTCGAGACACGGGCACGCTCGTCGTCGCAAAGGCAACCCGTTGCGACGACGCACGAACCTCGCCGAGACTCTGTTGCGGATGCCCTGCAGGGAGTTACCTCGGCGCCTGCGGCGGGCGAATGAGATCCACTTGCGACCAGCTCTCTGGCAGGGTCAGTCCGGCCACTGGATATCGAACGCGCGTTGGCGCTGTCTGAGGGCAGACTTCAAGCGGCGAAAAGCGAAGCGGTTGACGGGCAAAGCGACACGCCGGAACGCGAGACGTTAGTCCGAGCTCAATCCGCTCGACTCCAAATCGAGCCCGTCGTCGACTATAACTCCGCAGCCATTAAAACCGAGTCCGTCGGCCTGCCTCAGTCCTTATGAACGCCGCTCAAGTACGCATGGAACGGTCCGTTTTGACGTCCGAGCGTGGGCGCCGGAGCCTCGGCTAGGCGCAGTTCTTATCCATAGCGCTTGCCGCGAAAATACCATCCGCAGGTGGCAGGCCCTGGGTTACACCCTCAACATGCGCGTCAGATGGCGACGCTTGTCCAAGGAATTGAATCTCCGAAATTCCTACATTCAAGAACTGTCCGAAACCTGGGTGACGCGCATGACGAGACGAGTTGTCCTTATGTTGCGAACTAGAGGAACAGTCGTGTTTCTGAGGGAGTCGTCGACGCTGAGATTCCCCTGAGACCAGCCGCCATCGGAAATCAGGTGCAGTTCAACGACTCTCTCGTTGTCAGTGAAGCCGTCCGACGATGTGTCATCCGAACGTTGCACTCCGTTGTCGATGACGATTCCCGAAATATCCTTCCTTCTGTCTTGCTCTCGTCCGACCTTCTGCCCCTCTCGACCGGGCTGGTCGCGCCCCCGTCCACCTCGGCACGCGGCCACTTTCCGTCCCGAGGTTGTCCATCGAGGGCCGCCCGACCCAGGTCCTGGCCGAGCAGACCAGTGCGGTGGATCCGCAGCGCTTGGGGGAGTCGGCCGGGCACCGCAACGTCGATGAACTGCACCAGGTTGACGCCCCGCTGCGCTTGGTCCTCCGGAACCGGGGGATGGGCCCGAACAGGGACCCTGGTGGGCACGCATGGGTCACTCGCATTCTCGCCGCGTCACCTTCACGCGCCACTGCTCGGGGCCCTCTGCGAGGTAGGCCCATCCGAACTCGCCGGGCCGACTGCACGACAGCTGGTTCCACAGGCTCTCCACCTCGCCGCTGCTCCGTACGAGCAGCCGCTGTCCGGGGCGCATCCGGGAGAACCGTTCGAGCGCCGCCCGGTGCGCGAACTCTCGCGGCAGGGCATCCAGGTCGAGCTCCGCGCCTTCGGTCACGGGGAACCAGAGATGGCACCGGAACGGGTGGCGGAGCGACTCCACGCCGTCGGTCGTGGCGCCGGCGAGCACCATCTGCTCGGTGCGCATGTGCCGATCGAGGGACTCCTCGAGGTCGTCGAGCAGTTCCGCGAGGGCGGCCGGCTCGGCGTCGCTGCCGGCCGAGCCCGCGCCTGCCAACTGCTCCGTCACGTCGCGCAGATGCACGTGGTCCTCCACCAGTGCGCGCACGCGACCGTCCGCAGCGCCCTCCGACCCGCGGGGGAACAGCAGTGATTCCTCGTTGGCGGCCTGATCGAGGACCTCGTACCGCAGGTAGGCCACGAGCGCTTCGATCTCGCGGTCGGGCCACCGCCCGGTCCCGAGCGCCGTGCGCACCGCTCGATCGCGCAGGCGCACCTCGTGCAGCAGGACGGCGTGTTCGTCAGCAAGTGGATGGTGGCCCACCCAGTGGTCGTCGTGGGGATGCTCATCGAGTGGGTGGGCCGGGGGAGGGGCGTCCGCCTCCTGGGACCGCGTGGTCAGCATCATCGGTCACTCCTTCTGTTCGGTCGGTGGCGGATTGGCGGGGCAGGCGTGGGCCGGCCTCTCGATGCTGCTCATCGATCCAGATAGTCGACGTAGTCGTCTTAGGTCGCGATGACGTCTTCCAGGTCGACGATGTCCGGGAAGTCCGCGACGCCCTGTCGCCGGACGAGGAACTCGGCGGTGCGCCGCACGAAGTGCTCCTCCTCCTCGTCACTCCGGCGCAGCCGGTCGAGGATGCTCGGTGTGATGGTGAACCAGGTTTCGGTCACCTCGTCGTCGTCACGGAGCTGGACCACGTACTGGTGCTCGCCCTGCGTCTCGATCTCGATGGAGGTGCCCATCTGCCACCTGCATTTCCGGACGTCGCCTTGTCGGTGGAACGCAACTTCGGGAGCTCCGGTCAGCCGGGGCCCGGCTCCTCACGTCCGGCGGACGGGCCTCGGTCGGCCAACGCGAGCGTCAGGAGGCCGCCGTCCCGAGCGAGGACTTTCGCGGTCGCGGCGAGGACGTCGCGTGCGCACCCGTCCACGGTGCTGGACCGCTCGAACGCGACGGTGACGTGTGCGTGGCCGCGCCGGCGGAGCTCGTCGATGGGGCCCCGGAGGAGATCGCTTCCCAGCCGGTTCCACCCGCCCGCGCACTCGGATCGTCGACGTCTCGTCGTCGATCGTCTCGCTGTACGTCCATGCGCCGGGCATTTCGCCGGTGTGCCGGCATGCTGGTGTGGACCGCATGGTCATCCCCGCTGTCAGTCGTCCGTGTGCCAGTGCGGAAGGCTGAGGATCTCGTCCATCCGGCGCAGCTCGTCCCGGTGGAGCGCACTGAGCCGGCCCAGCAGTTGCTCGCCGTGATCGGTCAGCGCCACGCGGACCGCCCGGGCGTCCTCGGGGTCGGTCGTCCGGCACACCAGGCGCTGGCTCTGTGCGCGGTTCACCAGTTCGACGACGCTGTGATGTCTTAGCTGCAACCGCTCGGCGAGCTCGCGCACCGTGGCCCAGTCACGTCCCGGGAACCCCTTGATGGCCAGCATCAGCTGGTACTGCTGCGGCGCGACGCCGTGGCGCCGCACCGTCTCCTCGCTGAACCGCAGGTAGCGGCGGATGCCGAAGCGGAAACGCGCCAACGCCTCGAAGTCCTGCTTGGTCAGCGCCGCGAGGGCCTCCAGTCGCGTCCCCTCGCTGTCGCTTGCCACAGAGCAACTGTATCGTATTACGACATTCTCTCAAACCCCGGCCGACGCGCTCAGTGATCACGAGCAGCGCGTGCTGGAGGAAGTCGGAGCGCACTTTCGCGGCCGGTCCCGGGTGATCGCCGCGTGGGCTGCATGAACGTCGCTCTACTCCTCGCCGGTGTGGCGGCCGCAGCGCCGGTGATCGCCGGCGCTGCGGCCATTGGGGCTGTTCTCGTGGGTGTGGGTCCATCGCGCTGATAGTCGGAAGCCTGGCGGCATCCCTGTTGCTGGGGGGCCTCGGTGGCCCGCCATCGGGGCATTCCGGGGTCACAAAGATGCGATCCGACGGCGGCGAGGCGCGGCTGTTCGGTGGCGACCCTGGGCCGACGCCGTCGCCCTGCACCGCAGGCTGGCCTACGTCCCCGGCGAGGTGACCCTGTGGCCAAGCCTCCCCGGCGGTGAGGTCATCGATCTGCTCCACCGGCTGCGCGGTTCGAGCGCCGAGTTCAGGGCCGCCGGCCGGTGCAAGGCCGAGCTGCTCGAACGGTTCGAGCTCGACCCCACCAAGAAGGTGCGGACCTACTCCAAGGGGAACCGGGTGTCGACCTCGGCTGGTCAACCGTGGCCACAGGACTGGCTGTGGTCGACGACACCGGTTGTGGCCCGCGGACTCTGACGGTTCATTCCAGGCGCCCTTCCTGCGTAACGGCCACTGCAGCCTGAACCCGTCACTACGACCGGAGGGCGGCGAGGGCACGTACGAGCTCGCGTCGCGTGTGCACATTGAGCTTGGCGTAGACGCGCGCGACGTGGGTCTCCACGGTTCGCTCTCCGATGTGCAGTTGCTGTCCGATCGCCCTTGCAGTGAGGCCTTGGGCCGCAAGAGCCGCGATCTCGCGCTCCCTGTCGGT
>Ga0126307_10000512_pt1 | contig 25082 bp, 24 predicted proteins | sample Plot28_FD_89955 | JGI IMG/M metagenome (GOLD analysis project Ga0126307, IMG submission 89955) | Serpentine soil microbial communities from UC McLaughlin Reserve, CA, USA - Plot28 | ecosystem: Environmental > Terrestrial > Soil > Grasslands | place: USA: UC McLaughlin Reserve, Lake County... | reverse complement strand
GCTCGGAAGCCGCGGACCACGTTCTTCGACGGGTCTGTGCGATCGACGCGCAGGATCACCTTCTCGGGCCGGTCGGCCGCGAGCCGTCGTCCCGCCTCGATCACCCTCGGGCTCGCCGCAAGCTCGGCGAACTCGGCCGGCTCGACCGAGATCGGCGTCGCCGCGACCTCGATCCGCCGGCCTTCGTAGCCCACGCAATCGCGAGCCCAGTCGCAGGTGGCGCCGACGAGGTCTTCGGCGCTCCGCATGAAGTTGCGGCGCCAGCGCCGGGTATGAACGCCGATCGAGTCGTTGGCGAGGAGGCCGTCGTGGATCGCGCGCCGCATCTGGAGGGGCAGCACGTGCCAATAGTCGGCCTCGGGCCACGGAATGTGGACGAAGTGCGCCAGGTGGGCATCCGGCCGCGCCTCGCGAACGAACCGCGGCGCCAGGTACAGGTGGTAGTCGTGGAAGAACACGGCCGCATCGGGCTGCCGATCGAGCTCCTCGACCACGGCCTCGGCGAACGCGCGGTTGACCGGGACGTAGCCGCTCGTCCACGCGTGGTGCAGGCCGTGGTCGACGTTCGGCTGGTGCACGAGATCCCACAGATAGTGCTGCAGGAACCACAGGATCGGGTTCGCGACCACGTTGTAGTACCAGTCGTATTCCTGCTCGTCGTGCGCGACGAGCCGGAGGAGATACGGCGATCCGTCGCGTCCGACGTCCTCGACGGCACCGTCGCTCTCGGCCGCGACGGCGCGATCCTCCGGCGTCATGGCGCTCGCGATCCACGTCACGTCGTGGTACGCGACCAGCGAGCGCAGCGCCGTCGCGAGCCCGCCGCCGCCGCGCCTGATCGTGCGTTCGCCGTCCTCGTCGCGGGCGTACGAGACCGGCCCGCGATTCGAGACGACGATCAGCTTCAAGCGTTCCTCCCCCCGCATCCTGCGAGCGTAGCCCCTGGAGAGCGGTCGTTACGCAGCGGCGACGGTCACGACGTCGGCGCCGTGGGTCTCCTGGCCGAGCAGGCGGTTGAAGAGGACGAGCCAATCCCGCAGCAGCCGCGGCGTGAGAAAGTGCCGGCGGACGACCTCCTTGCCCTTCAGCGCGCGAACGCGAGCTTCGTGCGGATCCCGGAGGACCTCGATGCACGCCTCGGCACACTCGGCGGCCGAGTGGACGAGCCAGCCTGTCTCGCCGTCCGTGATCTGGACGCGAATCCCGCCGACTGCGCCCGCGACGGTCGGGCGCGCCTTCCACAACGCCTCGCTGACGGTGAGGCCGAAACCCTCCCGCACCGACTTCTGGATCACTGCACGAGAATGCACCTGGAACGCATTGACCTCGACGGAGCCGACGTTGTTGAGGTTCGAGAGGATGAAGATGTCAGGGTCGTTGTCCGCATAGGCAACGGTGTTGTTGTAGTACTCCCAGCCTTCCGGATCGTCGTGCGCCATCGATCCTACGAGCGCCAGCTGGACCTCCGGGAAGCGCGCCTTCACCGTGCGGTAGGCGTCGATGACGCCGAGAGGATCCTTCCATGGGTCGAAGCGGGAGACCTGGGTCAGCAGCGGCCGCTCGACGTCGATCCCGAACTGATCGACGATGTAGGCAGCGTCCTCGGGCGAAAGGGCCATGTTCTTCGGCGCGAGCGGGTCGATCGCCGGCGGCCAGACGACTGCAGGCGGCATCCCCGCCGCCCGCGGTACGTATTCGACGAGATGGAAGATGGCGGCGTCGTAGCGCGCGAGCCACGGCAGCAGGAAGGCGAGCACGTCCGGGTTCGGCTCGGAAAAGTCGATGTGCGCACGCCAGATCCACTTCGCGGCACCCTTACCGAGGTACTCGACGACGCCAACCGGCTGCGGGTCGTGGACGACCACGAAGTCATACGAGTCCTCGAGCTCTTGTGCGTTCAGCTCCTGGTAGCGCTTGAAGATCTCCTCCTGCTCGAGCGTGAGCGCGGTGGGGTCGCCTTGAATCGCGTTGTGGATCGTCTTGGTGACGTTGAAGAACTCGTCCGCGCCGCGGATGATCCGCCACTCGACCTCGAGCCCGGCGTCCTGCATCAACGGGACGAGGGTGTAGTTGATCTCGGCGACGCCGCCGCCGAACGCCGTCGCCGACAGGTGCAGGACGCGCTTTCCGGCAAGCGGCTCGGCGAGGGCTCGAATCTCGTCGAGCAGCCCGCGCGCCGCGATCGTGGCGTAGTCCGCGAGCGACTTGTGGCCGACGTTGACGAGCTGCAGCATCAGGGCGCGAGGATACGCGCCTCGACGGTTAGCCCGAGAGCAATTTGACGAAGCGCAGGCGCGACCCCCGGCCGCCGACGCCGCTCCCGAGCTCGAGCTCGTCCGCGACGGCGCGGATGATCGCGATCCCGAGTCCGCCCTCCGTCAGCTCGCCGAGCTCCTCGTCGTCCTCGAACCGCCCGTTGCGGTCGAAGCCGCGCCCCTCGTCGGCGACCTCGATCTCGAGCCGGTCGCCGTCGAGCGCATACGTGATCTGGACGTGCCCATCGCGCCCCGGATACGCGTGCCGCACCGAGTTGGACGCCGCTTCGGTCAAGGCCAGCTTCAGGTCGGCGAGCACCTCGTCGCCGATTCGCCGAGTCCGCGTCAACCCCGTCAGGGCAAGCCGGCAAAGCGTGATGTACTCGGCCTTGGCGGGGATCGTCAGGCGTACGGATGCCGTTCCGGCACTAGTGCCCATGCGCTCAGGCGTCTGGGAGCTCATCTACGTGGCGTTGGGGTATCCGCAATTTCAGAAGGCTAAACCTCACCTTTCCTTCGTGAGGCCGCTCCCTGTCGGCGGACGCGCTTCGGTGTCGTTGCCCGCGTCATCTCCGCCGGCCGCGAAAAGGTAACCCTTTCCGTCAGCCCGGGCGGCGGTTGGGACGCGCCGCGAGACGAAGCGCGACCGTCCGCCGCTCGTCGCCGCGGAGGATCGTGAGCTTCGCCACTTGTCCAGGCTCCAGGCGCGAGCTGACCGCGCGGACGAGGTCGTCGGCAGCAGCGACCTGTGCCCCGTTGACCGCGATGACGACGTCTCCGTCGGCGGCGACCGGAACCCCGTTCAGCTCCTCCGCGCGCGTTGACGGGCGAAGGCCCGCCGCATCCGCCGGGCTGCCGGGCTCGACGTGGGTCACGATCGCACCGTGCTGCACCGGGAAGCCGAACTTACGCGCGATCGACGGCGTCAGCGTCTGCGCCTTGACTCCCGCGTAGGCGTAGCGAACCTCGCCGTCCCGAAGCAGCTGGCGCAACGAACGTTGCGCCGAGTCGATCGGCACGGCGAAGCCCACGCCCTCGGCCGTGCCGCTGGACGACCGAATCTGGGCAGCGATGCCGATCACGCGGCCGCGGGCGTCGAACATCGGGCCGCCCGAGTTCCCCGAGTTGATGGGAGCGTCCGTCTGGATCGCGTCGAGCAGGTCGTACTGCGACGTGAGCGACGGGATCGAGCGGCGCGTCGCGGCGACGACGCCCACGGCGAGCGAGTTCTCGTTGCCGAAGGGGCTCCCGATGATCGCGACCGGATCGCCGATACGGACGTCCGCCGAGCGTCCGAGCGGGACGGGGATGAGACGGTGGTCGCGCGGCTCGACGCGAACGACGCCGACGTCGTCGAAGACGTCCCAGCCGACGACGCGGCCTGCCGCGCGGTCGCCGTCCGCAAACTCGACGTAGATCTGTTCGGCGCCCGCGGGCTCGCCAGTCTCCGTCGACGTGATCACGTGTGAATTCGTGAGCACGAGTCCGTCCCGTGACACGACGAAGCCGGACCCCTGCGCGCGCGCGCCGCCGCCGAACTCGGCGTAGACCGTCACCACGCCGGGCGAGCGCGCGCCGTAGATCGCCGCGGGGTCGAAGCCGTTGCCGAGCAGCGGCTTCGCGCCGTTCGTCCGAACGGCCGGCACGACCGGGGACATGGCCGTCGGCTCGCCGAGGCGCGGGGACGAGACAACCACCGTCTCCGAGTGCGATTCCCCGAGCCAGCCCGCCGCGTGAGCGATCCCGAGAGCGAGGACGACCCCGAGCGCGGCGGCGACAAAGGAGAGCAGTGGAGCCGTGGGCGAGCGGCGCATTTGCGGCCAGGGTAGCCGTGGGAACCGCAACCCCCACCCATTTAAGGGTGGGGGTGTTGCCCCTTACCCCTACTGCGAGGCTACCCACCGGAGCCGCACGGGCGGGCGCCGAATTTGTGCCGATTTGGCACATCCTCGTCCGGCGCATGCCGGCTTCCGCCACCCGCGCTGCGCGTAGGTCGACTTTTCACGTGGAAAGTCGGCTATGCCAGGACGGACGCTTGCTCTTGCTCGCGCTCGCTTGACGTGGCGAGGAGCCGGAGCGTGAACGCGGTGCGGCCGGAACGCGACTCCAGCTCGAGCGTGCCGCCCATCGCCTCGGCCAGCTCATGCGCGATCGCAAGGCCGAGGCCGCTTCCCGAGGCGTGGCCGCCGTCAGCTCGGTAGAAGCGCTCGAACACGTGGCGCGCGTGCTCCTCGGCGATCCCCGGACCGTCGTCCTCGATCACGAGCGCTGACGTCGCAAAGGCCGCGCGCGCGGCGTGCACGCGGACGGTCGTGCCCGGCGGCGTATGGCGCAACGCGTTCTCGATCAGCGCGCGGCCGATGCGGCGGATGCGCTCGTCGTCGCCCAGCGCGGGAGCGTCGGCCTCGATGAGCTCGAGCCGGTGGTCGCTTGCATGGGCGACCGCTCGGAACTCCTCCCACAGATCGCGGGCGAGCTCGCCGAGATCCACCGGCCGGTGCTCCACACGCAGTCGACCCGCGTCCAGCCGCGTCAGGTCGAGCAGATCCTCCGCCAGCCGCTGGAGCCGGTCGGCCTGCTCGGCCATCGTGAGCAGAAACTCACGTCGTGTGTGCTCGTCGAGCTCCTCGTCGGTGAGCAGCTCGATGAACCCGCGCAGGGCGAACAGCGGCGTGCGCAGCTCGTGGGATGCATTGGCGACAAACTCGCGGCGCGCTCGCTCGAGCTGTGAGAGCCGCAGGCGCATGCGCTCGAACGCGCGCGCCAGCTCGCCGAGCTCGTCGCCGCTCGGGTCCTCGATCGGCGCGTCGAACACACCGTCGGCGATCTGTTCTGCCGAGATCTCGAGTCGGCGGATCCGGCGCGTGAACAGGTACGCCAGCCCGTAGCCCACGACGAGCGCGGCCACGAGCGCGAGGGCGCCGGCCTCCAGAACCCGCTTCTGGACGGTGTCGACGTTCGCCAGCGCGTCGTCCAGCGACGACGACAGGAGCAGGATCCGGCCCACAGGAGCAATCGGGCGCGCGACTTCCGCATAACGGGTGCCACCCCGCATCACGGTCCCGTCGACAGGCTCGAAGGCACGGGCCGCCTTGATCGCGAGCGGGTCGTCCTGAACGTCGCCCGAGTCGAGGTTGTGGGAATCCTCGATCACACTCAGAATCGGCCGCTCGCCGCTCACAAGCGTCTCGTAGACGACCACTCGCGCGTCCGCGGTCGACGAGGCTCTTTCGAGATACAGCTGCCATTGCTCGAACGGGTACGACGACGGCGCGCTGTGCCCGAGCTCGGGGGCAACCGAACGCAGCGACTGCAGGCGGGCGTTGATCAGGTTGCGCTCGAGAGACGGGATCACGATCGCGTACACGAGCCCGAGCGCGCCTGCAACCAGCACGACCAGCGCCAGGCTGAGCTTTAGTCCGACGCTATGCAGGGGATTGGCGGGCTTCACCGTTCGCGGAAGCGGTAGCCGACTCCGCGCACGGTGTGAATCAGCTCCGGCGCGCTCGGATCGCGCTCGAGCTTCTCGCGCAGGTGCCGGACGTGGACGTCGATCGTGCGCGGCTCCCGGTACGCAGAGCCGCCCCACAGTTCTTCGAGCAGTGCCTTCCGCGAGAACACCTTGCCGGGATGTGCTGCGAGTGTTCGCAAGAGCTCGAACTCGACGTATGTCAGCTGCACAGGCGCTCCGTCGACCTCGACCGTCCGGCGCACGACGTCGACCCGGAGGCCGTTCGCGACGATCGTGTCGTCGCGCTCGTCTCCGAAGGCCGGCAGCTTCGCCCGACGGAGGAGCGCGCGGACGCGGCTGCGGAACTCGTGGATCGAGAACGGCTTCGTGATGTAGTCGTCGGCACCGAGCTCGAGCCCGACGACCTTGTCCAGCTCGTCGTCGCGCGCCGTGAGCATGATGATCGGCACCGTGCTCCGCGCCCGTAGACGCTTGCAGACCTCGAGCCCGTCCAGCTTCGGAAGCATCACGTCGAGGACGACGAGATCGGGCTGCTCGGCGATGAATCGCTCGAGCGCCTCTTGGCCGTCCCGGGCCGGCACGACGCGATAGCCCTCTCGCTCGAGCGGATACGCGAGCAGCTTCTGGACGGAATCTTCGTCGTCCACGAGCAGGATGGTCGGAGAATCGGGCATGTCCGTTGCCTGCCGGACGACGCGCTCGCAAGCCGTCCGCCTACTATAGCCCCGGATGTCGGCGGCCCCGCTCCGGCCCCCGCGGCACCGGCCGCGCCGAGGGTCGCTCGAGCGGCCACTCAGCGCACGCACCTACCGCGGCACGTGGCTACTCGTCTCCCTCCCGTTGCTCATCGCAGCGTTCACGGTCGCGCGGCCGGCGCCGATCGCGCAGCCGGAGCTGCCCCCTGCATTCGACGGCGAGAGCGCCGCCACGCTCGCCGCAGAGCTGGCGCAGAAGCATCCGGATCGCTCGGCCGGAAGCCCGGGCGCCGAGGGCGCGGTCGACTGGCTGCTCGCGCAGCTTCGGCCGTACGGCTTTCGTCCGCGCGTGGAGCGATTCACAGTCGACGTCTCGGGCCGCGGCCGGATCAAGCTCGCGAACGTCGTCGCCACGGCGCCGGGACGATCGCCCGAGGCGATTGTCGTGATGGCGCATCGTGACAACACCGGCATTGACGAGGGCGCAAACGACAATGCCTCCGGAACGGGGGCCGTGCTCGAGCTCGCGCGCGCGTACGCGAACCCGGCCGCAGGCTCGGCGACGCCGTCGACCGTCACGCGCATGCGGCCGGCCCACACGATCGTCTTCCTTTGGACCGACGGCGGTGTGCTCGGCGGCGCAGGAGCCCGCTGGTTTGCCCGGCACTCGCCGATCGCCGAGCATGCCGTTGCAGTCGTCAACCTCGACTCGATAGCGGGACACCAAAGCCCGAGGATCGAGTTTGGCGGAGACCGTCCGCGCTCCCCGAGCCCGACGCTCGTTGCGACGGCCGCAGCTCGGGTGCGCGACCAGACGGGGGAGCTTCCGAAGCGTCCCGACTGGCTCCACCAGCTCGTCGACCTCGCGTTCCCGTTCAGCTTCTACGAGCACTCGCCGTTCGTGGGCCGCGGCATCTCAGCCGTAACGCTCACCTCGGCCGGCGATCGGCCCCCACTCGCGTTCGGCGACACCGTCGACAGCCTGAACGAGCAGCGGCTCGGCGAGATCGGACGATCGGCGCAGCAACTGCTCGCCTCGCTCGACGACTCGGGGGAGCGCGCCGAGAGCACCTCGGCCTACGTCTATCTCGGCTCGCGGCTCATTCGCGGCTGGACGATCGAGCTCGTCCTCATCACCGCCCTGCTCCCGTTCCTTGCGGCGGTGGTCGACCTCTTCGCTCTCTGCCTCAGGCGGCGGATTCCGCTCGCGCCCGCGCTCCGGAGCTACGGAAGCCGGCTCGCCTTCTGGCTGTGGCTGCTGCTCGTCTTCGAGGCTCTCCACCTGCTCGGCCTCTTGCCACACGGCGAACCGTTGCCCCCGCCCCCGGAGGCGAGCGCCGGCACCGAGTGGCCGATCGGCGCGTTGTTCCTCCTCCTCGCGCTCGGCGTGGTGGGCTGGCTCGTGGCCCGAGATCGGCTCCTGCCGCGACGGCCGGTCGCGGACGACGAGGCGCTCGCGGGCCAGGTGGCGGCGCTGGTCGTCCTCGCGGTCGTCTCCCTGATTGTGCTCGCATTGAACCCGTTCTCTCTGCTGATCCTGCTGCCGGCGCTCCATGCGTGGCTCTGGCTTCCGCAGTCGCGCCGCGGGTCGCTTGCTCATTGGGCGACACTCGTCGTCGGCTACGCAGGGATCGTGCTCCTCCTCTCGTCGTTCGCACTCCGCCTCGACCTCGGCCTCGACGCGGCCTGGTATCTCGCGTCACTCGCCGCCGTCGGCTACGTCCCCTTCTCGGCGCTGCTCATGGCAGTCGGATTCGCAGCCGCGGCTGCTCAGCTCTCCGCCGTCGGCGCCGGGCGCTATGCGCCCTACCCCTCGGCCCGCGAACGCCCGCCGCTCGGACCGATCCGGCGCCTGTTGCGACGCATCGTCATCGCGAGACGGAGCCGGCGCCGGCGAACGCCACCTGTCGACGAGACGGAGGTCGCCGTCGGCTGACGCTATGCGAGCGGCAGGAATCGCACCGTCGTTCCCGACGCGAGCTCGCCCTCGCCCCGCGGCGCGAGAACGAGGGCGTCGGCCGCCGCAGCGCGCGCGATCATGTGCGACTCCTGGCCCGAGACCGGCTCGAGCACGACGCGGCCGTCCGTAAGCGTCGTTCGCGCCCGCACGAACTCGTCCCGCTCCGCGTTCCGTCTGATCGCCGCCGCGAGGTCTCCCGCCACGTAGCGCGGCCGCGGGTCGCGCTCGCCTTGAAGCGCGCGCACCGCCGTCCGGACGAACACCTCGAAGCACACGAGTGCCGAGACTGGGTTCCCCGGCAGGCCGAACACGAGCGTGCGCCCGCGAACGCCGAATGAGAGCGGCTTGCCCGGCTTGACCGCAACTCGCCAGAAGATCTCCTCGACTCCGAGCTCGCGCTCGACCGACCGCACCAGGTCGTGCGGCCCGACGGAGACGCCGCCCGAGGTGACGACGAGATCCTGCTCGAGAGCCCGCGCGAGCGCTTCACGGTGCAGGCCGGCGTCGTCGGCGACGGCGGAGACCGTGACGACGTCCGCGCCCGCACTCTGGAGCGCGGCGGCGAGGATGCTCGCGTTCGCTTCGTAGATCTGCCCGGGGCCAAGAGGTTCGCCCGGGGAGCGGAGCTCGGTTCCCGTCGTAACGACGGCAACCCGTGGACGTCGTGTACAGCGCACGACAGCGACGCCGGCGGCAGCCGCCGCGCCGACCTGCGCCGGACCAAGCCGCGTGCCGTCCGCAACAACCGTCTCGCCTGCACGTACATCCCCGCCGCGCGGACGTACGTGTGCACCCGCGCGCACACGTTCGCCAACATCGATCGTGTTGTCACGCTCGACAACGTACTCGAGAGGGATGACAGCATCTGCACCGCCGGGCACGACTGCGCCTGTGGCGATAGCCATCGCCTCGCCGGCCGAGAGAGCGCGTGACGCCGGGCGCCCGGCGGCGACCCGCTCGACGACGGGGAGGGTGCCGGGCGTGTCGCCGGCACGGAGGGCGAATCCGTCCATCGCCGAGCTCGCGAACGGCGGCAGGTCGACGGCCGCGCGCGCATCCGCAGCGAGCACCCGCCCGGCGGCCCACGCAATCGGAACGTTCTCGCTCTCCAGCCGTTGGGCCCGCGCGAGGATGGCGTCGAGCGCTCCATCGACGCTGAGGAGCTCTGTCACGACAGAGAGGCTAGTCTCGCCGCGTGATCTCGGTCGTCGTGCCGATCCAGAACGAGGAATGGACGATCGCGCTCCTGTACGAGGAGCTCCAGGCGGCGCTCGATCCGGGAGGGACTGAGTGGGAGGCCGTTTACGTCGATGACGGCTCCACGGATGGCTCGTTCGCCGCGCTCACACGTCTGCACGCTGGCACGTCGAACGTGCGCGTCGTGCGGCTTCGGCGCAACTTCGGCAAGGCAGCCGCCCTCGCCGCGGGTTTCGCTCATGCCGGGGGCGACACGGTGATCACGATCGACGGTGACCTCCAGGACGATGCAAGCGAGATTCCGCGGCTGCTCGCGAAGCTCGAGGAGGGATTCGATCTCGTCTCGGGCTGGAAGGCCGCGCGCCGCGATCCCTTCGCGCGGCGGCTCCTCTCGCGTCTCTTCAACTGGACTGCGAGCCGCATCGCAGGTATCCGGCTCCACGACATGAACTGCGGGCTGAAGGCGTACCGGGCGGACGTCACGCACAGCCTGAGGCTCTACGGCGAGCTCCACCGCTTCATTCCCGTCCTCGCACACGAGCGTGGTTTCCGGGTGGCCGAGCTACCCGTCAACCACCGCCCGCGCCCGCACGGGCGCTCACGATACGGCCTCGAGCGTTACCCGCGCGCGTTTCTCGATCTGCTGACGGTGAGCTTTATGGGCCGCTATCGGCATCGGCCGCTGCACCTGTTCGGCACGGTCGGCATTCTCCTCGGCCTCGCCGGCTTCGTCGTGCTCGTATACATGACGGTGCTGAAGCTCGCGGGCAACGCCATTGGACATCGTCCGCTGCTCACCCTCGGCGTGCTGCTCGTGGTGGTCGGGATGCAGTTCTTCTCGCTCGGCCTGCTCGGCGAGCTCGTCACGAGTCACCACGCAGAGCGCGACGCCGCGCGCGACAGCCAGGACGCGCGGATCGACGAAGTGCTCGCGTGACGCGCACAGATGCGCGTTCTCCTCTTCGGTACCTACGAACGCGACTATCCACGCATTGCAGTGATCCGGTCGTGCCTCCGCCGCGCCGGCGTCGAGGTACTCGAGCGGCACGTCGCCGTCTGGGACAACGGCGTGAACAACTGGGCGGCGGGCCCAGAGACACTCGTCCGCCTACTCGCGGCCGAGGCGAGGCTGCTGGCGCGACCTCGCGCACAATTCGACGTCGTCCTCGTCGCGTATCCCGGGCAGCTCGACCTGCCTGCGGCCCGCCGTGCGGCCCAGGGGCGGCCGGTCGTGTTCGACCCGCTCGTCTCCCTCGCCGACACGCTTGTCGCCGACCGTGCGCGCTTCCGCCGAGGCTCGCTCGCGGCGCAGGCCCTCGGGGCGCTCGACCGGTTCGCGTTCCGGCGCGCGGACGTGGTCGTTGCCGACACGGCCGCGCAAGCCGCGCTCTACCGCACGCTGGGCGCGAGACGCGTCGAAGTCTGCTTGGTCGGTGCCGAGGAGCGGCTGTTCGGCCCGGGATGGCGCCGCCCGGCCGAGTTCGTCGCCCTCTTCGTCGGCAAGCTGATCCCGCTGCACGGGCTCACAACGATCCTCGAGGCTGCCCGCCTTGCGCCCGCGGTGCGCTTCCGCGTCGTCGGCAGCGGCCAGCTCGAGCGAGAGCTCGATGACGCCCCGCCCAACGTGGAGCGCGTGCCGTGGCTCGAGTACGAACGGGTACCGGCTGCGCTGCACCGCTGCGGCTGCGCGCTGGGCATCTTCGGCACGTCCGACAAGGCACGGCGAGTGATCCCGAACAAGGTGTTCCAGGCGCTCGCGTGCGGCGCCCCCGTCGTCACCGCCGACACACCGGCAGCACGCGAGCTCCTCACGGACGGCGAGAGCGCACTCCTCGTCGCGCCCGGCGACCCAGCGGCGCTTGCCGCCGCGATCCGGCGCCTCGCCGCCGACCGCGCGCTGGCTGAAGCGATCGCCGCGGGTGGCGAGGCCGTGTTCCGGCGCAACGCGAGTGAGGAGATACTCGCCGCCCGATGGCGCGGCTTGCTCGAATCCGTCCACTGACCGCGCTCTGGGCCGCGGTTGCGGCCTACGCGGCCGGTTTCGGCGCGCTGTCGGTGTTGCGACACGAGGCCTTCTCGACGGGCCGCTTCGACCTCGGGAACATGACCCAGGCCGTCTGGGCGACCGCGCACGGCAACCCGCTTCGGGTCACGAGCCTCGCAGGAGAGCAGATCTCGCGCCTCGCGTCGCACGTCGACCCGATCCTCGTCGCCTTCGCGCCGCTCTGGTGGATTTGGCCGAGCCCGAACGCGCTGGTGGTCGCGCAAGCCGCCGCGATCGCGCTCGGCGCGCTCCCCGTCTACCGCCTCGCCCAGCGGCACCTCGGCAGCGACCGCGCGGGCGTGGCCTTCGCCCTCACGTATCTCGTCTACCCCGCGACCACGTGGATGACGCTCGACGAGTTCCACCCGGTCGCCTTCGCGACGCCGCTGCTGTTGTTCGCCGTTGACGCGCTCGACATCGACCGCCTCGTGTCCTTCGCCGTCTACTCTGTGCTTGCGGCGCTGACGAAGGAGGAGATCCCGCTCGTCATCGCCGGCCTCGGCATCTGGTATGCGATCGCACGCGGCAACCGCGGCGTCGGCGTGGCGATCGCCACGGCCGGGACCGCCTGGACCTTCGTCGCGGTCACCGTCGTCATTCCTCACTTCGCGCGCGGCGACGGAGCGTTCTACGGCCGCTATCGCGAGATCGGCGGCTCCGCCGGCGGCATCGCCCACACGGCCCTGGCCGATCCCCTGAAGCTCGTCGATGTCGCGTTCGACGGCGCCGGGGTCCGCTACCTGCTCGCGCTGGTGCTGCCGCTCGCCGGTCTGTGCCTGCTGTCGCCGATCGCGCTGGCAGCGATGCCCGAGCTGGCGCTCAACCTGCTCTCGTCGACGCGGACGCAGCAGTCCGTGCATTTCCACTACGTCGCCGGAATCATCCCGCCACTCGTCGCCGCGGCCATCTTCGGTGCTCAGCGGCTGCGCGGTCGTCGTCCGCTGCCGGTGGCGACGATCGCGCTCGCGGCCGCGATTGCCGGCAACTACGTGCTCGGCGCGATCCCGGTGTGGCGCGCGCTTCCCGGCGGCGCGCGCTCGGCCGCACACGATCTCGACGTCACGCCTCACGATCAGGGCGCCGAGCGTGCGCTGTCGGTCGTTCCGGACGATGCGGTCGTCGCGGCGACGAACAGCCTCGGTGCGCACCTTTCGGCGCGGCGGCGAATCCTCAGCTTCCCGCTCCGGGCCGACGCGACGTGGATCGCGGTCGACACGACGAAGCTCAGCTACGGGGACAGCCTGAAGCCGCAACCGGCCGCGGCCGAGCTGGCGCGGCTTCGCCGCGACCGCTCCTGGCGGCTCGTGCTCGACCGCGACGGCGTGCTGGTCTTCCGCCGCGTCACCTCGCAGTGATGCTCGTCAGAGCGGAATCGTCTGTCGGAGAAGGTACGCACCCAGCGCGAGCGTGGCGAGACCGGCCCACTCATCGTCCTCCGCCGCGGCAAGCGGCACCGCCCAGGCCAGATACCACGGTGCCAGGTACGGCGTCACGAGCAGCAGCGCGACGCTCGCCCGGCCGAGATAGGCACGTCCACGCAGCGCGAGGCGAACGAGCCACGCGTAGGCGATCACAAAGGCAACGGCGAAGGTGCCCGTCGCCACGGCGTCCGGAACACCCAGCTGCTCGAGCCGGTGCGGAAGCGCGAACCGCGTCTCCCGGTTGGCGTTCCCCCAGAGTGTCGCGAACGCGTCGAGCCAGGAGAGGCCGTACACCAACGTCGCCACCAGAACGAGTGTCGCGACGGCAACGGCGAGACCGAGATGCCCGACGCGTCGCCGAGTCGAGCGCGCTTCCAGCACGCGCAGCGGAAGCAGCAAGAGCGGGACCCATTTGACGAACGCCGCGATTCCCCAGCAGACGCCCGCGAGCCGGCGGCGCCCGGAGGCGCCCGCGGCCAGGGCGCCAACCACGAGCGCGATCACCCAGGCGTCGTTGTGGCCGCCGCCCGCGAGGTGCACCGCGAGCAACGGGTTCCAGCCCGCGAACGCAAGCGCCAGCTGTGGACGCGCCGCGATCCGTGCCGCGAGCCCGGCGGCGACGAGATACGCGAGCGCCGCCAGCGTTTTGAAGATCCAGGCCGCGGCGTCCGGCGACGATCCCGCCGCGCGCGCGAGCGGCTCCGACGCAAGCGTGAACGCGGGGCCGTAGACCGTCGTAGTCGTTCGCCAGTCACTGCCGACCCACGGATACGCGGGATCGTCCGGGAACGCGGAAGGCGGCACTTCGTACGGGTTGGCGTCGTAAACCGAGGCGAGCCGGCCGTAGTCCCAGTACGTCCACGCGTCGGTCGAGAGCAGCAACGGCGCCGCGAGCGGCGCGAGCTGAATCGCGGCCGCCAGCGCCGCGACGTGCGCAAGCCGGGGCGTGCCGCGGCGCACGAGGAGGACGCCGCCCACGTACGCGGCGAACGCGAGCGCGAGCAGCGCGAGGAATCCCCAGGCGAAGACGACCCGGCCGGCTGGATGGCCGCCGTTTCGCGGCACGAGGGGCGAATCGCCGGGCCACGCGAGCGCCGCGGCGGCAGCGACGAGCGCGAGTACCGCCGCGCCGGCGAAGAGCGCCGCGCCGGAGCGTCTAGGGGCCGATCGAGCCAGGCGTCGGCTCGCTCGTCGGCGGCAGCGGTGTGGTCGCAGGCGGCGGCGGAGGCGGCGGCTCGGCGGGTGCCGGCGGATTCTCCTCCTTCGGCGGCTTCGGCTTCTCCTTCGGCACCTGCGCCGGTGGGGTCTCCGGCTCCGGATCAGGCTCCGGCTCGGGCTCGGGCTCGGGCTCGGGGGCGGGCGTCGGCGTGTAGTTGTCGTCGCTCGAGTACCCGTCGCTCGAGTACCCGTCGCTCGAGTCGTCGGTCGAGTAGGACGGGGTCCCGGCAAACGCGTACTCGCCGGACCACGAGATGAAGCTCGGCCAGACCTTCGGCTCCGGCCAGTCTTCGACCGGCGCCTCGGACAGTGCGGATTCCATGTACCGGCGCCAGATCTCGGCAGGGAACGTCCCGCCCGCAACGGCGATCCCGTGGACGCTCTCCATCGGGATCTCCGCACTCGGGTACCCGACCCAGACCGCCGTCTGAAGCTGCGGCGTGTAGCCGCAGAACCAGGCGTCCGCGTGGTCGTCCGTCGTCCCGGTCTTTCCTGCCGCAGGCCGGCCGAAGTAGGCGGCCGTGCCGGTTCCGTACAGCATGTTGTCCGCGAGGATCTTCGTCACCTCATATGCAACCCCGTCGGAAATCACGCGCTTGCGCTTCGGCCGGCCCCAGCGCCGGTCGACCCGGCCGCTCGGCAGCACGACCCTCCGGATCGCCATCGGCCGCGAGTAGACGCCTCCGGCCGCGAGCGTCGCGTACGCGGACGCCATGTCGAGCGGCGTCACCGCGATCGACCCGAGCCCGAGTGACGCGGGGTAGTAGCCGCGCACCGAGAGCGGCGTGCGGACGCCGAGCTTCCTGGCCATCCGCGCCACTCTGTGCGGGCCGACGTCGAGCGTCAGACGCGCGTAGACGGTGTTGTCGGAACGGAGCGTCGCCGAGGCCACGGAGATCCCGCCGACGTACGAGTGGTCGTACGTCTCCGGATCCCAGGAGCAGTTCGGATCACTGGTGTTGCAGTTCGGCGACTCGTAGTGGAACGGCGCGGACAGATACGTCGTCGAGTCCGGATCGAGACCCGCATCCACCGCGGCTGTGAGCACGAACGTCTTGAACGTCGATCCCGCCTGCCGATGCGCCTGCGCAATCAGGTTGAAGTGGTTCTGCCGGCGGCCCGGGTAGCTCGCCTCCATCGCCCTGATCGCTCCCGTGGCGGGCTTGATCGAAATGATCGCGGCGGCCGGATCGGACTTGTAGTAGAGGGTGTCGCGGATCGCCTTACGCGCGGCTCGCTGGAGGCGCGGAACGATCGTCGTGTACACGCGAAGCCCGCCGGTGCGCACGCGCGCCGGGCCGTAGACGCGGTTGAGCTCGTCGCGAACGTAGGAGAAGAAGTAGCGCTGCCGGATCGCCTTGTAGACGTTGCCGGGCTTCAGACCGAGGTTGTTGCTCGAGATCGCGTAGCGGTACTGCCCGGCCGTGATCGCTCCGGTCGACAGCATCGCGCGGAGCACCTCGTTCCGCCGCGCGAGCGCCGCCTTCGGGTTCCGGACCGGGTCGTAGACGGACGGCGCCTGCGGCAGCCCGGCGAGCAGCGCCGCCTGGCGCAGCGTCAGCTTCCCGGCCGGGCGCGAGAAGTACGTCTGCGCCGCCGCTTCGACTCCATAGGCCTGGCTGCCGTAGTAGACGACGTTCATGTACTGCGTGAGGATCCACTGCCTCGGGTGTCTGCGGCTCAGCTTGATCGCGAGGCAGGCCTCCTTCAGCTTGCGCTGGACGGTGCGCTCGCGCGAGATGTAGAGGTTCCGCACGAGCTGCTGCGTGATCGTTGAGCCGCCCTGCACCGCCTCGCCCGCCCGGATGTCTTCGATCACCGCCCTTGCGATCCCCTCCGGATCGATGCCGCCGTGGCTCCAGAACCGCTTGTCCTCGATCGCGACTGTCGCCCTCGGCACCCATCTGCTGATCCGTTTCCAGCCAACGGGCGTCCGGTTCTTCTCGGCCGGGATCACGCCGAGCAGGGAGTTGTCGGCCGCGTAGATGAAGGTGTTCTGGCCGATCGCGACCGGCTGCAGAGCCGACAGGTCGCAGCTCGACGTGAACGCGAGAGCGCCTCCGAACCCGACCGTGGCGAGAAAGGCGCTCCCGGCGACGAGCAGGAACACCGTCAGCACGGCGGTGCGGCGGCGCCGACTGGCGCGGCCCCTCCGGCGGGCCCGCCTCCGCCTGCCGCTGAACACGTCCAGCTCGGCGGCCGTCCGCCGGGCCGCGGCGGCTTCGCTGCGGCGCTGCGGCCGCCTGGGACGACTCATTTCAACACGCCCGCGGCGCGGAGCGCCCGGTGCGCTTCGCGGCGGAGCTCGCTTTCGAAGCGGCGCGTGTCCCGCTCGACGCGCGCAGGCCCGCGCAGCGTCACGGTCGCCTCGTTGCCGAGAGCGCTGATGAAGACCTCGGCGTCCGTCTCAGCGGCAAGCGCGGTAACGACGGCGTCGAGATCGGAAGCGAGCGGGACCTGCACCGTGATTTCCGCGACCTTTTCCGGAGTGCGAATCGTGAAGTTCCGGATGCTATCCGACACGATCTTCTCGTTCGGCACGACGAACCGGGAGGCATCCGGCAAACGGATCCACGTGTAGGTGAGGCCGATCTCCTCGACCACGCCGTCCGCCTCGTCGACGTTGACGCGATCGCCGAGACGGAGCGGCTGCGCAAACGCGATCAGGATTCCGGCCACGAAGTTGCCGAGCGTGCGCTGCGCGGCGAAGCCGACGATCAGGCCGATCACGGCACCCGAGGCGAGGATGCCTCCGGCGATCGCACGCACCTGCGGGATCACGAGCAGCGCCGAGAGCAGCCCCACGGCGACGATCGCGGTGATCACGGAGCGGCGGAGGATGCGGTAGCGGGTTGCCGTCTCGGGGTCGAGCTGGCGGCGCGCGATCGCGCGATCGACGACCCTCGCTATGACCGAAGCGAGCACGATGACCGCGACCGCGACGATCAGGCGTTCCCAGAACTCCATTCCGTGTCTATTCGAAGGGAAGCGCCTTACGTCCTGCGAACCCCTCCTCGAGCCCATGCCAGTGCGCGACCTCGGACTCGCCCAGCCGCCAGCAGAGGAGCACCTCCTCGCCGCCCCAAAGCGCCGGGAAGTCGACGAGGCCGGTGTCGACGTCCTTGACGATCGCGCCGACGCCGTGGATGCGGTTCACGCAGCGCGCGATCCCGATCCGCGTCTGCTCGAGCAACGCGGCGAGCGCGGCGAGCTGCTGAGAGTCGATCGCGCCGCCGTTGCCCGCGATCCTCGCCGCAAGCTCGCGGCGCTCGGCCTCTGCGCCCCGCTGCGACCGCCGGTGCTCGACGAGCTCCTCGACGAGCGGCCGGATCTCCTGCAGCAACGCAGTCGCCTCCTCGGGCGTGAAGTGGCGCGGCATGGGCTTCCGTATCATCAGCGGGTCGTGGCCGCCGGTCAATCGAGAGCCGAGGCTGGCGCGACGCGTCCCGATCCACGCGTGACGACCGGACGGCTGGCCGGGTGGATCGCGCTTGTCGGCCTCCTCGCGGCGCTCAACTATGTGGGCCGGTTCAGCGGCGAGACGACGCCGGACGACGTCCTCTACCAGTACTCGACCGCAGCCTCGGCACTGGTCCTCTTCGCGGTGATGATCGGCGTCGTGTTCGCGCTTGCGCGTCCGGACCTCGAGTTGCTCGCCCTCCGGCGCCCGCGGAGCTGGGGCCGAGCCGCGGGACAGATGTTCGGCGTCTTGATCATGGTCTACGTGATCGGGCTCGCTCTCTCGCCGTTCCTCGATCCGGGCGAGGAGCAAGGACTGACACCGGACCGCTGGGACTCCTCACGCGCCGCGCCGTTCTTCGTGAACGCGTTCGTGGTGGTCGTTGTCGCGCCCTTCGTCGAGGAGCTCACGTTCCGCGGCCTCGGCTACTCGCTCCTGGCTCAGCTCGGCGCGGCGATCGCCATCGCCGGCACCGCAATCGGGTTCGCGCTCGGACACGGGCTCCTGGAGGGCCTTCCGGTCCTCTTCGCCTTCGGCGCCGGCCTCGCCTACATCCGCTTTCGCCAGGACAGCGTCATTCCTGGAATGCTCCTACACGGAATCTTCAACGCGATCGCGCTCTCGGTCTCCGTCTCGACCTGAGCCGCAGCCGAGGATCTCCAACTCGCGCGACCCGTATCGTCTACGACTCGTGACCGAGGACGATCCCTTCATTCGGCAGACGCGCGAACAGATCTCGGATGCCGACCGCCGGCTCGTCGAGGCGCTCAACGCACGCCTCCAGCTCGTCGCGCGCCTGAAGCGCTACAAGGAGGGTCGCGGCATCGGCTTCGTCGATCCGGAGCGCGAGGAGTGGATGCTCCAGTACCTGCAGCGCGTCAACCGCGGGCCGTTGTCACAGGAGGGACTCGAGGCGTTCTTCTCCCAGGTGCTCGACCTCACGAAGCGCGAGGTCTCGGACTAGAGGAGCGCAATAGGGACGAACAGCGTCGCCGGCGGCGACGGACTATTCGTCCTCGGGACCGGTCGCGAAGTCGTCCGGCGTGAGCGTGTCGAGCTGCTCGCGGAACTCGGTGACTTTCGCCTCGATCTCCTCGTTCGCCGGCTCGCCGTCGCCCTCGAACTCGATTCCGGACTCCTCGATCACCTCGTCCGCGACGAAGATCGGCGCCGATGCGCGAACCGCGAGCGCGATCGCGTCCGACGGGCGTGAGTCGATCTCGACCTCCGACCCGTCCTGCTGAATCGTCACCTGCGCGTAGAACGTGTTTTCCCGAAGCTCGGTCACCGCGACCCGCGTCACCTGCGCATCGAGCTCGCGGAGGATGTCGTTCAGGAGGTCGTGGGTCATCGGGCGCGGCGTGGTGGCGTTCTGGAGCTTCATCAGGATCGCCGCCGCTTCGGGATGGCCGATCCAGATCGGGAGGAATCTGTTCCCGTCGACCGTTTTCAGGAGCACGATCGGCTGCTTGCCCACGAGGTCGAAGCTGACGCCGTAGACCTGCATCTCGTGCATCAGCGCGCCGGCCCCGCAGCATCGATCCTCACCGGAGTCACCTTGGGATTCTAGCTCCGGCGCCCCAGGAGAAACCCCCCGCGCAGGTGGATCCTGCCCCGGCGCTTCTCCGAGGCCTGCCCGGAACGCGCAATGAGCGGGCCGAACCGGCGGTACACTGCGCCCGCGGGCGATTAGCTCAGTTGGTTAGAGCGCCGCTCTGATAAGGCGGAGGTCCGTGGTTCGAATCCACGATCGCCCATTCGTCCAGCGCCGGCGTCGTTGCTCGGCGCCTTCGTCGTACCTCATTCAGCCGGCGCGGCGCGCTCGAGCGCTTCGACGAGCTCCTCGAGCTCGACCTCGGACGCGAACGGGATCTCGAGACGCCCGTTCCGAACACGCGCCTCAACACCCGTCAACCGCTCGGCCGCGCCTCGGACTCTCCGCGACAGCTCGGGGTCCACTGCAGGCGCGCGCCGCGGCCGCGTTCGCGCTCCCGCGTCCGATGCGGCCCGCTCGGCGGCTCGAACGGAGAGGCCTTCGCGGACGATGCGCTTCGCGAGCCGCCGCCGATTGTCTTGATCCGGAACGGCCAGCACGGCGCGAGCATGGCCTTCGGTTAGCTCGGCGCGGACGAGCATCCACAGGACCTCGTCCGGCAGCTCCAGCAGGCGAAGCCGGTTCGACAACGAGGACGGCGACCTCCCGACCCGTTGAGCGACCTGGGACGCGGAAAGGCCGAACTCGTCGATCAACACCGCATAAGCGCGCGCCTCCTCGACCGCGGAGAGGTCCTCGCGCGCCACGTTCTCGACCAGCGCAAGGAGCAGCGAGTCGCGATCGTCGGCTGTGCGCACAAGTGCCGGCACGGTTTCGACGCCCGCTTCTCGCGCCGCACGCCAGCGGCGCTCACCGGCGATCAGCTCGTAGCCGCCGCCGGCCCGCGGGCGCACCACCACCGGCTGGAGCAGGCCCTGGTGCCGGATCGACTCCGCGAGCCCTGCCGTCGCCTCGGGCTCGAAGCGCCGGCGCGGCTGGCGCGCGTTCGGTGAGATCTCGCCGACCGCCAGCTCGATCAGCGCCGGCGCCGCGTCCGCCCCGCCGACCAGCACCTCGAGGCCGCGGCCGAGCCCGCGCCGTGCCTGGCTCATGCCGCTGCCTTCGCCTTCCGCCGGCGGTCGAGCAGCTCGGAGGCAGCGCGCCAGTAGGCGTCGGCGCCCGCGGAGCTCCGGTCGAACGCGATCGCCGGTAGGCCGTGCGACGGCGCCTCCGCCAGCCGGACCGACCGTGGCACCTGCACGTCGAAGACGAGGTCGCCGAAGTGCTTCCGGACCTCGGCCGCGACGTCGGCCGACAAGCGTGTACGCCCGTCCACCATCGTGAGCAGGATGCCGCCGATCCGCAAGCGCGGGTTGAGTCGCGCGCGCACGAGCTCGATCGAGCGTCTCAGCTGCGCGAGACCTTCGAGCGCGTAGTACTCCGCCTGCACGGGGACGAGCACCTCATCCGCAGCGGCAAGCGCGTTCACGGTCAGCGGGCCGAGCGAGGGTGGGCAGTCGAGGAATGCGAACTCAAACTCCGAGCGAACACCACGGAGAGCATCGGCAAGGTACCGCTCTCCGTCCATCCGCTGAGGCAGCTCGACCGCGGCTCCCGCGAGCTCGGGCTGCGACGGAATCAGGCACAGGCTCGTGAACCGCGTCTGGCGCACGACGTCGGCGAAGAGCGCGCCGTCCAGGAGATCGTAGGACGACGGCGGCCCCGGACGCTCGCCAAGGCCAGAGGTCGCATTCGCCTGCGGGTCCAGGTCGACGACGAGCGTCTGCGCCCCCGCTTCGGCCAGGCAGGCGGCGAGATTGACCGCCGTCGTCGTCTTGCCGACGCCGCCCTTCTGGTTCGCGAGCGCGTAGACGGTCCCGGCCACGCGAGCATTGTCCCGGTGAACTCGGACGGCTCGTACGATCGGCTCGTGAACGATCGTCTCCTCTGGACACGTCGGCAGAAGGCCAGGGACGCGGCGCTGAAGCTGTCCGCTGCCCTCGCGCCCGTCGCGGCGCTCGTGTTTTTCGTCCTCGCCACGGGCGGCCGCGCGACTGCAATCGCGCTCGGAGTCTTCGGCGGACTCATCGCATTGGTCGTCGCCGCGGATGTCCGCACACCCCGGGGAGCGCTAATCGGCGGCATCGTGATCGCCGTCGTACTCCTTGCGCTCCAATTCGCGACGGCGTGGCTCATCGACAACCCGATCCTCGAGTAGCGGCGGCTAGGCGAGTGGGCGCTTGCGCGCGATTCCCGGTCGACGCGGAAAACCGTCCGGCGTCGGCCCGGTCTTGCGGAGCACGAGAAAACCCGCGGGTGCGGGGTCGGGCGACGCAGCCAGCCGCTCGGCGACGCGTGCCACGCGCGCAGCATCGGCGGTCGGGCCGACCCAGAGGACGACAGCGCCGCCGGGGCGGACGAGCGGGAGACACCACTCCGCGGCCACCGGCGGCGGCGCCAGCGCCTTCGCAACGGCAACGCCCGCCCAGTCGGTCTCCTGCTGTTCGGCCCTGCCTTGGACGACGCGCGCGTTCGCTGGTGCGTGCACGCGCAGGAACACGCACTTTCGCTCCTGGGACTCGAGCAGCACGAACTCGCGGTCCGGCAGCGCATGTGCGAGCGGGATCCCGGGCGCACCCCCGCCGGAGCCGACATCAACCACCGGCCCCGCCTCCCGCGCGACGAGCTCGAGCCCGCGCAGCGAATCATCCAGCAGCACGCGCCGGGCCTCCTCCGGATCCCGAAGCGCAGTCAACCCGGGGGTCGCCACCAGCGCGTCTAGCCACCCGCGCAGCGGCTCGGCCGCGTCAGCGGACACGTGGAGGGGGTTCGGGGGAACCGGGAGGTCCCCCCGACGGCCGGCGAACGGCGCTACGGCTAGTCAACCGGCGAGACGACGACGAACCGGTTCGGCTCGGTTCCCTCCGACGACGTCTCGACGCCGCGAAATTCCTGCAGGCGCGTGTGGACGAGCTTCCGCTCGATGGCCGTCATCGGCTCGAGCTCGACGGGCTCGCCATCGTCCAGCGCTCGCCGGGCCGCCCGCACCGCGATGGTCTCGAGCGCCGCACGCCGGCGAGACCGGTATCCGGCCGCGTCGACCACCACCTCTACCCGCTCGCCCTCGCGCCGCGCCACGATCGCGTTGACGAGGTACTGCACGGCGTCGATCGTCTGCCCGTGCCGACCGATCAGCACGCCGAGATCGCCGCCGCTGCACTGAACGTCAAGGCCCTCCGCGTTCTGGCGAACGTCGACGCGGCAGCTCACGTCGAGCGAGACAGCGATCCGCTCGACGATATCGCGTACCTCCGCCGCGAGATCCGATTCGTCGGTGGCAGGTGGAGGCGGCGCCTCAGGAAGATCGGCGAGGCTGGCGACAACGAGCGCCGGTGCGTACCCGACGCCGAGCAACCCTCGCTTGCCCTCCGTCACGACCTCGAACCGCACGGCGGCCTTGTCGATCCCGGGCCGCAGACGCTCGAGCTCGCGCAGTGCAGACCACTTGGCCTCGCCGACCGTCTCGCCGGTTCCCTCGACGGACAGCTCTTCGGCCATCAGCGACGCGCTTTCTTCTTCTTTCGCCGGACAACGCGCGGCTGAGCCTGCCCGGCCGTCGGCTTCGGCTTCGGCGGCGGGCGCTTGGCGCCGTCCGCGCCACCGTCGGTGTCATCCTTCGGCGCCGTCCGCGAGCTGCGCTTCTCCGGCAGCTTGGGCTTCGGCGCCAGCCGGCGCGTGACCAGCCCCTGGCCGACCGTCCACAGGTTCGTCGTCATCCAGTAGAGGACGAGACCCGTGGGGAACCGGATCACGATCGGGAGAAAGAAGATCGGCAGGCCGAGGAGCAGGTAGCGCTGCGTCTTGTCCATCGTCGTCGACATGAAGAACGTCGACGACACCTGCGAGACGGCGTAGATCGCGATCAGGAGGTACCCGGACCAGTGCGAGTTTGCCGGCTCCGAGATGTCCGGCACGACGCCGAACCACGACAGGCTCGAGTTGTCCGGGACGTGGTTCGCGAAGTCCTTGAGGACGTAGAACAGCGCGATGAAGATCGGGAACTGCGCCAGGAGCGGGAGGCACGAGGCCATCGGATTGATGTTGTTCTCCCGGTAGAACTTCATCAGTTCCTCGTTCATCTTCTGGCGGTCGCCCTTGTGGCGCTTCTGGATCTCCTTCATCTGCGGCGCGTGGGCCTGCAGGCTCTGCATCGAGTGGATCTGCCGCACGACGAGCGGCACGAGCAGGATCCGGACACAGATCGTCAGCGCGACGATCGCCCACGCCCACGGAAGACCGATGCTGTCGTGGAAGAAGTCGAGGACCGAGCGGAGGAGATCCTCGAGCGGTGCTAGCGGCCCCGCGATCATGCGTAGTCCACGCCTCCGCGGCTCCACGGATTACAGCGCAGCAGCCGCCAGCATGCCTTCGCGGAACCAACGACGAGCCCGTGCTCACGGAGCGCATCGATCGCGTACTGAGAGCAGGAAGGGTGGTACTTGCACTGCCCCTGCGGCAGCAGCAGGCCGATCGTGTACCGCCACACGTACACGAGCGCGATGCCGAGGTACTTCATGCCTCCGCCTTCTCGAGCACCTCGCGAACGCGCTGCTCGAGCCACGGGAACCCACGCTGCTCCGTCGCCTCGGCGAGGCCGGGACGGGCGATCAGCACGTAGTCGCGCCCCGGACGCACCTGCTCGCCCAGCGCGCGCCAGATCTCACGCAACTGCCGCTTGACGCGGTTGCGGACGACTGCGCCACCGGCTGCCTTCGGAACCGCGAGCCCGAGGCGCGGATCGTCAGCGCCGTCGTCGCGCGGGAACCAGTAGAGGACGAGAAAGCGCGTCGACACCGACTTGCCCTGCCGGTAGACCGCGTCGAAATCGCGAGAGCGGCTGAGCCTGTGCTTCCGTTGCACTACGCCGAGAGGCGCTTACGACCCCTCGCGCGGCGGCGCTTGATGATCAACCGTCCGGCACGCGTCGACATCCGCGCCCGGAAGCCGTGGCGGCGCTTGCGACGGCGCACGTTGGGTTGGTAGGTCCGCTTCAAGGGGTCTGCAAAAAGGGGAGAAAACGACACCGCGCGTCGCGCAGTGGTGAGCAAGTATAGACGCTCGTTGTCCACAGGGTTGTCCACAGACCGCGGCCCGCAAAATGCAGCGCAACGACAGTTTTCCGCGCAGGGATCCACAGTTGTGGATCGACCCCGGTAAACGGCGATGTACCTGCAAACACGCCTTTTGCACCGCCGGAGCGCGCTCGCTAGAGTCGCCTTTCGCCGAGGCTGGGAGACGAAGGAGGGGCGCGACCAGCGTGGAGGGCCAGATTCAGTTGACAGCGGAGAGCCTGTGGAGTGAGGTCGCGGGTCGGCTCAGGGGAGCCCTCAACACCAATACGTACAACAACTGGTTCGCCGAGGCCGGCGGCGGCACGCTCAACGCGGAGACCTTCGTGATCCACGTCCCGAACGACCTCACGCGCGAGTGGATCGAGGGGCACTACATGTCCCTGATCTCCGCCGCGGTCAGGGATGCAACCGGAGAGGAGCGACAGGTCAGGATCGCGGTGGCGGAGGTCCCGGCGCGCAACGGGGCCGCGGGTGGCAACGGAGGCCGGCCGCCTCCGGGCTTCCGGGTCGAGGCCGGCGGGATCAACCCGAAGTACAACTTCGATTCCTTCGTGATCGGCTCGTCGAACCGCTTCGCACATGCCGCTGCGCTGGCAGTCGCCGAATGCCCCGCACAGGCCTACAACCCGCTCTTCATCTACGGCCACACCGGCCTCGGGAAGACGCATTTGCTGCAGGCGATCGCCCAGTACGT
>Ga0126307_10000511_pt1 | contig 25089 bp, 21 predicted proteins | sample Plot28_FD_89955 | JGI IMG/M metagenome (GOLD analysis project Ga0126307, IMG submission 89955) | Serpentine soil microbial communities from UC McLaughlin Reserve, CA, USA - Plot28 | ecosystem: Environmental > Terrestrial > Soil > Grasslands | place: USA: UC McLaughlin Reserve, Lake County... | reverse complement strand
TTGCCCGCGGCGATGAGCGCGAGCACCTCAAGCTCCCGCTCGCTCAGGGACTCGGGGAGCCGCCCGTCGGAAGCCGGCGCTGTGGCCTCTTGTGCAACGGCCGCTAGAAGCCTTGCGAGGTATGAGACCGAGATCCGGCCCGCGGCATCGAGGTGACCTCTCTGGCGGGCTTCGAGCGTCGCCGAGAGGAGGTCTCCCATCGGAGCTCCCTCGTCCACGAAGGTTCGGACGTAGCCCTCGGGTTCCGCCAGGGCGAGGGCTCCTGCCAGGGCATTCACCGCTCCTTCTTGTTCGTGGCCCACAGCGCCAGGGCTCGCAGTACCAGGATCTCTATCATGCCGCCGGTGCGTCTCGCCGTCTGTGCCGCCTCTTGCAGCTCATCCGGCAGCCGTAGCGCCTCTTCGTGCCGACCCCGGACATGGAGCAACCTTGCCGAGGCGATCTGGTCCACCATCCACGCGGCGCCCCAAGTCGTGGCTCATCACTCCACCGGCTTCAGCACTATCCTCTTCTCCGCAGTAGCCTCGATACGCTCCCTGCTGTAGAGCAGGGGGACCATCTGGTCGGCAGCCCACTGGGAGAACAGGTCGGCGTAGTGTGGACTCCTAGGGTCGCCTGATTGTCCCGGCGCATTTATAGCGAGGCATCCGTCCCAGTTCCCGACGTCCACCACGACCCGCCACGACGAGCCGCCGGTCTGTCGGAAGTCGTCGGTGCCGTAAGCCGTGTTGCCCACGGTGTCACCGCTGCCCCCGCGCGGCGCGGGGCCCACGTTCAGCCGTTCGCGGGTCCACTCGTCGAAGAGCGGGGAGAGGGGGTGGGCAAGGAAGGCGTGGTGCAGCTTGCCCCATTCCCAGAGCCTTACATCACCACCTAGAAGCCGTTCGAGGTGATCGAAGGCTAGCCTCAAGCTGGAAAATAGTACCTCATCGCGCGACCTCTCGGGCTCCGAACCGAGCCTCCCTTCGGGGTTCTCTATGAGGTCGAGATCCACCCGGGCGTCGCCCGCTTGGTCCTCCACCGGCGTCACCACGGTCACCGCCTCACCCCTCTTCTCCTTAGGCACTACCTCGGACACGGCCCTGGCAAGGAGCGCCGGACGCAGGTAGACTCGGTACCACACTTCGAAGAGCGCCGCGGGCGCGGAGTCCGCCGCCAGTACGTGATCCCACCCTCGCAGCATCCTTAGAGCTTGCCCAAGCTTGGGGTCCGTCGAGCGCAGTCCTTCCAGCCGAGCAGCGATCCGTCGGGCGGGCACGGAGAGGTAGTCAGTTTGCAGCTCGACCGAGTCCTGGACGACGCATCTCGGGTTACCGTCTAAGACCTCGGCTATGCGCTGGTAACGGTACGGAGCGTACCATTCGAAGCTGACCTTTCTTTCCTCATAGGGGTAGTCCTCGGGCAGGTTCATCTCGTTGGCGGTGGCGATCCAGCCGCGCGAGGGGTTTAACTCGACTGGCAGCTCGTCCATGTCCATGAACCCGTCCCACTCGTAGCGCCCGTCGCCCGGTACGGGCAAGAGACCGTCCCAGCCCGGCCGCCTGGGAACGAGACCTGCCGGCTTCCAGCCAATGTTGCCCTCCGTGTCCGCGTAGACCTGGTTCTCCCCGGGAGCGCCCCAGCGGTTCAGCGCCGCGAGAAACTGATCCCAATTTTGTGCGCGCATGTAGTCCATGCTGCCGAGGTAGGGGGCCATGCCAGGCTCCAGCCACGCGGCTCTGACCGCAAATGCGACGCCCTTCTCGCGGTCCTCGTGAATCACTGGACCGTGGCGGGTGAACTTCAGCTCGACGTCAACGGGTTCCTGGCCCCTTACGGGGATCCCTTGCATCTCGAAGTCCATTGGCTCCCAGCGGTCTTCGTAGCGGTATTCCGAAGGGTTATTGGGGTTGGTCTCATAGACGTAGAGATCCTCCTGGTCTATCGAGAAGATGGTGAGGCCGAAGGCTATCCTACCGTTGTGGCCGATGGAGACGCCGGGTAGGGCGGGCTCGCCAGCTCCGATCACGCTCATGCCCGGTGCGGACAGGTGCGCCACATAGCGTAAAGAAGGCACAGACTGGGCGCGGTGCGGGTCATTGGCCAGGATGGGGCGGCCTGTGGCGGTTCGTGCTGGGGAGATGACCCAGCTATTGGAGCCTTCTAAACCCTTCCTGGACGGTGACTGCCCGCTGGCGAACTCGACCGGCCCTGTGGCCAACTCGTATACCTTCAAGACATCTTCGGGGATCAAGGAGAGGTCGAGGCCCTCGGGGATGGCGACTTCGTGAGGTGGCTCGAGGGGCCTGCGAAGGGCCTCGACCTCAGGCCCAAGGTCACGCATCACGACAGCGCGCTCGACCTCGCTCCGCAGGTTGTGGTAGAGGCCGTGGCTGCGGATCTGCGCGACATCCTCCGGTGACCAGGAAGCAGGACGGTAGCCTGCGATGCGAAACTCCTTCGGGAGGAGGTCGGGGTTCTCTCGGGCAAGCCTCACGTACTCATTAATGCCGCGAACGAACGCCGCTGCCACGCGCTTGGTGTCCGATGAATAAGCTAGCCACTCCCTGTGCATGTCACCGCGGTAGAGGAAGAGGCGGGCGGCCTGGTCCTGCTCCACGTAGGAGGCACCGAGGACCTCTGAGAGGAGCCCCAGGCCACGGCGCCTCCAGAGGTCAATCTGCCAGAGGCGCTCGCGTGCGGCGTTGAAGCCTTGGGTGAAGAAGGCATCGTAGGTTGAGGAGGCGTAGATGTGGGGTACTCCCCAGCGATCGACGAGAATCTCAGCCGACGCTTCCAGGCTGTCTACCGTATGCGAGACAGTGCCTATCGGTGTCACAACGGCCGCTCCGGTCGTACCTTACGTTCGGTGTCTGATCGCACTCATAAGGGCGGCCGCGCGAATCCGCCCATGTGCTCTTCGTAAGCTGCGGCTACACGGTAGAGAGTGTCTTCGCGTCGGCGACCTGCGATGAGTTCCATGCCGGCGGGCAGGTTTTGTGACTCGGTGTTTCCCGCCGGTACGGTCAAGGCGGGGTGGCCTGTGACGTCGAAGGGCACGGTCCGCAGAATGTAATCGATGGCTCCTCCCTCAAAGTCTGGGTCGGACTCGGTAGCTGTGAAGGGTGCGGTGGGGCAAACGAGTACGTCGACGTCGTCGAAGATCTGGTCAACGGTTTGCGTGAAGCGTCGTCTCTCCTGCAAGGCTTCCACATAATCGACACCCGAGACCTTGAATCCTTCGGCGAGGTTCGCGCGGGTCCCGTCCGCGTAATCGTCGGCCCGTTCGGGGTACCACCGCTTGTGGTGGTAGGAGGCCTCGGTAAGGAGTATGGGCATGGCAGTGTCGTGGACCGTCTCGATGCCCGGGATGCGAACGTCCGTTACCTCGGCCCCGAGATCGCGCAGGCTATGTATCGCCGACTCTACTAAGGACCGCACCTCCCGCCCGAGCGGGTCGCCCATGAGGTTGGAGATCACGCCGACTCTGATCCCCGCAGCGGACTGCCCAGACCTAAAACCCGAGAGAGGGATGGTCGGGGCGAGGATCTCCATGAGTGCCGCATTGTCCCGGACGGTCCTCGTGAGCGGCCCGACATGGTCGAGGGTGTGGGAGAGCGGAAAACACCCTTCGCGGCTAACCGCTTCGTAGGTCGGTTTGAGCCCTACGATGCCGCAGAACGAGGCGGGGATGCGGATCGAGCCCCCTGTGTCTGTGCCAATCGAGGCGTGGCCAATGCCTGCCGCTACCGAAGAGGCCGATCCCGAGCTGGACCCGCCGGCCGTCCGGTTCGTATCCCACGGGTTATTGCATTGCCCGTAGTCCGGGTGCACGAACCCGTAGGCGAATTCCAGCATATTGTTCTTACCAAAGACGACCGCGCCGGAGCTCTTCAGCACCGTGTAGACGCTGGCGTCGTAGTCGGGGACGTGGTCCTTCATAATGCGCGAACCTACGGTGGTCCGGATCCCGTCGGTCATGAATATGTCCTTTATCGAGACGGGAATGCCGGTCAGCTTGCTCGTGGGTTCCCCCTTCGAGAAGAGATTCTCCGCTTCTTTAGCCTGTTTCCTCGCCTCCTCGGGAAGCATAGTGACGAAGGCGTTGAGCCTCGGTTCGAGCTGCTCGAGCCGTTCCAGTACGGCTTCGAGAACCTCGACCGGCGAGACTTCCCTCTTCTCGTACAGTGAGTACAGGTCGTCTATGGACGAGCGCAGAATAACCCTGGACGCCTCACTCTCAGACACCTTTTCCTCGCTCTCGTTTGGTCATGCGGGCCGCCGCTGGCGCTTGTACCGACTCTTGGCCCTCAGGGCTGCCTGTACCCGGGCACGGCGGCCTCCGTAGTGAGGCGCTCCCTTTCGTCCCGGAAAAACGGTGCCAGCGCCTCCCTCGAGACGGGCTTGGTCACCAGGCTCCCCAAGAAGAATCCCAGGAGGCTCACAGGGATGCTGACGTAGACGGGGTTCAGGCCGAACGGGTTCCCCAGAAGCAGCCACGCCGCCGCGGTACCTATACCGCCCACCATGGATACGATGGCCCCGACCGCCGTGGCGCGCTTCCAGATCAGGCCGAAAAGGGTTACGACCGCGAACGCGGAGCCGATCAGCACGGCGGCGTTGATCCAGATCTGCTGGATCAGGGGCAATGGGTTGAGGGCGAAGGGTATCGGGATAATGCCCATGACGAGCACGACGGCTCTGGTCAGATTCACCTGTGCCCTCTCGGAGAGCTCTATTCCTATCACCTGCTTTATGATGTCGTGGGAGACCGCGCTCCCTAGCATGAGCAGCACGGCGCTCACTGTGGACTGGATGGCCGCCAGTATTGCCGCTAGGAGCAAGCCACCGAGAATGGGGGGAAGCACCTCCATCGCGATAGTGGGGCTCGACAAGTCCGGTGTCTCCAAGTTCGGGTAGAGGACCCTGGCGCTCACCCCGACAAAGGCGACGGAGACGGCGATGATCATCTGGAAGATAAAGGAGATGCCAACGGCTCGCCGGATCGTCACGTTGTCTCTCATCGAGTAAAAGCGGATAGCAATTATAGGATACCCGATCAGAAGGACAAAGAAGGAGAAACCAACAGCAAAGAGGGTGGTCAGCGGCATCCCGATTGTCACGAGGGAGGGATCGACCGAGGCCAGCTTCTCATTCAGGGCGACGAAGCCTCCCGCCCGGCTCACCACGATGGGAACCGCTATGGCGAATCCAAAGGCAAACACTAGCATCTGCAAGAGGTCAGTGTAAGCGATGGCGAACAGGCCGCCCAGGACCGTGTAGAAGATGAAGACTGCCGCGATGATCAGCACGCCCGCCGTCTCGGGTACACCGAATGCCACGTTAAGTACGTAGGATCCGCCGACTAGCTCCGCGACTATCGTGAGGCCGAAAGCGAACAGCAAGATGATAACGGCTATGACCCGGATAACCTTGCTCTCGTAACGGGTCCCTAGTAGGTCAGGGATGGTCAGCGCTCCGTGGGAGTTGAACAGGGCCTTCATCTTCGGGGCCATGACCAGCGCCATGATCACCCAGGATGCCCAGATAAACAGCCAGATCCAGGAATAGTTGTACCCAAGATTGTAGTGAAAGCCCACCGATCCAATTGCCGTGCCGGCGCTCATCTGCGTGGCGGCCAAGGTGGCCCCGCCCACCAGCGCGCCTAGCTTCCCCCCGGCGGCGAGGTAGTCCTTTTCGTTATGGACTCGTCGCCTCATGTAGAAGCCAATACCGATCACGGCGAGCAGATAAAGGATGAGAACGGCAATAGCCATCAGCCTTCGCTCCTCTCTTCCGCAGCTTCTTCCCGACTGTTCATCCTCTCCGTCACGACGAAATAGACCAGGATGAACAGGATCATCACGACCCAAATCATCCAGTCGGATATGGCCAAACCCAAGAACATGCTCTCTGCCTTCTTCCCTTTTGCCTGATCAGCCAACTTCCGTCCAGGTGCTCCCTACCGAGGGTAGGCCTCCGAGTATCGGCCGTCCTTTCTCACCATAAGGCCCGCGGACGACTCGACCTCTCCTGAGGCCATCTTGGGAGGGGTCATGTAGGCACGCTTGGAGTGAACGAGGCCGACTCCCACCAGAGCCTCGGCCATCTTCAGTGAAGTCCTGCCCGGATTTATCACCGGCACACCCAGCGTCTCGGACATCTCCTCGGCGGCGCCCAAAAATCCCATAGACATGCAGCCCAATATCAGGGTATCCGCACGGTCCTCCTCGATCGCCTTACCTCCCTCCTCGATTAGCTTTCTCAGCGTCCCTTCCCTGTCGCTGGCGAGTGCGAGAACCGGGGTCTCTATCGCCCTCACGGAGGCCAGCTTTTTGCCCAAGCCCGTCTTCTCAACAAGGTGCTCAAGGGTGTTGACGATGCTGGCGGTAACGGTGATGATGGAGAATCGGTGACCGCACATCGCGGCGGCCATCATCCCCGCTTCGCCCGGCCCGACCACGACCATCTCCTTAGTCACCTCCCTCGCGGCGTCGAGGCCCGGGTCCCCGTAGCACCCGAGGATCGCAGCGTCGTACCCCGCTTTTTCCGCCTCGATCATCTTCTCCACAGTGTTCGGTATGCTCAGGTACTCTTCATAGAGGGACTCAATCGACGCCGGTCCCTCATCTACGTCGACGATGTCCACCTGCGTATCACAGGCAGCGTACGCGCGCAGCACTGACAGGCGGCGTTCCATCTCTGCGTGTCCTTCTGCCGTCCGGCTCATGGGGCCGGGCAACACATAGACGACCTTCATTGCTCTACGCCCTTTCCTCTAGGCGTACCGTTTCTCGGGCCTGACGTAAGGCCCACACCACGCGGTTCTGGCCGCGGGTTAGATGGCTCTGCAGCACGTTGTACCTGTGGCTGCCTTTCTCCAGTCTTTGTACCTCGGTCGCGGGAGCAAGGTCCGGGAGAGGAGGCACGTCCAGCGCGGGATCATGACGGAACTTGCCACGCCGGGAGAAATTGATCGGCACGAGTATCCGCGCTAAACGCCGGATGTTCTGGTTCACCTCTCTCACCCGAGGATCGGTTATGCTTAAGTCCTCCAGCCCGCCGGTCGTCTCGCGGAACTTAACCAGGTCCTCGCGGAGTGCCTCCGCCTCTCTGAGGGCGGGGCCGAGGTCGAAGTGCTCCCCTACCGCTTCCTGATATCCACGGATGGTGGCGGCGAGTTCGTCCGCGGTATTTGCGAAGTCGAAGGGGTGAACTGGTTCGTTGACAGCCCTGAACACCGCGGCGGTGTAAAGCCTTATATCCTCGATCAATCTGTCGAGGTCTGCTATGTCGAGCAGGTCGTCCTCCGTGTGCCACTCGATGTTTCCGCCGCACCCTCCAACCGGGTAGTAGCCCTTTTCCTCGACGAGTTCTTCCGGCATGGTCGAGGAGAGCATGAAGAAGGACGTAATCCCGATGTTGTTGAACGAATAATCCCCCGCGCGCAGGGGCCTGGTGCCCACGCCCCTCTTGCCGAGCACATCCCGGACGACTCCGGTGCAGAACTCGTCCGTCTCGCTCATCCACATCATGTGCTCGTAGGAGGTGGCCCAGCGACATCCAGGCGAGTCACAGTTCACCTGCGCTATGCAATTCTCTTCAAGATCCAGCCCAAACGTGTCCGCGAACCATGTAGATCCAGCGTACCTGCCGTAGGAGTGTCCGGGCCAGATAGCGATGCGGACGCTCCTCCTCAGCTCGTCGCGGTGCTCGTGGAAGACGCGCGCCATCTCGAGCAGCGCTGCGTCCCCTGTAGCGTTGTCCCCTATGCCTTCGTGCCAGGAATCGAGGTGGCCGTGGAGCAGGACGTACTTGTCGGGCTCTTCAGCGCCCTCGATAAAGACATCGATCAGGGGGCAGCGATGCCATCCTTTTTCCAGCCTGGTTCTGAACTGCGTCCTTACCGTTCCTTGCCCGCAGAGCCTCGACAGCTCCCGACCGTCCGACTTGTTGATGGCGAGGACCGGGATCCTGGGTTCATCGGCGACGTTGTCTAGGTCGGGAGACCCCCAGATGGTGGTGCAGATGCCCTCGTGGATACGCTCTCCTGGGCTTATGAAGACGGCGGCCTTCACGCCCAGAGCCTCGAACTGCGCAACCTTACCAGGCATCGGGAAGCCCTCGGTGAGCACTACCTTCCCTTCCAGTTCCTCGATGTCTCCCTGGATGCCGCCTCCGAAGATGTCCCCGATGCCTGTGGCGAAGCCTGTGGAGACGAATACGAGCTCGCCTTCGACCCATTCGTCTTGTGTAGAGACGGAAAAGGACGGCGTCTTGACTCGGAACTCCTTCTCCGTGGGACTCACCACCCTGAGGCCAGCCCCCCTCGGCAGACTCAGGTAGAGCGGCGGAGTGTGGATCCGGTGAGGAACACCCAACTCCTCCAAACGATCAGCGACGAAAGCCGCTGCCGCTCTCTCGTCTTCGCTGCCCGACTCGCGCACAAGCGTCGCGAATCGCTCTAGCACGGCGTTCGGCAGTTCCTTGCTGACCTCCTCCAACAGCTGCTTCTCGCGCGCGTCGGTCGCGCTCCTCATCCGGTCGTTCCTCCTTCCATGCGTCGTCCTGCACGGTCGTTTCTCTGTCCTACCTCATGGTCTTCTCTGAAAAAGGGTTTCAGGGCGGCCTCCGGAGCCGGCTTCGTAACGAGGCTGATCCCCACGAACAGCACCAAGCTGACGAGGACGCCAGGGATGACGGGATCGAGCCCGAAGGGGTTGTCGGCGAAGTACCAGGCCACCGCGGCGGTGAAGCCGCCGACCATCGAGGCTATGGCGCCTGCCGCGGTACCCCGCCTCCAGTTGAGCCCGATCACCACCGCCGCGAAGAAGAAACTGGCGGTCAGCGAGGCTTGCAGAAGCACAATGAACTGGACCAGGTCGAACTCCTGCAAGGTCAGCGAGATCGGCAGGATCGCGAGGAGGAGCACCGCCACCCGGTTGACCATGAGCTTCTCCCGGTCTGAGGCTTGGGGCCGGATCATCGTGGAGTAGAAGTCGTGCGAGATCGCCGAGGCCGAGACGATCATGATCCCGGAGATCGTGCTCATGATCGCCGCGAGTATCGCGACTATGAACAGCGCACCCACTACGGGGGGTAGAACGTCGACGGACATGACAGTCGAGGCGATATCCGGGTTCGGTATGAACGGGTACATCGTGTGTACCGCCATCGCCGCCGCCGCGACCGAGATCCCGATGATCGCCTGGAAGACGAACGCGACCCCGATGGCCAGCTTCACCGTCCTCCTGTCCCGCAGGGTGTACATCCTGGCGAGCTCGTAGGGGGCTACGGCGATGGAGAGGCCGAAGGCGGCGCCGAAGCCCGCCAACTCGACGAAGCTCATGCTCCAGCCGGTGAGGTTGGGGTCGAGCTCCGTGAGGAAATCCCCCACGAACTCCGCGCCTCCTGCCTTGCCGAAGAGAAGCGGCAAGGCGGCGAAGAAGACCCCCGCCATGATTATCGCCTGCACGAAGTCGCTGTAGGCGGTGGCCCTCATGCCCCCGACCATGGTGTAGATGAGAGTTATCCCAAGGATGATGAGCGCGCCCCAGATGAGCGGCACCCCGAACATCGTCTGGAAGACGTTGCCGCCCGCCTGGTATTGGGCCGTCAGGTACACGGTGTAGGCCACGACCAGCAAGAGCGCGGAGATGCCGCGTGCGGTTTGGCTGTTGAAACGCGTCGCCACGTAGTCGGGAACCGTCTGGCCCCGGAAGGCTTGCAGCTTGGGACCAACGAGGGTGGCGGAGATGAGCCAGCCCATCCACAAACCCGCCCATATCCAGAGAAAGCTCGCCCCCGTGAGGTAGTGAATTCCGAAAGTACCGACGAACGTTCCCGCGCTCATCTGGGTCGCGGCGAAGGCCGCGCCCCCGACCACCGGACCTATGGAGCGCCCGGCGACGAGAAAGTCTTCCGATCCCCTGTTCTTCCTGCCGGACCACAGGCCGATCCCCACGACCACCAGAAAGTACAGGCCTATCACGATGTAGAACTCGGTGCCAATGTCGAACATACCTTCGCCTCCCTACCGCCGCCGTTCGCTCAGAACTGCCCAGGCGAAGAAACCCAGGATCCAGACGGTCGCGTAGACCACGAACAAGTAGAAGGTCTGCCCAAGCTCAAGCATTCGCCACCTCGCCTCTCCCGGTTCTCCGATCGTACAGCAGCAACCCGAGGACACCGCCCACGATGATCACCAGCGCGAGCGCCGTGTACGCATTGGTGCTGGTAAAAAGACCGGTGGGCGTGGCGCTGAGCTCATAGCTCACGAAGCTCGGGAAGCTGGTCATGCTCGCGCTCGCCGTCCCGTTCCCGCCGGGCTCGACCACCGGGAACGAGTCGAGCAGGTACTGTCCCTCCGGCACAACCACCTCCACGTTCACGCTGCTAGAGTCGTCCGGGGTCAAAACCGTGGGCGTCACCAGCGGTACCCTCCCCGTTGCCCCGGCGTACCGGTACGAGACCTCGTAATCGAACGTCCCGCCCGACCCCTCGGGAACCGAGACAAAGACCTTGTCAAGGCTCTCGCCGCGTTCGCGCTCGACCGCGAGCTCACGCCCGCCCGCCCTGATCGCGAGGTCCTCGACCTCGGCCGTCCCGAACCGGGCGAGCACGTGCTCTATCCTCCCACCCTCTGCCGCTCCGGCCACCGCGACTCGCTCCATCACCTCGGCGCCGTCCGGCGACGGAGTAACCCTGACCGTAGCCTTCTCAAGTACCGGTCCCTTCCCCGAAGAATCTTCCTGCGCAACAGCCGGCGCCGAAAGCATCAGAGCCAGCAGTGACGCCAACAAAAAGACCCTAAGTCTCATCCTTCCTCCTCTCAGCTCCCTGACCGATCCTTGCACAGTTTCCGTCATATTTCAAGCAATTTACGACGAAATATGACAATAAAGGTGGAAAAAACGATGGAAACCTGCAAGAATGGCGTCATGGACGATCTGGACAGGCGGATAGCGGTGGCGCTGCAAGGGAACGGTCGCGCGAGCTGGCAGCAGGTGGCGCGCGTGGTCGAGAGTTCGGAGTCGACGGTAGCCCGACGGGCGCACCGGATGTTCGAGGCGGGTCTCCTACGGGTGGCGGCGATCTCCGACCCGGTGCGTTGCGGCTTCGGGTATCCGGTGCTGGTACAGTTGAGGTGCGAGGTGGGCGAGGAGATGCGGGTGGCCCACGCGCTCGCGGACAGGTCCGACGTGAGGTTCGTGGCGCTGGTCACCGGATCTTTCGACATTGTGATGGAGCTTATCGTGCCTTCGCGGCGCTACCTGGCTGGGGTCTTGCTCGAGGATTTGCCTAAAGTGGGGGGCATCGAGGACACGACGACTGAGACGGTGTTGCGCAACTTCAAGATGACTTACGACTGGAGCCGGGAGCTCTTGGGCGCCGATGGCGGGCAGCCGGAGGAGCCGGTCGTGGATCGGGACGGGAGCAACGGCAGCGGTTTGGATGGCGTCGATCTGCAGTTGTACGAACTGCTGGCGGAGGATGGTCGCCGGAGCTTCTCGGATCTAGCCTCTCTCGTGGGTATGAGCGAGTCTGTGGTCCGGCGGCGGGTCGAGCGCTTGCGGGCGAGCGGGTGTCTCAGGTTTGCCACTCTCGTCGAGCCGTACCTCCTCGGCTACGACGTGGAGTGCATATGTTGGGTACACGTGGACCTCTCGCGCCTCGAGGAGACGGCCCGGACACTGGCCGAACACAGGGAGGTTCGTTACCTCTCGGCCACCATAGGTTACAGCGATCTGATCTGCGAGCTCATCCTGCGCTCGCAGGATGAGCTATACGAGTTCTCGACGCAGACTCTGGGGGGCCTATCGGGCGTGCGCGGGGTGGACATCGGTCTCGAACTGCGGACCATCAAGCGGGCCTACCTGCGCATGAGCGAGCCTCCGCCGCCCGCCCCGGCTACCCCGCGGGCCCCGAGGTGGCGAGGGACGGTGGAGGGATGACGGTGGCCGGCGGAGACACGATGCGGGCCGCGGTCATACGGGAGCACGGAGGTCCCGAGAAGGTGAGGGTCGAGCAGATGCCAAGACCTTCCGTGGAAGCGCCGGACGATGTGATAGTGAGGGTGCGAGCGTGCACTCTCAACCGCCTCGACATATTCGCTCGCCAGGGAATCAGCGGACCTGGAGTCCGCGCCGTTCATCTGCCCCACATCTCCGGTGTGGACGTGGCGGGTGAGGTAGCCGAAGTGGGGATGGGGGTGGAACGGTGGAGGCCCGGGCATCGCGTGGTCTTGTATCCGGGGTTATCTTGCGGGCACTGTGGAGCGTGTACGCGCGGTGAAGACACCATGTGCCGACACTACCGCATCTTCGGGGAAGATGCCCACGGGGGTCTCGCGGAGTACTGCCGGATCGGCGCAGGGAACTTAGAGTCGCTACCGGACGATGTTCCGTTCGAGCAAGCCGCGGCGCTTCCGACGGCGTACACGACAGCCTGGCGCATGGTCGTCACCGTTGGCAACCTGCGTCCTCAGGAGCGCGTTCTGGTCCTTGGAGCAGGGGGCGGTGTGGGTGTCGCCGCGGTGCAGATCGCTCGCAGGCTTGGCGCATACGTCTTCGGGGTCACCAGCGGCAGTGATCGGGCGCAACGGCTCGAAGAGGTCGGGGTGGGTAGGGTGATCGACCGTCTGACCGACGATTTCGAATCCGTAGTCATGAACGAGACCAGCGGGTCGGGCGTGGACGTGGTGGTCAATCCCGTCGGAGGGGCTACGTGGCGGCCCGCGATAAGGAGCCTGACTATGGGTGGAAGAATGCTTATCTGCGGTGCCACAATCGGGGACGATCCCGATCTGAGCATAAGGGAGATATACCAGTCGCACCGGCAGATCCTGGGGGCACCGCTAGGGAACCGGCAGGATTTCCGGAGCGTTCTGGATATGCTCTCTCGCGGCGAAATAAAGCCCGTAATCCACGCCACCATGCCGCTGGAGGCGGTGGCCGAAGCCCACCGCCTGATAGAAGAAGGAAAGAGCTTCGGAAAGGTCGTGCTCCTACCATGATCCTTGAACGAGCCCTGAAACGAGCCGACGATACCGGCGACGAGGCGCTGGAGACGCTGCTACGGTTGGTGTCCCAACCCAGCATAAGCACCCGCAACGAGGGAGTTCGAGAGTGCGCCGTTATGCTGCAGGACGTCATGGAGATGGCCGGCATCAGTACCCGGCTCCTTCCGACAGAAGGGCAGCCGGCGATCTACGGTGAGGTTGAGGGTCCGCCCGGTGCTCCGATCGTACTGTTCTACGGTCACTACGACGTGCAACCCCCGGAGCCGATGGAACTGTGGCACACGCCTCCTTTCGAACCGACCGTACGGGACGGACGGGTCTACGGGCGCGGTGTGGCGGACAACAAGGGCCAACACCTGTGCCACATATTGGCGATCCGCGCGTGGCGTGAAGTTGCAGGCGAGCTACCGGTAACGGTCAAGTTTCTTATCGAGGGCGAAGAGGAAACGGGCAGTCCGCACCTTGCCGAGTTGGTTCGGGAGCGGCGGCACCTTTTTGGAGCGGACCTTGTCTACACCTCGGACGGTGGCATGCATCCGTCGGGGCGTCCGACCGTGTACTTCGGCGTTCGTGGGCTCCTCTACGTCGAAGTGGAGATTCGCGGGGCAAACTCCGACGCTCATTCGGGCAACAAGGGAAACGTCCTTCCTCAACCCGCGTGGGAACTCGTCGAGCTCCTGCACTCGCTGCGTGGACCCGACCGTCGAGCGGTGTTTCCTGGCTTCTATGAAGGCGTGCGTCCTCCTAGCCCGAAGCAGGAGTCCGCGCTCCGGAAGATTCCTTTCGACCGGGAGAGCTTCCTCGCGGAACACGGGCTCGACGAATCACCCATGAGTGATGGCGTAGATTACTACCGCAGGCTCACCTTGGAGCCAACCTTCAACATCGCCGGGCTGGTAAGCGGGTACACAGGCGAGGGGATGAAAACCATCATACCCTCGCGGGCCCTCGCGAAGATCGACTTCCGCTTGGTTCCCAACCAAGACCCCGAAGAAGTGTTTGAGGCCTTTGCCCGCGCCGTGGCCGAGCGGAACCCAAAGGCCGAGGTCAGACGGCTCGGGGCGACGGCCCCGTCTTTCACCGACCCATCTTTGCCGGTTAGCGAAACCGTCATAGAGGCGGTGCGCGACAGCCGGGGCACCGAACCCATTGTGTCTTCCTTGGGAGGCACGCTGCCCGACTACGTTTTCACCCAGATCTTGGGCGTGCCGTCGGTGATAGTTCCTTACGCCAACCACGACGAGCAGAACCACGCCCCCAACGAGAACCTCCGTCTGGCGTACTTCTTCGCTGGCATTCGCACGACGTTGCACGTTTTGGATGCGCTGGGGAGGTCTACTGCAAGAGACGTCGAGTAGGGATCCGAACCGGACGCCCTTGCGACGATCTCTAGTCCCCCAACCTGAGCAAGCGTCCCTCCTTCGCCACGGCCACGACTTCGTGGACAGCCCGTATGTTCTCAAGAGGGTTGCCGGCCACAGCGGTGAAGTCTGCGTACTTCCCAGCCTCCAGAGTACCTATCTCGTCCGCCGCGCGTAGGACCTCCGCGCCGTTGCGTGTGGCGGCGATGATCGCTCGCTCCGGTTCGACCCCGTGCTCGACCAACCACTCCATCTCGTAGCCGAACAGGCCATGCATCGAGTCCGTCCCGAGCGCGAACCGCAGGCCCGAGGCCTTGATCCTGTCGAACGCCTCTTCGATCGACGCTCGCACTTTGCGCATCCTGTCGATGATAGAGCGGTTGCCGGCGTCACCCAACTCGATACCCGCCGGATGGAAGGCTATAGCGTTGGTCAGTACTAGCCAGGTACCGCGCGCGGCCATTGCTTCTATGTTTTTGGGTGTAAGCAGACCGCCGTGCTCGATCGAGTCCACACCCTCCTCTACGCAAAGGTCTACACCCTCACCTCCGTGCGCGTGTGCTGCGACCGTGACGCCCGCACGGTGGGCCTCTTGCACGACCACCTGAATCTCTTCCCCAGAATAGTAGTACGCGTCGATATCGGCGCCGGTGCTGGATACCCCACCAGTTACGAATATCTTTATGTGGTCGGCGCCGTCCCTCAGGTTCTCCCGGACGGCTAGCCGCAAGCCTTCGGGCCCATCGGCGGTGCCCAGAGCGGCTCCATGACCGTTGGAGGCGCTCAACGCCCGGGTGGCCACTCGCAGCCGGGGTCCGAGTATCTCGCCGCCTTCGATGGCGTTCTTGAACGCCACATCGATTCCGGCTATCTCTCCCATGACCCGTGCGGTGGTGACGCCCGAGTGTGCCATTCTCCTGACGTTCTCGACGCCGCGAAGGGCCTGCCAGACCGGTGGGGCACGTAGCTGTCCGTGCTGATCCCCCTCCCCAGGACGGACCGTGATGTGGGTGTGTGCATCGACGAACCCCGGCAGCAATATGGCATCCCCGAGATCCAGTACTTCATCTTGCCGTCCCTCTAGTTCCTCATGTGCGGCGGCGGTGAGGATGCGACGATCTTCGATCAGTAGGCCGTAGCCGTCGAGATAGCCCGTCCCTGTGCCGTCGATAATCCCCCGTCCTCGAACCAGCGTCTTCACGAGCATCCTCCTGACCGAACCGCTGTGTCGGAGCAGTGACTCTACTCGACGCATAAGGGTCTTGCCAGTCTCCATGGCTTTTGGCCGTTCGATAGGCGGCACGGGTGGGACTTGTGAAGACGCGCCGATGCAAGTTGCCGCGGTGGCGACGTCAGGCGCATAGGGCTCGTTCGATAACGGGGACTCTAGAATCTGGATCTTGTTTGCTCTAGAGTTACAGACGCAGGTGGGTGAATAGCTAAAAAAGGGAAGCTCTGGCAATGGCTGCGCACGCGGAAGCCGCGACCGCTAAGAAGGCTGTCACGGCGGGGGCCATAGGCAATTTCGTGGAGTGGTATGACTACTCGGTGTATGGGTTCTTCGCGACGGTCATCGCGAGCCAATTCTTCCCGTCGGAGGACCGGGTCGCGTCCCTGCTCGCCACGTTCGCCGTGTTCGCTGTCGCGTTCTTCATGCGCCCGGTCGGGGCGTTCGTGTTCGGCCACTATGGCGACACGATCGGTCGCCGGAACACCCTCGCGGCGGCCGTCATCATGATGGGAATTGCGACCCTCATGATCGGGGTACTCCCGTCCTACGCACAGATCGGGGTCTTGGCGCCGATCCTGCTTGTCGTCGCCCGGCTCTTGCAGGGCTTCTCGGCCGGTGGTGAGTGGAGCGGTTCGGCGGCCTTCATGGTCGAGTACGCGCCGGAGAACAAGAGGGGTCTCTACGGGAGCTGGCAGCAGGTCAGCATTGTCGCAGGCTTGCTTGTAGGATCTGCTATGGGTGGGCTCCTGGGCACGGTTCTTTCGGAGGACGCCCTCAACGCGTGGGGATGGCGCATACCCTTCATACTCGGGATGGTGGTGGCGCTGGTCGGACTCTACTTGCGGCTGAGGGTCGAGGACACGCCAGCGTTCCGGATCATAGAGGAGAAGGAGGAGATCACAGAGGCGCCCGTCAAGGAGTCCTTCACCGCGCACTGGAGAGAGAGCCTCACCGCGATAGGCTTCACCGTGGCCTGGACCGTAGCGTACTACATCCTCCTTACCTACATGCCAACCTATGTATCCGAGACGCTGGGGATACCGCTCACGCAGGCACTGCTCTCGAACGCGATAGGCCTCGTGGTTCTCATGGCCCTCATACCATTCACCGCGGCCCTCTCCGACCGTATCGGCAGGAAGCCGCTCCTGATCGCGTTCTCGGCCCTCATAGCCCTGCTCACGTATCCTCTCTTCCTGCTCGCCTCGACACAGGTGCTGGCCTTCATCGTGCTGGCGCAGGTGCTCTTTGGCGTGATCATCTCCCTATTCTCCGGTCCAGGACCGGCTGCCCTCGTGGAGATGTTCCCCACGAACGTGCGCTACAGCGCGCTCGGCGTGAGCTACAACATAGCGGTCGCCGCTTTCGGAGGGACGGCCCCCTTTATAGCGACGTACCTGATCTCTCGGACGGGAAGCAACTTCTCGCCCGGTTTTTACCTCATCGCAGCCGCCGTGGTCACGCTGATCGTCGTTAGCACGATGAAGGAGACCTACCGGGAACCCCTCCGGGAAGTTTAGAGGGATCACTTGAACGTCACACCCCTCGCAGAGAGGGTCGCCGTCGTAACCGGGGCTGCCAGCGGCATAGGGCGAGAGCTCGTGCTCGCGATGTCGGAGGCCGGTGCGAACATCCTCGCGGTGGACCGCGATGGCCCGGAGCTAGACGAGACGTGCTCCCTGGTCGGTAGTCCAAGAGTTGCACCCCTCGTCTTGGATCTCCTGGAAGACAGGACCGAGAAGAGAGTCGTCGAAGGGGCCGTGGATGTCTTCGGAGGGATCGACGTGCTCGTGAATTGCGCCGGGGTCTTCCCTTCGAGCCCGGCGCTGGAGTTGTCCTCTCAGGAGTGGGATCTCGTCCTCAGTCTCAACCTCCGGGTGCCGTTCCTGCTCTCCCAGGCTATCGCACGCTCCATGGTCGGCGCGGGCAGGGCGGGGAACATTGTCAACGTGGCATCGGCGGCCGGGGCCATCGCCCGTCCCGGCGTCGCCCACTACTGCGCCTCGAAGGCAGCGCTCATCATGCTCACGAAGGTCCTCGCCATCGAGTGGGCCGAGCACGATATCCGGGTGAACGCCGTCGCGCCCGGGCTCGTCGAGACGCCAGGGGTCGAGGATCTGCTGCGGACGGAGGAGGGCAAACGAGAGCACGAGCAGAAGCTCGCTAAGATCCCGCTGGCCCGCACGGGACGGCCCAGGGAGGTAGCCGAAACCGTGATCTTCCTGGCCTCCGACACCGCATCCTTCGTCACCGGGCACACGCTCTTCGTCGACGGTGGGTACTCGGCCGGCCACACCTTCCGCGGGTAGCACCGCGTGGGTGGTCAGAAAGGAGAACAACGAATGGACCGGATCCTGCGTTTCCTCCAGGAGCACGAAGAAGAAATGCTCGAGGATCTACGGCTCTTCGTCGAGCAGGAGACACCCTCGACTGAGAAGAAGCTCCTCGACGACTTCGCGCGGTTCCTCGCAGACTACGCCGCGACGGTCGGCGGCAGGGCTGAGATCTTACCTGCAGTAGGGTCCGGTAACCACGTCCGCATCCGCTGGGATGATGAGGGCTCGGGACCGCCGATCTTCCTCCTCGGCCACTACGACACCGTCTGGGCCGAGGGAACCATCAAAGAGATGCCGTTCGGTGTTCGAGGCGACATCGCGACCGGGCCCGGCGTCTTCGACATGAAGTGTGGCCTCGTGCAGGGCTTCTGGGCCGTGCGAGCGCTCCGGGAGGTCCCCGGGATCAAGAGACCCATGGTCTTCGTATGCAACTCGGACGAGGAGGTTGGTAGCCCGACTTCCCGCGCCCTCATCGAGGAGGAGGCGCGCGGGGCGGCGACCGTGCTGGTCCTCGAGCCTAGCTTGGGAGGTGCCTTGAAGACAGCCCGCAAGGGTGTCGGCCGCTACAGCGTCCGGGTCACCGGGAGACCCTCCCACGCAGGTCTCGACCCGGAGGGCGGCATCAGCGCCATCGAGGAGATGGCGCGCCTCGTATTGGAGCTCCACGGCCACACCGACCACCGGTCGGGGACGACGATCAACGTCGGGGTGATAGGGGGCGGAACCCGCTACAACGTCGTCGCGGCGGAAGCCTTCGCCGAGGTGGACGTTAGGGCGGTGACCGTCGCCGAAGCCGAGCGCATGAACGAGATTCTCTTGTCGCTCGAGCCGCAGCACGGCGAGGCGGACGTCCGGGTGCAGGGTGACGTGATCTGGCCTCCGATGGAGCGCACCGCAAAGATTGCCGAGCTCTTTTACCACGCTCGATCGCTGGCTGGCGAGATAGGCTTCGATCTCGAGGAAGGCTTGGCGGGTGGCGCCAGCGACGGTTGCCTCTGCGCCGCACTGGGGGTACCCGTCCTCGACGGGCTGGGAGCGGTGGGCGGTGGGGCACACGCCGTAGACGAACACGTGGAAGTGGCGAGCATGGTCCCTCGCGCGGCGCTGGTAGCGCGGTTACTCGAGACCTTGTGACCGGGCGTGTTCGGCTGGCTAAGATCGCGGTCCCTGGACGAGCGACCGTACACGAGTACGCAGGAGGTCTAGAGGAGTGACGAAACTGAGCGGTACGGAGAGAAGTGTGATCGATGCGGTCTCTCGGGAGCGACTGATGGCGGACACGGAGGCGATCTCTCGCTGGGTACGCATGTCGGGTTCCGAAGAAGAACGCAAGGCCTTCGACTACGTAGAGAACGCGTTGCACGAGATGGGCGTGCAGACGCAGCGCTACCTGGGAAGGACGTACGTGAGCCTGCCCGAGGAGGCGAAGCTGGAAGTGAAGGGGGAGAGGGTACACGCCATCGCCCATTCCATGTCCGCGAGCACACCCGAGGGGGGCCTGGAGCTGCCCCTCGTCTACCTGGGAAGCGGGACCGAGGAGGACTACGCCGCCAAGGACACGCCGGGCAAGATCCTGCTGTTGGACGGAATGGCCATGCCAGGCAAAGTGCAGAGGGCCGAGCGGTCCGGGGCGGCGGCGTGCGTCTTCGCGAACCAGGACGAACACGTCCATGAGATGATCGTCTCGGGAGTTTGGGGCTCTCCCACGCCGGAGAATCGCGATCAGTTGCCGCAGATACCGGTAACGTCAATCGGCGCCGCAGAGGCAAACAAACTGCGTAGGATACTCGAGGAAGACCCGGAGGCCACGGCCCGTCTCGTGACCCGGGTCGACACGAGATGGACAGAGATCCCAACCCTCATCGCCCAGGTGGATGGGACGGTGGAGCCGGACAAGTTCGTCATGTTCTCCGGACACATCGATTCCTGGCACTATGGTGCAATGGACAACGGTAGCGCGAACGCCACGATGCTCGAGACTCTGAGGGCGCTGCTGCCGCACAGGAACGAGTTTCGCAGAAGCCTGCGGATGGCCTTCTGGTCGGGTCATTCCCACGGTCGGTACGCCGGTTCCACGTGGTACGCGGACAACTTCTGGGAAGATCTGCACGACAATTGCGTGCTTCACCTGAACGTGGATTCGACCGGGGGACGAAACGCCACGGTTCTGACCGAGGCGCACGCGATGGCGGAGACGCGGGGTTGCGCCGCCGACGTCATACGGGCGCACACGGGGGTGGAGTTTACCGGAACCCGCTTCGGGCGGGCGGGAGACCAGTCTTTCTTGGGACACGGCATCCCCTCGCTGTTCATGTCCCTCTCCGAGCAGCCCCCATCTGAAGGTGATTCTGCCGGTGGTTTCGCCGAGTTGATCGGCGGACAGGGGGGGAAGAGCGGCGGCTTGGGCTGGTGGTGGCATACCACTGAAGACACGCCTGACAAGATCGACCCGGAGCTCCTGGTCCGCGACACGCAGATCTACGCCGCCATCGCCTACAGGTTCTTGTCTTCGCGGGTAGTGCCTCTCGACGTCCGGGCTGCCGCGGAGGAGTTGCTTGGACACCTGCGAGAATGGCAGAGAAGGGCCGGAGAGAGGTTCGATCTCGCCACCGTAGTCGCCCGTGCGGAGGAGGTCGCTGACCTGGCGGATCGGCTGCAGGATCGGCTCGACTCTGGTGCCGAGACGATGGAGACACAGCGGGCTAGGCGGATCAACGAGCTCCTTAAGCGCGCCGAGTCGGCGATGGTTCGACTCAACTACACCCAGTCCGATCCCTTCGATCACGACCCGGCCCTCAGCCAACCACCGGTGCCCTTGTTCGCGCCGGTGGATCGTCTGCTGGATGCGGAGACGGGTAGTGATGTGGAGAACGAGATCCTTACGCTGCTCGTCCGCCGCCGAAATCGTGTCCTGCACGAGCTAGCCGAAGCGCGTCGAGCACTCAGGGACGGTATCGACGTGCTTGCGGACGGGCGCTCGTAGTGAGCGACGGGTTTACGCTGGTCTCGACCGGCGATCTCGCCCCGCTCTACTCCTTGAGCGACCGCAAATGGCCGACGAGCGAGTTATGGGAGTGCTTGCGTTCGGCGGACCTGACCATGACCAACCTTGAGCTTCCGCTCACTACCGCGGATACGCCCACTGACAAAGCGATAACACTTCGTGCGGATCCGAACATAGCCCCGTCCCTGCGGGAGAAGGGCATAGATTTGGCGACGGTGGCGAACAATCACGCGCTCGACTACGGACCGGAGGGGCTCGCCGAGACGATCGATGCCTTGAGGAGCGCCGGGATCGCCGCGGTAGGCGGAGGAGCCGACCTGGAGAAGGCGATGCAGCCCGCGCTGCTCTCCGTCTCAGGATACCAGGTCGCCGTCTTCGGCCTGGCGAGCACGCTCCCGCCGGGGTACGCTGCGGGGCCTCGCCGTCCGGGTATAGCGCCCATTAGGGTGCTTAGCAGGTTTCGTATAGACAACACCACGCTCGACGAGCAGCCCGGCATGTCGCCCTGGGTGGAGACCGAGGCAGTTGCGGAGGATGTAAGCCTGGTCTGCGAACGGATCGCGGAGGTCAGGGCCGAAGTCGATCTGCTGGTGGTGCAAGTACACTGGGGCATCCCGAACGGCTGGTGCGCCGCGTTTCAGGGGCCCCTTGCGGACTACCAGCGCCCGTTGGCGCATTCTCTTGTCGACGCGGGTGCCGACCTCATCGTCGGTCACCATCCGCACACCGTTCACGGCGTGGAGCGTCGCGGTCGAGCTCTCATCGCGTACAGTCTCGGCAACTTTCTCTTTCACAGCATGGGCACAGACGGCGAACTGACGCTGGGGGACAACTACCCACCCTACAACCTGGAGAGCTTGGGGACTGGGGAAGCCCTCGAGACGGTGGTGCTCAAGGTCGAGGTCGAAGAGGATCACATGAAGGAGGCCAGATTCCTGCCTGCGCGGATGGACGATAACGGTGAACCAGAGTTGCTGTACGGCACCGATTCCCGCGACGTGCTTCGTCGGTTGGTTGAGTTGTCTTCTCGGCTGGACGCACCGATGGAGCTGTTGGACGATAAGGCGGTTATTCGTATGTAGCATCAGTCGTGCCGACTTTTTATGAGGAGGAACCCTTGACGCAATCGGGGACGGTTTGCCTGACCTTCGACTTCGACGCCGCGTCGCTCTGGATCTCTAGGAACATGCTGACCCCGACTCCGATCTCTCGCGGCGAGTTCGGAGTCGTCGCCGTACCACGCCTGTTGAACCTCCTCTCCGAGCGCGGTCTTCCGAGCACCTGGTTCATCCCGGGACACACGATCGAAACCTACCCGGAGGTATGCCGCGAGATCGTCGCGGCCGAACACGAGGTGGGCTTACACGGATATGCTCACGAGAACGTCGGGGTCCTGGACGAGAAACAGGAACGAGAGATGTTCCGGAGAATTCACGGGCTCGTTGGAGATCTCGCCGGGATCCCCCCTAAGGGCAACCGTGCTCCGGCCTGGGATCTCACGCCCTACACGGTCGACATCCTGCTCGATCTCGGCTTGCTCTACGACAGCAGCCTGATGGGCAACGACTACTCACCCTACTATATACGTCGGGGCTATCAGATACCCCAGGACGCCCCGATGACATTCGGAGGGGAGACGCGTCTGGTCGAGATGCCGGTTAGCTGGTCGCTAGATGACTACCCGCACTTCGAATACCTCCGGCTGCCGAACGCGATCATGCCCGGCCTGAAGACGCCTGAGGACGTGTTCCGGAACTGGACGGAAGACGTTGCCTATATGCTGCGGGACTTCACCGACGGTGTCCTGGTAGTCACCTTTCACCCGCAGGTCATTGGACGTGGGCACAGGATGCTGGGACTCGAGCAGTGGTTGGATGAGCTTACGGGCATGGGTGTCGCCTTCGAGCGACTCGAGAGCGTGGCGGAGCAGTTCCTCGAGGGGCGGGACTACGGAGAGTACGAGCCGCGCCGGGGTAGACCTCGGTAGGCCGTCCGGAGAAGGGAGTCGAATGGAAGATCTGAGAGATGTCCCGATTACGATAGTCGGGGCGGGTGCGATAGGGGGGACGGTTGGCGCCTACTTGGACGAGGCCGGCTACGACGTCACCCTCGTCGACGTGGCGACCGAACATGCCGAAGCTATTCGGGAGCGCGGGCTGAAGATCACGGGCGCGCGCGGCGAGAGAATCTTCCATCCTCGTGTGATCCTCGCCGAAGAGCTACGAGGGCCGTTGGGCCCGACCTTCCTATGCGTCAAGGGCCACTTCACGGAGGGAGCGACTCGGGAACTCGCACCGCTGTTGGCACCCGACGGTTACATCCTCTCGCTGCAGAACGGTCTGAACGAGATCCTGATCGCCGAGCGCGTTGGGGCGGAGCGGACGGTGGGCGCTTTCGTGCACTTCGGGGCCGACCTCCTCGAACCTGGCCTGATTCAGCTAGGTTACGAAGAGACGATCCACGTCGGCGAACTCGACGGCAAAATCACTCCCCGCGTCGAAGCCTTGAGAGAAGCGCTGGAGCACGCGATGCCCACCAGCGTAACCGACAATATCTGGGGCTTTCTCTGGGGCAAGCTGGTCTTTGGCGCCCTGGGTTTCCTAGTCTCATGTGTTGACGCCCCGGTGGCGGAGGTCATAGACGACCCGTTGGGGAGGCGCCTCTGCCGGTCAGTCTGCGCCGAGGCTTATCTCGTGGCGCACACGCAGGTGGATAGGGTCGAGCCGATAGGGGAATTCGAGCCGGAGAAGTTCGCCCCGGGCGACGACATGGAGGCTCGTGCCGACGAGACCCTCTCGGCGCTCGCTGACTCCTGGCGCAGCTCAATAAAGCAGCACATGGGCATCTGGCGCGACCTGAAGGTCAAGAGGCGCAAGACCGAGGTGGACATGCAGGTAGCCCAGATCGTAGCCACGGGGCGGGAGCAAGGCATTCCTACCCCGGTCAACTCCGTGGTGCTTGAGGTCATCCACGAGGTTGAGGACGGCATGCGCGGCATGGACTGGGCCAACCTCGAAGAGATCGCCCACCGCTCCGAGGTCGGCCTCAGGAGTTAGGCACGTAGCCCCGTAACGCCGAACAGCTCAGGTGGCCAGCGCGCGCAGGCGCTCGACGGCCAGGAACTGCTCCTCCACCGGCATGGAGAAGCGATTCATGTCGAAGAAGAGCTCGTCCACCTCCAGCTCGCGCAACCGCCCGAGGTCCTGGGCCACCTGCTCGAGCGAACCGCCGAGTGGGGGCCTCGCTTCCTCCGCCACTTCCTCACCTACAGCCGTGTTGGCGCGCACCACCACCGGCAGGGTCGCAGGGTCGTGGCCTGCCGCGCGCGCTGCTTCCTTGAAGGCGCCCACCGCCGCCTCGAGCGCCTCCCAGCTCGGTATGAGTGGGTTGAGGCCGAAGCCGAGGCGACCGGCGCGCTCGACAGCAGGTTTCCGCATGGCGGCGATGAGAATGGGTGGGCCGCCCTCCTGCATAGGCTTGGGGTTGATCTGGGATTCCGGTATCTCGTAGAACCGGCCAGAGAAGCGCACCGGGTCGGGTCCCCAGGCGGCGCGCATCGCCTCGATGAACTCCTCGAAGCCCGCACCACGCCGGGATATCGGTACGTTCGCCGCGGCGAATTCTTCCGGCGAATAACCTTGTCCCAGCCCGGCGATCACGCGCCCGCCGCTCAGGCGGTCCAGCGTGGCGATGCGCCGCGCTAGAATCGCTGGTACGTGGAACAGAGCGTCGATGATGCTCGTGCCCAGCTTGACGCGCTCCGTCTTCGCCGCGACGTAGGCCAGCGTCTCGAGTGGGTCGTATACGTTGGCATAGGACTCCGGCATGGCAGGAGAGGGTCTCTCGGGCGACGGACGCGGGTTGGTCGGCCGAAGGAGCCTCTCAAGTACCCACACCGCGGCGTACCCCCGCCGCTCCGCCTCCTCTGCAACGTAAGCTATGGTCTCGGCGGAAGCAAACTTCCCAGTATGTGGCAATGCGATACTGATCTCCATTGCTCTCCTCTCCACAGGACCTCATCTGCTGTTACGGAGTTCTTAAGAGACGGTTTCAGAACCTCCTTCGCAAGCGTTTGAAGCAGATGAGAGCACAGCTTAACTCAAGTAACGCCTTATGGATGTCCGCTCTTCGTTCCTAGCGCACGCAGAGGCGTCGGTAGC
>Ga0126307_10000510_pt1 | contig 25096 bp, 25 predicted proteins | sample Plot28_FD_89955 | JGI IMG/M metagenome (GOLD analysis project Ga0126307, IMG submission 89955) | Serpentine soil microbial communities from UC McLaughlin Reserve, CA, USA - Plot28 | ecosystem: Environmental > Terrestrial > Soil > Grasslands | place: USA: UC McLaughlin Reserve, Lake County... | reverse complement strand
TGCGGTGGCGAGCCAGCTGGCGAGCAGGGTCGTCTTGCCGGCCCCGGGCGGGGCACAGACCAGGGTGACCGGGCGTCGCACCTCGTTCGTGAAGAGGGCCTCCAGCCGGGGCCGACGCACGAGCGTCTCCGGTAGGCGCGGGATCGAGCACTTCGTCCCGACCGCCAGTGCTCGTTCCATCTTCGACCCCCTCGATGGCACTGAAGGTGATGACAGGTAGCGATCACACTTTTCGCGGCATCACCACCCCATTGCGTAGTTACGCATCGTCGGCCGTTCCACCAGTCCGTCGTCACCCGAAAAGGGTGAAAGCCGCCTTCGAGGCAGCTGTCACCCACGCGGGGTGAAGCCGACACACCGAACCCGGTTAAGGATGTGGACGCACACGGCGACACGTGGGAGCGAGCATGAGCGGTACCTACGAGGTCACGGTCAAGGGCCGGTTGAGCCCAGCGCTTGCGTCCGAGTTCGAGCAGCTCCGGCTCGCCGCCACCGCCCGAGCGCCAGAGACCGTGTTGCGGGGCTGGCTCGAGGACCAGTCGGCGCTGCACGGCGTCCTACGGCGCATCGAGGCGCTCGGCCTCGTCCTCGTCGAGGTGCGCCAGGTGTCCGCCGCCGACCACGGCGCCGAGACGGGCGAGGCCACCCGCTAGGTGTCACCGGGCTGGGCGCCTGCGCCGGTGGCTCACCCGGCGGGGGTGATGACCGCGGGGAGGCCGGGGGCGAACGATCGGCCCATGGAACGCAGCGACCGGGGTGGAGCCGCCACGGCCGGCGCCACCCGCCCCGCCGGTCGCGCCATGGCGAACACGTGGGAGGGCCCTTCCCGCACCGCAACGCCCGTGCCGGACGGCACCCCTACACGACCCCGGTCCGGTCGTACCCGCCCAACGACTACGGCCTGTTCGACATGATCGGGAACGTCTGGGAGTGGACCGCGACCACGTACGGGCCCCACCCCCCGCCGGCGGGTGCCTGCTGCGGGGCCGCCGACGAGCACCCCGACGGGCCGGGGCCGCCGGTCGAGCGGCGGGCCATCAAGGGCGGCTCGCACCTGTGCGCCGCGAACTACTGCCGCCGCTACAGGCCGGCGGCGCGCCTGGCGCAGCCCGTCGACACCACGACCTCCCACGTCGGCTTCCGCTGCGTCCTGCGCGCACCCGGGCCCGCGGCCTGACGAGGCCCACCGTGCCCGTCCGTGGGTCGCTGCCGGCCGAGGGCCGCAACCACGGCTCCGGCGACCCGGACGCTCCCGGGAACGACGGCGACCGGCGCGCGGCCCGGCTGCAACGCCGGCTCGCCACGGCGTCCGAACGCCTCGCCACCACGGTCGACACCGCTCGTGACCGCTCCCGCACGGTCGACGCCACGGTCCGCGCCTACGAGCGGGACCGCGCCGCCGTCGGGGCCGTGCTCGCCGGGGCGGTCGCGTTCCGCCTCTTCGTCTTCCTGTTGCCGCTGACGCTGACCCTCGTGACGCTGCTCGGCGCGGTCGAGGCCCTCGACCGGGGCGCCGCCGCCGACGTCGGCCGCGAGCTCGGCATGGGGACGTACCTGATCGACTCGGTGGAGGGAGCGGCGGAACAGTCCCAGCGGAGCCTGTGGGCGCTGGTGCCGCTGGTCCTCGTCGCCGTCTACACGGGCGGCGTGGCGATCACCAAGGTCCTGGCTGCCGTGTATGCCATCGCCTGGGGGCGACGACCGGCCAAGCTGCGCAACAACATCCGGGCCGCCCTGGCGGCACTGGGCCTGGCCGTGGCCACGGTCGCACTGACGGCCGGAACGCAGGCCCTCCGTCACCGGTCCGGCGGCCTCGGCCTGACGCTGAGCCTCCTCGAGTTCCTTCCGTTCAGCGCGCTCTGGCTGCTCGCCTCGTCGCGGCTGCCCCACGACCCCCGCGCCCGCTGGACCGCACACGTCCCGGGCGCCCTCCTGCTCGGCCTCGCCGTCTGGGGTGCCCACCTCGTGAGCGTGTACTACCTGGCCCGCCGCGTGCAGAAGGCCTCGGAGCTGTACGGGTCCCTCGGCGTCGCCGCCGCCATCCTCGCCTGGCTCTTCCTCCTGTCGCGGGTGATGGTCGCCTCCGCGATGTTGAACGCCACGCTGTGGGAGCGGCGTCACCCGGTGGAGGGAGCGCCGTGATGGGCGACGGTGGCGGGATGGTGTCCTGGCTGCACGGCTACCGGCGGGGATGGCTCCGGGCGACCTAACGGCCGGCCTCACGGCGGGGCTCGGCCTCCTGACCTGGGCGGGGTGAAAGCGCCCGGGTCCTCACGGCCCGGCCGGGACCCGGGTCGTACGATGCGTGGGTGGGCGACCTGCGGGTTCGGGTGCTGGGCGGCCTCGATGTCGAGGGCCTGGCCCCGGCCGCGGTCGGCAGCCGCAAGGCGCGGCTCGTCCTCAAGGCGCTGGCGGTGGAGCGGGGCCGGCCCGTCCCGACCGACCGACTGGTGGCCGCGGTGTGGGACGATGCGCCGCCCGGCCGCCCCGCCGACCAGCTCGGCGTGCTGGTCAGCCGCCTGCGCGGGGCGCTCGGGGCCGAGCGGGTGCGCCGGGTCGACTCCGGCTACGTGCTGGCGTACGACTGGCTGGACGTCGTCGAGCTCGACGAGCGGATCGACGAGGCGGCGGTGCGCCTGGCGGCCGGCGCACCGGCTGGGGCCCGGGTGGCCGCGGACGCCGCGGTGGCGTTGCTGCGCGGCCCGCTGCTGCCCGGCGACGAGGGGGCGTGGGTGGAGGGGCCGCGGGCTGCGGCGGGGCGCGTGGCCGGGCGGGCGTGGCTGCTGGCGGCGGAGGCGGCCCTGGCCGGCGGCGACCCCGTGGGCGCGGCGACGGCGGCGGCTGCGGCGGGCGACCACGACCCCTACGACGAGGCGGCGCTGCGCCTGCTGATGGTCGCCCAGGTAGGGGCGGGCCGGCCCGGCTCGGCGTTGGCCGCCTACGCCGAGGTGCGCACCCGCCTGGCCGAGGACCTCGGCGTCCCGCCCGCGCCGGACACCGAGCGCCTGCACGCCGCAATCCTCCGGGACGAGCCGCTCCCCGGGCCGGTGGGCACGGCCGGGCCGCCGGCGGGCGTCGCGCGCGCCGGGCCGGCCGGGGCGCCGACCGTCGCCCCCGTGGGGGCGCCGCACGGAGGGGCCGGCTCGACCGTCGCGGCCCCCGGGCTGGTAGGCCGCGAGGCGGAGCTGGCCTGGTTGGACGCCCGCTGGGCGGAGGCGACGGCCGCTCCCGGAACCGGCCGGCTGGCGGTGGTGGAGGGCGAGGCCGGCATCGGCAAGTCCGCCCTCGTGGCGGCGTGGGCGGCCGGTCGCGGCGACGCTCTCGTGCTGTGGGCCCGGGCGGAACCGACCGGCCTGAACCTGGCGCTGCAGCCCGTGGCCGACGCACTGGCCGGGCACCTGCACGTGCTCTCCGCCGACGAGCGGGCGGCCGTGCTCGGCGAGGACCGCGCCGTCGTCGCACCACTGCTGCGGCGGGACGGCGCGGCGGCGACCGCCACCGCAGCCGCCTTGGCCAGCAGCGGGCCGACGCTGGTGCCGGGGCCGGACGCCACACCGGCGTACGTGTTCGCTGGCCTCTGGGCGGTCCTGCAACGCGCCGCGGCCGGCCGCGGGATCGTCGTCGTCGTCGACGACGCCCACCGGGCCGACGAGGCGACGCTGGCGTGGCTCGCCTACGCCGTGCGCCGCTCCCAGCTGCTCGTGGTGGCCACCCGGCGCCCGGGCCCGGGACGGGGCGGGCTCGTGCCGGACGGGCTCCTGTCGCTCGGCCCGCTCGACCCGGCGGCCGCCGCCGCGCTCGTGGGGCCCGAGCGGGCGGCGCGGCTGCACCGGCGCAGTGGCGGAAACCCGTTGTTCCTGCGGGCGCTGGCGGAGGCCGACGATCGCGACGGCGCGACACCGAACCCCGCGGCTGCGGCTCGCCGCACGGGGACGCCGCCCGACGCCGCCGGTCACGTTCCGGCGACCATCGCCGACACCGTGGCCCAGCAGCTCGACCTCCTCGGCCCGGCGGGCCCGACGCTCGTCGCCGCCGCGGTCCTGGGCCCGGCCGTCGACCTCGACCTGCTCGCCGGGGTCACCGGGCGCCCCGCCGCCGCCCTGCTCGACGACATCGAGGCAGCGGCGGCCGTCCGCATCCTCGTGGAGACGGGCCGGGGCTTCGGCTTCGCCCACGAGCTGGTCCAGGAGGCCGTGGCGGCGACGGCGTCCGCCTCGCGGCGGGCGCTCGCCCACCGCGAGGCGGCCCGCGTCACGGCGGGCCGGGGCGACGGGGACCCGCTCGCCGTCGCCCGACACGCCCGGTTCGGTGGTGACCCGGCCATGGCCGCCGCCGCGCTCGTCACCGCAGCGGGCCGCTCGGGCCCGCGGGGCGACCACGCCGGCGCGGTCCGCCTACTGGACGAGGCGGTGGAGCTGGCCGACGGCGCCGGGACGCGCCTCGCCCGGGCGCGGGCCCGCCTGGCGGTGCGCGACCTCGCCGGCGCTGCGGTCGACGCCGCCGCCGCGATCGACGCCGGTGCCGGCGTGGCGGGCTTCGAGCTGGCCGGCTGGGCCGCCTACTACCTACGCGACCTCGACGCGGCGGCGCGCTTCGCCGAGGAGGGTGCGGTGCGGGCCGGCGACGACGCGCTGCGAGCGTCGTGCCTGTGCCTGGCGGGCCGGGTCCGCCAGACGCGTGGCGACCTGGGCGCGGCCGACGAGCGGCTGGCCACGGCCTTCGACATCGCCCCGGCCGAGCTGCGCCCGCTGGCCGCCATCTGGCTGGGCGAGCTGCGGTCGTACCAGGGGCGGGCCGTCGAGGCGGAGGACCTCACCGGCCGCGGCCTGCTCGACCGCGCCCACCTCGGCCACCCGTTCGCGCTCCCCCACGCCCTCATGACCCGCTGTTACACGGCGGGCATGGCCGGCCGCGGCGGCGACCTGCTGGCGGCCACCGACCGGTTCCGGTCCGAGATGGTCCGACTCGGCGAGCCCGGCGCGCGCTACCGGCCGGCGGCCGACAACTTCCGGGCCTGGGCCCTGCGGTCACTGGGTCGGGGGGAAGAGGCCGCCGAGCTGAACGAGTCGGCGCGGGAGGCCTCCGCCGCCGCCACGGGGCTGGAGGAACCCTGGAACCAGGCCACGCTCGACCTGGTGGAGGGCCACCTGCTGGCCGGAGACACGGACGCCGCTGGCCACGCGCTCGACAAGCTCCGGGCCCTCGATCGCGACGACGCCGTCATGGTGTGGCACCAGCGGGAGCGGGCCGGCCTCGCGCAGGCGCGCCTGGCCTGGGCGTGCGGGGACCCGGCTGGGGCCGCCACGGCGGCCGCGGCGGTGGCCGAGGCCGCGGAGGGCCGCGGCAGCGCCCGGCACGCCCGTACCGCCCGGGTCGTCGAGGCGCTGGCACGGGTCGACGCCGGCGAGCCGTTCGACGATGACCGCGTCGAGCGGCTGCTCGCCGCCCTCGACGGCGTCGCCGGGCTCGAGGCATGGCGGTGGTCGGCGGAGGCGGCCCACCGGGGCGGGACGGACCGGGCCCGGCACGCCGCCGAGGCGCGGGCGGCGGCGCTGCTGGCCTCGCTCGGCCCGGCCGACCGTCCGTCCCTCGAGCGCAGGGTGACCCGCTCGCTCACGTGACGGCGGCCAGCACGACGACCGAGCGGACGAGGGGCGGCGGGTCGCTGCCCAGCAGGGCGAGGGCCCGGGCCGTGACACGGGCGCGCTCCGCTGGGCCGAGGGTGGCGACGAATGGGGCGACCTGCGCCATGCCCAGGCGCCACGCCACCAGGTCGGCGGGGGCGAGCCCCGGGACCGGGACCGCCACCCGGGCCGTCGTGGCCGCCAGGCCCGCCCGTCCCGCCGCCTCCGCCATGCGGGCCGGGGTGGCGAGCTGGGCGACGACCCCGTCGCGCAGGACTCGGTACCAGGGGGCGGGGCGCCATCCCGCCTCGGCGATCGCCCGCTCGACCGCGTCCTTGGCGGGGTGGGTGTCGTCGTCGGCGTAGGCGGCGGCGAGGACCGGCGACCCCGGCCGGCAGGCCCGCCGCGCCTCGGCCAGGCCGCGGGCCGGGTCAGGCAGGTGGTTGAACGAGAACGCCGCCACGGCGCCGTCGACGGCGCCGTCGGCCACGGGCAACGCCGTGGCATCGGCCACCACGGCCCGCCCGCGGGTCGCGTTGCGGTCGACGCCGAGCATCCCCGCGCTGCGGTCGACCGCCAGCACCGTCGCCCCGGCGGCGCCCAGGGCGCGCCCCGCGGCGCCGGTGCCGGCCCCAAGGTCGAGGACGGTCCGGCCCGCCAGCGGGACGGGGCTGCGCGCCACCAGGGCGTCGGCCAGCCGGTCGTAGACCCGCGCCGGGCCGGCCGCCCAGGCGTCCCCGGTGGCGTCGTAAGCGTCGGTGACCTGGGACGCGAAGCCGGTTACAGCCACCGAGCGCCCTCCCGGGCGCGGGCGCACCACCAGCCGAGCTCGTCCTCGTCGCCGAGGGCCTTCTCCCAGCCGAACTGGACGACGGCGCCGAGCAGGCACAGGTCGAGCTGGCGCTCCCACCAACCGTCCGTGGCCACGCCGTGGGCCTCGAGCCGGCGGCGGAAGCGGGCCATCGCGTCCTCCTTGGGCTCGGGCAGCCGGGCCCGGTTGACCGCCAGGTACCAGGCCAGCTCGTTGCACGCCGGCCCCTCGCCCGGGTAGGCACAGTCGAGGGCGATGGTGCGGCCGTCGAGGTGGCTGCCCAGGTTCCCCATCTTCCAGTCGCCGTGGAGGAACGTCGCGGGCGTCGCCGCCACCGCCTCCGCCAGGGCCCACGGCGCCGCCCGCACGTCGGCCACCACGGCGGCCACGTCGGCGGGCGCCCGCTCGGCAAAGCGCGCCCAGCCCCGGGCGGCGATCGGCGGGACCGCGTCGGGCCAGCCGCGCGCCCTTTCGATCGCCAGCATGGCGTCGCCGAAGAACGTCCACCGTGTGACGGCAGGCGTCAGGCCCACCGTGTCCCGCCAGCCCCAGAATCGGGCGGACAGGGCCGCCATGTGGTCGAGGAAGGCGGCGTGCAGCTCGGGCCCGACCGGCTCGTCGCCCGGCGGCACCAGCCGGCCGCCGACGTCGTGCATCAGCAGCGCCGCGCCCCAGCCGTGACGGCCCAGCCCGGCGGCGGCGCCGACGACGGCGTGGTCGACGCAGGGCGGGAAGGCGTCGAGCATGCCCGACGTCCACATCCGCAGCGCCCGGCAGCCCACGTCGCCCAGCGACCGGGCGATCCAGTCGTCATCGACGTGCATGAGCTTGAGCACGCAGCGCTCGCCGTCCACCTCGACCCGCTCGAAGTGCGAGCCGGACTTGGCGTCGGCCGTGCGGAACGGCTCCCGCCGGGTCGCCCCGCCCACCAGCTCGGCGACCGAGCCGGCCGGGCGCCGCGGGACCAGGCGCACGGGCGCCGGGGGCGCCGGTGCAAGGGATGCGGCCACGGTCTCAGCCACCGGCGGCGCTCTCCATCTCAGCGAGAAGGGCGGCGTTCCACCGCCCGCCACAGAACACGTGGTCGTCGACGATACGCCCGTCCCGGCCGAGGATCAGCACGTGAGCGTGGTGGGCGGCGTGGGGCACGCCGGACTCCTCCCAGGACAGCGTGTACTCGACCAGCTCGCCGCCCGGGACGGGGAGCCGCCGCAGCTCCTCGAAGCGGCCCGGGTCGGCGAACCACCCGGCGTAGGTATCCCGGATGGCGTCCGCGCCCTCGACGCCGAGGCGCCAGTTCGGCACGGTGGCGTCGAGGCGGGCGTCGGCCGCCCACACGTCGGCGTCCGGGATCGACGCCGTGCGGATCGCGTCGAGAAACCGGTCGACGGCCGTGGCCGGCCGCTTGGTGCCCTGGTGGTCGAGGTCGGAAGAGGTCGTGGTCATGCACTCACCATGCGCCGGACTCCTTGCAGGATCCCTGCAGCCGCCGGTGCAGGGCCTCTGCAGCGACGGCGACGGACGCGAGCGGCGTCTCCACTAGACGAGAACCCCGCTCTCTTCTACTGTCGGAGCCAATCACCGCGCGCGTGGCGCGGAGCCGAGGCGATGGCCCACTGCTCCGGCGCAGCGTTCGACCTTCGATGACACCCGAGGAGCGCAGGTCGTGACGGACTTCGAGGCCATGGATTTCTTCCGGGACGACGGCCTCGTCGCCGACCCCTACCCCTACTTCGACGCCCTGCGGGCGACGGGGCCCGTCACGCGTGAGCGCCACCACGACGTGGTGATGGTGACGGGCTACGACGAAGCGCTGCAGGTGTACAACGACACCGCGACCTTCTCGTCGTGCGTGTCGGTGACCGGGCCCTTCCCCGGCTTCCCGGTCCCGCTCGAGGGCGACGACGTCAGCGAGCTGATCGAGCGGCACCGCGACGAGCTGCCGATGAGCGACCAGCTCCCGACGCTGGACCCGCCGGTGCACACGGCACACCGCGGGCTGCTGATGCGGCTGATCACGCCCAAGCGCCTCAAGGAGAACGAGGCGTCGATGTGGCGGCTCGCCGACGGCCTGCTCGACACCTTCCTGGTCGGCGGCGAGGGCGAGTACGTCAAGGGCTTCGCCGGCCCGTTCACGATGCTTGTCATCGCCGACCTGCTCGGCGTCCCCGAGGAGGACCGGGCCGACTTCGCCGAGGCGCTCCATCAGACGCCGGGGTCGGGCGGCGGCGTGGGCAGCACGGCCGAGGAGTCGCTGGGCCACTCGCCGCTCGAGTACCTGTACCAGCGCTTCACCGGGTACATCGGGGAGCGTCGGCGCCAGCCGCGCGGCGACGTGCTCACCGGCCTGGCCACCGCCACGTTCCCCGACGGCTCGACCCCCGAGGTCGTCGACGTCGTGCGCGTCGCCGCGAACCTCTTCGCCGCCGGGCAGGAGACCACCGTCCGCCTCCTCGGCACCGCGCTCAGGCTGATCGGCGACGACGCCGACCTCCAGGACCGGCTGCGCCGCGAGCGCGCGCTCATCCCCAACTTCATCGAGGAGACGCTGCGCATCGAGAGCCCGATCAAGGGCGACTTCCGGCTGGCCCGGGTCCCGACGACCGTGGGCGGCGTCGACATCCCGGCCGGGACCACCGTGATGGTGCTCAACGGCGCCGCCAACCGCGACCCGCGCCACTTCGACGACCCGGCCACCCTCGACGTCACCCGCGCCAACGCCCGCCAGCAGCTGGCGTTCGGGCGCGGCATCCACACCTGCCCCGGCGCGCCCCTCGCCCGGGCCGAGGCCCGTGTGGCCATCGAGCGCCTCCTCGACCGGACCACCGACATCCGCATCTCCGAGCGCGTGCACGGCCCGGCCGGCGACCGCAGCTACCGGTACGTCCCGACGTTCATCCTCCGCGGACTGACCCGTTTGCAGCTCGAGTTCACGGTCGCCGACGACGCCGGGGAGGCCACCCGATGAGGGTCACGGTCGACGAGGACCTCTGCCGCGGGCACGGCGTCTGCTGTTCCCTCTGCCCCGACGTGTTCGAGCTGAGCGACGACGGCTATGCCGAGGTCCGGTCGCCGGACGTGCCCGTGGGGCTGGAGGGCGAGGTGCGGATCGCCGTCACCCGCTGCCCCGAGCGGGCCATCACGGCCACCTGACGGCCGCGGCCCCGGCGCCGGCCCGACCGGCCACCGGCCGGGCCCGTCGCGTGCTCAGCGGGCGAAGGTGAAGAGGTGCTGCCGCGGCGCGAACGGTCGCGGCTCGCCATCGAGGCGGGCGGCGCCCACGGCGTAGGAGCCGTCGTCGGGGACGACGAGCGCCTGGCCGGCGAAGCCGGCCCGGGAGAGCCACCCCTCGATGGCCGGGACGATGGTGTCGTCCCCGCCGGGGCGGCGGGTCCAGACCACCCAGGCACCGGGGGCGCACAGCCGCGGCAGGAACGCGATCGTGGCCTCGATGTCGTCACGGGAGACGTTCCCGAAGACGCCGCAGGCGAGGACGACGTTCGCCGGCACGGCCCCGGCGTACGCGTCGGACCGACCGGCGTCGGCCTGGACCACCTCGAGCCCGTCGAGGCCGGCGGCGGCGATGCGGCGACGGGCCTCGGCGACGTTGGCGGGCAGGATCTCGACCAGCCGCCCGCTGACCTCGCGGCCGCGGCGATGGCGGCGCGCCACCGTCACGATGTCCCGCCCTTGGCCGGCACAGATGCTGATCACGCGCAGCGGGCCGGCCGGCAGCTCGTCGAGCGCTCGAGCGATGAGGTCCTGGACGACCAGGAGCCGCAGGTGCAGCGGGGACCCGGGCCGCTCGTAGGCGTCGTGCCATGCCTCGTAGTCCCGCAACGCCACGGCCCCACCCTCCCACGGTCGACGGGCTGCATGAGGCGGGTCGGGGCGCGGTGCAGCATCATGGGTGGGCCGGTGGGCAGGGAGTTGGACGGGCGACGGGACGATGGCGCGGCGTGATGCATTCGTCGGACGCGAGCGGCAGCTCGACGAGCTGCTGGCTCATTGGCGCGCCGCCTCCGAGGGCGAGGGCGGCTTCGTCGTCGTCAGCGGCGAGGCCGGGATCGGGAAGACGCGCCTGGTCGAGCACCTGGTGGCGGAAGTCGGCCGGGCGGCGGGCGTGGCGTGGGGGACATGTGTCGGTCCCGACGCACCGCCGCTGTGGCCGTGGCGGGCGGTCCTGCGCGACCTACCGGGCGACCCCGGGACGGTCACGGCGGGCCCGGCGACGGCCGGCGCCGGCGACTTCGCGGACCGGGCCGGCGACCGCGCACGCACCTACGCCGTGGTGGTCGAGCGCCTGCGCCTGGCCGCCGCCGCCCGGCCGCTGCTGGTCGTGCTCGACGACCTCCACTGGGCCGACCCCGACTCGTTGAGCCTCCTGCGCCTGGCGGCGGGCGAGGTCCGGCGGGCGCCGGTGTTGGTGGTCGGCACGCTGCGCCCGGACGAGGCGGCGGCGTCGGACGTCCGGGCGGCGCTGTCCGAGCTGGCGTCGTCGACCGAGGTGGTCCACCTCGACGGGCTGCCGGTCGACGCCGTCGCCCGCCTGGTCGGCGAGCTCATCGGGCGGGAGGCGAGACCGGAGGTGGCCGCGGCGGTGGTGCGGCGCACCGGCGGCAACCCGTTCTTCGTGCGCGAGCTGCTGCGCCTGCTGGTGGCGGAGGGCGGCGTCGACGCGGTGATGTCGGGCGGCCCGCTGGAGGTGCCGCCCCGGGTGCGGGACGTGCTGCTGCGGCGGGTGTCCCAGCTGTCGGCGTCGACCCGGTCGGTCCTCGACGCCGCCGCCGTCTCCGGGCGCCGGACCGCCGTGCCCGTGCTGGAGCGGGCCACCGGCCTCGATCCCCCGGCCGTGCAGCGCGCCGTCGACGAGGCCGAGGCGGCGCGCCTCGTCACCGTCACCGACGGCCGGATGGCCTTCGCCCACGACCTCGTGCGCGAGGCCGTCGTGGCCGAGCTGGAGGCCGGGTACCGCCGGCGGCTCCACCTCGCCGTTGCCGGGGCCCTGCGCGACGCCGGCGCGGACGGGCCGTCGCCGGGCGAGGTGGCCGGCCACCTCCTCGATGCCCTCCCCCTGGGCGACCCCGACGACGCCGCCTCGGCGGCCCTCGGGGCGGGACGCGAGGCGCTGGCCCACCACGCGCCGACCGACGCCGTGCGCCATCTCGAACGGGGGCTGGCCGCGATCGGGGGGCGGGACTCGTCGTTGCGCTGGCCGCTCCTGGACACCCTCGGCGAGGCGCGGACCGTCGACGGGGACCGTCCGGGCGCCCGCGAGGCCCACCGGGCGGCGGCCGAGGTGGCACGCAGCGACGGCGACGCCGACCGGCTCGCGCACAGCGCCCTCGGGTTCGCCGGGATGATGGGGACGCCCCGCCCGGACCCGGACAGGTTGGCCCTGCTGGAGGAGGCGCTGGCTGGGCTCGGCGACCGCCGCGACGCCCTCGCGGCGCGGGTGCGAGCCCGCCTCGCCCACGGGCTGCTGTTCGGCGACGACCGCGCCCGCCGGCTGCGTCTGGCGGACGAGGCGGTGGCCCTCGCCCGCGAGGTCGGGGACGACGAAGCGCTCGCGAGTGCCCTGTACGTGTGGAACATCGTCCACATCACCTCGGCGAACTACGACCGGCGCCTGGAGGCGGCCGACGAGCTCCTCGCCCTCGGCCGGGCGTCGCGCTCCGAGGAGGCCGAGGCCTGGGCGCTGCACTTCCACGCCCACCACATGGCCGAGGGCGGCGACTTCGCCTCCTTCGACGCGGACGTCGGTGCCTGCGACGTCATCGCCCGGCGGACCCGTAACGCCACCTGGCAGTGGACCGTGCTCGTGCACCGGGCCATGCGCGCCACGATGCAGGGCCGCTTCGAGGACGGCGAGGCGTTGGGCAACCAGGCCTTCGAGTCGGGCGCCCGGTCCCAGCAGGAGCTGGCGGGGGCCACGTTCGGCGCCCACCTCATGGCGCTACGGACCTGGCAGGGCCGCCTCGGCGAGCTGCTGCCGATGATCGCCACCGCCGCCGGCCGGCTCCCCGAGGTGCCCGCCGTGTGGGCGGCCGTGCCGTTCGCCTACGCCGAGCTGGGCCGGCACGACGAGGCGGCGGACGAGCTGCGGCGGGTCCGGGCCACCCGCGTGCTGGAGGACATCCCCGGCGCCCAGTCCTGGACGGTCGCGCTCGCCATGCTCGCCCGGGCTGCGGCCGCGACCGGCGATGCCGACGTGGCCGTGCGGGTGCGCGACCTGCTCGCGCCGCTCGCCGACCGGCACGTCGTCGGCCCGTTCGCGGACTGCTACTTCGGGCCGGCCGCGCTCTACGTGGGCCTGTGCTCGGCGGCGATCGGTGACCACGACGAGGCCGCCGCCGGGCTGGACCAGGCGGTGCGCCAGGCCCGGGCCGTCGGCGCCCGGCCGGTCGCCGCCTGGGCGCGGGCCGAGCTCGCCGGCGCCCTCGAACAGAGCGGCGGGGACACCGGGCGGGCGGCCGACCTCCGCTCCGCGGCCGCCGCCGAGTTCGGCGCGCTGGGCATGCCACGCCACCTCGCCGCCCTCTTGGAGGCGCCCACCTCGCCGGTGACCCCGGCCGGCGCGACGTCGGCGACCGCGGCCCCGGCGGCGGCCCGGGCCGACGCGGCGGCGGACGCGCCGGTCGACGCGGCGGTCGGGGCCGCGGCCACACCGCCGAACGAGTTCCGGCGCACAGCGGACGGCTGGGTCATCGCCTACGAGGGCCTCTCCGTCACCGTGCGGCACACCAAGGGGCTCACCGACCTCCACCGGCTGCTCGCCACGCCCGGCGTCGAGTTGCACGTCCTCGAGCTGGTGCAGGAGTCCGGCGGGACGGCCGGGCGGCCGGCGGGCCGCCAGCCCGTGCTCGACGAGCGGGCCAAGGCCGAGTACCGCCGGCGGGTCCTCGACCTGCAGGCCGACGTCGACGACGCCCGGGCCTGCGCCGACCTCGCCCGGGCCGAGCGCGCCGAGGCGGAGCTCGACTTCGTCGTCGCCGAACTCGCCGCCGGCCTGGGCCTCGGCGGGCGCGACCGCGCCATGGCCGACGAGGCGGAGCGGGCGCGCCAGGCGGTCCGGGCGCGCATCCGGTACACGCTCGACCGCCTCGACGAGGCACACCCCCGGTTGCGCCGGCACCTCGACCGCTCGCTGGTCACCGGCACGTTCTGCAGCTACCAGCCCGAGCGGGCGACCACCTGGGCCACGTCCTAGCCACGTCCTCACGATGTGAGGACGGTTCCTCACGCCTCTGAGGCGTGCGTGCGGACCAGCAGGAGCTCGACTTCCCGAGAGCGTGGGGCGAGATGAGCGTCTCGGGTGCCGGCGCGCTCGCGACCCGGTGCGGCGGCCGGTGCGGCAGGCCGCACTGGGGCTACGTCATCCGGGGCGCGGTGCGCGTGGCGTACCCCGACCACGACGAGGTCATCTCCGCCGGTGACGCCTACTACGTGGCACCGGGACACCTCGACATCCGCCTCGACGAAGCCGAGCTCGTCGACTTCGGCCCGCCGCCCCCCGGCGGGCCGACCGCACGACACGACACCAGGCGAACGAACCCCGAGGAGCAGACATGCAACGAACCCGACGCGCCGCCCGACAGCTACTCGTCCCGCTCGTCCCGCTCGTGATGGTCGCCGCCGTCACGGCGGCGTGCGGCGGAGACGACGACGAGGGCGACGAGGACGCACTGGCCGGCGACGCCCCCACCACCGCCACCTCGGCGGCGGCCGACACGGAGGACGGTGGGGCCACCGAGGTCGTCGCCGTCGACTACCACTTCGACGGCCTGCCCGAGTCCATCGAGGCCGGCACCACCCTCACGATGCGCAACGACTCCGAGCAGGAGGTCCACGAGTTCGTGGCGTTCGCCATCCCGCCCGAGGAGACCCGCTCGGTGGACGAGCTCGTCGCGCTGCCCGAGGGGGAGCTCTTCGCCTCCATCCCGGGCGAGCCGGCCTTGGTGCTGGTGGCCCCGCCCGGCGAGGAGGCGATGGCGATCTTCGGCGACGGCACGCTGACCCCGGGCCGGTACCTGGTCGCCTGCGCCATCCCCACCGGCGCCGACCCCGACGAGTTCATGCGCCAGGCCCAGGCGTCCGACGGCCCGCCCGATGTCCCCGGCGGCCCGCCCCACTTCACCGCCGGCATGTACGCGGAGTTGAACGTCTCGTGAGCCCCCTCACGACCGACGCCGACCGCTCCGGGCGCTCCGACCGCGTCCACCGCGTCCACCGCGTCGACCGCGTCGACCGCTTCTACCGCTCCGAACGAGCGGGCGCCGTCGGCGGCATCGCCTTCACCGCCCCCGAGGCGGGCGGCGGCCCGGGGGCCGCCCAGCCCGCCGCCGTCTAGCGCCGGCCGGTCACTCCCCCAGCGCTCCGGCCACCTCGGGAGCCCCGGGGTGGCCGGGTCGCGTCACCGGTAGGGGTGCGCGGCGAGGAGGCGCTCCTTCTGGTGCGTGAATTCCCGGTCGGTGAGGGCGCCCTGGTCGCGCAGGGCGGCCAGGTCCTGCAGAAGGGTGACGAGCTGCGCCGTCGCCTCGAGGGTGGGCCCGCCGGGTGGAGCCGGCGACCAGGCCCGCTCGGCCGCCTGTTCACGGCGCAGGGCTTCCGCCCCGGCCGTCCGCTGGGCGCTCGCCACGGCGCTCGCCGTGCTGGCCATCACCGCCGTCCGGGCCACGGAGCCCATCACCCCAGGCCGGTCCCGTCCGATCCCACGACGTTCCACGGGTGCCTCAGTCCTCGGGGGGGAGGCCGGCGAAGGCCATCTCGACCACGTCCGGGGGGACGCGCTGGCCGCCGACGATGATTCCGCCGGCCGAGCGGACGACGTCGGCGAGCGGCCGGGCCCACCGGTCCTCCCAGAGGACGAGGATCGCCGAGCTCCCCGGGTCGAGGGCCTGGGCGGCGATAGCGGCGTCGCCCTCGCTCAGGACGCCGTCGGCCCGGCCGGCCACGGCCGCGAAGCCCAGGGAGCTGTCGAGCTCGTCGAACTCGCGCACGACGACGTGGCCGCGCCCGTCCTTGGACAGGAAGAGGATGTCGAGGATCCGCACCGTCCCCGAGTCGACGAGGCCGGCGAAGGCGGGCGCGAGGTCCTCGCTCAGGTGCTCCCCCGGGAACCCGAGGATCAGGTACTCGACGGGACCGATGCTCATACGGTCGTGGTCCCGGCCATCACCCGGGCCTTCATGGTCTCGAACTCGGCATCGTCGATCGTGCCGTTGCTGTGCAGCGCCGCCAGCCGCGCCAGGTCGTCCACCGGGCCGGAGCCGCTCGACGCGGCCGTCGCCCGGACGTAGCCCGCGAACTGCTCCTCGGCCACGCTGTGCTGGGACGCGGCACGTTCGGCCATGCCCCGGCCCCGGACGATCACGTACGCCAGCGGGCCGAGCATGGGGAAGACGACGAGCCCCACGAGCCAGATCGCCTTGGCCACGCCCGACAGCTCGTGGTCCCGGAAGAGGTCGCTCACCACCGCGATGAAGACCCAGATGAACGTGGCGAGGAAGAAGACCCAGAGGGCGGTCCAGAACAGGTCCCCCGACCCCACTTCGGCGTACGTCACGGCAGTACCTCCATATTCCGGCACCCGCGGCGCCTCCGTCCCCAGTGGGCCCATCGGGGGGTGGGCTTGTCCTCACCCTTCTGGGGTGACGACCCCGGGGCGGCCATCAGGCAGCGTGGCGGGCGTGCCCCCTCTCCCGGAGCGGCTCGCGCAACCCGTGGCGGAGCGGGTGGTTGCGCTGGTGGTCGACGCGCTCGACCTCGACGGCGTGTTCGCCCGCGTGGACATCAACGCGCTGTTGGATCGCGTGGACCTCGACGAGCTGCTGGATCGGGTGGACCTCGACCCGGTGCTCGACCGTGTCGACGTGAACGCGCTGCTCGCCCGGATCGACGTGAACGGCCTCCTCGCCCAGGTCGACGTCGACGCCCTCGTCGCGCGCACCGACCTGGCCGCCACGATGGCGTCCACGGCGAGCGGCGTGGCCGACAGCACACTGCGAACGCTCCGCCGCCGCCTGGCCGAGGCCGACGCGTGGGTCGGCGGGCGGGCCGACGCGCTGATGGGCCGCGCAGACGTCCCGCCGAGGCCCGACGCCGGCGCGGTGAGCCGGCTCCTCGCCTACATCGTGGACCACGTCACGCTCACGGTGGCGTTCTCGGTCGGCGCGACCGTCGTGGGGTTCCTCGTCCGCCTCCTGACCGGGCACCGCCTCGACGCCAGCGCCAACCTCACGGCCGGCGTCGCGCTGTCCGTCTGGTGGTTCGCCTACTTCGCCGTCTCGTGGGCGACGACCGGCCGGTCGGTCGGCATGGGCCTGGTGGGGGTCCGCGTGGTGCAACTGGACCTCGAGCCCGTGGGCGCCGGCCGGGCGGTGGTGCGGACCCTGGCGTGGCCGCTCAGCGCCGCCCTGTTCGGCCTCGGCTTCATCGGCATCCTCGTGCACCCCCGCCGGCGAGCGCTCCACGACCTCATCGCCGCAACCCGCGTTGTCCACGACGCCCCGCCGGAGCAACGCGGCCCGTGACGGACGCGGGCCGGCCCGTCGCCCTCGGTCAGGCCGCCGGTGGTGCCGGGTTCGCAGACGCCCCGGTCAGAACGCTGCGTAGCGGGCGAGGACGCGCCGCCGGCGGGGCGGGTGGATGTTCGCCCGGGTGACCTCGCCGCCGTAGTGGGCGAGGACCCGAGGGTCCATGACCCGCCGCCACAGGGGCGGCACGCAGGCGACGCAGATCATCAGCGCGTAGCCCGACGGGAGCTGGGGGGCCTCGTCGACGTGACGCAGGGACTGGTAGCGCCGCGTCGGGTTGGCGTGGTGATCCGAGTGCCGTTCCAGGTGGTAGAGGAGCAGGTTCGACGCCAGGTTGTTGCTGTTCCAGCTGTGCACGGGACGGCAGCGCTCGTAGCGGCCGTTGGCCACCCGCTGGCGGAGCAGGCCGTAGTGCTCGATGTAGTTGACGACCTCGAGGAGCATGAAGCCGAAGACGGCCTGCACGACGACGAACGGCACCACCCGGACGCCGAACAGGGCGACCGTGCCGGCGAAGAGCACGACGGACAGCGCCCAGGCGTTGAGGACGTCGTTGCGCCATGACCACGTGCGCTCGCCCTTGCGGGCCTGCGCCGCCGACGCGATCGACCACGCCGATCGCAGGCTGCCCACCACCGTCCGGGGCAGGAAGCGCCAGAACGACTCGCCCAGGCGCGCGCTGGCCGGGTCCTCGGGCGTCGACACGTTGGCGTGATGGCCCCGGTTGTGCTCGACGTAGAAGTGGCCGTAGCCGCTCTGCGCCAGCGCCAGCTTCGACAGTCGCCGCTCGAGCCGGTCGCGCTTGTGCCCCAGCTCGTGGGCGGTGTTGATGCCGATGCCGGCCACCGTGCCCACGGTGAGGGCCAGCCCCAGCTCGGACGCCGGCGACAGGTCGCCGCGCGCCACCACCGCGGCCGCCCACACGAACCCGGCGTACTGGAGCGGGAGGTACAGCCAGGTGCACCACCGGTAGTACCGGTCGGCCTCCAGGTCGGGGACCGCGGCCTCGGGCGGGTTGGTCGCATCGCGCCCGAACGCCGTGTCGAAGAGGGGGACGATGACGAAGACGATGATCGGGCCCAACCACCACGCCGCCGCCCACCCGGTCCCGCCGGCGACCCACGCGGCCCCGAACGGCAGCAGCGGCACGAGGAGCCCCAGGGGCCACAGGTAGCGCTTCCCGTCGCGCCAGGCCACGCCCTCGTGGACGACGGCCGACTCGACCCGGCTCACGACGCCTCCCCCGGCACATGGTGGCCGTGGCGGCCGGTGCCCCCGCCGACCGCTCCCCCGACGGCCGTTACGGCCGCCGCACCGTCGATCAAGAGCGTGCCCACCACGGCGGCGACCACCTCCGGCGGGTCGTCCGGGGCGCTCAGCGCATAGCTGACGAGCAGGCGGAGGAACACGTCGGCGACCCGCCGGACGGCCACCGCGTCGAGGGCCGGCAGCCGTCCCCCCACGACGGCTTCCACCGGCCCCCGCAGGACCGGCAGCACCAGCGCGTCGTCGGTCGTCAGCAGGGGGACCAACCGCTCCGGCTCGGTGCGTACCACCCGGTCGAGCAACGGGTGGGCCCGGGCGAGCTGCAACGTCACCAGCACCGCCCGGGTCATCGCGTCCCGCAGGTTGGCCACGTGAGCCACGTCGGCGACCACGACGTCGATGAGGGCGGTCGCCTCACGGCGCACCGCCGCCGCCACCAACTCGTCCTTCGAGCCGAAGTGCTTGTACACGGTCGCCCGAGAGAGGCCCGCGCGCTTCGCCACGTCCCCCACCGACATCCGCCCGATCCCGTGCACGGACGCCGCCTCGACGGCCCCGGCCAGGATCCGATCCTCCACGTCCCCCATGTAGACATACCTACACCATCTGTCCACATGTCGACAAGGGCGTTCGCTGCGGCGCCGTCCGGCCGGAGCGCTCTAGCGTCGGCGCCCATGGAGTTCTCGGAGATCGCCTACGAGGTCGGTGACGGTATCGCCACGGTGACGCTCGACCGGCCCGACAAGCTCAATGCGGGCACGTCCCGCATGGTCAGGGAGCTGCTCGAGGTGGTCGACCTCATCGACGGCGACGACGACGTCCGGGCCGTGGTCCTCACGGGCCGGGGACGGGCGTTCTGCGCCGGCGCCGACCTCTCCGCCGGCCCGGCGACGTTCGACTACGACCGGCAGCGGGCCGACGGCGGTGCCGACCTGTCCGACATCGACCCGGCCCGTCACGAGCTGCGCCAGCGCGACGGGGCCGGCCTCGTCACCATGCGGCTGTTCGACTGCGTGAAGCCCGTGATCAGCGCCGTGAACGGCCCGGCGGTGGGGATGGGCGTCACCATGACGCTCGCCACCGACATCCGCCTCGCCTCCGAGACGGCGCGGTTCGGCTTCGTCTTCACCCGCCGCGGCATCGTGCCGGAGGGCGCGTCCACGTGGTTCCTCCCCCGCCTCGTCGGCGTGTCGCAGGCGGCCGAGTGGCTCTACACCGGCCGCGTCTTCGACGCCGCCGAAGCCCTCGCGGGCGGGCTGGTCCGGAGCGTCCACCCCGCGGACCAGCTGCTCGGGGCCGCCCGCGCCCTGGCCGCCGAGATCGCCGAGGGCGCGCCGGTGGCCGTCGCCCTCGCCCGCCGCATGCTGTGGCGGATGCTCGGCGCCGACCACCCGATGGCCGCCCACCGGGCCGACTCCCGCGGCGTGCGGGCGACCGGCCAGAGCGCCGACGCCGCCGAGGGCATCCGGTCCTTCTTCGAGAAGCGGCCGGCGCGGTTCACGGGCAGGGTCAGCGACGGCCTTCCGGACGTCTTCCCCGAGTGGGTCGACCCGACGTTCTCCTGACGCCCGGCGCGGGGCCGGGCGGTGTCACGCGCGGCGGTGCACCGAACGTCCGCACCGCCCTTGTCAGCCGGTGCCGGGGACCACGAGGCCGGACTCGTAGGCGGCGATGACCGCCTGCGTGCGGTCGCGCAGGCCCAGCTTGCGCAGCACGCGGCTGACGTGGGTCTTCACGGTCTCGTCGCCCACGACGAGGCGGTCGGCGATCTCGCTGTTCGAGAGGCCCTCCGCCACGAGCCGCAGCACCTCGACCTCGCGCGGCGTGAGCGCGGCGAGCGTCGGCGGCGACGGGGCGGGGCGCCGGCGCAGGCGCGTCAGCTCGCCGATGAGGCGGCGGGTCACGGTCGGGGCCAGCAGCGCCTCGCCCGCCGCCACGACCCGGACGGCGTCGAACAGCTGCTCGGCGGCCACGTCCTTGAGCAGGAACCCACTGGCCCCGGCCGTGAGGGCGTCGTAGACGTGCTCGTCGAGGTCGAAGGTGGTGAGGACGAGGACGCGCGGGCCGGCTGCCTCCCGGACGATCCGGGCGGTCGCCTCGATGCCGTCCATGACCGGCATGCGGATGTCCATCAGCACGACGTCGGGCCGCCGCTCGCGGCACAGGCGGACGGCCTCGCCGCCGTCGGCCGCCGTCCCGACCACGGTCAGGTCGGGCTGCGTGTCGAGCAGGGCGGCGAACCCAGCCCGGACCACCTGCTGATCGTCCGCGACGACGACCCGGACGGGCCCGGTCATCCGGCCGCTCCCCCGCTCGCCCGCGGCAGGGTCGCCTCCACCACGAACCCGCAGTTCGGCGCCGCCCCGGCGCGCAGGGACCCGCCGAGCGTCGCCGCCCGCTCCCGCATGCCGGTCACGCCGTGACCGATCGTCCCCCCGGGCCGGGGGCCGGGGCCGTTGTCCCGCACCCGCAGGTGGAGGGCGTCGGGCGCGTAGCGGACCTCGACGTCGACGGCTGCGCCCGGCGCATGGCGGCGGGCGTTCGTCAGAGCCTCCTGGACGATGCGGAACGCGGTCAGCTCGAGGCCCGGGTCGATCGGCGCCACGCACCCCCGGACGATGAGCCGCGTGCTGGCGCCGCCCGACGCCCGCGCCTCGTCGATCAGCTCGTTGAGCTGGTCGAGGCCGGGTTGCGGGGCACGGGCGCCGGACGGCGCGGCGTCCGCCCCGAGCCCGCCGACCCCGGGGGCCGCTCCCCCGCCGGCGTCCTCCCGCAGGACGCCCAGCAGGCGCCGCATCTCGGTGAGCGCCGCGCGAGCCGTGTCGCCGATGGCGAGCAGCCGCTCGGCCCCCTCGGGTGGCATCCCGGGCGTGGCCAGCCGGGCGGTCTCGGCCTGCACGGCGATCATCGAGATGTGGTGCGCCACGACGTCGTGCAGCTCGCGGGCGATACGGGCCCGCTCGCCCCGGGCGACGTGGTCCATGAGCGTGTCGGCGATCGCCAGCTCGGTCGCCCGGCGCTCGGCGGCGAGGGCCCGGGACCGGCGCCACGCCCCCGCGGCGGCGCCGGCGGCGGCCGCGCCGACTGGCAGGGCCACGGCGAGCGGGGACGGCCCGCCGTCCACGAGCGCCACCAGGGCGGCCCCGCCCGCCAGCGCGGCGGCGACGAGCGCCGCCGCCCGCCCCGGCCGTTGGCCGCCCAGCACGTGGGCCACGATGCCGATCGCCGCCACGGTCGCCACGGGGACGGGCCGGTCGAGGGCCAGGCCGACGGCGACCGCGGCCGTGACGGCCAGGGCGGCCGCCGTGGCCTGCGCCCGCGCGAGGGCCACCGGCAGCGTGGCCCCGAGGGCGAGCACGAGCGCCACGGACGTCCCGGCCCCGCCGGTCCCGCCGAGGCCCGACCCGCCGAGCCCGCCGTCGGTCGGCCCGCCTCCCCCGCCCACCCAGCCGTCGCCGAGCCGGGCCCGCACGAGCACCTCGCCCACGGCCACGACCGCCAGCCCGGCGGCGAGGAGCGGGGTCCGGTCGCCACCCGCCGGCGTGGCACCGGCCGGGGCGCGGCCATCGGACGCGGGTGCGGGCGCGTCCGGGCTGGTCACGTGCCCAGTCTCCCGCGTCGAGGGCGACGGCGGCGTCACCCGCGGCGCCACCTCGGCGGTCCCCCGAGCGGGGGACGCGAACCGCCGCGCCCCCGGTCCCGGGGACCGCCGAGTGCGCCCCGGGGCGGGACGACGCGGGCGCCGCCGGTCCGTACGGTCCACGCCATGGACACGGGCACGGACGCCACCATCGAGGTGCGGGGCCTGACGAAGCGCTACGGCCGCACGGTCGCCGTCGAGGACCTCTCCTTCGCCGTCGCCCCGGGCACCGTCACCGGCTTCGTCGGCCCGAACGGGGCGGGCAAGTCGACGACGATGCGGATGATCCTCGGGCTCGACGCCCCGGACGCCGGCGAAGCGCTCGTCGGCGGCCGCCCCTACCGCGAGCTGGCCACGCCGCTGCGGCGGGTGGGGGCGCTGCTCGACGCCGAGGCCGTCCACCACGGGCGCCGGGCCCGCGACCACCTGCTGTGGATGGCCCACAGCAACGCCCTACCCGAGCGCCGGGTCGACGAGGTCATCGAACTGGTCGGCCTGGCCGGCGCCGGCCGCCGCCGCGCCGGCGCCTTCTCGCTGGGCATGCGGCAGCGGCTCGGCATCGCCGCCGCCCTGCTCGGCGACCCGGCGGTCCTGCTGCTCGACGAGCCGGCGAACGGGCTCGACCCCGAGGGCATCCGATGGATCCGGGGCCTGCTGCGGTCGCTCGCCGCAGAGGGACGGGCCGTCCTCGTGTCGAGCCACCTCATGGGCGAGCTGGAGGGCACGGCCGACCACCTGGTCGTCATCGGCCGGGGGCGCCTGGTGGCCGACGCCCCGGTCCGTGAGCTGCTGGCCGCGGCCTCGGCCGACCGCGTCGCCCTGCGGACGGGCGAGCGGTCGCGGGCCATGACCGTCCTCGCCAACGCCGGCGCCGTCGTCGCCGCCACCGATCGCGACGCCGTCACGGTCTCGGGCCTGCCGGCCGAGCGGGTCGTCGAGCTGCTGGGCGCCCACGGCGTCCCGTTCTCGGAGGTGAGCGCTCACCGGGCCTCCCTGGAGGAGGCCTACATGGAGCTGACCCGGGACGACGTCGAGTTCGGCGCCGGCGACACGGCGGCCCGGGCGTGACCGCCTTCCTGCCTCTGGTCCGCGCGGAGTGGACGAAACTGCGGACGGTCCCTCGCTGGGCCGGCGCCCTTGTCGCCGCCGTGGTGGTGACCGTGCTGCTGGGCGTCCTGTCCGGGACGGCGTCGACCGACCGCCAGGTGGGCGGCGGCCCGGCCGGCGGCCCAGCGGCGCCGTCCGGGCCGTCGACCTCGCCCGACACCGTGGACGAGTTCCACCTCGTCCACCGTGCCCTCGACGGCGACGGCCGGATCACCGCCCGGGTCACGAGCCAGACGGACAGCCACGGATGGGCCAAGGCCGGGCTGATCGTGCGGGCGAGCACCGACCGGGGCGCCCCCTACGCGGCGGTGCTGGTGACGCCCGACCACGGCGTCCGCATGCAGTGGGGGTACGGGCACGACGAGTCGGGCGGCGGCGGGCCCGCGCCCCGCTGGCTGCGGCTGACCCGGGAGGGCGACACGATCACCGGCGAGGAGTCGGCGGACGGCGAGGAATGGCGGCGGGTCGGGTCCGTCGAGCTCGACGGCCTGCCGCACACGGCCGTGGCCGGGATGTTCGTGTCCTCGCCGTCGCGGGTCGAGGTCGAGCGGCAGTTCGGCAGCGAGTCGATCGACGAGGTGTCGACGCAGGGCGCGGCGACGTTCGACGCCGTGGCGTTCGAGGACGAGGACGGCGCCGTCGGCGACGCCGACGAGAGCGGGTGGGAGGACCACGACGCCTCGCTGCTACCCGAGGACGGCGGCTCGACGTGGGCCGGCGACGCCGTGACGATCACGGGGTCCGGCGACATCGGCCGGGCCGCGTTCGCCGACGACGCGGTGTTCGACAGCCTGCAGAACGTCGTGGTGGGGCTGCTGGTGGTCGTGGCGGTGAGCGTCCTGTTCGTCACCTCCGAGTACCGGCGGGGCATGATCCGCACGACGTTCGCCACCAGCCCCCGGCGGGGCCGGGTGCTCGCCGCCAAGGCGGTGGTGGTCGCCGCGGCGGCGTTCGCCGTCGGGCTGGCGGCGGCGGTGGGCGTGGTGCTGATCGCCGACCCGCCGGGGTCGCGCCCCGACCCGTCGCTGACCGATGCCACGGTCCTGCGGGCGGTGGTGGGGACGGGGTTGCTCAGCGCGCTCGTCGCCCTGCTGGCCCTCGGCGCCGGCACGCTCCTGCGGCGCAGCGCCGGCGCCATCACGGGCGTGGTCCTGCTGCTCGTCCTGCCGCAGGTGGTCGCCGGCGCCCTCCCCCTGTCGGCCGCGATGTGGCTGCAGCGGGTCACCCCGGCGGCGGGGTTCGCCGTCCAGGCCACGATCCGCCGCTACGACACGGCGCTCGGTCCCGTGGCCGGCCTCGCGGTGCTCGCCGCCTACGCCGCGGTGGCGATGGGCCTGGCGCTCGTCCGGGTCCGGCGGCGCGACGCGTGACGGCCGCGCTGCACGCCGAGTGGACCAAGCTGCGCACGCTGCGCAGCACCGCCTGGCTGGCCCTGGCCATCGTCCTGGCGACGATCGGCGTGGGCAGCGCGCGGGTCGCCGCCGTCGACACCGACGACTGCCCGACGCCGACCACCTGCTTCGAGGACACGACGGCGCTCGCCCTCGGCGGTGTCGTCCTCGGCCAGGCGGCGGCGGTGGCGCTCGCCGTCGGCGCCGTGACCGGGGAGCACGCGAGCGGGTCGATCGTAGCCACCCTGGCCGCGGTCCCGCGGCGGGGTCGGGTCCTGGCGGCCAAGGCGGCCGTCGTCTCGGCGGTCGTGCTCGCCAGCGGGCTGCTCGCCGTCGCCGGGTCGCTCGTGGCCGGCCGGCTGCTCCTGCCCGGGCGGGGCTTCGACGCCGCCCACGGCTACCCGCCGCTCTCGCCCACGGACGGCCCGACGCTGCGCGCCGCGGCCGGCACGGTCGCCTACCTGGGGGTGGTCGCCCTCCTCGGCGTGGGCGTCGGGGCCCTCCTGCGGGACACGGCTGCCGCCGTCACCGGCGTGCTCGGCCTGCTGTACCTGTTCCCGATCGTCGCCGGGCTCGTCGCCGACGCCCGCTGGCAGGACCGCATCCTGGCCTGGGGCCCGATGACCGCCGGCCTGGCGGTGCAGGCGACCGTGGCGCTCGACCGCCAACCCGTGGCGCCGTGGACCGGCCTGGGCGTCGCCGCCGCCTGGGCGGCCGCCGCC
>Ga0126307_10000509_pt1 | contig 25100 bp, 19 predicted proteins | sample Plot28_FD_89955 | JGI IMG/M metagenome (GOLD analysis project Ga0126307, IMG submission 89955) | Serpentine soil microbial communities from UC McLaughlin Reserve, CA, USA - Plot28 | ecosystem: Environmental > Terrestrial > Soil > Grasslands | place: USA: UC McLaughlin Reserve, Lake County... | reverse complement strand
GATTACAAGCCCTAGAGCAGGGCGCCGATCATGGCGTCCACCGACTCGGCGCTGCGGGCCCAGCTGAGGCCCGCGGCGCGGGCCCGGCCGGTCTCAGCCAGGCGTTCGCGCTCGGGCCCGGCCGCGCGGATCAGCGCGGCCGTGAAGGCGTGCGGGTCATCCGGGTCCACCAGCAGCGCTGCGCCGCCGCACGCCTCGGATAGCGCGGCGCGGTCCGCCGCTACGACGGGGGTGCCGGCCGCCATCGCCTCCACGCACGGGAGGCCGAAGCCCTCGTAGAGCGACGGCATGGCGAACGCCGCCGCGCCCGCGTAGAGCGCCGACAGGTCGCCGTCGGGCATGTAACCGAGTCGCCGCGCGCTGCCGGACGCCGATGCGGGCAGGTAGGAGCGGCTGGAGCCCGCGATCGCCACGCTCAGGCCCGCGCGGGCGAGCGCCGGCGCGATCCGGTCGAGCAGGCCGAGGTTCTTGCGCGGGCTGTCGGTGCCCACGGCAAGCACGTAAGGCTGCTCGAGCCCCAGGCGCCGGAGCACCGGCTCGGGGGCCGGCGGGTCGGCGAGCGCTGCGTCCACGCCCGGGGCGATCGCCGCCACGCACCCGGGATCGAGCCCGAGCAGCTCGACAAGCTCGCCGCGCACGAACTCGGAGGGCGCGATCACGAGCCGCGCGCGGCGCGCGATCCTCGGAATCACGGCGCGGTGCCAGGCGCCGTAGGCACCCCCGAACCAGTCCGGCTCGTGGAACGGGGCCACGTCGTGAATCACGACCACGTTGCCCCGGCCGGCGAGTGGCGCCATGTTCGCCGGCGACAGCACCAGCTCCGATCCCCGTGCCGCCAGAGGCAGCGCCAGCTGCTCCCACGCCTGACCGGCCGCGTGCGCCAGCCTCGCTGGGGGCTGCATCACTGCGTAGCGCCCAGGATGAAGCGGCGGCAGGCGGCTCGAGAGCTCGCGGGCCCAGCGTTCGACGCCCCCGATCTCGCGCCTCACCGCGGCGCGAGCATTGATTGCGACCGGGGCGGCCGTCAGGACACGCGCCGGCGCAGCGCGGCGCCGCTCGCGAGCAGCATCGCCCCGGCGCTCGCCAGCAGGAATGCGGGGAGGCCCGTGGCCGGAAGCGTGGGCGCGGCAGCGTCCTGCGAGCTCACCGCCTGCTCCGCGGGTGCGGCGGGCGTGGCCGGCGCGGCAGGCGCTGGGGCGGCGTCCGGCTCGGGCGCAGGCTCGCTCTGCGACCCGTTCGGCTCATCAGTCTGCCCGAACGGGTCGGCGTACTGCTCGTCACCCGCACTCTGGGCCATAGCGGCCGAGGGGAGAGCCAGCAGGGAAAGGGCGAAGACCAGTGCAACTATGCGACGCATGGCGGCGAAGCCTAGCGTCGGTGCCCGGCACGCATAGACTGCGGCCCGTGAGCGCTAGTGGGACGGCAGGGCGGCCCCAGCCACGCACGGCACTGATTCACGATTTCCTGGTGAGCGTGCGGGGTGCGGACCGCGTTTTCTTGGAGATGTGCGACCTCTGGCCGGAGGCCGATGTGTTCACGCCCGTCTACGACGAACGCGGCACGGAGTCGCGCTTCGCGCATCGCAACATCCACACCTCGTTCCTTCAGCGGATGCGCCCCACGGCGGGCAACTTCCGCGCGTTCCTGCCGCTCTACCCGGCCGCGATCGAGTCCTTCGACCTCTCTGGGTACGACGTGGTCATCTCGAGCTCGAGCGCGTGGGCTCACGCCGTGATCTGCGACGAGCGGGCGGTGCACGTCTCCTACTGCCACAACCCGTTCCGCTACGCCTGGAACGAGCGCCACCGCACGCTCGCCGAGCGCTCCAACCCGATCTCGCGAGCTGCGCTGCGAGGCCTGTTCCGGCGCTGGCGCGAATGGGATTGGATTGCCGCCCAGCGGGTGGACCGCTACGTGACGAACTCGCGCACCACCCAGGCGCGCATCCAGGCCTACTTCGGGCGCGACTCGCGGATCATCTACCCACCGGTGGCCACGCACCGCTTCCGCCCGCAACCCGTGGGCGATCACTACCTGGTGCTCTCCGAGCTCGTCTCGCACAAGCAGATCGACGTGGCGATCGACGCGTTCAACTACCTGCGGCTGCCACTCGTCGTGACCGGCGGCGGCCCGGACCGGCGCCGGCTGCGCCGGCTCGCAGGGCCCACCATTCACTTCGCCGGGCGCGTGGACGACGAAGAGGCCGCGCGCCTGCTCGCCACGAGCCGTGCGCTCGTGGTGACCACGGGTGAGGAGTTCGGGATCGCGGCCGTGGAGGCGCAGGCTGCCGGACGCCCCGTGATCGCCCGTGCCGCCGGCGGGCTGCTCGAGAACGTGATCGACGGGGTGACCGGGCGGCTCTGGGAGGGCGGCCCCGAGGAGCTGGCCGACGCCGTCTCGGCATTCGACACCGCGTCGGTGGACCCGGCCGCCTGCATCGAGAACGCCCGCCGCTTCGACGCCGTCGTCTTCCGCGAGAGCTTCCCGCGCGAGGTGCAGGCCGCGCTCCGCGAAGGACCGTCCGAGCGGCCCGAGACCTGGCCGCGTGTGCCGCGTCGCCCGGTGGCGAGCCGGCGCCCCGCGTGGCGCGCAGGCCGCTTCGGCCCCACGTAGACCTCGCCGACTTCGCCAGTGCCAGACCTCACGATCCTCATGCCGGTGTACAACGAGCGCTCCACGGTCGAGGAGGCGATCGAGCGCGCGCTGTCGGCACCGCTCCCAGTGGAGACGCGCCAGCTCGTGGTCGTGGACGACGGCTCCACCGACGGGACCCGCGAACTCCTGCACCGGCGCGACTGGCCGGCCGAGGTCGAGGTCGTCTACCACGAGCGCAACGGCGGCAAGGGAGCCGCCGTGCGCACGGCGATTGGGCGCGCGCGGGGGCGCTGGGCGGCCATCCTCGACGCGGATCTCGAGTATGACCCGGCCGACATCGGGCGCCTGCTCGAGCCGCTTCAGGCGGGCGAGGCCGAGGTGGTGTTCGGCGTGCGTGGATTCGACTCGCGCTCTGCGTTCAGCTTCTGGTACGTCGTGGGGAACAAGGCCGTCACGATGGTCGCCAACGTGATCTTCAACTCCTGGCTGGCGGACATCATGACCTGCCACAAGGCCATGGCCACCGACGTCTGGCGCTCGCTCGACCTGAAGGCACGCGGGTTCGAGCTCGAGGGCGAGATAACCGCGCGCGTGCTCGCAAGTGGCCGGCGGGTGTACGAGGTGCCGATCACGTACAAGGCTCGCGGCCGCGAGGAGGGCAAGAAGCTCACCGGCATGGATGCCGCGCGTGTGATTGCGACGCTCTTGCGCGAGCGCGCGCGGCGATGATGCCGTTACCCGTGCGCATCGTGCTCGCGTTCGTGGCGCTCGCGATTGCCGGATTCATGGGTCTTCAGCTTTCGGCCGAGAAACGGCTCAAGGACAGCCGCGACACGGTGAACGAGGTCCTCGAGCGCGGCGACCCGCGGCGCGAGGACGCGATCCGGACGCTCGTTGACGTCTCCGAAGTCCAGCCCGGCACCGAGGCGCTCCTGCTCGCCTCTCAGTCCCGGAGCTCCCGCCAGCAGGACCGCGAGGGGGCGGCGCTCGCGCGCCGGGCGGTGGACCGCGAGCCCGACAACTTCGCTGCGTGGGTCACGCTGGCCGTCGCTCTCAAGGAAATCGACCGCCCGGCGGCGCTAGACGCGCTCGAGCGGGCGGGGCGGCTCAACCCGAGATACCGGCTTCCGACGCTTCGGTGAGCGGTGCTTGAAGCGCAGCAGCGGGCGCTCGACGATGTAGTAGCTGGCGGCGGCGCACGCGGTGGCGATGGCGAAGGTGGCGAGCGTCATTCCCGCGAAGCGCCAGTTGCCCCAGTCACGCTTCGAGAGCTCGCCAACGATCGGATGGTGCCACAGAAAGATCCCGTACGAGATCAGGCCGAGCCAGGCGAGTGCGCGGTTGCGGAGGATCAGCCGCGGTAGCCCCCCGCGGGAGTCGCCGAAGACCGCCGGCAGCAGCAGGAAGAAAGCGATCGCGCCGTAGAAGACGTGCTCGTAGAGCCACTCCTCGGAGGTGTACCGCTGCGGGAACTCGGGGCCGATGCCCATCTGGGTCGCGATGGTCCAGAACAGCACCGCCGCCACGAGCCAGGCCAGCGACGGCAGCCGCTCTACCAGCAGCACGGGCGCCGGGGCGCGGTCGCGGCCAGCCACCCAGACGCTCGCTATGGCGAGGACCATCCCGAGCGCGAACCAGTCGAAGTTGCCGGCGAGCGTGAAATAGAGGTTCGAGTCCGGCACCGCGCCCTCGTTCGAGCGCACCAGCACGCGGAAGAGGAGCGCGCCGAGGAAGAGCACGGCCACGAGAATCAGCTCGGAGCGGATCTTGGCTCGGCGCGTGCGTTCCATGAAGGGCCGCTCCATCAGCAGCACGAGCAGCGGCAGCGCGGCGTAGAACGAGATCTCCACGGCGAGGCTCCAAGCCGGCAGCAGCCCGCCAAGGGTCCACGGCTTGAAGTACACCTGGACGAGCCCGTAGTAGACCCAGTCGTGTGCCTCCCACATCTGGGGAAGCCCCGGCCAGATGGCCAGCACGGTGAGCGCCAGCCAGTACGCGGGCAGGATGCGCAGCAGCCGGCGGCGGGCGTAGTCCGGGATGCGCGGGCGGTCGCGCTCGCCGAGGCGGGCGGATACGAACGGGCGGTAGAGCAGGAAGCCCGAGAGCAGGAAGAAGATCGTCACGCCCACGTCTAGACGAGCCGTGTAGTCGCCGTACCAGGCACCGAGGTTCGCCCCCGACAGGAAGCCGGCGTGGGTCACCAGCACGCTCAGCGCGGCGATGGCCCGGAGCGAATCCATGAGCGGGAACCGCGGATTACCCGGCGGCGGGGCTACGACGGGCTCTGCGGTGGACACGTCGGCCACAGCATACGCTTAGGCCCGTGCGCCTCCCAGACGGATTCCTTGCGCGTCTGGCGCTGATCCTCGCCGGCGCGCTGGTCATTCGCGTGCTGTACACGCTGCTTGTGGCCCAGGACATCCCCGTGATCGGGGATGCCCTCACGTACCACCTGCTCGGCGAGAACATCGCCGACGGCAAGGGCTTCGAGCGGGCGCCGCATCCGCAGCTGGCGCCGTTCGAGGGCTGGAAGCCGGGCGTGCCCACCGCGGAGCATCCGCCGCTATTTCCGCTGCTGATCGGGCTGATCACCAAGCTCGGTGCCACCGGTTACCTGGCGCAGAAGCTGCTGCTTTGCGTCGTCGGCACTACGACCGTGGCGTTCGTGGGCCTCGCGGGGCGCGAGGCCGCCGGCTCCGTCACAGGTCTCGTCGCCGCGGGGATCGCGGCCGTGTACCCGTTCCTGTGGGTGGTGGACGGCTCGCTGATGAGCGAGACGCTCTACGGCGCCCTGCTCGCCGCCACGCTGTGGCTCGCGATCCGGTTCGCGCGCCGGCCGTCGCTGGGCCTGGCCGCGGGACTTGGTGCACTCGCGGCCCTGGCAGCGCTCACGCGCGGAGAGGCGCTGCTGCTCGTCCCGCTGCTTCTGGTCCCGCTCGCGATCCGCGCCGGCACCGCGTGGCGCTCGCGTCTGGCCTTCGCCAGCGCGGCCGTCGTGGCGTTCGCGCTCGTCCTCGCTCCCTGGACGATCCGCAACCTCAGCGTGTTCGAGAAGCCCGTGCTCGTGTCGACCAACGGCAACGCGGTCTTCGTGGGCTCCAATTGCGACCCGGTTTATCACGGCCCGTTCACCGGCCTGTGGAACTTCAACTGCTACGGCGCGGCGCCGGGCGGCGACGAGTCCGAGGCCTCCGTGGCCTACCGCGACCGCGGCTTCGACTACGCCCGCGACCACACCGGCAGGTTGCCGGTGGTGATGGCTGTCCGGCTGCTGCGCGTCTGGGACCTGTACCGGCCGCTCCAGCAGGCCAACTACGAGTCGCTCGAGGGGCGCAGCGAGACTGCCAGCCGGATCGGGCTCGTGTTCTACTACCCGCTGCTGCTGCTGGCCGTGACGGGCGCCTCGATCCTGCGCCGCCGCGGCGCGCCGCTGTGGCCGCTCGCGGCCTTCCCAGTGATGGTGAGCCTGACCGCGGTCGCGATCTACGGAGTCACGCGATTTCGGTTCGCCGCCGAGCCGGCGCTATGCGTGCTCGCCGCAGTGGCGCTCGTCTCCCTGCCGGCGGCGCTCGCCGCGAGGAGGAGAAAGACGAGCGTGAGCGCGGGCATCTCCCAGTCCCAGTCAACCGCTGCATGAACGATCCAGACCGTCCCAGCCGCGGCCCAGCCCGGCTCGCCCGCGCGCACCAGCGCAACTCCGGTCGCGCCGAGAAAGCAGAGCAGCAGCGCGAACCCCGGGAGGCCCAGCTCGGTGAGCGTCTCGACGTAGAGCGAGTGCGCGTCCTGGACCACCTCGTCGATCTCGCGGTGGCGAAGCCAGTCGGCGGCGAAGCCATGCACGCCGCTGCCCGTGAGCGGATGATCGGTGAACGTGTCGAGCGCCACCTCCCAGTAGTTCCAGCGGTTCGTCTCGAGAGTGCGGAAGCGTTCGGGCCCCTTCTGGTCGGGTGAGGCGCTCACCTCGCCGCCGGTGAACGCGGCCACTCCGAGCGCGAGCACGGCGATCGCCATCAGTCCCCCAAGCGCCGTTGCGGCGGGTCGCCTCCGGAGTGCAGCAGTCCAGGTCTCGCCGCGGTCCTCGAGACGGATGAGGAGCGCCTGGCCTACCGCCGCCGCGGCCGCTAGCAGCAGCATCAGGCCGAGCACCGCGAGCGCCTCTCGCTCGCGGGTGCTCTGGCTGCCCTGGAGTTCGACGACCGCGGAGAAGCGCGCCGCGACGGCGGCCATCAACGCCACCAGCGCCGTGCCCATCAGCCCCGTGTCGAACGCGCGGCGGTTGCGCGCGAGCAGGACGAGCACGATCACGCCGACCACCGCCGCGAGGTGCGCGCCGCGCGACACCGTCAGGAACAGCACGAGGCCGATTGGCGGCACCAGCGCCGCGGCGCCGAGCCGCAGCCGCGCGGCGCGTGTCGCGTCCGAGCCCATGTGCACAGCGAGCATCAGCCCCATCGAGGCGAGCGCGCCGAGCGCGTTCCAGTACGTGAGCGGCTGGTCGAGTCGCGAGCCGGCGCGCAGCCCGCCGGCGGACTCGACCACGCCCGGCAGGAGACGCGTGGCCAGCGCATAGCCGCAAACGATCGCTATGCCGCCAAGGAGCGCCGGCTCGATCACGCGGTTCAGCTCGCGTCCGCGCAGGACGGCGGCTCCGAGCAGGAAGGCCGCGACGTAGAGCGCGCTGCGCTCGACATCGGCCAGCCCGGGGTCGCGCAGGGGCGACCAGAGGAGCGACAGCGCCGCCCAGCCCATGAGCGCAGCCAGCGCTGCAAGGGCGACGCGCCCAGCATGGGACGGCGGCAGCGGGCGCGGCTCGAGCACGAAGACGATCGCTACGAGCACCCAGGCGGTCGCGCACGCCAGCACGCCCAGCTGACCGTGGATCACGCTGAAGTACCCGCCCGAGAAAAAGGCGAGCACCGTTGGCGCCGCGAGTAGGAGCGCCGCCAGCGCGAGCCTGACTGGTCGGCTCATGACGCCGGCCACGGGCCGCGCGCGGCGTCCACGAGCGCGACCAGGTAGCAGGCGAGGGCAAGCAGGGTCACGATGGCGAAGCCCCACGTGATCGCCACCGCCACCGCGAGCACCGACGCGAGCACGGAGGCGATGCCGTTCACCGCCCATGCCCAGGGCACGGCGTCAGCGTGCAGGCCGGCCAGGCGGGTAAGGCCGATCGGCATCGCCGCGCCGAGCGCGAGTCCGGCCGGGGCGAGCAGCACCACCGTGAGCGCCACCCGGGCCTCGAACGGCCATTCGATCAGCGAGCGCAGCAGTGGCTGCAACCCAAAGGCGGCGGCGGCAATCAGGAGGCAGCCGAGCGCGAGTGCGGCGATCAGCGCGCGGCGCGGCGCGCGCACGCGCGCAGACACCAGCGACCCGATCCCGGTGAACGCGAGCAGCGCAAACAGCACCACGGACAGCGCGTAGGTCGGGAACCCCAGAAAGAGAACGAAGCGTTGGATCAGCGCGATCTCGAGCATCAGGAAGCCGAGGCCGATCGCGCCGAAGAAGATGACCGACGAGGCCGGTGGCCGCGCGCCGCGCGGCATCAGCCTGAGCGGCAGGCCGAAGGCGAGCGCGCACAGCACCGCCAGGATCACGAGTGTCACGGCGAGGATGCGGAGCGGATCTGTTGCGAAGAAGTAGCCCGCCGGCGGCTTCTCGGTGAGCCCCGCCAGCCGCGTCATGTTGAAGAAGAAGGGCCGCTCGTCGGTCGGCGGGCAGACGTCGAGCCGGTAGTCGTGGCAGAAGCGCTCGTGGTCTCCAGTCTTCGCCAGGCCGGCCCATTCGAGCCGGTAAGGGCCGCCGGGGGCGAAGGCCACGCCGTCGCCACGTGCCTCGGCAAGTCGGCGGATGCGCCCGAGCTCGGAGCTGCTCCACGGCTCGCGGCGAGCCAGCACGGTCCCGAACAGCTCGTTGAAGATGTCGTGCCCGAGCAGCACGACCACGTTGCGCTCGGGGTGCTCCACGCCCTCGCGCTTGAGGGCCTCGAGGGCGAGCACGGTGGCCCGCAGCGCCTCGTCTCCCACCAGCCGGTGGAGGCGTGTCACGTTCAGGATGCCGCGTGGCTTCAGGTGGTCGAAGTACTCCTCGTACGCCTCGACGGTGTAGAGGTTGGCCTCGGTGAGGGCGAAGCCCGCGGCCGAGTTGGCGCTCAGCGTGTCGGTGAAGCCAATGTGGATCACGTCGTACTTGGTATCGCGCGCGGCGAGCACTGAGCGCCCGTCGCCGATGTCCACCGAAACCCCGGGCAGCGAGTATGGGGCGCCCGACCATTCCCGCAGGTCTTCGTCGACGGCATCGCGGATCGCGCGGTTCAGCTCGATCACGTCGACCTGCTGCTGACCCGAGCTGAGCGCGTTCTCGATGTCTCGCCCGCCGCCTCCGCCGATCACGAGTGTCCGCCCAGGCCCGCTGAGCTCATAGCCAACGCTCTGCGGCCCGAGCGAGAGCTGGCGCCAGTCCGGGATCGGGTCGCCCGGCCGGCGCACGGCCACAGGCGCGTAGATGCGGTCGTAGAAGAGCGGCGCGATCCTTGCGTCACCGGGCGGCGGGTAGGCGAGCACGCGCGTGAGCGGAGTCCAGCGAACGCTCAGCGGCTGCTCGCCCGCCGACGCCGTCGTGTGCGGCGGCAGCTCGTACAGGTCGGTGGTCGCGGCGAGCAGCGTCGCGACCGCCGCAAGCACCGCTGCTCCGGCGGTGAGCCGGCGCGGTCCCCCGAACAGCAGCGCGGCCGCGGCGCCCAGGAGCGAGAGACCGACCAGGAGCGTCGTGCCGGAGACAACCCACAGCAGCGGCACCACGCCGAGAGCTCCGAGTGCCGCGCCGCCGAGGTCGAAGGCGTACACGCGCCCGATCCAGCGTGCGTAGCCGCGCACCGCCAGCGCGATCGTCACCCCGGCCGTGAGGAACGGCAGCGCCGCCAGCACGCATACGAGCGCGAGCGTGAGCACGAAGTCGGCAATGAGTGACGCCCCGATGCCGGTCGAATAGTCAAGGCGCACGAGCGCGATCGGCACGAGCGCGAGCAGCACCGCCAGCGCGGCGGCCCAGCGCGCGAGCAGCGCCTCGAGCGGCCCCTGGAACCAGCTGCCGCGCAGGTACACGGCCAGGGCGCCTGCCCCGACGCCGAGCAGCGCCAGCGAGATCGCGAGAAACGAGAAGTGATAGGCGAGCACCGCCGAGAGGACGCGAGTGAGCAGCACCTGGAGGGCGAGCGTGCAGCCGGCCACGAGGCCAACCGCGAGGGCGGCGCGCAGCGGGGCGGGGGCGTCCGGGGCCATGCGGGGCGCCACGGTATCTAGCGCGATCGGCGCGCTTCGCGCAGGGCGCGCAGCCTCGCCCGCTCCAGCTCGCCGCCACGGCGCGCGAGCCGCCGCGTCGCCGCACGCAGGCCGAACGTGGCCGCCTCGCTGGCATCGTCGATCGCGAGCGCGAGGCGGCCGCGGCGGGCCACGACCTCCCGACGGCGGCGCGCATGCAGCTCGAGCGCGCGCGACCCGAGGGCACGCTCGGTCGTGGTGCCGCCCAGGTGCCGCAGCCGGATCTCGGGGCGGAGGATCGTCGGAACCTCGACGTCGCGGGCGCGCAGGCACAGCTCCATGTCCTCGTAGAACAGGAACGCATCGGGGTCGAAGGGACCAAGCCGGCGCAAGAGCTCGGTGCGTGCGGCGAGGCAGGCTGCAAGCGCCCACCCGACCGGCCGCGCCTCGTCGCTGCGCCAGGGCTCGTAGCGGCGGCGCAGAGCTCCGGGCAGAAATGGGCGCGGTATCAGCGCGGGAACGAACGCCTCGAGCGTTCCGGGCAGTGGATGCGCGCTGTCCTGCACCGAGCCGTCCGCGTTCAGCAGCCGCGGCGCCTCGAGCGCCTCACGCGACGCCGCCAGCTCGGCGAGGCGAGCGAGGCCGTCGTCGAGCAGCTCCACGTCGGGGTTCACGAGCGCGGTGACGGGCTCTAACACCTGCTCGAGCCCGGCGTTGTTGGCTGCGCCGAAACCGGGATTGCCGTCCAGAGCCACAACCTCGGCGCCCCAGTCACGCGCCAGTGCGGCACCGCCATCGCTCGAGCCGCTGTCCACCACGATCACCCGGGGCCGTGGCTCCAGCCAGCGGGTCACCGAGGCGAGCAGACCAGCGAGCTCCGCCTCGGAGTCGTGGATCACCGTGACGATCGCGAAGCCGCGAAACGAGCTCACGCGATCGCCTCCTCGAAGACGGCGCGCGTCTCACGCGCCGCGCGCTCCCAGGAGAGCAGCTCCACGCGCCTGCGCCCCGCGGCGACGAGGCTCTCGCGCAGCTCCGGCTCCCGCTCCAGCCGCAGCAGCGCGTGAGCGAGCGCGTCCACGTCGTCCGCGGCGACCACAAGGGCCGCGTCGCCGAGCGTCTCGCGGAACACCGGAAGGTCGGAGACCACGGCCGGCACACCGGCGGCCAGCGCCTCGAGCGGCGTGAAGCCGAAGCCCTCCTCGCGCGAGACGCAGCCGAGGCAGAGCGCGTCCGCGTAGGCGGCGTCGAGCTCCCGGTCGCGGAGCCGGCCGAGCACGGTCGCGCCCACCTCCTGAAGCTCGCCGCGCAGCGGACCGTCGCCGACGAAGGCGAGGCCCGCCCGGAGCCCTCGCTCGCGCGCGCGGCGGTGCGCCTCGAAGAGCAGCATCGGCTGCTTGCGGGGCTCAAGGCCGCCGACGGCGAGCACGTGTGGGGGGCGGGCCCCGCCAGACGCGCCTACGGCGTCCGGCGCTCGTTCGGCGACCGGCCCGGCTCCCGCGAGCGGCGCGCGGCCGGGGCCCGGCCTCACGGTCCGCACCCGCTCAGGCTCCAAACTCCACTCGTCGAGCACCTGCACGCGTACCGCGTCCGAGTCCGTGAGCACCCGCTGCGCGCGGCGAGCGAGCCGCCGGGGGCGCGCCAGGCCGTGCCACAGCCGCTCGTACGGGTCGTAGTCGCGCGGGCGGTGCACGAAGGAGAGGTCGTGCACTGTGAGGACGAGGGGCGTCTCCCGCGACACCGCGAGCGGAGCCGGCGCCGGCGCCCAAATCAGGTCCGGCCTGCGCAGCAGCCGGTCCAGGCGCGGCCGCCCGGCCAGCGCTGCCGCAGCGTGGACCGCTCGTCCGCTGCCGCCGACCCCGACCACCTCCACGTCCTCGGGCACGGCGCCGGCCCGCTCCACACCCGGCACGAGCACGCGATACTCGTCCTGGGGATGGAGGCGCGTGAGCTCGGCGAGTAGCTGCTCGAGGTAAATGGCGATTCCGCGACGAGGTCGCGTGGCCCTCAGCGCCCGGCCATCCACGCCGACCCTCATACGATGATTCCCCTGTGAGCGACGATCGGCTCGCCTTCCCACGCGAGGAGCTGCGCGGCCGCACGGTCCGCGGCGTGGCCCTGAACGCCCTCTTCACTGGCGCCACGGAGGGGCTCGTGCTGGCTCAGGGGCTGATCGTGAGCATCCTGCTGGGACCGCGCGCGATCGGCCTCTACGGGATCGTCACGGCAACCGCGATGACGATCGTCGCGCTGAAGCGCGTTGGGATCGACGAGGCGTTCGTTCAGCAGTCGGAGCAAGGGCAGGAGGAGGAGTTCCAGCGCGCGTTCTCGCTGGAGCTGGCCGTGTCAGCGGCATTCTCGCTTGCGATCGCCGTGGCCGCTCCGCTCGTGGCGATCGCGTATGGCCAGGACGAGCTGCTGGCGCTCACTCTGGCGGCGGCATACATGCCGCTCGCCTTCGCTCTTCAGGCGCCGACCTGGATCTTCTTCCGGCGCATGGACTTCCTCCGACAGCGCGCGCTGCTGGCGGTCGGTCCCGCGGTCACATTCGCCTTCACGGTCGGGCTAGCGGCCGCGGGCGTGGGGGTGTGGAGCCTCGTGATAGGCCCGGCGATCGGCAACGCGGCGGCCGCGCTGGCGGCCGTGGCGGTCTCGCCGTACCCGCTGCGCCTGCAGCTCGAGCGCGACGCCGCGCGACGTTACTTCCGCTTCTCCTGGCCGATCTTCGTGTCGAGCGCGGCGATCCTCGTTCTGCTTCAGGGGCAGCTGCTCGCGTTCGATGTCTGGGGCGGGATCGCGGCCGTCGGGCACGTGACGCTCGCCTACACGCTCACGCGCTACGCCGACCGTGCCGACCACGTGGTCGCCAGCACGATCTTTCCCGCCATCTGCGCGGTGCGCGACCAGATCAGCACGTTGGAGGAACTGTTCGTCAAGTCGAACCGCGCCGCGATGATCTGGTCGGTCCCGTTCTGCGCCGCCATCGTCCTCTTCGCGCCCGACCTCGTCGACTTCGTGCTGGGCGACGAGTGGGAGCCGGCGGTCGTGCTGCTGCAGGGCCTCGCCGTAGCCACGGCGCTCCAGCAGCTCGGCTTCAATTGGTTCTCCTTCTATCGGGCGCGCGGCGACTCGCGGCCGCAGGCCGTCGAGGCCGGCGTGATGGCGGTGGCGTTCCTCGTGTTTGCCGTGCCCGGGCTCGCACTCTGGGGGGCCACGGGCTTCGTGGTCGGTCGCGGGCTGGTCTCGCTCGCCATGCTGGCGGTCCGCGCGCGCTACGTGCACCGGCTGCTGCCGGGCGTGCGGCTCTGGGCGCTCGGCCTGCGCGGCGCCGTGCCCGTGCTCGCCGGCGCTGCGGCCGCGCTCGCTCTGCGGCTCGCCCTCTGGGGCGGCGAGCGGCCGCTCTGGCAGGTGCTGTGCGAGCTGGCGCTCTTCCTCGGCGTCACCGCCCTCGCCACCCGACAGCTCGAGCGCGACCTCCTGCGCGAGTTCACGAGCTACCTGCGGACGGGCAACCTGACGCCGGCCCCGGCGTGAGGATCGGCCTCTACGACCCGCACCTCGCCACCCTCGGGGGCGGGGAGCGCTACTTCCTCACCGTCCTCGAGGAGGCGCTGAGGCTGGCGGACGCGCAGATGACCGTGCTGTCCCCGGAGCAGCCCGATCCCGTCTCATGGCGGCGGCTCGGCATTGAGGTCGCGGACCGGTCGTTCGCGTGGAGCGGGGCCGACGAGGCCGCCGTCACGGCGCTGAGTCGGGAGTTCGACCTGCTGTTCGCGATGGTGAACGACGTGCCGCCGTTGAGCCGCGCGCGCCGCTCCGTCGCGATGGTCCAGTTTCCGCACCGCACCCACAGCGGCGCGCGCGGTCGGCTCCTGCGCGCCCTTCGCGTTAGCCGGGCGCCCGCGGCGCTTGCGTCGTACGAGCGCTTCATCTGCAACTCCGAGTTCACGCGCGGCCATATTCGCGAGCGGCTCGGCGTGGACGCCGTCGTGGTGCCACCTCCGGTGGAGCTGCCGGCGAGCGCGCCCGGACCGAAGGAGCCCATGATTCTGGCGGTCGGTCGCTTTTTCCGCGGCTGGCACTCGAAGAACCAGCACGTGCTGCTCGACGCCCTCGCCGAGCTGGATGCCCCCGGCTGGCATTTGGTCTTGGCTGGGGGCGGCGACGATCCGCACTACGTCGAGGAGATCCGCCGCCGCGCGGACGGCCTGCCGGCCGAGCTGCGCGTTGACGTGCCGCGCGACCAGCTGCTCGAGCTCTACGCACGCGCCGCCCTGTTCTGGCACGCGGCCGGTCATGGCCACGACCCGCGCCGCCATCCCGAGCGCCTCGAGCACTTCGGGATCACGACGGTCGAGGCGATGGCCCACGGCGCGGTCCCGCTCGTCCTCCCCGCGGGCGGCCCGGCCGAGGTGGTGGAGGACGGACGCACCGGCGTTTGGTGGCGTACGCCGTCCGAGCTGGCCGAGCGCACGAAAGATCTCATCGAGGACGAGCCGCGGCGCGGGAGGCTTGCCGACGCGGCGCGCGCCGAGGCCGAGCGCTACTCGTCGGAGCGCTTCCGCGCCGCGATCCGCGAGCTGGTTCTAGGCGCCTGAGCCTCCCAACTGTGGCCGCGCAGCGGGTGCGGCGGCACGGCCTGCTCGATCGGCACGACCGCCCCGCGCCGCAGCGCGCGCCGCTCGCGCCACATCGCCGGCAACAGTGGCAGGGCGGACAGAGCACCGCCCAGGTGGCCGACGAGCCGCCGGTGGCGGAGCGCGTGCCAGGCCCAGCCGGCCTGGCGCCATAGGACCAGCGGCAGCCACGACCAGGGAAATGCACGCGCCACCATCAGCAGCGTGTTGCGCTCCGCCCACGCCTCGACGGGGCGCTCGGGCGCACCGCCCGATCCCTCTCCGGCGTGCAGCGCCACCGCCGGCTCGTACATGCATCTCCAGCCGGCCAGGCGCAGCCTCAGCGCAAGATCGACGTCCTCGAGGTACAGGAAGAAGCGCTCGTCGAAGCCGCCCAGCTCCAGCACCGGCGCGCGCCTGTAGACGGCCGCGCCCGCGCAGGCGCCGAACACCTCGCCCGGGTGGTCGAAGCGCCCGTCGTCTTGCCTGAAGCGGCCGCGCTGCTCGCAGGCTCCGTCGCGGCGGAGGATGTCGCCGGCGTCGTAGACGACCGAGGAATCCTCGAGATCCAGCATCTTGGTCGCGACGGATGCCGCCTGCGGCGTCGCCTCCAACACCGCGCAGGCGCGCTCGAGCCAGTCGGGCTCGAGCCGGACATCGGTGTTCACGAGCGCCACGAAGTCGGTCCCGGCGGCGCGCAACCCGGCATTCGCGGCGCCTGCGAAGCCCGTGTTGAAGCCCAGCTCGACCACACGTACGCCGGGGAAGCGCTCGCGGACGTGGTCCGGCGAGCCGTCCTCCGAGCCGTTGTCCACGATGATGACGGCGTCCGGCCTGCGCGTCTGGGCGAGCACGGACCCAACGCAGCCGTCGAGCCAGCGGCGGCCGTTCCAGCAGGGAATCGCAACCGCGGCCGACCGGGACATCCGGTCGGAGAGCATACGCTCAGGGCGTGGCTCGCCTCCGGTCTGGTCGCCTGATTTCCCCTGCGCTCGGGGCGCTCGCGCTGCTGCTCGCGTTCATCCAGCGGCCCGGCGACGCGTACTCGGATACGCGCCTCGAATTGTCGGCTGACCCTGGGCTGTTCCTTTCGCGCGTGGGGGACGTGTGGAGCTCCACGACGGATCTCGGGCACGTCCAGAGCGGCCAGTTCGTGGGGTATCTGTTCCCGATGGGGCCGTGGTTCGCCGCGGCCGAGGCACTCGGCATCTCCATCTGGCTCGCGCAGCGGGTCTGGCTCGGGCTGCTGCTCGCGCTCGCCGCGTGGGGCGTCGTGCGGCTGATGGACGAGCTCTACCGGCCCGAGCGCGGCGTGGCTCACCTGGTGGCGGGACTGCTCTACCTGCTGAACCCGTACACGGTCATCTTCACGAGTCGCGGCACCGTCACTCTGCTCGCGTACGCGGCACTCCCGTGGCTCGTCCTGGCAGCGCACCGGGGTTTGGCGAACCCGCGCGGCTGGTGCTGGCCGATCGGGTTCGCGCTGATCCTCACCCTCGCGGGCGGCGGCGTGAACGCCGGCGTGATCGCGTGGGCGCTCGTGGCCCCCGCCGCACTGCTCGCGTACGAGGCCGCGGTGCTCGGCCGCTCGTGGCGGGACGTATGGAGCTTCGCTTGGCGCGCCGGCCTGCTCGCGGCCGTCGCGTCTGCCTGGTGGGCCGTGCCCGTGCTGCTCCAGGGTCCGTACGGCGAGGAGTTCCTGTCCTTCACTGAGCAGCCCGGCACGATTTGGGGCACGTCGAGCCTGTCCGAGTCGATCCGGCTGCTCGGCTTCTGGACGATGTACGTGGGGGTTGGCTTCGGAGTGACGGAGCCGTTCCTTCCGGCGGGCCCGACGTACCTCTTCAACGAGGCCGTGATCGTCGGCACGTTCCTGGTGCCGCTTCTCGCGTTCGGTGGGCTGCTCCTCACCCGCCGCTGGCGCTACGCGCCGTTCCTGGTGCTGCTCGCCGTCGGCGCGATGCTCGTGATGTTCGCGGGCTTCCCGAACGGGACGCCCTTGCGGCGCCTCCTACTGTTCGCCTACGAGCGGGCCGAGCCGCTTCAGTTTCTGCGCACCACCTACAAGATCGCTCCGCTGCTCGCGCTCAGCCTTGCGTGCCTCGGAGGAGCCGCCGGCGCCGCGCTCGTGGCAAGGCGGCGCTGGCTTGCCGTACCGCTGCTGGCGCTGCCGTTCGTGTTCGGCGTCCCGCTCGTGACGGGCGACGCCGTGGACGAACGGCAGGCGTACGGCGAGGTGCCCGCGCACTGGCGCGATGCCGTGGCGGATGCGAGCCGGGACACGGCCCACGGGCGGCGCGTGGCGGTGGTGCCGGGCGAGCTCTTCGGGTACTACCGCTGGGGCGACACGATGGACCCCGTCGGGCCCGCGCTGTCCAAGCGGCCGCTGCTCGTCCGCGAGATCGTCCCCTACGCGGACCGCCGCTCGAGCCAGTTTCAGGAGGTTGTCGACGACCTGGTGCAGCAGGACCGGCTCGTGCCGGGCCAGCTGGAGCGCCTGCTGCGGCTCACGGGTGCCGGGAACGTGCTCGTGCCGGCTGACGGACGGCCCGAGCGAAGCGGCGCGCTCGATCCTGCGCGCGCCGAGCGCGCGCTCTCGCAGGAGCCGCGGCTGCGTAGCCCGCAGGAGAGCTATGGGCCGCGCCTGGGCGCGGTCCCGTCGCGCGGCTGGGGAGGAGACCCACTCGAGCTTCCCGCACTGCGCCGCTACCGCATCGCCGGCGCGGCCGACGCCGTCCGCGTGCACCCCGCGAGCGGCGTGACCGTGCTCGACGGCGACGCCCACGGGATCGCCGCCATGGCCGCGCACGGCGCGCTTCCCGCGGGCGCGCTGCGCTACGCGGGCGACCTTGGCCCGGCCGAACTGCGCGGCGAGCTGGAGCGCGGTGGAACGCTCGTCCTCAGCGACTCGAACCGCCGGCGCGTGGTCAACTCCGCCCGGCTGCGGCTGCGCTACGGCCCCACACTCGGGCCCGACGACGAGATATCTCCCGACTCACCGACGTTCGAGCTGTTCGACCAGGAATCGAACGACCAGCGGACGCTCGCGCTCTACAGCGGGTTGCACGCGCTCGAGTCGCCGATCCAGGCGGGCCAGGCGATCTTCCCCGAGCACCGGCCGTTCGCGGCCGTGGACGGCGAGCTCGGCACGTCATGGCTCGCGGACAAGAACCTCGACTTCGGCCAGCGCTGGATTGAGCTGCGCTTCCGGCGGCCGCTGCGTGCACGGACGCTGCGCCTGCACCCGCACGTGGACGCGCGCGGCGCAACTGCGTCCGTGGTGGTGAGCGAGAACGGCGGCGGCGAGCGCGGCGTGCAGGTCGAGCGGGGCTGGAATGAGATCGAGTTGAGCGGGCGGCCGCTGAGCACGCTTCGGATTCGGATCGACCGTGTGCGCGGGAAGGAGCGCGGACGCGGGGGCGGCGGCATCGACGAGCTCGAGCTGCCCGGCCTGCACGTACGAGAGCTGGTGCGGCTCCCGGTTGACGCCGCCCGTGCCGCGCGCGGAGCCGACCTGTCGCGCTCGCGAATCGAGGTGCTGCTCGAACGCAGCACGACGGACTTCCCGTACCGCGCCGGCGCAGATGTGGGCGTGCCGCAGGCACGCAGCCCGCTGGACGCCGTCGATCCTGAGCACGGCATCGTGCGGCGGGTCACGCTGCCGGAGGCGCGCACGTTCGAGCTGAGCGGCTGGGCGACCGTGGACCCGGCGGCGTCCGACGAGGCGCTCGATCGTCTAGCCGACCTCGGCAGCGGCTGGCGGCTGCGCAGCTCCAGCCGCTTCGAGGGCACTCCATTCAATCGCGCCTCCTCGGCCTTCGACTCCGACTCGCAGACCGCCTGGGTCGGCGACCACCTGCCGGGCAGGACGCCCTGGATCGAGTGGCGCACCCGGGAACGTCGTCGCGTGAGCCGGCTGCGACTCGCCCCCGGACCCGCCGAGCACCGCAGCCCGGCGCGAGTCCGGATAGCGGCGGACGGCGGAGACGCCGTGAGCGCCGACGTCCGGCGGGATGGCGAGGTCGCGCTTCCGCGTCCGCTTACGGGGCGCCGGTTCCGACTGGAGATCGTGACCACTCGTTCCGGGAGAGAACCTGAGCGCCGCCTCCGCAGCGTCGCGATCGCGGAGGTCGAGGGAATCGGCCAGGCCGCAACCGCGCCGCGCCGGGAGGGTGCGTTCGAGACGCCGTGCGGAGTGCTGACCGTGGCGGGCGTGTCGGCGCGCGTGAGCGGCACGCTCCAGCAGCTCGACTCCGGACGCCCGTTGCGGCTGCGCGGCTGCCGCCGCGTGCCGCTCCCGGCCGGCGCATCGACCGTCGCGGCGCCGCCGGGCGCGGTCTTCCGCGCCGACCACCTGCGGCTGGCCTCGGCGGCGCCGCGACCGGCGCCCGCGGCGCGAGCCGACCGCGTGATCGACTCCGGAGAGGGCTGGAATGGCAAACGCCAGGGCGTGCAACTATCGCTCGCAGGATCCTCGTGGCTGGTGCTCGCCGAGAGCTGGTCGAAGGGTTGGCACGCGTACTGCGCCCCCCGCGGCGGCGACGAGCGAGATCTGGGCGAGCCGACGCCGATCGACGGCTTCGCGGTGGGCTGGCGCGCGCCCGCGGGCTGCGCGACGGCGCGCTTCGAGTTTCGGCCGCAGCGGCTGGCGACGGGGTCGTATGTGGTGTCGGCTGTGGCGGTTGGCCTGATGCTATGCGCGCTATTGGCGTTGCTCGCTTTGCGGCGCCGATCGCCCGTGGGCGCGTCGCGGGCGGCTCGCGCGCCTGACGGCTTCGCACCCGACCCGCTCGTCCGCCTGCCCTGGCGCTGGGCACTCGTCGCGGGCGTCGCCATAGGCCTCGCGGGCGGCTTCGTCTTTGCCCTCCGCGCCGGCGCGGTGCTAGGACCGTTGACGGTCCTCGCGCTACGTGCCGGCGTTGGCGTGCGCCGCCTGCTGGGGGCCGCTGCGGTGCTGCTGGTGGCGCTGCCGCTGGTGTACATCCTGTTCCCGGCGCGCGACCGGGGCGGCAACGAGTTCGGCTACCCCGACGACCTTCTCGGCGCCCACTGGATCGCCGTGCTCGCCGTGCTCTGCCTTCTGGGCGCGGGGTTGCTCCTGGCCCTCCGGCTCAGGCGAGCTTCCGCATCCGGATCACGCAGTTCCACATGAGCACCTCGCGCACCAGCGGGATGCGCGCGATGAACGCGAGTCGCGGCCAATAGCGCGGCTCCACCCGTTCGACCTCCACTCCGGGCAGCCCGCGCACGAACCGCAGCATCTGTCCCACGTGGACGGCCCAGAGCGTCTCGCCGTACGCGTGCTTGAGCGGCTTCCCGTGGAAGCGCTCGTACACGCGCGGGCCGAGCCGCGGGCCGAGAAGGTGGTAAGGCGCCATCAGGTGGCCGCCCCATGGCGAGTACCAGTTGGTCCAGGACACGTAGGCCCAGCCGCCGGGACGAAGCACGCGCGCGAGCTCGGCCACGACGGCCTCGGCATCGGGTGTGTGCTCCAGCATGTTCGAGCAGAGCACGCCGTCGATGCTGCCGGCTTCGAACGGCAGGGCGGTCGCGTCGGCCACGATCGCGTTCACGGGCGGATCGCCGGCGAGCTCGAGCTCCTCCAGGTCGTTGTCCACCGGGATCACGTCCGCGCCGCGCTCGCGCAGCGCCCGCGTGTAGAAGCCGGGGCCGCAGCCCACGTCCACGATGCGCTGGCCGCGCAGCGGGCCGTAGCGGTGCTCGAAGTCCTCCGCGGCCTCCGCGGCGAGCAGCGTGTAGAACGGCTCCGGTTCCTGCGCCTCGCGGCGCCAAAGCCTGAACAGGATCACGAAGCGCCGGGCGCCGCGCGGGCGCTCGAGGGGCCCGGCGCTCACGCGGTGGCGACGCCGGGCGGCGCTGGCGTGCGCAGCGACAGGACGAGCATGGATGCCGCGCAGAGCAGCTGCAGGCCGAACAGCGCGAGCGCGATGCCGGTGAGGTTGGCGCCCACGGCAAGCAGGGCGAGCACCTCCACGGCGGCGGCGGCCGCGAGCACCCCGATGAAGCTTCTCTTGCCGATCGCGAGTAGGTACTGGACGGCGAGGTAGGCACAGGCGAGCAGCGCCATCGCCAGCCCGAGCCACGGCAGCGCGCCGGCCGCCCCGGTCAGGTCGTCCCCGAACACGGTCCCGAGCAGCGGCTTGGCCGCGACGGCGTAGATCAGCACCATCGGAATGGCTGCGGCGGCGATCAAAGCAAGCGTCCGCAGCAGGATCGGACGTGCGTCCTCGCCTCCCCGCACGCGGCGCGCGGCCTCGGGGAGCAGGTACATGCCGAGCCCGACGGCCACCCAGATGATCGCCTTCGCCGCAACCGCCGCCACGGCGTAGGAGCCGGCGGCGTCGCCGTCTGCCTCGTGCTTCACCACGATCACGTGCAGCTCCTGGAGCGCGAACAACAGCATCAGCCCGATCACCGGAACCCACGCGCCCGCAAGGAGGTCGCGCAGCTGCGTCCCCTCGCCGTGCGGGACCTGCCTGAACAGTGGGGCCGCCAGCAGCAGTCCCACCGCCACCAGCGACATCACGCTGCCGAGGAACGCGCCGGTCACGCTCAGCCCCACGCCGACGAGCAGCAGCGCGAAGGCGAGCCGCGCGCCGGCCTCGCCGATGATGCTCCACGCCACCAGCCGGTAGCGCTGCAGTCCCTGCAGCGCGCCGCGCTCCACGGATACGACCATCCAGAGCATCGCCGTGAGCGGCACGGCGGCCGCGGCCCAGTCCTCTTCAACGTTCAGGACCGCGCCGAGCAGGTGGCGTAGCGGGATCGCGAGCAGCGCGACGGCCGCCGTCGCCAGCAGCAGATGCCCGAGCCATCGGCGTACCCCGGCGCCCGCGCTTCCGTCACCCGACGCCGCGGCGGTGCTCACGTCCCTCGCCACGGCTATCTGGAGGGCCGAGCCGGGGACCATCAGAATGATGAACGCGGACAGCAGCGCGGCAAGCGAGCCGTAGTCGCTCGCCCCGAGGACGCGGGCGAAAACGATCGTGAAGGCGAGCGCGATCACGTTGCCCGCGATCACCGATGCCGCGAGCCCGGCCGCGCGTCCCGTGTCGGTTCGCGCCAGGCTGCGCGCCGGCGACGGACGATCGAGCTGGCGCTCGCGCTCCTCCTCGAGCAGGTTCAGGTTGCGCTCCGCGGTGCGATCCCAGCTGAACTCCCTGGCGCGCTCGCGCGCCCGCGCGCCGAGCCGATCGCGCAGTTCAGCGTCCTCGACGAGCAGCCCCGTCTTCTCCACGAGCTCTTCGGGCGTGCGGGCGAGCAGGCCCGTCTCACCGTCGGCGATCGACTCGGGTAGCCCGCCCACGGCCATGGCCACGCTGGGCGTCTCGCAGGCCGCCGCCTCCATCACCGAGAGGCACCAGCCCTCGGCCGATGACGCCGTCATGTTCGCCCAGGCGCGCTGGAGCAGCTCGACCTTCTTCTCCTCGCTCACGTGGCCGTGCATCAGCACACGCGGCGCGAGCCCGCGGCGGGCGATCTCGTGCTCGATCGCCTCGCGGTGGTCGCCCTCGCCGGCCATCTCGAGGGTGGCTTCGGGGATCTGCTCGAGCACGTCCAGGAGCAGCTCGATCCGCTTGTAGCGCTTGAGGCGGCCGAGGTAGAGCAGCATCGGGTGGTCCGCGCGGCGGCCCGGAGCGTACGCACCGAGCTCGACCCCGATGTAGTTCATCTCGATCGAAGCGCACGGGATCCCGTGCGCCGCGATGTCCTCCGCCGCCGCATTGGAGATCGTGAGGAAGCGCGAGCCGCGGTAGAGCAATTTGAGCGGCGCGGTCTCGAGCGCCCAGGCCGCAACGCTGCCCGCCCAGCCCATCTCGCGGACGTAGTGGTCGCGGTGGATGTGATGGACGAGGGTCACGCGCGGACCGTGCAGCCACAGCGGCGTGAGGAAGGTGATGCCGTTCACCACCTCGAGCGTCACATCCGCGTCCGGCACGAGACCGCGCCACTGCCTCCAGATCGCGCGTGGGAAGACCGTGGAGCGGCCGCCGACACGGTGGATGGTGAGGTCTCCCTGCTGCTCGTGCGGCTCGCAGCCGGGATACGCGCACGCGATCATCGACACGCGGTGGCCCCAGGCGAGCCAGCGGGACACCTGCCCGAAGAGGTTGGTCCCGGTTCCGCCTCCCTGCGGATGCGTCCAGTCCCGATCCGTCAAGACCAAGATGTGCACGCGGCGAGGGTATAGCTTCGTTGCCGTGGCGACTCCGATTGCGAAGGGCTCCGACGGCCGCCCGCGCTGCTGGTGGGGCGCGTCGAGCGTTGATTACGAGCGCTACCACGACGAGGAGTGGGGGCGACCAGTGACCGACGACCGCGGGCTCTACGAGCGCATGGTGCTGGAGGGCTTCCAGTCCGGCCTCTCGTGGCTCACGATCCTGCGCAAGCGAGAGAACTTCCGCGCCGCGTTCGCCGGCTTCAAGATCGACGCCGTCGCTCGCTTCGATGAGCGTGACGTGGCCCGCCTGCTCGCCGACGCCGGGATCGTCCGCCACCGCGGCAAGATCGAGGCCGCCATCGCCAACGCGGCGGCCGCGCGCGCGATGCGTGCGGACGGCGAGTCGCTCGCCGAGCTGATCTGGTCGTACGCCCCGAGCGGGCGGACCCGCGCGCCGCGCTCACTCGAGGATCTCCCGGCGCTCACGCCTGAGTCCACGGCGCTCAGCAAGGACCTGAAGAAGCGCGGATTCCGGTTCGTCGGGCCCACCACGGTCTACGCCACGATGCAGGCCTGCGGGCTCGTCAACGACCACATGGCCGGCTGCTGGGCCCGGCCGGAGGTCGAGGCGGAGCGCCGCGGGATCCACGCTGAACGGCAGCACTGAGGAGGGGAAGCACGGCCGAACCCCTTCCGAGAACCGCCGAGATCGACTTTTTCGACCCGAGCCGCAACCTTCGATGCTGCGGTGGGGAGGCGCCGCCGCCCCGGTCCGGGCGGCGAAGCTATTCTCCGCCCGGTGGATGAGCGCGCTCTCACAGAGCGCCTGATCACCTACGACACGTCCACCCTCGAGGGAATGCAGGCCGCCGCCGGCTTCGTCAAGGGCTGGCTCGAGGCGCGCGACGTGGAGGTGACGGGCACCCAGCACAACGGTCGGCCGCTACTGACGGCCACCGTCGGCTCCGGGGGCGGCCCCACGATCGTGCTGCACGGGCACCTGGACGTGGTGCCGGGCCGGCCCGAGCAGTTCGAGCCGCGCATCGACGGCGACCGCCTCTACGGCCGCGGCGCCTACGACATGAAGGGCGGCCTCGCGTCCATGATCTGCGCATTCCGCGGCATGGCGGCGCAGGAGCGCGTGCAGGTGCACTTCGTGTGCGTCTCGGACGAGGAGTCGGAGGAGCTGGACGACCGCGGCTCCGATTACCTCGTGCGGGAGGGCTACCTCGGCGACTTCGCGATCACCGGCGAGCCGACCGACCTCCACATCGGGATCCAGGCGAAGGGCGTGCTCGCGATGAGGATCGAGGTGACCGGCACGGCCGCCCACGGCTCGACCCCATGGGTCGGCGACAACGCAGTACTCAAGGCGATCGACACCTTCCGGCAGATCGAGAGCCTGCCGTTCGCGCGGGAGTCCTCGGACCTGTTCGACCGTCCGTCGATCAACCTCGGCCGCATCGTCGGCGGGGACGCGATGAACAAGGTGCCGGACCTGTGCGCGATCGACGTGGACGTGCGCTACCTCCCCGGCCAGGATCACGAGGCTATCCGCGCGGCCGTCGAGGCGCTTCCGGACGTGCACGTGGTGAAGGTCTTCCACCGGCACCCCGCGATCGTCGCCCGCGACGACCCGTACGTGCAGGCGCTCGGCACCGCCATAGGACGCGTGGCTGAGCCCACGAGCGAGCGCCTGGGCGTGGGGCGCGACGGCGCCTCGGACGCGATCTCGTTCCTCGAGGCCGGCGTGCCGGCCGTGGAGTGCGGTCCCTCCGGTGACGGCCACCACGGCCCCGAGGAGTGGGTGTCGATCCGGTCGCTTGGCCAGTATCGGGCCGCACTCGTGGAGTTCGTCGACCTGCTAGCCGCGCGCCGCCTGAAGATCGCCTGATGCTCGAGGACTTTCCCCGACCCGGACTCTGGAAGCGCCTTCTGCTCGGCGGCTTTCTCGTGGTGTTCGCCGCCGCGGGCGCCACGGCGGTGGCCGCGTTCCACGAGGTCGACAAGGTCGTGAGCGCCCTCGAGCTCGGCACGGAGCTGAAGCTCGGCAAGGACACGCTCGCCACGACCGACCCCGGCAAGCCCCAGACGCTCCTCATCCTCGGCTCGGACCGGCGGCCGCGCCAGAACGGCGAGGGGGCGAGCGGAGCTCGCTCGGACACGATCATGCTGGTCCGCCTCAACCCTGAGAAAGACGCGACGGCGATCATGTCGCTGCCGCGCGACCTGAAGGTCCACATCCCGGGCCACGGGGTGGACAAGATCAACGCGGCCTACGACTTCGGCGGCCCTGGGCTGACGCTACGGACGGTGAAGCGGCTCACCGGCCTGCCCATCAACCACGTGGTCAACGTGACCTTCGAGGGCTTCTGGCGAGCGGTGAACGCGATCGGCTGTGTCTACACCGATGTGGACCGCGACTACTTCAATGACAGCGCGGAGTTC
>Ga0126307_10000508_pt1 | contig 25150 bp, 20 predicted proteins | sample Plot28_FD_89955 | JGI IMG/M metagenome (GOLD analysis project Ga0126307, IMG submission 89955) | Serpentine soil microbial communities from UC McLaughlin Reserve, CA, USA - Plot28 | ecosystem: Environmental > Terrestrial > Soil > Grasslands | place: USA: UC McLaughlin Reserve, Lake County... | reverse complement strand
CGGATTGAAGACGGATTAGGATCCGTTTCTCAGTGGACATCCGTGTTTGATTTTATCGTTCCTCTCGTTGTTCAATTGCCTGCCTGAAACGTCTTTTCCAGATCGACATATACACATGAAGGGCCAGGAAGTAAGGATGCCCAGACTTACTTCCCGACTCCTCGCAAATCTCTAATCTGACGAGAGGTAACACGCTATGAGCCAAGAAAATGAATTCAAGTGGACGGTGATGATCTATCTGGCCGGCAACAACAGTTTGAGCGAGGAATGTGTGTACGCGCTCACTGACATGTCCATCTCTACCAAGTCAGATAAGATGGCCGTAGTTGCACAACTCAACACCGGTGTTCACGACAGCACTACCATACGTATTGAGAAAGGAATGACTCCGGAGGAGATCCACGACAAGCTGAAGAAGGCACTCACTAACTCAAACGGCCATACAAGTGGGATGGGGAGCACCCGGAATCGAATTTTTAATTTCGTCAAGTATTGCAAAGACTCCTTCCCGGCAGATCATTACATGTTGGTGCTCTCCGGACACGGCAGCGGCACGATGGGAGATTTTCTCAACGAAGACAGGAGGGGAAAGGGCTTTAGCATCATCGATCTAGGCGGTTTGATCGAAGATATAAAAAAACAAGTGTTCCTTGGCAAGAATTTGGACATTCTCGGTCTTGATACTTGTCTCATGAGCATGACTGAGATTGCGTACCTCATCCACAATCACGTCGACGTCATGATCGGTGCGGAAGGATTTGAGCCGATGGCCGGTTGGCCGTATGCGAGAGTTCTCAAAAAGGTAAACGAACTGCATGGCGACCCCAAACTGCTCGCTAAAAAGATTGTGTGTGAGTACATCGATCATTACAGGGTCTACCAGGCTGCGAACCTTTCCGTCGATCAATCTGCTTGCGATTTGAACCAGGCGGTCGATCTGATGAAGGCAATAAATAGTCTTGCCACAGTGTTGAAAGGCCGTCTGGAAAGGTATGAAGAAAATCGGGCTGGCAGCAATGCCCCGGTGCGAGATGCCGTCATACTGGCTCACTGGGAGGCCCAACTCTACAAGAATGAGCAATACACCGATCTTTACGATTTTTGCACGTTGCTAAAAGAGAGGCTCGCGGGCAAAGAGCTCGCGGGCAAAGAGTACGATGACGTCCGTAAGGTCTGTCAAAATGTGCTCAACGTCATCCGGGGAGCTGACAAGGAGGCCGATGCACACCTCGCCGATGATTCGTATAGCGCCCCGTATTCAGACAGGAAAATGAAGGACAGAGAGCGTTGGATGCATGCTGTCAACTTTCAGGAGGCGCCTGGTTTTGTTCTGAAATCTTGCTATAGCGGCTGGACGGTGCAATACTCGTACGGCGTTTCCATCTACTTTCCATGGTCAAAAGTTCCTGGCGAACTGGAAGATTACAAACGGCTCTATTTCGCACGAGACTCAAGTTGGGCTGCCTTCCTTGAAGTTTATCTGAGAGTAACACAACGGCAACCTCGACCAGGGGCGGAAGAGCCCATGCAGTTCCGCGACCAGTTTTTAAGACCGTTGTTCAACATTACAGACAGTCCTGTTGGACTACCGTTTAGAGATGCCTGGTCCACCCGGGACGCCTGGGCGACTCGAGGTTTACGAAACCTAATCGGCAGTATGAAAAATGCTCCGACAGCCTTCTCTGAGGGTGAATGCGATACTGATTAGGATCTCCGCAGGAGCGTTGCGGTACTGACCCGATCATCGCGTTTATAGGAGTTTCACAGTTCTTGAGCGGCAAGCGCAAATTCTTATTGGTGGCCCTCACGTTGTTTCTCTTTGGGGCGACGCTCGAAATTAGCGAGCGATGGTCTCATCGTGCGTTCAGAGCGGCGGCAGCGAACGGCGAGTTTCCGCTGCTCATATTAAAAGAACCTGTCAAACGCGACCTCGCTGGAGGCGACGTTCACACTTATCTTTTAAGTGTCGAGTCAGGTCAGTTTCTTCATCTGCTGTTCGAGCAAAAAGGCTTTGAAGGCAGCGTGACGTTGATCGGTTCGAGTCGCGAAACATTGCTGCGAGTTACCGGTCGCAATCGAGAGCCCACGCCCATCTCGCTAATCGCCGAAGCTTCCGGAGCTTATTACGTTGAAATACGTTCGGTTGAAGCAAAGACGACAGTGGCTGAGTATGAACTGAAACTCGCAGAAGCAAGGCCGGTGAGAGAAGGGGATGAGGATCGGATAGTTGCCGAGGCCTACTTCGCAAAGGCCGAGCAACTCAGGAAAGACGGAAACGAAGATTCGACTCGCAAGGCGATCGATTCATATCAAGAGGCGATTTCTTACTGGAAGAAAACGCGTAACAGAACTGAAGAGGCGCGTTCCCTCGCGCGCATTGGCGACGTCTATCGATCGTTCCACGAGATGGAAGACGCGCTTGCTTATTACAATCAGGCGCTTGCGCTCTATCAGAGCCTCAGAGATCGACGTGGCGAGTGCCAAACTCTGAATGAGATAACGTCTGTTTATCTCTCCTTGGGAGAAAACTCCCGTGCCCTCCGTAACTATCTCGCAGCCGCCAAACTGGTCCCCATCACCCGCGATCGCGCCCTGGAAGCACAAGCGCTCAATAACATGGGTGAGATCCTCAACTGGTCTGGGAAACCAAAAGAAGCTATCGATTTCTATAACCGCGCCCTCCGGTTGTGGATTGAGGTAAAAGATCGTCAGGGACAGGCAGAGACCTACACTTATCTCGGATACACCGCTTCTGATCTGGGTCAGGTGAGGGAATCGTTCGACTACTATCGACGAGCGCTCAAGCTGTGGCAAGCGAGCCGTGACCGGCATGGAGAAGCGATCACGTTCACCGCATTAGGCCGACTGTATTCCCGCGTGGGCGAGAGCCAGGAAGCACTCGACTACTTTCACAAGGCAGATGTTTTCGTGAGTCGTAGTCCGAACCCAGTGGAAAAGGGCAGAGTGCTCACCGGCTTTGCATATGTTTATGCTCGCGTTGGTGAAGAGGAGACAGCCATCGATTACTATCAGCGCGCCCTCGCGTTGTTTAAGTCCGCCAACTATCGCAACGGTCAGGCGGCAACACTCTACAGCACCGGACGCGTTTACGACATGCTGGGCGATCACCAGAAAGCGCTGGATTCACATCGCGAGGCACTCGAGCTGTTCCGCACGACCGGCGAACGGCGTTCAGAGTTCCTCGCACTCATTGAAATCGGGAAGCTTTTAGATCTCGCGAATGACAAGGCGGGCGCGATCAGGAATTATTTGTTAGCGCGTTCGTTCGCTCAATCGCAGAAGGATCTGCGAGCGGAAATGGACACGTGGGGCCTGCTCGGCAAGACCTATGAGTCGCAGGGAAAACAACAACTGGCCCTCGACTACTACCAGCGAGCTTTCTCGCTCAGCCGCAAAGCCGAAGATCGCTTTGGCGAGAGCGCGATGCTCTACCAGATCGCTCGCGTGCACTTTGCCTTGCACGAAGTGCCGGCGGCCCGACAGCAAATTGAACAGGCCATCAGTGTAATCGAATCCCTACGTACCAAAGTTAGTAGTCAGGAGCTGCGCGCCTCGTATTTTGCCTCCGTCCAGGACTTATACGAACTGTACATCGACCTGTTAATGGAGTTGCACGCCAAAGAGCCGCAGGGTGGTTACGACGTTTTGGCGTTCGAAGCGAGCGAGCGCGCGCGGGCACGTTCGCTGTTGGAGATGCTGGCGACCGCGCGTGTTGGCGTGCGTGACAGGGTTGATCCGGAACTGCTGGCGCGCGAGCGAGCGTTGCGTGAGGAGTTGAGCGCGAAAGCGGAGCAGAGTTTGTTGATTCACGCGTCCTCTGGAAGAGAAGACGAGCGCGCTGCGGTTGACCGCGAGCTTGAAGATCTGGCGACGCGTTATCAGGAAATAAAAGCGCAGGTACGTGCGGCGAGTTTGGATCACACGGAGCAAACTCAGCCGCGTTCTCTTGGCTTGCAGGAGATTCGCGATCGCAATCTGGTGGACGACACGACGTTGCTCGAGTTTTTTCTGGGCCAGCGGCGCAGTTACCTGTGGATTGTTACGAAGAACTCTTTTAAGAGTTTGTCGCTGCCGCCGCGCAGTGAGATCGAAGATTCGGCCATCGCCTTACGGAAACTTTTGATCCCGCCCGCGGCGCTGCCCGGTGAGTCGTTTGATGATCTGCAGATCAGAGTGAGAGAAGCAGAGTCAGAATACTGGCGCAAGGCGGCGGTGTTTTCCGAAACGTTGCTGGGACCAGTGGCCGGCGACCTCAAGGCAAACCGTTTGTTGATAGTACCCGACGGCGCTCTCCAGTACATTTCGTTCGCCGCGCTTCCGATCCCCGCGCGCGGCGACGATGTACGGCCGTTGATGCTCGAGCACGAGATCTCTTTACAGCCTTCAGCTTCCATCCTGGCTATGCTCCGCAGCAGAACGGAGAAGCCGGTCGAAAAATCGATAGCGGTGTTTGCCGATCCCGTTTTTGAGTTGGATGATTCGCGATTTGAAGCAGGTCCCAGGCAGATGCTGGCGGCGAACACAACGCGCGATGTGCCAATGGAGCGTGCGTTGCGCGACGTTAACACCTCGTGGAACACTGGACATATTCCGAGGCTGCTCGCTTCGCGCGAGGAGGCGAAGGCGATTACCGATCTAACGTCGTTTTCAACCAACCTCAAGGCCATCGATTTCGAAGCGAATAAGGCCGCCTTTACCAGTCTTGACTTGAGTCAATATCGAATAATACATATAGCGACGCACGGTGTTCTCGATAGTAAGCACCCGGAACTCTCCGGGCTCCTGTTGTCACGGTTTGATAAGGATGGACGGGTCAAAGAAGGATTTCTCCGTCTTGACGATATTTACAATCTGAGTCTGTCAGCGGCGATGGTAGTGCTCAGTGCCTGCAACACAGGCCTTGGTAAAGACGTTAGAGGAGAAGGCCTTGTTGGTTTGGTCCATGGGTTTATGTATGCCGGTACTTCGCGAGTAGTGGCGAGCTTGTGGAAGGTGGACGACGACGCTACCGCACAATTGATGGCTCATTTCTACCGCGAAATGTTTCAAGCAGGTAAGTCCCCGGCGGCGGCCTTACGCGCTGCCCAGATTGAGATGTGGGAACAAAAGCGTTGGCGTTCTCCGTACTTCTGGGCGGCTTTTGTTTTACACGGAGATTACGAAGGAAGAGTTAACGACACTCGTCCACAACGTTTCCCCTGGCCCGCCGGCATAATGGCGGCGCTTGTTGTGGCGGCTGGTTTTTTCTTCTTGAAGAAGAAACTACGAAAAAAGAGATATGCCTATTGACCCCCACCCCGATTTAGAGCGGCAGAAAAAGAAATGGGAATTGAATCAGGAGTGTTTCGAATCGCTACTGCGATGGTTGCACTCCGACCGCGAGCAGGCCGGCAAGCGGTACGAAGACATTCGCGGTCGCCTGATTAAGATCTTTGGCAGTCGCGGTTGCGCGGAGCCTGATCTTTTAGCGGACGAGACGATTAACCGCGTAGCAAAGCGCGTTGAGGAGATCTCGCAAACGTATGACGGCGATCCAGCGTTGTACTTCTACGGCGTGGCCAACAAGATTCACATGGAGCAGTTGAGAAAACAGAAACCGATCGAGAGGCTGCCGCCAGTGCCGGATTTGGATGATTACGAAGAAGAGTACGTTTGTCTTGAAGGTTGTATCGGGCATCTGCCGGCGCGGAGCCGTGATCTGGTGCTTCAGTATTATGAACACGAAACACAGGACAAGATCGCGGAACATCAACGTTTGGCTGAGCGGCTTGGCATTGGGTTGAACGCTTTGAGGATCAGGGCGCATCGCGCGCGGCTGGTGCTGCGCAAGTGCATTATCAACTGTCTGGAGAAGAAATCAGTTCGGACTGTAAATGCTAACTAACGAGAAAACGGTGGAGGATCTCAGGCTGTGGTTGCTTGGTCTGTTGCCTGAGCAGGAGAGTCGTTCAATCGAAGAGCGGCTGATAACCGACTCCGAGCTTTACGAAGAAGTGTTCATCGTGGAGGAGGAGTTGATCGACGACTACATCGCGGACCGGCTCAGTGCTGACGAGCGCACGGCGTTTCAGTCGTTTTTCATGAATTCACCTGAGAGACAGGAACAGTTTCGCATTGCGAATGCTTTGCGAGTTTACATTGGCAACGCGAAGGAGACCGAGTCGTCGGCGGAAGTGAAGCGTCGTTGGCCGTTTGCCGCGATCTCGCTGGCCGCGGCCGCGCTTGTGATTGTTGCTCTGGTTTGGCTGGCGGTGGGTTTGAAGCCAGGTGGTACCGGGAAATCACTCAGCGTTGTGCTCACGCCGGGAGGACAAACGCGCGAAGGCGGAACTATACAGCGGATAACGATTCCGCCCGATAACGATACTCTCGAACTGAATCTAAGACTCACGCGCAATGACTTCCAAAAGTACCGCGCGACGCTGCTCAACTCAGACGGCGGTACCATTCAGATAAACAATAACCTGAGCGGCCCAACTCTTCTCGTACCCGTTAGAACGCAGCAGATCCCACCGGGTGAATACCAATTAAAAGTTGACGGCCTCAACGCCGACGGCACGTTCGAGAGCGCCGACAGCCACCGCTTCATAATCAACTAGCCACAAAAAGGCACAAAAGTCACACAAAAGGGAATTCCTGAAAACGAAATCTTCAGCGTTATTCGTAGTCCGTAAATTTCACTTTTGCGCCTTTTGTGCCTTTTTGTGGCTAAAATTATGTGCTTTTTTGTGGCCTACTTCGCGGCACGTTCGAGAACAAGATCGAAGACACCCGTCTGAAAAACCTTGCCGTTAACGTTTCGTTCTTCAACGACGATCGCATTCTCCGCCCGATACATCGGGTCGTTCTTCTTTGGATTGCCTTGAAAATGAATCTCCGTCACCAGCGGTTGATAGCCGGGACAGACCGCCACAAGATGAAAATGCGCGCAGCGCCAAAAATCAGGAGCGCCCGTCGGATCAGGTCGATAGGGAATCGGGCGGATGCCTTCGACTTCGTATTGACCGCTCTCAGACGAAACCACTCTCGCACGATTACGGAAGTCGGTAACGCCGTTTGAATACTTCTCCTGCATATCGACGTGCCAGAAGTCGAGTACTGCGCCCGGCAACGGTCGCTTCGTATCGTAGGCCCAGACGCGACCGGAAAGCACAAACGTTGTACCCGGCTCACCAGGCAAACTGAGTTTGCCTCTGAACGGCGCGCCGGTCCGGTAGAATGGTCCATAAGGCAGAGGAGTTATCTTGCGCAGTTCGCCTTTTGGAATGACTTCCTGTTGCGCCGCTCCCATTTGAATCAGGATCTGGTCTGAGTTGTCGCGGCTGATTGGCTGAGTTGGCTGCGCGTCACAGCGGAGGATCAGTCCTGAGACGCCGAGAGTAGCCAGTCCCACAGTACTGTGTTGGAGGAATGTTCGTCGCGTTGAGTCAACCATATGTTTTCACCTTAGGTAGAATGAAGAGTCTAAAGAGAAAACACCGTGGCGGATAAATTTTTGTTGCAGATGTGATGAATCGGCCCAGGCTGGTGACAAACGGGTCGCCTACTTGTTCCACACGACCAATCTGGTCTATTAATTCTCTACCCATGGCAAAAGCAAAACGAATCAAAGGTATCAAATGTAAGTCTGTCGCCTCCGCGGGCATCAAGTTGGTGCTCGTGACGAGATTTGAGGAGTTGTACGGTTTTCACGAGGCGGCGCTGGATTGGAGCGACCCAGAAGGCGTTCACTCGATGCGCGTCGCTTCGCGCCGGCTGCGGAGTGCCTTGCGAGACTTCACACCGTACCTGCGCAAACGCGCTCTTAGTGGCGTCCTGAAAGAGTTGAAGGACATTGCCGACGCGCTCGGCGAAGTACGCGATCAAGACGTGGCGATCATGGCCCTGGAGAAGATCGTGAACCACGCGCCCGCGGAATTGTCACCTGCGCTCCAGCAATTCATTGGCGCGAAGCGGGAAATTCGCGATCGCGCGCGTGAAGAATTAAAGGCGACGCTCGAGCAGACGGAGTTGAAGCAATTGGAGTCTGCTTTTATTGCGAGCGTGGATGAGGCGACCGCCACGCGTGACCAGGCGAAACCGCAGATCACGTTTCAGGAAATGTCCCGCGTCGTGATCCTGGGACGTCTCAAAGAGTTGGAAAAACTCAGTATTGGTTTGTTCCAGCCGTTCGAGATCGAGACCTTGCACGACATGCGTATTGCGGCCAAGCGCCTGCGTTATGCGATCGAACTTTTTCAGCAGTGCTGGAGACGTTCCATCGCCGGTTATGCGAAACGAACCGCGCGAATTCAGACCGCGCTCGGAGACGTGCACGATTGCGACGTTTGGATCGAGAGTGCAGGCAAAGAGATCCTCAGTGCGAGGAAGCAGAAGCAACCTGATCGGGTGGCGGCGTTGATGTGGTTGTTGAGTTATCTGGTTAAGCTTCGCACTAAACACTTGCGCGATGGTTTTGCGCGCTGGTGCGACTGGGAGAAACAAGACGTCAGCGTGAAGTTGCGGGGGATACTTTCCGTACCACCGTAGAGTTACTTAAACACAAAAAGGCACATGAGGCACAAAACAAGTTTTCACCAGAAAATTTTGTGCCTTATGTGCCTTTTTGTGGCTAACTTTTTCTGTGCTTCTTTGTGGCTAGAGTTGGATGATGCCGCGGCGCAGGCCGATAGCGAGAGTCACTCATTGGACCATCATGACTGGCGTCCATTTGCTGTCGATTATAACAAGAAAACTTTTGTTACTTTTGTGCCTTTTCGTGGCTACATTTATTATTGAGGCATGGCTAATCCGATTCATATCCTGTTGCAAACCACAATTCCTCCGGTTGAAGACGATTGGAGTATTGAGCGGTTTTCGTTGTTACGCGATCATCTGGCCTCGATAAAGGATCACAACGAGGCGCCCGTTTACCAGCTCACGACGCGGAATCGCGAACTTGACGCGGAAGGCAATGACGCTGTCTTGAGTGTGCTGGACACAACTGATTTCGACGAGCTGTGGCTTTTGGCCATTGATACGGGAAACGGGCTGACGAGCGCCGATTGCGAGGGCATCACACGTTTTCACCAGAGAGGCGGTGGCATTCTCACGACGCGCGATCACCAGGACTTAGGTTCGTCGTTGTGTACGCTGGGCGGAGTCGGGCGAGCACATTTCTTCCACTCGCAGCATCAGGAGCCGGATGAGTCGCGCCACGTGCGTGACGATGTAGAAAGCAAAACGATCAGCTGGCCGAATTATCATTCGGGGGCGAACGGCGATTATCAAAAGATCACAGTTGTCGATCCGGTGCACGAACTGTTCGAGGGTCCTGCTGGCGTGATCGAGTATTTCCCCGCGCACCCGCATGAGGGTAGCGTGGCCGTGCCTGCGGATGAAGAGCATGCGCGAGTCGTCGCCACCGGAACCAGTAAGGTGAGTGGACGTGAGTTCAACCTGGTCGTGGCTTTTGAGCGTAGACTGGATCGACACGGCAATCGTTTGGGACGAGCGATCGCTGAGTCGAGTTTTCATCACTTTGTTGATTACAACTGGGACACGTCCAAAGGCTGTCCCAGCTTCCTCTACGAACCTCCTGGTGACGAGATCAAACGCGACGCCTCGCGGCTCTCTGACATCAAGACCTACGTCACCAACGCAGCGCGCTGGCTAGCGCCGGCCGTGTAGGAACGAGATTTAGTGCCTTGTGCCTTAGTGGTTAAGCGCACAAAATGCGCCAACGGCTTCGCTATGCTATCTTAAGCCCCGGTCAGTTCAATCGAAACTTCAAGGTAAACGCATGCACCAGAATCCGTTTCGGGAATGGCTCCCGCCGCTTTCGATTCTTTTCACCGCCGTCGTGCTCGCCTGGCCAGCCGGGGCGCAGGAACAGGCTTGTTTCACAGGCGAAGAGCGCTCGCGCGCCGAGCAGACCGCCAGAGTTTATCGCACGCCCGATCCGGGCTACGACCCGGTGCTTGGCTACAATCCGGCCCACGGCCCGCGCCCCGGTGCGCCGCCTGTCGATGCGAACGGCCTGGCAAAACCAATCAACTGTGTTGCGAACAAGGATGAGTCTCCCGGCGCCGGCACCACTCCGAAATTTCATTGTTCGGTGCCTGGCGTGACTGACGAAGACGGCAATCTGATCCGTTACAAAATCAAGCCCCACTTCAAAGGACAGTCAACTGACAAGAGGAACGGCGAGATCTACGGCGAGTTTTTGTCTTCGCGCTTCTCGAAAGCCCTGGGCTTTTTTGCTGACGATGAATGGGTCGCCGACGTCCGTTGTCCCGACTGCGAGAAGAGCCTGACCAAGAGTTTTCAGGGTGCGAGCTTTTCACCTTTTCAACCCGCGGCGGGCGTAGAGCTGCCGCTGGGGCGGGGAATCGATGTGAAGTGTAACGGCAAGGATTCAGCCTCGCTGACTGAGACGCTGCAAAAACTATCGCCGAACGGCGGCGCGCGCGCAGAGATTGACGCGTTCAAACTGTGGCTTGCCTTCATCGATCACGGCGACACCAAAACCGACAACCATAAGCTCGCATGTCTGAAATCAAAGAAGAACGGCGACACTCGGATCTGCGAACCGGGCGAGGCGGTTTTTTACGTTGGTGATATGGGATCGACTTTTGGATTCTCGAGTGCCAGTGAAAAAAAGGCACGGCTCGACAGCTGGCGTAAGAAAGATCCGATCACGGTGAGTGGCGGACGCTGTACTGCCAACGCGAAGAGCGTTGGCGACACGAACATTAGCGAAGGCGGTCGTAAGCTGCTGACGGACGGACTTCAGCGACTGCTCGATGCCGAGCATCGAGACAAAACAATCACCAGGGTCTTCCAGGCTTCGCGAAATGCGGAGCGCGATCGTCCCGCGGCAGAGTGGGCCGCTGAGTTCGAACGCAAGGCACGGATGATTATCGATGCGCGCTGCTCAAACTAAAGTCATCCACAGATTACACAGATCACGCAAGGAATCTGTGTAATCTGTGGATTGTTTTCAGGGTCAAGGTAAATGCAATCAGAACTAAAACCAAAACGCTTTCTCGCCTGGTCTGTACTCAACCGGGATTTGTGCCAGTTGGAATTCTTCAGACGCGTGATCGAAGAAGCGACTGAGAAATCAACGCCAGTACTCGAGAAACTAAAATTCCTTTCGGTGTTTTCCTCTAACCTGGACGAATTCTTCATGGTCCGGGTGTCCGGTATCAAAGAAATGTCCAGTATCGACGACATCGGACCGATGCCCGGTGAATTGACACCGGAGGAACAGCTCCCCGTCATTCGAAAAAAAGTGCTGACGCTCGTCGAAGAACACACGCGTTGTCTGCGTGACGAAGTGATTCCGGAGCTCCAGTCTCACGGCCTGGTGATCGCGCGGTACGCGTCGCTTTCGCAGAGCGAGAAGAAGCGGCTGGCCGAGTACTTCATGAAGAACATCTTCCTGGTGCTGACTCCACAGGCTGTCGATCCGGCGCGTCCGTTTCCTTACATTTCGAACCTGAGTCTCAACATCGGACTCACGGTTGAGAGCAATCCTGAAGACACGCTCGCCGGATCGCCGTTGGGCAATGAAGTCAGATTCGTGCGCATAAAAGTGCCGCCGGTTGTGCCGCGACTGATCCCGATCAAGCACGGTGAGCTGAAGTTTGCGTTAGTCGAAGAGGTGATCGAGGCCAACATCCACAATTTGTTCCCCAGCATGAACCTGAGCAAGGGACATCTGTTTCGCGTCACGCGCGACGCGGATGTCGAGATCCGCGACGACAAAGCCGCGGATCTGCTGGCGCTTATAAAGGAGTCGCTGCGTGAGCGTCGCTTCGGTTTAGCTGTTCGTCTGGAAGTTTCGTCGTCGATGCCCAGCGAGATGGTTGAGTACCTGACCAATTCACTTCGCATCGATAAGGACGACGTTTACGAAATCCACGGGCTGTTGGACGTGCCGGATCTGATGGAGCTTTACGGCCTCAATCTGCCGGAGCTCAAGGACAAACCGCTCAAAGCGGTTGTGCCGGTTGCGCTGCGAAACAGGGAATCGCTCTTCGACGCCATCAAGAAGCAGGACGTGTTGCTTCATCACCCGTATACATCGTTTGGAACGATCGTGGATTTCATCGACGCCGCCGCGCAGGACCCGCAGGTCGTGGCGATCAAGATGTGTCTCTACCGCACCGGTAAAAAGTCTCCGATTCCACAGGCCCTGATCCAGGCAAGCGAGCGTGGCAAACAGGTCACGGCCGTGGTCGAGATCAAAGCCCGCTTTGACGAAGAGCACAACATCGAATGGGCCAAGCGACTCGCCGAGTCCGGCGTTCACGTTGTTTATGGCGTCGTGGGATTGAAGACGCACAGCAAAGTTGCGCTGGTAGTGAGACGCGAGCAGGATGGTCTTCAAACCTACACCCACATCTCCACGGGGAACTACAACCCGACGACCTCGAGGGTATACACGGATCTGGGGTTGCTGACAAACGATTCCGTGATCGGCGATGACGCGACTGACCTCTTCAACTTCCTGACGGGTTTCTCAATGCAGAAGGAATTCAGCCGGCTGTTGGTTGCGCCGCTGAATCTGCGTCGCCGCATGATGGAGTTGATCAAACGCGAGATGGAACATGCGTTAGCGGGTCGTCCAGCCCACATCGCAGCGAAGGTCAACCGCTTGACTGATCTTCAAATCATCGAAGCGCTTTACCAGGCGTCGCAGGCAGGCGTCAAAATTGATCTCATCGTGCGTGGCGGGTGCATGATTCGCCCGGGCGAGCCCGGACTTTCTCAAACCATTCACGTCAGGAGCATAGTGGGACAGTTCCTCGAACACAGTCGCATCTTCTACTTCGCGAACGCAGGCGACGAAGAAGTCTACATCGGCTCGGCTGACTGGATGTCGCGCAATCTCGATCGTCGTGTCGAAGTAGTGGTGCCGGTGCTCGATCCGCAGTTGAAGAGGTATTTGAAAGACACCGTGATCGCTGCATACCTGCGTGATAACGTGAAAGCCAGGGTCATGACCTCTGACGGTAGCTATGAGTGTCCACCAATTAACATCGGCGAAGAGCCCTTCAACAGCCAGCTATTCTTCGAAGGCCCAAACAGTTCACCGCCTATCGGGAATGTTCATTCGTTGAAGAGAAAACGATTGTGGGCTAAGCAATAGTTAGCCACAACAAGGCACAAAAAACACAACGGAATTTTTTGTAGGGGTGGCCACGGCGGGCCATCCCTGCAAAGATCTTTTTGTGGCTTCTTTGAGAAAGGATACGAGAGATGAAGCGTGTGACTTTGGCGGTGCTGTCGACGTTTGTGGCCTTGCTGCTGGGTACTGGATTGTTAGCTTACTTTTTTCACGATGGCTCGAGACCTGCTGTAACCACGAGCGCTACGCAGACCAGTTCACCTGCAAACGCTCAGACCCAAGCCCCACAAGACACTCCATTGATCGGGGAACTCTTTGGACCAGACGCTACCGGACTCTCGCCCGCCAACTTGGCGAGTTGGGAATCAACGTCAGCGAGGATTGCGTTGCGGTTTTCACTCGCGGCGTTCTTAGCGGCATTGCTGGCGTTTCGCCCGCGGCGTGGCCTGTCGATCGTCAGGCGCAATCCTTATGTGGCCCAGACGCAGATTCTGATGGCAGTTGTAGCGGGCGGGATGATGATGGTGGTAGGCGATTCCGCGGCCCGTGCTTTCGGAATTTTTGCGGCGGCCTCGCTCGTGCGCTTTCGCACCAACATTCGCGACCCGAAAGAGATCACAGTGCTGCTGGTCTGTCTGGGAGTGGGTTTGGCGGCGGGCGTTGGGCGCTGGGACATGGCAGTGATCCTGACGGGCTTCGTGCTGATCGCCTTGTCTGTCCTCGAATTCTTCGAACCGTTTCAGGTGTTCCGCTCAATGGAGATCTCGGTGCACACGCGTAGCGTCGATCGTACCGATGACGTGCTCAAGCGGGTCTTCACACGTTATGGGTTTGATTACGAGTTGCGCGAACTGAATCGTGAGGATGCGGACGAGCCAATGGGCAAGATCGTTTACCTGGTAAATCTGGATCCGGTTGCCAATACGAGCAAGTTGAGCGAAGAGATACTTTCAGCGGACCGCGACAATATCGATAGTGTTGAGTGGGATCAGAAGGAGAGCAAGACTTACCTCTACCGGTAAGACAATCCACAGATTACACAAATAACTTTCTGGGTAATCTGTGGACGCAAAACTATTTACCCGCGCCCTTCGCCTGCTGCTGGATGTGCGCGTAATAATCCTCGACGAACTCTTTGAAAGCTCCGTGTCCCCAGCGAGTGTAGAAGTCGTACTGCTTCATCTCCTTGTACACCTGCTCGAAATCCCAGTGGTAGAACTTGAATCGATACACGGCTCCCATCACGCCTGTGCGATGCCGCCCCCCGGCGCAATGAACGTAGAACTTGCCTGTGTTGGGATCGTTTACGGTTTTAAAAAACAGGCCCAACGCTTCAGGCGTGGGATACTTCTTGGCAGTCATGGGAATGTGGACGTAAGTCATTCCCAGTGATTCCACCACCGGCTTCTCGTACGACTCGGGGTCATCCCTTAGATCGATGACGGTGCGAATCCCGAGTTGCGCCAGGTCTTTATAATCCTGCTCCTTTGGCTGAGCGCCTCGGAAGAAACGGTCGTCCATCTGACCGAAATTCTTGATCTTGACGTTTGCAGTGCTGTTCTCTTGTGCTGAAGAGACGGCGGCGAGCGAAAGGATGGCGACCAATGCCAGCAAGGCATGGCGCTTCTTTGAACTCAAAGAGATTGGCATTCCCTATTTCCTTTTCGTAAAACAGGTAAGTCAGACGAAGCTTACCATTTCAGAAGTGTCAAACTCAAGGATCCGAATTGACTCACTAAAAATCTACTCGAAAGGGTATTCGTTGCCTCATATAAAAATCTACTCGAAAAAGCAGACACTGCCGCGGCCCGAAAAGGGTTGGAGGCAGAAGATGAGGCTGACGATGAACCAACGACAAGCAGTCACCGCCGTGACGGTCCAGCGTTACCGCCAAGGCAGTAAGAAAGTGAAGCGACAGATACTGGATGAGTTTTGCAAGACCACGGGTTACAGTCGTGGTTATGCGCGCTTTGTATTGCGTAATCATGGCCGGCAGGTACTTCTGCGCGGGAAAAAAGTGATAATCGGAGATTTGCATAAACGGCAGCAGCGGGTGAAGTCCAGGTACTATGACGAGCAGGTCGTGCAAGCGCTCAGCAAACTTTGGGCAGCTATTGAATTACGTTTGTGGCAAACGGCTGGTGGCCATCATGCCCGAGTTAATCGCCAAGCTCGAGCAATTCGGCGAGCTGCGACTCACTCCGCTCAGCAAAGAGAAACTGCTGCGCATTAGTGCCGCCTCCATCGATCGCCTGCTGCAACCGGAACGGCGCAAACACCAGTTGCGCCAGCGTTCGCACACGAAGCCGGAGACCTTACTCAAACACCAGATTCCGATTCGCACCTTCGCGGAGTGGGATGAAGCACAGCCTGGCTTTGCCGAGATTGATTTGGTGGCCCACGATGGCGGTCTGGCGCTGGGGGATTACTGTCAAACCCTGGATTTAACTGACGTTTGCACGGGCTGGACCGAGACCGAAGCGGTGCCGAATAAAGCTCAGGTTTGGGTCTTTGAGGCCATCCAAACCATTCGTGCGCGCCTAGCTTTTCCGTTACTCGGTCTGGATTCCGACAACGGTTCCGAATTCGTGAACCATGAGCTGCTACACTATTGTCAGAAAGAGCGGATCACTTTCACACGCGCTCGTCCTTATCGCAAGAATGACAATTGTTACGTCGAACAAAAGAACTATTCGGTAGTGCGGCAGACAGTGGGTTATCAACGCTTTGACACAGCGGCGGAATTAATGGTGCTGAAGCAAATGTATACGACGCTGCGCTTGTACACTAATTTCTTTCAGCCGACGATGAAGCTCAAAAGCAAAGAGCGTTGTGGCAGTCGCGTGAAGAAAAGTTACCATGCGCCCCAAACTCCTTATCAACGAGTGCTGGCGTGTGCTGAAGTGACCGCAGCTGACAAGAAGAAATTGCAGCGCCAATACCAATCACTCAATCCAGCGGCCCTGAAGCGAGCGCTGGATAAATATCGCAAGGAACTATTTCGTTTGGCGTCCAAGAAACGGTCGCTCAAACTGAAGCGCCACTTGAATCAAAAAGGACTACAAATTAAACCCCACTTGCCGGTATGAACAGATCTCTTTCGAGTAGATTTTTATATGAGGCAACGAATCAGCGTTGGAGTAGATTTTTACATGAGGCAACAGGAGATCTCGCATTGATTGAATCTGCGCTATGCAATAGACTGCGATTTCACGCTGCAATTAGTGGGTCGGAGGGGTGATGGCAGGTCGCAGGATTGTAGTTGGAGATATTCACGGTTGTTACGACGAGCTGATGGAACTGCTTGAAAAAGTGGCTATTGGCGATGACGATCGGATTTTTTCCGTGGGGGATTTGATCACGAAGGGTCCAAAGAGCAAGGAAGTACTCGATCTGTTCATGACTGACGCGCGCTTTAGCACAGTCATCGGCAATCATGATCTGGCGCTGCGTCGAAAATGGAATGGTGAAGAAGTTGAACTCAAGCCTGCCCAGAAAGAGGCGCACAAAGAGCTCAAAGCAGAAAAGGACGCTTACGTCAGCTTTTTCAACAGAATGCCATTCATGATCGACCTGGGCACACATCTCGTCGTGCACGCTGGTGTGCGTCCTAATGTCGAACTTTACTCACAAACGACGAGCGACATGACGCTGATCCGAACGCTGGGCTCAGATCCTGAGAGTGACGAAGGCACGCCGTGGTATCACGTCTATCACGGCGAGAAGATCATTCTCTTCGGACACTGGCCGGCTCCCGAACCCCGCCGCGGAAGGAAAGCCATCGGACTCGATACGGGTTGTGTCTACGGCTACAACCTGACCGCATACATCATCGAAGAGGATGAAGTTGTGACGGTGAAGGCCAAGAAGAAGTACGACGAGTCTTAGCCACAAAAAGGCAAAGCGGCCAGGCATCAATCGAAAGGATTGAAGGTTTTAACCCCCGACTTTCGGAAATCACGGATGTTGCGGGTGGCAACAATGAGATCGTGTTGAAGAGCAGTCGCAGCAATCATTCCATCTAGCAGCGGCACAGCTTCTCCCTTCCGCTTCAAATCTACAACTAAAGCTGCCCACCTTCGACTTACTGTTGCGTCCCAGGGAAGGCAGTCAATCGCTTCCACTATCGTTTCGAACCATTGCTCCAGTTTCTCACGCTTGCGTCCGCGCGGCAGCGCTAGAATACCTATGCGCAGTTCGCCAATAATTATCGAATCAACAACAAGATTAGCCTCATTTGCAGCCAGCCATGCAACAACCTTGCTATTGGCCGTCAGTTTGGTTGGCTCACTAAGTACGTTCGCATCGACGAGGTAAGTCATCCGAGCGTTGGTAACTTGATATCATCGGTAGTTTCGGACCGATCGAGGGGCTGGAACCAATCCTTAACCGGACAGGAAATCAACAGCTTGACCAGACCCTGGTTCCGCGACTTTTTTGTTCGTCTCAGGAGATATTCACCCCGATCAATGCGCTCGATCTCGAATTCTTGTCCAGATCTGATGTCATCCTCCCGCCTTATTTCAGCAGGAAGAATGATCTGGCCCTTAGTTGAAACAGTGGTTCTCATGTGGTGTAAGTTACCGTCTTACCGAATCTTGGTCAATGAATATTTGTGGGAGGAGCGGCTCGAGAAGCTAGTCGTTGGGTGCGCAGGGAGTATTCTTGAATTGTTGCAGGGCCGCTTTGAGTTTCGCTTCGATTTCCACGTTTCGTTGCTGAGCAGCAACTTCGATCAGCCTTTGCTGCCACACGGCCGCCTGCTCACAACGTCCTGGTTGAGACAGTGTTTTGGTGATGTGAGAAAACTCGAGGAGCGCTTCTTCCCAACGGTTGCTCTTCGATAACTCCTGCACGAGAAAAAAACGAGCACCGAGATCGTTTGGGTTGAGGGTTGAGACGGCTCTGAGATGGACCATCGCGCGCTCGTGATTGTTTTCGTTAGCCAGGAGAATGGCGAGATTGTAATGAGCGTTGGTGTTGTTGGGCTCGATAAGCAGGGTCTTCTCAAATTCCTCAGCCGCTCCTTTGGGATCTCCGAGTTGAGTGAGCGTCGCTCCCAGGTTGACGTGCGCCGGCACGCTTTCCGGATTTGCCGCAATGGCTTTTCGAAACTCCGCGGCAGCTTCTTCATACCTTTTTGCTTCAAGGGCCTGCTTGCCACGAATCAGGTACACGCGCGCACTCTGGACCAACTCCGTCAATCTGTCCATCAGCGGATCCGCCACGCGCACACCGACCGGGCCTTGTTGGGCGAGGTGCAATTTTGCTTTCTCCGGATTCTGCAAACCGCGATACGCCATTGCCAGTGCGTAATGGATACGGTTCGCCGCGGGCGCCAGCGCGAGTGCTTTTTCGAAGTGGGTTACTGCGTCAGCGTAGCGTCGCCGCGAGAGCGCCACTTGTCCCAAACCATAATAAGCGGCGGGATTCTGTTTCTCGATATTGAGGGCTGCTGAAAAACTCTGCCCGGCATCGTCAAGGCGGTTTAGTTCCAGGTAGATGTTCCCGAGGTTCACTTGCGCGGCTACGAGTCGCGGTTCGAGCGATGTGACGGCGCGAAAACCGCGAATCGCGTCGTCTACCCGACCTTCGAGTTGGTCTAGTTTGGCAAGCAGATAGATCCAGCGAAAGTCCTGCGGGGCAAGCCGGTTCGTATTCACGTAACACTCTCGCGCCGGTGCTGTCAGCGAATACGCGTGATATATCTCTCCCATTGCGCCGTAAGCTGCGCTGAGCTTGGCATCGGTCGCGGCTGGATCTTTGACTGTTGCGGCAAGTGAGTTTTGTTGCGACGTGATTTGGTGTCTCACATCGCTTTCGAGTTGAGACAGATCGGGAGAATGTATTGCAACAAGGCTTTCTCTGTGTGATCTCTGTGTGCTCTGTGTCTCTGTGGTGACCTGCCCGTAGCAATTCCCCCACCACAGAGACATAGAGAGCACAGAGGTTGCACAGAGAAATCTCAACACAAGAGGCCTACCTCACGATCTTCGTATAACGATCCACCGGCGGCGCCTTCAACTCAGCCGTAGCGCCATCCGGCCAGCGCACGCGCACCACCTCCACACGAGTTGCACTCCCTAAACCCACGAGCACGCGCGGGTCGTTGGCTGATAGATAACTACCATCCGTTCTCACTCGCCGCCGTAAAATCTTGTTCTTCGTTACGACGACTTCCACCGAGGCACCGAGCATGTCTCGGCCGGTTTTGTCGACAAGTCGCAGTCCCAACCAATGATTACGATTACCCGCTTCGTTCAACAGCAACCTGACTGGCCCATTGTTGTTGGTGACCAGAACGTCGGTATCGCCATCGTTATCGACGTCACCAAACGCCGCTCCGCGACCCACTTCCAGAACCTGAAAGTTTGGACCAGCCTGATCGATGACTTCAACAAAGCCGCCATTTCCCTGGTTGCGAAAGAGCTGCTTCGGTTGGCCCAGTGGAAAAGGATCACCTTTCCTCATCAGCTCGGGTAACAGTTGCACGGCACCGTTGACGACGAGCAAATCCAGCCAGCCGTCGTTGTCATAATCAAAGAACAGCGTTCCGAATCCGGTAAAGCGACGTCCCGGCATTCCCAGGCCAGCTTCACGCGTGCGGTCTTCAAAGATCGCCTTGCCGAGGTTTGTGAAGAGCGTGTTGGTCTCTTCCATCAAGTGGGTGATGAAGATGTCGTCAGTGCCATTGCCGTCGAAGTCGCCGGCGTCGACTCCCATACCGGCTTCAGCCTTTCCATCTCGATTTACAGCGGCGCCCGCGAGTAGCGCTTCGTTCTTAAACGTGCCGTTCTTTTGATTGATCCAGAGTTGGTTGGGGTCTCCATCGTTGGCGACGTAGATGTCGATCCAGCCATCGTCGTCGAAGTCTGCCGTGACGATTCCCAAACCGTGCCCGAATTCTTTATCGACTCCCGCGCTCGCGGTCAGGTCTGTAAATATGCCATCGCGACGGTTATGAAAGAGACGATTGCCGGGAGCGCGAAAAGCGCGTGGCGTGCAGTAATCTCGCGCGCTCGTGTGGGCATAACAAGCAGGGCTGTTGGCGGGAGAGAAATCAGCGTAGTTGAGAACCATCAAATCAAGCCAGCCGTCACGATCGTAATCGACGAACGCGCCGCTTGTGCTCCAGCGTGGATCGTCCGTGTTTGTGTTTTTGGTTACATCGACAAACGTACTGTCACCCTTGTTGAGATACATTTGATTTGAACCGACGTTAGTGAGGTACAGATCGGGCCAGCCATCGTTGTTTATATCGCCAACAGCAACACCCATCCCGTAACCCGTCGCAACGATGCCGCTCTTTTCGGTTACATCGGTGAATTGAAGTTTTCGAGTGCTGTTGAGCTCGTTACGAAATAGCCTGCCGCGTTGTGAGACAGTGTCGCGCCACGGAAACATTGTGCTGCCTGGTTTGTCAGCAGCTTCGAGCACGCTTCCCTGCACGAGATAGATATCGAGATCGCCATCGTTATCGTAATCAAAGAGAGCGGCGCCCGCGCCCATTATCTCCGGCAGAAAAAACTTACCGGTCATGCCGTTGTAGTGACGGAAGGTCAACCCCACCTTTTCCGCGACTTCCTTGAAAATAAATGATTGGTCTTTTTTGTTATTGGGTTGCGCGTTTGCTGGTAAGTGAGTTGGACCGAGGCATAGTCCAGCTATAGCTACAAACGCGAACAGCTTCAACACTAAACCCATAAACATCCGAGGTCGTTTCGGGCGAGTATGTCAGAGATGGACTGATCCTGTGAAGAGTCTGAAAAGATTTCTTGACACTTTCGTCGCAGGTTGGTATATCAAGCCAACCCAGATCGGCCTCCCCCTTAGCATAAGTCCTCTTCTGATTCCTCGTTTCAGATTACAGGCCTTATTTACCTGTTGTCTTCGGCGTTCAAGCCGCTTTCCAAAGGAGGTTTCCCCGTGAAAAGTCTGAATAGCGTATACGCCATTGCGCGTGTGATATTGGTTGTTGCCTGCTTCCAGATGTTGGCCTTCGGCCAGGATGACAAAAACAAGGGTGTTTCAATTAGTGGTAGTGGATTAAGCGTCAAGTGGGACGTTGCCGTTCCGAATTCTGGATTAACCCTCACGATTTCCGCACCTGACGGACAAGTCTTCCGCAAAGAAGTTAAGGGTCGCTCTGCCGAATTTACACTTACCGATCCGAAAGGTGAAAGACTTCCCGACGGTCAATACTCTTACGAACTTCGCGTCACGCCACCCATACCGGAAGACGTTAGGGAAGCGCTCGCCGCGGCGCGCGCCAAAGGTAATGACGAAGAAGTGCGGCGCGACCTCGTTAAACGCGGCGCATTGGCGGCTCAGCCGCTCGTCGTCTCAGGAGGCTTCGCGATCCTGAACGGCTCGGTTGTCGTACCCGGAACTCAGGAAGAAGGCACCGGGATAGCGAGTGCGGAACAGCCCCGAGTTTCCCGGCCTCGCGTGGGAGCTGCAAGTACTTTCCGGCCTAACCCTAACGCTGCGATGAGTGGTTTCCGGCGCCATCATCCAGTAGTTAATCCTTTCTTTGATTTTGTGATTGCCGATGATTTGATCGTGCAGGGAAGTGCCTGCATCGGACTCGACTGCGTGGATGGCGAAGTTTTTGGCTTCGATACGATCAGAATGAAGGAAAACAACACTCGTTTACAGTTTGACGACACCAGCACGAGCGCCGGCTTTGCCTCCAACAATTGGCAGATCAGGGCAAATGCCCAGCCAAGTGGTGGCGGCAATTTTCTAGCGTTCGTAGATCAAGGCGCCACTGGGAATTCAGAGACCGGAACGATTGTGTTTGAAGTCGATGCTGGAGCGCCGGCGAATTCGTTGCGAGTGAGTAGCACCGGCAATATCGGCATCGGGACAGCCACCCCGGTGTTGGATGTTCATGCGAATACCACAGACACGCCCGCGATCCGACTCGAGCAAAACAATTCGGGCGGCTTTACGGCCCAGACGTGGGACATTGCCGGTAACGAAGCGAACTTCTTTGTTCGCGACGTGACCAGTGGTTCGCGTCTACCGTTCCGCATTCGTCCAGGCGCGCCGACGAGCAGTATCGATATCGCGGCGACGGGCAATGTGGGTATCGGCACGGCTTCCCCTGCGCGGTTGTTAAGTGTATTCGCGACTGCGAATCCGGTTATACAACTGACTGACAATACTACCGGTACAACAACGAGCGACGGTTTTCAGATCGTGCAGGGTGGTTTAAATACCACGATTGAAAACCAGGAAGCCGGTACGATGACTCTTCGAACCAGCGCGGCAGATCGCATTACTATTCTGTCGACTGGTAACGTCGGCATTGGAACGGCAGCCCCAACGGATTTACTCTCGGTAAACGGAAACGCGAGCAAGCCTGGTGGTGGAACCTGGGCAGTTTTTTCGGATGAACGTCTGAAGAACATCAAAGGCCCGTTCAATAGCGGACTGCAGGCGGTAATGCGCTTACAACCGATTCGCTATGAATACAAGCCGCAGAATGCTCTCGGTATCACGATGATTGGACAGCACATCGGATTTAGTGCGCAGAGTGTGCAGCAGGTCATCCCGGAAGCCGTCTCACAAACCGAGAATGGTTACTTGACGGTGAACAACGATCCGATCATCTGGGCGATGCTCAACGCGATCAAGGAACAGCAGGCCGAGATCGAAAAACTTAAGACCGAGGTTCGTCGCCTGCGTTCCACCTCACGCCGCCGTCGGTGATTGGGATTAGTTAAAGATAACGCGGAAGGCGTTCGCTAATATCAGCCCGGGGTTGGAGCGCAAGCCACAACCCCGGGTTAATAATTCCAAACCTAAAATAGCATTGGGCTTATTTGCCAGCGCCTGCCTGCGTCAGCAGCGCAACCGTTTGGTCGTGTCCTGCTTCGGCGGCCAACATCAGCGCCGTCTTACCTTCATTATTTTCTATCTTCACATTGGCCTTTGCGATTAGTAGTGCTCTTACCACGTCATCGTGTCCGAAGCGCGCTGCCTGCATTAAGGCCGTGTTGCCCTGATCATCGATGCCATTCACGTCCACGTCAGGAGAGGCCAATAGGGATTTGACGGTATCGGCGTTCCCGGCGCTCGCGGCACGCAACAGCGCTTCAGTTCCTGGAGTTCGCGTTGCTCGCCTGGCAGCACTACATCCGAAGATCATTAACAACACTGAAAATACAATGCTCAGGTATCCTATGCGTTTCATAACCATTGCCTAAGATAAGATTCATCCATTTCCAACAAGGCCGGGCTACTGATTCGGCCACTTCAAGTCTTGATCAATGCTCGTCACGGCGATCGGGTGATACGTTGGGCGGGCAAGGCGATAGATTGCGAACGCGCGCTCTCTGCCCTCAGGTGTCTTGGCGAGTTCCTGGTACAGCGGTCTGATGAATTTGCGACGGCCAACCGAAAGGAGGAATTCCTCCAGCCGCGGATAGGCCGGCTCGTACTTGTTTCGAATCGACATCAGCAGCCACTGAAAAGCGATCTCGGAATTGCCTGAGCGCGTCAGGTTGAAGGCGTGGTCGAGGTCTCCCATCAGTCTTGATCTCTCACTCTGGCTCAGTTGGGTGCCGGATGCGTCTGCTGGTCCACCCGCGGACGGAGGCGGTTCGAGTGCGCTCTGCACGAAGTTCAGGAAATGAAGCCTTTCCTGTGTTGTCCAACCGGCCACTGGAATTTGTGTCGCCGGTATCTCACCTCGCAGCCAACGTTTTGCTTGCTCTTCAACTCGCGCGAATGCCGGAGACGTTGGCTTCGGAGCGCTGGCGGGAAGTCCCGGTTTGTTAATCCATTCATCGACCGGGACCCGTGCGGCCAGCGCGGGATATGTATCAAGCAGGTTCTGTTTCAAGTAAGTCAGGAACTGTTCGGTCGTGATGCTCTGGAAAGCGAAATGATTGAAGTAGCTGCGCAGAAAGCGATCGAAGCGCGCGCGGCCGAAGGTTTGTTCGAGGTGAAGTAAAAAGAGCGCGCCTTTTTCATAAGGCACTTCGGTAAAACCTTCATCGGGATCGCGTCCTTCGAGATCGACGTGCAGAATCTCGTCGCGTTCTTCCACCGCGGCCAGCTCTTCCTGCAAATCACGCAGGCCCAAAGCCGCTTCCATTTCTGCGCGTGCGCGGCCGTAAACAGCTTCCTGAATGCGGCGTTCGAGGTAAACCGTGAAGCCTTCGTTCAGCCAGAAGTCGCGCCAGGTTGCGTTCGTGACGAGGTTGCCGGACCAGGAGTGGGCCAACTCGTGCGCGACGAGTGCGACGAGACTCTTGTCGCCCGCCAGAATTGTCGGCGTGGCAAATGTGAGCCGTGGATTCTCCATCCCGCCGAAAGGAAAGCTGGGCGGCAAAACCAAAATGTCGTAACGGCCCCAACGGTACGGGCCATACAGCCGTTCGGTCGCGACAACCATTCGCTCTGTGTCGCTGAGTTCACGCGCTGCACGATCAACCACCGTCGACTCTGCATACACACCTGTGCGTGGGCCGAGACTGCGGAAACGCAGATCGCCAACTGCCAGTGCAATCAAGTATGAAGGGATCGGTTGGCGCATGCGGAAGGTATAGTCGCCGTCGCGTGGTGTGCGTGCATCGTTCTCGGCGCTCATAACGGCAAGGAGATTTCGCGGCGTGCGTACGCGCGCGTTGTAAGTCACCCGAACAGCTGGCGTGTCCTGCAGCGGAATCCAACTGCGTGCGTGGATCGCCTGCGATTGAGTGAATATGAAAGGCTCTTTCTTGCCGGCAGTCTGAGCCGGCGTGAGCCATTGCAATCCGGAAGCGCCGGGAGATGTCGAATATTGAATGCGAACTCGTGTGGCTCCGGCGGGTAAGGGAATTGTCAGCGGCGCGCCGAGAATCTTGTCGCTCGTTCCGACGGTGAAAGTTCCAGGCGTGTACTGTAGTCCGTTGACGCTCGTTTCGACTCTTTCGATATTCAACTCACGGGTGTCAAGAATTAAAGGGTCAGTCTGCGAAGTTCGTTCGATGGTCAGCGTCGTGGTGCCCTTGAGAATCT
>Ga0126307_10000507_pt1 | contig 25186 bp, 17 predicted proteins | sample Plot28_FD_89955 | JGI IMG/M metagenome (GOLD analysis project Ga0126307, IMG submission 89955) | Serpentine soil microbial communities from UC McLaughlin Reserve, CA, USA - Plot28 | ecosystem: Environmental > Terrestrial > Soil > Grasslands | place: USA: UC McLaughlin Reserve, Lake County... | reverse complement strand
GGGGTCAGACCCCATCCCTGGCGTCACGGATGGCGGGGAACCCCCTCGCTGCCTCCATATGGAGACGCTACGGCGAACGCCGGGCCGTCCGAGGCGCCGGGCTCGTTCCGGGTGCGGTCGTCTCGGCGATCCCGGCGGGCCACGACGTCGCGCTCGGCACGAGGCTCGTGTATTCCGTGTGTGAGTCGACCTGCCTTCCGGCCAGGAGCCGCACGATCGAGATCCCTGTGTAGCCGGGGGCCGCACGCCAACGCGTGGCAACTCGGTCGTCCTCCGCGAACTGGTCTTCGATCTTGACGTACAGGTCCGGGTGGGCGCGGCGGCCGCGTGACACCAGCCGGCGCACGCCCTCTCGTCCGTGGACCCATCTCTCGATGCAGGCGATCCGGCCCACGTAGTCGGCGGCCACCAGCTCGTCGATCAACTCGAGACGACCTTCGTTCCAGACCGCCTCGACGAACAGCGTGACCTTTTGCTTGTTGAGCTCGCTCGCCCTGACCACCGCCCCGCACGATGCCGGCGAGCAGTAGTGACCACAAGGGAGGAACCCCGCATGTTTTCCCCTGGTTTTCATATCTGACGCGCACCAGCCGCGGTGTATGGTCCTGCCGTGTCGTTCGCTACGGGCGGGTCTCTGCGCGAGCGCGAGCGGGAGCTTGGGGCGCTCAGCGAGGGGCTCGAGCGCGCCCGCACCGGAGCAGGGACGCTGCTCTTGGTCGAGGGTCCTGCCGGCGTCGGCAAGACGGAGCTGATGCGCAAGGCGCGCGCGGCGGCCGCGCAGGCCGGCGTCAGGCCCCTCGAAGCGAGAGGCTCGGAGCTCGAGCAGCCGTTTGCGTTCGGCATCGTTCGCCAGCTGCTCGAGCCGATGATCGGCGAGCCCCCCGAGCGCGCCGGTCTGTTCGCCGGCGCGGCCGGTCCCGCGGCACGCCTCTTCGAACCGGACGAGCGCCAGTCACCAAAAGCCGATGTCGGATTCGAGGCCCTCCACAGCCTCTACTGGTTGGTCGTGAACCTCGCCGACCGCGCTCCGTTGCTCGTGTCGGTCGACGACTGCCAGTGGGTCGATCGCGACTCGCTGCGATTTCTGGCCTACCTCGCTGGGCGCATCGAGGGGCTTCGGGTCGCGATGCTTCTCGCCGGACGGCAGCCGGATCCGGCTGCCGTCGAAGGCGGGTCGCTGTGGGCGCAGGTGGCATCACGTCCCGACGCGGGCGTGCTCCACATCCGCCCGCTGAGCGAGTCCGCGTCGGTCGCTATGGCACGGGAGCGCCTGGGCGCGGAGGCGGCAGAGGACTTCTGCCGCGCATGTCATCGAGCGACCGGCGGCAATCCCCTGTTCCTGCGCGAGCTGCTGAGCGCCCTTGACGCGGCGGGGGTCGAGCCGTCGGCGGGCGCGGCGAGCGAGGTGCAGGCGGTCGGTCCCGCGGCCGTCAGCCGTTTCGTGCTGCATCGGCTTGCCACGCTCGGCCCCGGGGCGAGCGAGCTGGCGCGGGCCGTGGCGGTGCTGGGAGACGACAGCGAGCTGGAGCTCGCCAGCCGGGTGTCGGGTCTGAGCGAGGACGCTGTCCGAACCGCCGCGGATGACCTCGTCCGGGCCGACATCTTCGAGGCCGGCGCGCGCCTGGCCTTTGTGCATCCGATCGTTCGCGCGGCCCTGTACGAGGACCTCGCGCCCGGCGAGCGCCAGGCGCGGCACGCCGCCGCGGCCGATGCGATGGCGGCCGATGGTGCGTCGCCCGAACGCGTGACGGCGCACCTCCTGCTGATCCCTGCCAACGGGGATGGGAAGCGGGTCGAGCTCCTCAGGCAGGCCGCGCGTATCGCGGCGCGACGCGGCGCTCCGGGTGCGGCGGCGGCACGCCTGCGCCGGGCGCTCGCGGAATCTCCGGGGGAACAGGAGCGCGCGGAGATCCTCACCGAGCTCGGAACGTTCGAGGTGGCCTCGATGCAGTTCGAGGCAGCGGAGGAGCATCTGCGCTCGGCGCTGACCTCAGGCGCGGAGCCGGGGATTCGAGCCGCGGCAGCCTCCACGCTCGGGCGCTGCGCGATCGCGTCGAGCGGCCGCTCGGCCGAGGACGCCGTCGACGCTCTGGCATCGCTTGCCGACCAGCTTCGCCCGCTCGACCCCGAGCGCTCGCTCGAGCTCGGCGCCGAGCTCCTGATGGTCGCAACCGCGGTGCCGCGCCTTCGTGCCAAGCTCGGCGGGCACCTGCAGCGGTTTCGCGAGCAGGCGGCCGGTAATCCCGGGTTCGAAGCCGTAGCGAGAATTCACATGGCCCAGGAGCAGCTTCTTCAGGGAGGCTCGGCCGACGCGGCCGTGAAGGAGGTGAACGCGGCGCTCGCGGCCGGCCTCCCGGTAGGCGCCGGGATGAACGCAACGTTCCTGGCGCTGCTGACTCTTGAGCTCGCTGAGCAGTACGACCAGGCCCTTCGACTGCTCGACGTCGCACTCGAAGGCGCGCGCCGTGAGGGTCACGCGACGCGACAGGGCCTCATCCACGGGCGGCGCGCCGCGATCGCGCTCGCACAGGGCTCGCTTCCCGACGCACAGGTCGAGGCCGAGACCGGACTGTTGCTCGTGGAGAAGCAGCACTTCTCCTTCCTGCAGCTCCTCGCGGTGGCGATGATCGTGCATATCGAGCGCGGAGAGCTCCCGGCCGCAGCGGAGCTCGCGCAGGAGGGCGAGGCGGTCGGAATTGGCGAGGATCGCCTGTACGTCGACCAGTACCTGGTCGCACGCGGACGCCTCCGGATCGCCCAGGGCGGACTGCGCGAGGGCGTCGCCGACCTGATGTGGTGTGGCGAGCGGCTCGCGGCCTACGATGTGCCGTGGCCGAGCGACTGGAAGGCGTTCGCGGCGCCGGCGCTCGCCTCGATGGGTGAGTCGCAGACGGCTGCCCGCCTTGCCGGCGAGCACCTGGCCATGGCTCGGCGCGTCGCAGCTCCTGGTGCGCTCGGACGGTCACTGCGAACCGCCGGGCTGGCGATCGGCGGACACGAGGGGCTCAGCCTGCTCGAGGAAGCGGTCTCGATCCTGGAGGGCAGCTCCGCGCGGCTGGAGCTGGCGCATGCGCTCGTGGCTCTCGGCGCAGAGCTCGGCCGGGCCGGGCGCCGGCGCGAAGGGCGAGACGCCCAGCGGCGGGCGATCGAGCTGGCCGTCGAGTCTGGTGCCATCGCCCTGGCCGAGCGCGCGCGGGCCGAGCTGCACTCCGGACCCGGACGTCGGCCGCGCGCCGAGCTGACCGGGCCGGGCGCGCTTACGGCGGCGGAGTGGCGCGTGTGCCGCGAGGTGGCCGAGGAGCACACGAACCGTGAGGTCGCGCAGACCCTGTTCGTGACCGAGAAGACCGTGGAGCGCCACCTGAGCAGCGCCTACCACAAGCTCGGGATCCGCTCTCGCTTTCAGCTGCCGGCGGCCATCGGCTCACCGTCCTCGAGCACGGCGCCTTCCGAGAAACCGTAGGGAAAACACGCGGGGTCCCCCTCTTGACCGCGGAGCGGCACAGGCGGACGATTGGCCGCAGCCCGATCCAACGGCAGCGAACGCCGCTGACGGCGAGGAGAGGCCTTGCGGCCCGGGTTCGCGCAGCCTACGGTTGTGCCACGACTCGCTTTCCTCGTCTCATCGGCCATAGGAGGTTCCGATGACTGGCCTGCTCTACAAACTCGGCCGCGCGTGCGCGCGCTGGCGGTTCGTGGTGCTCGGGTTCTGGGTCGTGCTCGTCGTGGCCCTCGTGATCTCCGCAGGTCAGGCCGGTTCAGAGACGACCAACAACGTGACGCTGCCGGGTGCCGGGAGCCAGAGCGCCACCGACCTCCTGAGCAGCCGGTTCCCGAGCCAGGCCTACGGAACGAACCCGCTCGTCGTGGCAACCGACAGCGGCAAGCTGACCGACTCGAAGTACTCGAAGGCCATCAAGTCGTCCGTGAGCGCCCTGAAGAAGACGCCGCACGTCACGGCCGCCATCAGCCCCTTGAGCGACGCTGGGTCCGGCGCGCTCAGCAAGGACAAGCAGATCGGCTACATATCCGTGGCGCTCGACGTCGGCCAGGGCAGCATCACCGACGACGAGGCCCAGGCGGTGCTCGACGCCGCCAACCCGGCGAAGAAGGCCGGGCTCCAGACGGCGATCGGCGGCTACGTCGGCCAGGAGCTCTCCAAGCCGGACACCGGCGCCAGCGACAAGATCGGAATCGCCGCCGCGATGGTCATCCTGCTGCTCGTCTTCGGCTCGGCAGTGGCGATGGGCCTGCCGATCGTGACCGCCGTGCTCGGGCTTCTGTGCGGCCTGAGCGTCGTGACCCTGCTAAGCCACGTCGCCGACATCCCCACGACCGCGCCCACGCTGGCGACCATGATCGGGCTCGCGGTCGGGATCGACTACTCGCTGTTCATCGTCACCAAGCACCGTGCGCAGGTCGCTGAAGGCATGGAGGTCCGCGAGTCGATAGCGCGTGCGAGCGCGACCGCGGGCGGCGCGGTCCTGTTCGCGGGTGGCACGGTGGCGATCTCTTTGCTGGCGCTCGTGGTCGCCGACATCCCGCTGGTCACGACCTTGGGCTACACGTCAGCGATCGCGGTCGCGTTCGCCATCCTGGCCGCGCTCACGTTGCTGCCGGCCCTGTTCGGGCTGCTCGGATCGCACGTCTCGGCGCTCAAGCTGCCGTGGGCCAAGGCCCGCGCGCAGGCGCAGTCGCCGCTGTGGACGCGCTTGGCCACGGGAATCGCGAATCACCGCTGGCCAGTGATCGTCGTCGTGCTGGTGGGCCTCCTTGCCCTGGCGATACCCACGCTGTCGATGCGCTTGGGCCAGGAGGACATCGGCGCAGAGCCGACCGACACGACCGCGCGCCAATCCTATGACCTGATCGCGAAGGGCTTCGGCGAGGGGACGAACGGGCCCTTCCTGATCTCCGTTCAGCTGAGCAAGCCCGCGAAGCCGGACCAGAAGAACCTCAACACGATCGATCAGAACGAGAAGCAGCTGCAGGCGCAGCAGCAGCAGATCGAGCAGGAGGCGCTGCTCGAGGGCGCGACCCAGCAGCAGGCGCAGGCGGAGGCAAAGCAGCAGACGCAGAAGCAATCGAACCAGCTCGCGAACAAGAAGAAGCAGGCCGAGCAGCCGGCAACCGACCCGCGCCTCCAGAGCCTGCGAAAGGACCTTCAGAAGGCCAAGGGCGTCAAGTCGGTGACGCAGCCCCTGGTCAACAAGAAGGGAACGGCGGCGGTCTACACGCTGATTCCCACGACCTCGCCCTCCGATCTCGACACAGAGGACCTGGTCTCGCGCATGAGGGACACGACCATCCCGGACGCGACGAAGGGCCAGGACATGACGGCCTTCGTCGGCGGCACGACAGCCGCGTATGTCGACCTCGCCGACAAGATCACCAGCAAACTCCCGCTCGTCATCCTGGTCGTCGCGGCGCTCAGTTTCCTCGTGCTGCTGGTCGGGTTCCGCTCGCTCCTGATCCCCACACAGGCGGCCGTGATGAACCTCGTCTCGGTCGGGGCGGCATACGGCGTCCTCACGCTCGTCTTCCAGGAGGGCTTTGCCTCGAGCCTGATCGGGCTCGACGGCGCGGTACCGGTTGTCAGCTTCGTCCCGCTGATCATGTTCGCGATCCTGTTCGGGCTTTCGACCGACTACCAGGTGTTCTTGCTCACCCAGATCCAGGAGCACTTCAAGGAGGGCAAGGGCGCCCGCCAGACCGTGATCGAGGGGCTCGGCTACTCCGGACGCATCATCGGGGCGGCCGCGCTCGTGATGTTCAGCGTGTTCGCCAGCTTCGTGCTGAACGGCGATCCGACAATCAAGCAGTTCGGCCTCGGCCTGGCGACCGCGGTCACGATCGACGCGATCGTGGTGTGCTTCTTCGTGCCTGCGGTCATCGTGGTCGCCGGCAGGTCGACGATCTGGTTGCCTCGCTGGCTCGACAGGATCCTCCCGCACATCAGCATCGAGGGCGGGGCCTACTTCGAGGAGCGCGACGCCGACGAGAGGGCGCCCGAGCCGGTGCCGGCGGGCGTCGCCGAGTGAGGCTCGCCGGCGCAGGCGCGCTGGCCGGCCTCGCGGTCGCGCTCGCGGCCGCGCCGGCACAGGCGCAGGCGCCGGCCGTGTCCGGCCAGGTCCTCGTGGGCTTCGAGCGCGGCGTGTCGAAGGACGACCAGCAGCGCATCCTCGGTTCCGCGAGTGGCCGGCTCGCGAAGCGCTTCGCCGGCATCCGCGGTGGCCGCCTGGCGCTCGTGCGCCCTCGCTCGGGGGTCGCCACGGATATGCTGAGGAGACGACTGCGACGGCTCGACGGCGTGGCCTACGCGGAGCCCGACTTCATCCACTCCGCCTTTGATCCGAAGACGCCGGACGATCCGCTCTACGTGCGCGACTACGCGCTCGTCGACGCGCCCGACGACCATGACATCGACGCGCCCGACGCCTGGGGCGCCCGCACCAGCTGCGCGAAGGTGGCGGTGCTCGATACCGGCACCGACACCGACCACCCGGATCTCGTCTCGAACGTCTACAAGAGCGACGACAAGCCGAACAACGGCAAGGACGACGACAAGAACGGCTACGTCGACGACACGTACGGCTTGAACGTCATCAAGGGCAAGGGCTCGGGCGAGGACGACAACGGCCACGGCACGCACGTGTCGGGCATCATCGCCGCACACGGGAACAACGCGGACGGCATCGCGGGCGTCTGCTGGTCGGCCAAGGTCGTGCCGGTCAAGTTCATGAACTCGAAGGGCAAGGGCTCGACCTCCGACGCGATCACCGGAATCCAGTACGCGGTGAAGAAGGGCCTCAAGATCATCAATTGCTCGTTCGGCTCGAGCTCCAAGTCGAGCTCGCTTCACGACGCGGTCGACTACGCGCAGGACAAGGGGGTCCTGCTCGTGGTCGCCGCGGGGAACGACGGCGAGAACATCGACAAGAACCCCAGCTACCCGGCCTCCTACACCGACTCGAACATCCTCACCGTGGCGGCGACGGACTCGGACGACGCTCTCGCCTCGTTCTCGAACTTCGGCTCCACTGGCGTCGACGTGGGAGCGCCGGGCGACCAGATCTACTCGACCTATCTCGGCGGCGGCTACAAGTTCCTCTCCGGCACGTCGATGGCGGCGCCCTACGTCGCCGGCGTTGCGGCGATGCTGAGAAAGCAGGACTCCGACGCCACATACAGCACGCTGCGCAAGGCGATCCGAAACCACGCGGACGCGCAGCCGGCGCTGAGCGGGAAGGTGGCATCGGGCGGACGCCTGAACGTAAGCCGCGCGCTCGCCGCGATCTCCGGATAACGGGCTACGGCACGGTAAGTTTGAACGCCGAGCTCAGGTCGTCGCCCTCGCCCTTCGTCCCGCCGATCAGCGCACCGAGCGGCTCAAGGTAGGGCTTCGCGTCCGCGAAGCCCTGCTCGGAGCCGGCTCCGGCGGCCTGCACGAGCTCGAGGATCGGAGGGATCGCCACGTACATCGAGACGGCGTAGCCCTCGAGCGACTCCGCGGCGGACGTGAAGTCGGGCGCGTCGTCCAGCGTCTTGCCCGGCGAGATCGCGTCGCTCGCGGCGTCGTCGCCATAGGCGAACACCACGCGACCGTCGCGCTGGAAGACGTGCACGGGCTGCCGCACCTCGCTCGAGCGCACCGTGAAGCCGTCTCCCCCACCGGGCGCCGAGAGCGGCTCGACCCGCGTTCCCGGATCGGTCTGCGACTGCGCGAGCGAGCGCAGCCGCTCGATCAGGCGGCCGGAGGCGACCTCGTCGCTCGTCTCGATCAGAAGAGCGCCGTTCAGCTGCGGGATGCTCGTGCCGCGGACGAAGATGGCGACGTCTCCCATCCAGGACAGGACATCGTCGCGAAGGTCGAGACCGGTGGCGCTGCGGAACTGCTGCTCCACGACGTCGCGGCCGCCCAGCGAGTCGGCGAACGCGTCAATGTACGAATCGAGCGTCTTGCCGAAGTCGGGCTGGGCGAGCGCAAGCCAGGAGTCGACCGGGAGATCGGTCATGAGCTCGCTGCCGGGCCCGAAGAACGGCACCGCCTTGGTGAACGACTCGGGGATCGACGCCTCGACCGTCACACCGTCGTGATCCGCGTCGACCGTGGCCACGTAGGGCTCCTCGAAGAAGCGCCGGAAGGAGTTGCCGAGCGGCACCGCGCCCGCGGCGCTCTCGGAGAGCGTGCGGTAGAGCGCGGGCGAGTTCACATAGAAGAGGCCGAGCCGGTCCTCGGGTGAGTCCTCGAGAGCCTTCGTGTACGCGTCGTCGTCCTCGAGCGATGAGCCGTCCTCCGTGGTGTCGATCACCGCCTTGATGTCGGCCTCCTCGCCGAGCACCACGAAGCCGTCGTGCACCATGCCGGCGTTCACGTCGTCCACGAGGTACTCGACGCCCTTGTAGGTCTTCTCCTGGATGTCGCCCTGGGCCGACTTGCGCAGCGCGTCCTCGGCGGCGTCCTCGTCGTCGGTGGCGACCATGGCGGCCCCGCCGGCATCCGATGCCTGGACGTCGCTCACGAAGAACGCCGCCTCCGAGCCGAGCCATGGCTGTATGTCGTCCTTATAGCTGAGCGGGGCGTCCGACTCGCGAAGCGCCTGCTCGATCAGCCGCTCGAGCCGCTCACCCGCGCTGCCCGAGCCCGGGAACTTGGAGACGATCGTGTCGATCGCCTCCTTCTGATCTCCCCGCGGCTCGAGGGTGGCCTCGCCATAGAGCACGGCGCCGGCGGGCACGAGCGAGGTGGCGCTCGAGACGGAGTCCTCGTCGCCGCAGGCGGCCAGCGAGAGCGCGGAGACGGTCAGGACGGTGAGCAGGAGGGTGAGCTGGCGCATTTGGATCCCCTATCGGAACTCGTCGCCAGCCTAAAGGGTGACGCTGTCGGCACGAACGTGCCCGGCGCGATGGGCCTCGAGCAGCGCCAGACAGAGGGCGAGGTCCTGGATGGCGAGCCCCGTCGAGTCGAACAGCGTCACGGCGTCGGGGCCGGAGCGCCCCGGAGCCGAGCCCGTCAGGACGTCCCCCAGCTCGGTCACATCGTCGCGGCCAACGAGGCCAGCCTCGACGGCGCCCGTGAGCTCGCCGCCGTGGCCGGCCTGGGCCCACTCGTCGCAGAAGAGCTCGGCGTTTCGGACCGCCTCGACTTCCGCCTCGGCCTTTCCCGGTCCGTCCGCGCCGAGCATGTTGAGATGCAGGCCGGGCTGCAGGTCGGCCGCGTGCACGACCGGCTCGGCGCCGGGGGTCACGCACGTCACGACGTCGCAGGCGAGCGCCTCGTCGAGCGAGCCGACCTCCCAGCCGAGCTCGCCCGACAGCCGCCCGGCGGCGTCCGGATTGGGGTCGTAGACGACGCCGGGGCCGTACTCCGCTGCGTCGAGGCAGCGGGCCGCCCAGGCGCCGTGCAAGCCGCAGCCCACGAGGCCGACGGTACGGGCGTCCTCGCGCGCGAGCTCCTGTGCCGCGACGGCGGCGACCGCGCCGGTACGCAGCGCCGTGATCGCGCGGACGTCGACGAGCGCGAGCGGCCGGCCGTCCGCGGCCGACGAGACGCAGATCATCCCCATCACCACGGGCAGGCCCGCCGCCGGGTTCTGCGGGAACGAGGTGACCCACTTCAGGATCGCCAGCCCGGCGCCGCGCGCCGGCATCGCGCGGAAGTCGCCCCGCGGATAGGCGTCCAGGTAGACCTTCGGCGGCATCTGCCACTCGCCGCCGGCGTACTCGACGAACCCCTCGCGCACGCGCTCGATCGCCGCCCGAGCCGAGATGGCCTCGAGCACGGTGTCGTGCGGGAACACGTGGAGGCTCGGCACGGCCGACTACGCTACCCGGCTCGTGGCCAGGAACGGACAGCAGCATCCGGGCCGCCCGCGCATCGAGCTACAGCAGGCGGCTGCCTCGCCGGAGGAGGCCGCGGCCATCGCCGCCGCAATCGAGCAGTTCCTGCGCGACACCGCGCCGCCACCGGCCGCCGGTTTCAGCATCAGCCGGTGGCTGCGTGCCGGGCTCTTCGAGGGGACGGGCAGCTCTCCTGCGGGCCCAAGCGCGTGGGGCGACGAGCAACCGTGGGGGCGGTCGTAGCGTGGGCGAGGAGGCGATCAGGGTGGAGGGCCTCACGAAGTCGTTCGGCGACGTGCGGGCGCTCGCCGGGATCGACCTCGAGGCACCGGCGGGAAGCGTGCTCGGACTGCTTGGCCCGAACGGCGCCGGCAAGACGACCGCCGTGCGGATCCTCACGACGCTACTGCCACCAGACTCGGGGACGGCCTTGGTCGCCGGGCTCGACGTGGTGCGCGACGCCGCGGCGCTGCGTGCACAGATCGGCCTCGCCGGCCAGTACGCGGCGGTCGACGAGAACCTCACCGGACGCGAGAACCTCGAGATGGTCGGGCGGCTCTACCACATGGGTCGCCACCCGGCGCGCGAGCGCGCGACCGAGCTGCTCGAGCGCTTCTCGCTGACCGACGCGGCCGACCGGCACGCTAAGACGTACTCGGGCGGCATGCGGCGCCGGCTCGACCTCGCCGCGGCGCTCGTGGCCCGCCCGCCGGTGCTCTTCCTCGACGAGCCCACCACCGGGCTCGATCCGCGTAGCCGGCTGCAACTCTGGGAGACGATCGAGGCACGCGTCGCGGCCGGCACCACGGTGCTGCTCACCACGCAGTACCTCGACGAGGCGGACCGCCTCGCCGACCGGATCGCCGTGATCGATCATGGCCGCGTGATCGCCGAGGGCACCTCGGACGAACTGAAGGCGCGCGTCGGCGGCGAACGGCTCGAGGTGACGCTCGACGACCGCTCCGCGCGCGAGACGGCGATCGCCGCTCTCGCGTCGATGGCGGACGACCGACCCACCTGCAAGGACGTGCTCGTATCGATGCAGCTGCGCCGCGACCGCGGCGGGATCGCGGAGGCGGTGCGCCGGCTCGACCGCGCCGGCGTCGGGATCGCCGACATCGCCGTCCGGCGCCCGACGCTCGACGACGTCTTCCTGACGCTGACCGGACACGCCGCCGACCCGTCCGAGGCGGACGACGAGGACACGACGGAGGAGCGCGCAGCGTGACGGACCTCTCGTACGCCGTGGCGGACACCGCCGTCCTAGCGAAGCGCAACCTGCTTCGCATCCCCCGCCAGCCCGACCTGTGGGTCTCGTTCACGATCCAGCCGGTGATGTTCGTCGTGCTGTTCGTGTTCGTGTTCGGCGGCGCGATCAGCACCCCGGGCTACGACTACGTCGACTTCCTGATCCCCGGGATCGTCGTGCAGACGATGTCGTTCGGCGGGTTCGTCACGGCGATCGGCCTATCCGACGACCTGCGCAAGGGCCTCGTGGACCGCTTTCGCTCGCTGCCGATGGCGCGCTCGGCGGTGCTCGGCGGCCGGACGCTCGCCGACGTGGCCACGAACGCGATCGCGATCGCGGTGACGGTTGTGGCCGGCGTGCTCGTCGGCTTCAGCTTTGACGCGAGCGTGCCCGAGATCGTCGCTGGGCTCGGCCTGCTGATCCTGTTCGGCTACGCGTTCTCGTGGATCTTCGCCTTTGTGGCGCTCGTCACCGGGAGCGCCGAAGGGGCGAACGCGCTGGGCTTCATGATCATCTTCCCGCTCTCGTTCTGCTCGTCCGCGTTCGCGCCGCCCGACTCGATGCCCGCCGCGATCGAGGCGTTCGCGGAGGTGAACCCGTTCACCACGGTGGTCGACGCCATGCGGGCGCTCTGGCTGGGCGCACCCGCGGGCGACGCGGTCTGGGGCGCCGTAGCCTGGTCGGTAGGCCTGATCGCCGTGTTCTCGTGGCTGGCCGTGAGGCTCTACCGGCGGGCCGTGAGCTCCTAGCGCCCCGGGACGCGCGTGCGCTCGACCGCGCGCGCCACCTCGACGCGCGAGGTCACCCCTAGCTTGAAGAAGACGTTGCGAAGGTGCGTCTCCACGGTCTTCTGGGAGAGGAACAGCTCGTCGGCGATCTCCCGGTTGGTCTTGCGGTCGGTCACGAGCTCAGCGATCTCGCGCTCGCGTACCGACAGCGACTCGATCCCCTGTTCGTCGCCGCTCGAGCGCGGCGCCTTGCGCTTCTCGACGCGCGCGCCGAGCCGGCGCAGCTGCCGGCGCACCTCGTCGCGCGCGCGCACCGACGGGCACGCGTCGAGCTCGGCCTCCGCGGCGCGCAGCACGCGCACAGCCTCGTCGCGCTTGCCGAGCGCCTCGAGCGCCTGACCCTCGAGCCAGCGCAACTTCGCGGCGTCGAACCGCAGCCCGCGGCGCTCGGCCAGCTCACGGCCGGCGGCCGCCGCCTCGAGGGCGCGCGGCGCATCGCCCTGATGGAGCAGGAACTGCGCGCGCGCCTGCGCGGCGAGCGCACGCGGCAGATGGAGGTCGAGCTGCTCCGCGAGCCGCTCGGCGCGCTCGACATACGGCTCGGCCTCCTCCGGCCGGCCGAGCTCGAGCAGGGCTTCCACGAGGCCCTGCCAGGCCAGCGGCCGCTCGAACGGCGACAGTAGCGGCGCATCCGGACCGCCGATCCCCTCCAGCCCGGTGGCGAAGCCACGCTCAAGCTCGCCGGCGGCGATCAGCGCCGCCCCGTACACGGAGCCCGGCTGCGGCCACGACAGGAAGTTGCGGGCGAGGCCCTCCGCGGCCCGCGCGCTCTCCTCGCTCAGCGCGAGCGCGCGCTCGAGGCCGCCCGCGAGCAGGTGGGCGTAGCCGCACTCCCACAGCGCCCAGAACAGGTACTGCGGGTTGGGCGAGTTGCGCGCAGCCTGGAGCGCTTCCTCGGCAACCGCCACGGCCTCCTCGAGCCGCCCGAGCACCTCGAGCGGGAAGACGCGCGCCAGCATGAGCGGCACGAGCAGGTGACCCTGGCCGCTCGTCCGCGACAGCGCCAGCCCGCGCTCGGCCGTCTCGAGCGCGAGCTCCGGCCCCTCCATGAAGTTCTCAGCCCAGGCGAGGTAGTAGAAGATCTCGAGCCGGTCGGCCAGCTCAACGTCGTCCACGCCCTGGAGTGCCTCTCGCGCCTCGGCGTGGAGCTCTCGCGCGTCGTCGAGTTGCGCCGCCACCGCCTCGCCCACGCTCAACGCGGCGGCCGCCTCGGCGAGAAGCAGTGGATCGCCCAGCAGGCGGGCGGACTCGAGCGCGCGCCGGCCGTACCGGCGCGTCCAGCCGAAGTCGAGCTGGTACAGGGCGTCCAGAGCGAGGCGGGTGTCGATCAGCACGGCCTCGGGCCCGTGGTCATCCGGAAGCTCCTCACGCGTGCGAACCAGCCGGCGGTGCGCCTCCTCGGGCAGCCCGAGCCAGCCCTCTACCGCGGCGCAGGTTGCCTCGAGCCATACGCGCCGCGCCAGATCGTCCTCGGGCACGTGCTCGAGCGCGTCGGTGAGCGCGGCGCGGCAGCCCTCGAGGTCGCCGTTCCCGCGCCGCGCCGACGCCAGGCGTGTCAGCAGGTCGACGCGCTCGCCGGCATGCTCCGCCGACTCCGGGAGCAGCCGCAGCGCGGCGCTGAACCAGCGGGCGGCCGCGGACGGCGTGCGAGCCACGGCGATGCCGGCCTCCGTGAGCACCCGCACGGCGTCCACGTCGCCGCGCCGCGCCGCATGCTCCACGTGGTGCGCGCGCTCCGCGGCGGGCGCTCCACGGGCGGCGAGCGCATGCGCGGCGCGCCGGTGCGCGGCGAGCCGCCAGCCGCCGGGCGCTCCCTCGTACACCGCGCGCCAGACCAGCGGGTGGCGAAACGCGAAGCGGCGCGGCACCTCGGTCTGGCGGATCAGCTCGTGCGCGAGCAGCTCGTCGATGGCGGCAAGCGCGGCGTCCTCGCCCACCTCGGCCACCTCGGCCATCAGGTCCGGCTCGAAGCGCTCGCCGGCAACCGCGGCCGCCTCCACGAGCCTGCGCGTCGCCTCGGGAAGCGCCGCGATCTCCTCGGACAGCGCAGCCGCGACCGCCGCCGGAAGCCCGAGTTCGTCGCTCGGCGCGGGACCCGCGCCGGCCCGCGCCCCCTCGCCGGCTGCGCGAGCAAGCTGCTCCATGAAAAACGGGTTGCCGCCGCCGGTCTCGAAGATCGAGCGGCGCAGCGCCGGGTCGACGCGCTCTCTGAGGAGCTCGTCCGACTCGCGCTCGTCGAGCGGTCGCAGTCGCAGCCGGTGGACGCCGCGCCGGCGCTCGACGCTCCCGAGGGCGGTCTCGAGCGGAGCGGCGGCCTGACCAGCGCGGTACGCGATCGCGAGCAGCCCGCGGGTGACCGGCGGCTTGGCGAGCAGCGCGGCGATCAGCTCCACCGAGGCGTCGTCGCCCCATTGCACGTCGTCGAGCGCGATCACGAGCGGGCGCTCCTCGGCCAGGCGCTCGAGCAGCTCGCGCACGGCGCGCCAGGCGCGGTGGCGCTCGTCCTGCAGCGCGGCGGCGGGCTCCGTTCCGACGAGGCCCGGGAAGATCGCAGCGAGCTCACGCCGGAGCTCCGCGTCGGGCGGCCCGAAGATCTCGGGGTCGAGAGAGGTGACGTACGCGCCGAGCGCGTCGACGACCGTCGCGAACGGCACCCCGCGCTCGAACTCCGCCGACTGGCCTCGAAGCACCAGGTACTCCCGCGAATCGGCGTCGGCACAGAGCTCGTCGAGCAGCCGCGTCTTCCCTATGCCGGCCTCGCCCGTGACCTCCACGAGCCGCGGCCCGGCTTCGGCGAGGCGGTCGAGCACCCGACGCAGCCGCTGAAGCTCGTCCTCCCGCCCAACCATGCGCTGCCCGTCCGAGGCCACGGATCTTTACCGAGCATAAACGGGCCGCTACCCATAATGACGTGATGGTCACCGGCCCGATGACCCGGCGTGCGCTCGTTCGCCGCGGCGCCGCGCTGGCATTGGCGCCGGCGTTGCTCGCCTCCTGCGGCGACGATGACGCGCTCGTCTTCTCGAGCTGGCCGGAGTACATCGACCAGCGAGCCGGGCACTTTCCGACGCTCGAGCGCTTCGAGCGCGAGTACGGCACCGCCGTCACCTTCTCGCCCGAGATCAGCGACTACGCCACCTACTTCGCCAAGCTGCGCCCGCAGCTCGCCCAGGGGCGCTCGGGCGGGCGCGACCTGGTCGTGACGGTCGACTGGCTGTCGGCGCGCATGCATCGGCTCGGCTACGTCGAGCGGCTCGACGCCTTCGAGCTCCCGAACGTGCGGCGCGAGCTGATTCCGCGGCTTCGCCATCCCGACTTCGATCCCGAGCGCCATTGGTCGGTTCCATGGCAGGTGGGACAGACGGGCCTGCTCTACGACCGCGAGGTGGTTGGTGGCGAGATCGAGAGCGTGGAGCAGCTCTTCGACCCGCGCTTCCGCGGGCGCGTGCTGATGCAGACGGAGATGCGCGACAGCGTCGGCCTCGTGATGCTCGCCTCGGGTGACGACCCCGAGACGGCCGGCCTCGACAAGGCGCTGGCCGCTGTCGAGCGGATCGAGCGAGCCGCCCGCGACGGCCAGGTGCGCGCGTTCACCGGCTTCGAGTACCGCGTCGACCTCGTCCGCGGCGATGCCGCGATCGCGATCGGCTGGTCGGGCGACGGCTATCGCATCGGACGCGCCTACCCACGCATTCGCTTCGTCCACCCCGCCGAGGGCTACATGCTCTGGACGGACAACCTCCAGATCCCGGTGGGTGCTCCGCACCGAGCCGGCGCGCGGCGGCTGATCAACTTCTACTACCGCCCCGAGATTCACTTCCGGCTGACCCGCCAGCTCTTCTACGTCCCGCCCGTGAGGGGAGTTCGCAAGCTCGCCGCCGAGCTACAACCGGAGCTGCTCGAGAGCCCGCTCGTTTTCCCCGACGACAGGACGCTCGAGCGCGGGCGCATCTTCCGCACGCTCCGGCAGGACGAGGAGCGCCAGCTCGACGCGGCCTTCCAGCGGGCGATCGGCGCCTGACGGCTAGGCCGCCGCGAACACCAGCGGGCGCCGCTCCGCCCACGGCCGCGACTGCTCGAGCTGGGCGGCCACCCGCAGAAGGACGTCCTCGCGCCCGGACGCGGCGACCAGCTGGACGCCGATCGGCAGCCCGTCCTCGCCCTCGCCTAGCGGCAGCGAGATCGCCGGCTGCCCCGTGGCGTTGAAACCGGCGGTGTACACCGCGTACGGCGTCGCGCGCTCGATCGCCGCCATCGGGTCGGCATCGTCGGCGCCGGAGCCGATCGATCCGAGCCGCGCCGGGGGCAGAGCCATGGTCGGCGTGAGCAGCAGGTCGTGGTCCTCCCACCAGCTCGCCACGGCGCGGCCCACCAGCTGCGAGTAGCCGATCGCCATGAGGTACTCCGGGGCCGAATGCGCGTGACCCTTCTCGCTGAGCGCCCAGGTGAGCGGCTCCACGTCATCGGCGGTGAGCGGTCGCCCGATCCGCATGGTCCAAAAATCCACCAGGGCCGCGACTCCAGCGCTCCAGCGAACGAGGAAGAACTGGATGTAGTTCGCGTCGTCGAGTGCGGCCGGGTAGCTGGACTCAACCGAGTGACCGAGCTCCTCCAGCGCCAGCCCGGCCGCCACGGCCGCCGCAACGCAGTCGGGGTGCGCCTCGCCGTCTTCGCCGGGGACGCTCGTCATCAGCCCGATCCGGAGGCGGCCGGGGTCGGCGCCCACCTCCTCGTTGTAGTCGCGGGCTCGCGGGAGCGCGTGGTAAGGCTCCCCGGCCGGCGGGTCGGACACCCACTCGAGCACCGCGGCCGCGTCGCGGACCGAGCGCGCGACGACGAGCTCTGAGCCGAGCCCCGAGACGAAGTCGCCGATCGGCGCGAGCGAGACGCGCGCCCGCGAAGGCTTCAGCCCGACGAGCCCGCAGCACGAGGCGGGAATGCGGATCGAGCCGCCACCGTCGTTGGCGTGGGCGATCGAGACCATGCCGGCCGCGACCGCCGCCGCCGAGCCGCCGCTCGAGCCGCCGGGCGAGTGGTCCGTGTTCCAGGGGTTGCGCGTCGGGCCGTAGGCCACCGGCTCGGTGGTCGGCAGGATCCCGAACTCGGGCGTGTTGGTCTTGCCGACGAAGACGAAGCCCGCCTCGCGCAGTCGCCCGGCGAGCCAGGTCTCGTCGTCGGAGCGCCAGCCGAGGTCGCGCAGGAAGCGGGTGCCTTCGTGATACGGGTCGCCCGCCGTCCGAATGACGAGGTCCTTGATCACGATCGGCACGCCCCGGAACGGACCGTCCGCGGGCTCGCTGGCAAGCGCCTTGTCGAACAGCGGATGGATCACCGCGTTGAGATCCGGGTTGAGCGCCTCGATCCGTTCGATCGACGCCTCGACCAACTCACGCGGGGAGACCTCCCCGGCGGCCACGAGCTCTGCCTGTGCGGTTGCGTCCCGATGCGGATCCATGAGCGGACCCTACTGGCGCCGGAGTGCCTGCGGGTCCCGTCCGCGGCCGGCGAGTTCGCGTCGCGCCTCACCGAGTCGTCGCTGCCTGCCGATAACTACCAAAAGCCGACCGGGTTTTGGTATTTTGCTCCTCGGACGGCCTCGAACCTCCCGGGAGGACCGAACACATCATGGAACCCGTCTCCACCCCACCCCGGCGCGGCCGGCCGGGCTCGCTCGAGAACCCGGAGGTCCGCGAGGACGTCCCGGGACACGTCATCCCGATCCTCGAGCGCGAGTTCGACGACTTCGACAACGAGGCCGAGAAGTTCCTCGAGGGCGAGACAGCCGACGACGAGTTCATCGGCTTCCGCCTGAAGCAGGGCGTCTACGGACAGCGCCAGGCCGACGTCCAGATGATCCGCGTGAAGCTGCCCTTCGGCGGCATCACGCCAGAGCAGATGGAGGCCTTCGCCGACGTGGTCGAGAGATACGCCCCGCTGGGCAAGGCCCACATCACGACGCGGCAGAACATCCAGCTCCACCACATTCCGCTGCGCGACGCCGCCGCGGCGATCCGCGAGCTCTCCGACTCCGGCCTCTCGAGCCGCGAGGGCTGCGGCAACACCGTGCGCAACGTGACCGGCGACCCCTGGGCCGGCATCTGCGAGGGCGAACTGTTCGACCCGACGCCGTACGTGGGCGCCTACGTCCGCTACTTCGTGCGTCACCCCACGACGCAGCTGATGCCGCGCAAGATCAAGACGGCCTTCACGGCGACCGACGAGGACCGCGCGATCACCGGCATTCACGACATCGCCTTCATCCCGCGGATCCGTGATGGCGCCCGCGGCTTCGAGATGCGGGTCGGCGGCGGCACGTCGATCATGCCCCGCATCGCGCCCACGCTTGTCGAGTTCGTCCGGGCCGACGACGGCGAGTACCTGAAGGTCACGGAGGCCGTCCTCCGGATCTTCGATCGCCAGGACTGGCTTCGTAAGAACCGCGCCCGCGCGCGCATCAAGGTGTTCGTCGACAAGTTCGGCATCGATGAGCTCCGCCGCCAGGTGGAGGAGGAGCTCCAGGGCGACTGGGTGGCCGAGCGCGATTTCGACCCCGCTCCGCTCCTCTTCGACCACGCCGAGCAGGCGAACGCGCCTGCGCTCCCGACCGTCTACGCGAGCCCCAACGGCGACGGCTCCGACTTCGACCGCTGGCGCGCCGCCAACGTGGTCGCGCAGCGCCAGGCGGGGTTCTCCGCGGTCGAGGTCAAGGTGATCCGCGGGGACCTGACGCCGGAGCAGTTCCGCGGTCTCGCCGACGTGATGCGCCGCTACTCCGGCGGCTACGCCCGCACCACGATCGGCCAGAACCTCGTGCTGCGCTGGGTGCGCGACGAGACCGTCTACGAGGTCTGGCGGGGACTGTCCGAGCTCGGCCTCGGCGACGCCGGCGCCCAGCAGGTGAACGACGTCGTGAGCTGCCCGGGCACCGACTCCTGCAAGCTCGGCATCACGAGTTCGATGGGGCTCAACCACGCCGTGCGCGAGCGCGTCGAGGCGATGGGGATCGCCGACCCGCTCACGCGGCGGGTGCACATCAAGATGTCCGGCTGCCCCAACGGCTGCGGCCAGCACCACATCGCGAACATCGGGTTCTACGGCGCCTCGATCAAGGTGGGCGAGCACACGATCCCCGCCTACGTCGCCCACATCGGCGGCAACTACGAGGGCGGTGAGGTCGTGTACGGCAACCGCTTGAAGGTGCGGCTCGCCGCGAAGCGCGTGCCGGAGGCCGTGGAGCGCTGGCTTCGCATGTACGAGGCAGAGCGCGAGGAGGGCGAGCTCTTCAACGGCTACGCCGAGCGGGTCGGTTCGACGCGCTTCGAGGACGAGGTACGGGATCTCGGCATGCCGATCGAGTTCTCGCTCGAGAACATGGCCCACTTCATCGACTGGCAGCGGGGCGAGCCCTTCCAGGTCATCCGGGGTGAGGGCGAGTGCGCGATCTAGATATCTCGCCCAGAAGCGCGGAGGACACGCTTCGGCTCGCGGTGGAGCGCCATCACCCAAGGCTCGTCATGGCCTGCTCGTTTCAGAAGGAGGAGACCGTTCTCATCGACATGCTGATGGCGGTCGAGCCGTCCGCGCGCGTGTTCACGATCGATACCGGCGTGCTCTTCCCGGAGACCTACGAGCTCTGGCGCAAGATCGAGGACCGCTACGGGCTGAAGGTCGAGGTGATGGACGCAGCGCCGCCGAACGGAACACCCTGGAGCGCCGGGAGCTGCTGCGGCACCCGCAAGGTCGACGCGCTCGAGCGCGCGCTGGCGGGAACCGACGCCTGGATCACCGGGATTCGGCGCGAGCAGTCGCCCACCAGGGCGGGCGCGCAGGCCGTGGAGTTCGACGACTCCAGGGGGGTATGGAAGTTCAATCCGCTCGCGGAATGGACGGGCAAGGACGTGTGGCAGTACATCCACGATCACGATCTGCCCTACCATGCGCTGCACGATCGGGGGTATGAGTCGATCGGCTGTGCGCCTTGCACCCTGCCTGGCAACGGCCGGGAGGGCCGCTGGGCGGGACAGGCGAAGACGGAGTGCGGACTGCACGTATGACCGCCACACCGGCGAGCGCGCCGAATATCCTGCGGCGCGACCAGATGAGCTACGAGATCACACACCTGCGGGCGCTCGAGTCCGAAGCGATCCACGTCATGCGCGAGGTCGTTGCCGAGCTCGAGCGCGCGGTGCTGCTGTTCTCGGGCGGCAAGGACTCGGCTGTGCTGCTGCACCTGGCCCGCAAGGCCTTCCACCCGGCCTCGCTGCCGTTCCCGGTGATGCACGTCGACACCGGGCACAACTTTCCCGAGGTGCTCGACTACCGCGACGCGATGGTCGCGGACGTCGGCGCCGAGCTGATCGTCGCCAGCGTGCAGGAGTCGATCGACGACGGGCGCGTCGTCGAGGAAACCGGGCCGCGCGCCTCGCGCAACCGGCTGCAGTCGGTCACCCTGCTCGACGCGATCGAGAAGCACGGCTTCAAGGGCGTCTTCGGCGGCGCCCGGCGTGACGAGGAGCGCGCCCGCGCCAAGGAGCGCATCTTCTCGTTCCGCGACGACTTCGGCCAATGGGACCCGAAGGCGCAGCGTCCCGAGCTGTGGAGCATCTACAACGGCTTCGTGAAGCCCGGCGAGCACGTGCGCGTGTTCCCGCTCTCGAACTGGACGGAGCTGGACGTCTGGCAGTACATCCGTGAGGAGCGGATCCCCCTGCCGTCGATCTACTTCGCCCACGAGCGCGATGTCTTCCGCCGCGACGGAATGCTCTACGCGGTCTCCGACTTCGTCGAGTTGCTCCCCGCCGAGGAGCCCTTCAGCGCGTCGGTGCGCTTCCGCACCGTCGGCGACATGAGCTGTACGGGCGCCGTCCGCTCCGCGGCCGTGACGCTCGACGCGGTCGTGGCCGAGATCGCCGCCACGCGCGTGACCGAGCGTGGCGAGACGCGCGCGGACGACCGCATCTCCGAGGCCGCGATGGAGGACCGCAAGAAGGAGGGCTACTTCTAGTGCCGCCCCCGGGCGCGGCGACCAACGGGCGGCCGCGAGCCGCTCAACGCACCGAGCTCGTCCGCTTCGCCACCGCGGGCTCCGTCGACGACGGCAAGTCGACGCTCATCGGCCGGCTCCTCTTCGACACGAAGTCGATATTCGAGGATCAGCTCGAGCACGTCGAGGAGACCTCCCGCCGCCGCGGCGACGGCTACGTGAACCTCGCCCTGCTCACCGACGGCCTGCGTGCCGAGCGCGAGCAGGGCATCACGATCGACGTCGCCTACCGCTACTTCCACACGCCACGGCGCAAGTTCATCATCGCCGACACACCCGGGCACGAGCAGTACACGCGGAACATGGTCACGGGTGCGTCGACGGCCGACCTCGCGCTGATCCTGGTGGACGCCCGAAAGGGCGTCGTCGAGCAGTCGCGCCGGCACGCGTTCATCGCCTCGCTTCTCCGCATCCCGCATCTCGTGGTGTGCGTCAACAAGATGGACCTGGTCGACTGGGACCAGGAGGTGTTCGAGTCGATCTCGAGCGAGTTCGCCGGCTGGGCGGCGAAGCTCGACATCCAGGACGCGACCTTCATCCCGATCTCGGCGCTGCACGGTGACAACGTGGTCGAGCGCTCGCACAACATGGACTGGTACGAGGGTCCGTCGCTCCTCTACCACCTCGAGCACGTGCACGTGGCGTCCGACCGCAACCTGCGCGATGCGCGCTTCCCGGTGCAGTGGGTGATCCGCCCGATGACCGACGAGCACCACGACTACCGCGGCTACGCCGGCCTGGTCGCGTCGGGCGTCTTCCGAGTGGGCGACGAGGTCGTGGTGCTCCCGTCCGGCATCGAGACGCGCATCGCGGGCATCGAGACCTACGACGGCCCGAGAGAGGAGGCGTTCCCGCCACAGTCCGTGACACTGCAGCTGGAGGACGACGTGGACGTCTCGCGCGGCGACATGATCTGCAGGCCGCAGAACCGCCCCATCGAGGCGCGCGACGTCGATGCGATGGTCTGCTGGATGGCTGAACGGCCGCTCCAGCCGTCGGGCCGCTACCGCGTCAAGCACACCACGCGCACGGTGCTCGCCAAGGCTGACGAGCTGCGCTACCGGATCGACGTGAACACGCTCCACCGCGACGAGGCGGCCACCGGCCTCGAGCTGAACGAGGTTGGGCGGCTTCGGCTGAGGCTCTCCTCGCCGCTCTTCCTCGACGAGTACCGGCGCAACCGCGCCACCGGCAGCTTCATTCTCATCGACGAGTCGACGAATGACACCGTTGGTGCCGGTATGGTCCTTTAACCGCCCTGCGTGAGGTGAATTCGCGGGGCGTGAGCCCCCAGATGGTCTCTCCCGGCCGCTAGGTTCTGCCTGTGGATTTTGCGTTGATCGGCTTCGGCCTCGGCGTGGGCATCCTCGTCGGCATGACCGGCATCGGCGGCGGGTCGCTCATGACGCCGATGCTGATTCTCGTCTTCGGTGTCACGCCGGTCACGGCGATCGGCACAGACCTCGCGTACGCCGCGGTCACGAAGACGGTCGGCGGCTACAAGCATTGGCGGCAGAGGACGGTCGACGTTCAGCTCTCGAGCTGGATGGCGATCGGCTCGGTACCCGCGGCCGTCGGCGGAGTCTACGTGCTGACGCTGCTGGAGGACTGGGCCGGACGCGACTTCGACGACGTGCTGCTCACGATCCTCGCGGTCGCGCTGCTGCTCACCGGCACGGCGACGCTCGTGCGCGCGTTGCTCAAGCGCATGCACGAGCGCGAGCGCAACACGATCCAGATGGAGCGCCGCCACAAGATCGCCGCGGTGGTGCTCGGCCTGTGCGTCGGCTTCGTGCTCGGCGTCACGTCCGCCGGCTCGGGCGCCCTGATCCGCCGTCGGCCTCATCCTGCTCTTCCGCCTCACTCCGACGCGCGTCGTCGGTACGGATGTCTTCCACGCCGCGGTGCTCCTCTGGGCGGCTGGGCTCGCGCACGTCGCGGCGGCCAACGTCGACTTCGGGCTGGTGGGCAACATCCTGATCGGCTCGGTGCCGGGTGTCTGGGTCGGCAGCCACTGGTCCGTGCGCGTGCAGCCGGCGGTGCTGCGCACGACCCTCGCGATCGTTCTCCTCGGCGCCGGCCTGGCGCTGCTCATCAAGGCCGGACTCGACCTGCCGCTCGTGATACTCGTGCCGTTCCCGGTCGGTGTGATCCTGCTGCTGCTCGTGACGATCGTGCGGGACCGGCGTGCGCGCTTCGCGACGAGTGCCGCGGCCGCCACCCATTCGCGCGTCAGATGACGGACCACCCGCTCCTTCGATGATGGTCGTGATGACACCCGACGCGACCCCGGCCCAGATCGAGGCTGTGGTCGCCAAGCTCGAGGCGCGCGGCGTGCACGCGAAGGTGATGCCGGGCGAGCTGACGACCGCTATCGGCGCGATCGGCGATCCGGAGGGCGTGCGCGAGCTCGGGCTCGAGGGGCTCGCGGGTGTCGACCAGGTGATTCCTATCTCGCGCCCCTACAAGCTCGCGTCGAGCGAACTTTCCCACCACGAGCAGACCGCGTTCGCCGTCGACGGCCGCACGATCGGCGGCGGCACGAGCTTCTGCCTCGTGGCGGGTCCGTGCACGGTGGAGAGTCGCGAGCAGACGTTCAGCGTGGCTCGCGCCGTCGCCGCCGCGGGCGCCTCGCTACTCCGTGGAGGAGCGTTCAAGCCGCGCACCTCGCCCTTCTCGTTCCAGGGACTCGGCCCCGCCGGCCTCGAGATCCTTGCCGACGTGCGTAAGGAGGTTGGTCTCCCGGTGGTGAGCGAGATGACCTCGACCGAGCTGGCCGACGCCTTCGCGGAGGCGGTCGACGTGATCCAGGTCGGCGCGCGCAACATGCAGAACTACGGCCTGCTCGAGGTCGTCGGAAAGCTCGGCAAGCCCGTGCTGCTGAAACGCGGTCTGTCATCCACGCTCGACGAGCTGCTGATGGCGGCCGACTACGTGCTCAAGGAGGGAAACGAGCGCGTGATCCTCTGCGAGCGCGGCATCCGCACGTTCGACACGGCGATGCGCTTCACGCTCGATCTCGGGGCGGTGCCCTGGCTCAAGCTGCACACGCACCTGCCGGTGATCGTGGATCCCTCACACGCGTCGGGCGACCGCCGACTGGTCGGCCCGCTCTCGCGCGCGGCCGCGGCGGTGGGCGCCGACGGGATCATCGTCGAGGTCGCCGACGACCCGGAGGCCGCGCTCTGCGACGGGCCGCAGCAGCTCTACGCGCGCGACTTCACGCAGTTCGCCGCCGAGGTCGAGGCTCACGCCCGCCTGGTGGGCAAGCGGCTTGCATGAAAGCTTGCATACCGACGAGTATGCAGATACTCTCGGGTATATGAACAGCACGAGCCTGCCGCCGGGTCCGTCCACCCCGCGGCCACTCCAGACGATCCGCTGGATCGCCCGGCCGGCCGCGATGATGGAGGACTGCCGGCGCCGCTACGGCGACATGTTCACGCTGCGGATCGCGCACGAGGGGACGTGGGTCTTCCTCGCCGATCCCGAGGCCGTGAAGCAGGTCTTCACCGGTGACCCGCGTGTGCTTCACGCCGGCGAGGCGAACGTCGTGCTCCTGCCGATGCTCGGCCACCACTCCGTCCTGTTGCTCGACGAGGCCGCCCACATGTCCCAGCGAAAGCTGATGCTGCCGCCGTTCCACGGCGAGCGTATGCGCGGCTACGAGCAGACGATGGCGGAGGTGGCGCGCGAGGAGATCGAGCGCTGGTCGCTCGGCGAGCCGCATGCGGTGCGCCCAGCGACGCAGGCGATCACGCTCGAGGTGATCATGCGCACCGTGTTCGGCGTGCAGGACGGCGAGCGGCGCGAGCGACTCCGGCGGGCGCTGCGCGAGGCGCTCGAGTGGGGGTCCGATCCGCGGCGGATGGCGCTGCTCGCCACGCTCGGGCCGCAGCGCGTGGCGCGCGCGCCGATGTTCCGGAATGTTCGCGAGCCGGCCGACGAGTTGATCTACGACGAGATCCGGCTGCGCCGCGGCGCCGACGATCTCGAAGAGCGCGACGACGTCTTCTCGCTGCTGCTCCAGGCGCGCCATGAGGACGGCAGCCCGATGTCGGACGACGAGCTGCGCGACGAGCTGATGACGCTGCTCGTGGCGGGTCACGAGACGACGGCGTCGGCGCTCGCCTGGGCGGTTGAGCGGCTCGTGCGCCACCCGCAGGTGCTGGCGCGGGCGCGTGAGGAGAGCGAGGCGGGAGGCGACGAGTACATCGACGCGATCTGCAAGGAGACGCTCCGGCTCCGACCGATCCTGTCGCTCGT